>Ga0182027_10016258_pt1 | contig 10173 bp, 16 predicted proteins | sample 712E1DmetaG_FD_121300 | JGI IMG/M metagenome (GOLD analysis project Ga0182027, IMG submission 121300) | Permafrost microbial communities from Stordalen Mire, Sweden - 712E1D metaG (Illumina Assembly) | ecosystem: Environmental > Terrestrial > Soil > Wetlands > Permafrost | place: Sweden... | reverse complement strand
GCGGCGGCCGGCGGGGAACCGCATGCCGCTCGGGGCGCTGGGCGCGGCGGACGGAAGCCTGCCGCCGGACATGATCGAGGAAGCGATAGAGATCGGAGACCCGCTATGTTGACCCTGTTTCTGTTGACCGCCGCCACCGGGGCGCCGGCCCGCTCGCGCACCGGCGCGGCTCGGGCGGGGGGCGGCGCGCTCGCGTGGCGGCCGGCGGGGAACCGCATGCCGCTCGGGGCGCCGGGCGGGGCGGACGGAGGCCTGCCGCTGAACGTGATCGAGGAAGCGATAGAGATCGGAGACCCGCTATGTTGACCCTGTTTCTGTTGACCGCCGCGACCGGCGTGCTGACCTACTCCCTGGCCGCCCGCCGGATGGAAAGGCGCGACGCGGCGGTGGCGGTGCGCCGGTTGGGGACGCGCGCGCACGAAGCGCCGGCGGAGGGGCGGCGCGGGCAGCCGCGTCTGATCGCGGCGGCGAGCGAAGCGCGCGGCCGCCTGACGGCGCGGCTGCTGGAGAGGCTGCGTCTCAAAGCGGCCGCCGCGCGGCTGCTGGAAACCGCCGCTCTCAAGTGGGGACCGGCGGGGTTGCTGCACCGCTCGCTGGGCCTGTTCCTGGGCGGTTTCGCGGGGGTCACGCTGTTCCTGGGAAACTCCATGCCACTGGCGGCGCTGGCGGCGGGCGCGGTGGCCGGGAGCCTGCCGCTCGCATATGTGCGGCGCAAGGCGCGGCTCCGCGTGTTCGAATTCGAGGGCCAGTTCCCCGACTGCCTGGAGTTCATCTCGCGATCGATGCGGGCCGGGCACGCCTACTCGGTGGCCATCGAGATGGCGCACAAGGAATTCAGCGACCCGGTGGGGGCGGAATTCCGCCGCGTCTTCGAGGAGCAGAACCTGGGGCAGCCTCTGGATATCGTGCTGCGCAAGCTCACTTCCCGGGTGCCGTCGATGGACGTGCAGTTCTTCGTCTCGGCGGTGCTGCTGCAGAAGCGCACCGGCGGGAACCTGGCGGAACTGCTGGATAAGCTGGCGCAGTTGATCCGCGAGCGTTTCAAACTGCGGGCGCGCATCCGCGCGGTCAGCGCCCAGGGCCTGATGTCGGGGAGAATTCTGGCGGCCATCCCCATGGCCGTCGCGGCGCTGATGTTCGTGGTCAACCCGCAATACGCGCGATTCTTCATCGACGATCCGATGGGCCACGAGCTGATGGCGGGCGCCCTGGGGCTGCAATTGATCGGCTACCTGATTATCCGCAAGATTGTGACGTTCGAGGTGTGATCGGGCGAGGCGTGACCGAGCGAGGTGTGACGACATGGTCCAGGTATTCACGGTGGCGGTATTTCTGCTGGTCGCCGCGGGGACGGCGGCGCTCGCGATCCTGCTGGACGAGCGTAGGGCGCGGGCGCTCGAGCGGCTGGCGCCGGAGCCGCGCCTGGTGCCGAAGGAGGTGCCCTCGCCGGCGCTCATCTGGCGCGAACTGGTGAGCCGTATCGGCGCGGCGCTGCCGGCGTCGTCCAAGGGACTGCCGTTGTTGAAGCGCCGGCTGGTGCGGGCGGGCATTCGCCATCCCAGCGCCCCGCGCTATTTTCAGGGGGCGCGGACGGTGGCGGCGGCGGCGTTCGGCGTGGCGGCGGCGGGGATCGCGATGCGCGCCGGGGCCGAGACGACCAACGCGGCGCTGGGGGTGGGGGCGGCCGTGGCGATGGGCTACATTGCGCCCATGCAGTACCTGTTGTGGCGGATCGGGCGGCGCCAGCACGCCATCGAGAGAGGGCTGCCCAATGCGCTGGACCTGATGGTGATCTGCGTGGAATCGGGTCTGGGCATCGACCAGACCACCCTGCAGGTGGCCAAAGAACTGCTGGCGGCGCATCCGGAGATCTCCGACGAGTTCACCGTCATGAACCTGGAGTTGCGCGCCGGCAACCGCCGCGCCGACGCTCTGCACAACCTGGCGGACCGGACCGGGGTGGAAGACTTGAAGAAGCTGGTGGCCGTGCTGGTGCAGACCGACCGCTTCGGCACGAGCATCGCGCAAAGCCTGCGCGGTCACGCCGACTACTTACGCCAGATGGCCCGGCAGCGGGCCGAGGAACGGGCATCGAAGCTGGCCGTCAAGCTGGTGTTTCCGATATTCTTCTGCGTCCTGCCGTCGCTGTTCGCGGTGACGGTGGGCCCGGTGCTCACTCACCTGATTCGCGATCTGATTCCGTTCATAGAAAACATGTAGCGGCCGATAAGGGAACAAGAAAGGATACCCGCTATGGATTCGAGCACCATTCGCATAGTCTGCGCGGTAGCCGTCGTGCTGTTCGGTGCGGTCATCGTGCTGCGCCGCCGCCACCGCAAGGCCGAGTAGAACGCCTCGCTTCTGGGGGGCCCGGCGCCCCCTTGAGAGGCTTCACCGGGAGTTTGAAGGCAACGCCGGATGGGCCGCCAGGGAAGCGCGTAGCCTTCGCTCGGCCTCGGCGGTCCAGTAGGCGCAATCCAGATTGACGAAGACCGAGGTGTAAGGGATCGCGAGCGTTGTCTTGAGGATGAGGATGCGGAAGGTGGCGCCGGCCCGGTCCAGCATGGAAATGATCTCCTCGTGGGGCGGGAACCTGCAATCCAAATGGCGCGCCAGTTCGGCCAGGCGCGCGCGATACCGATCGACGCCGGGAGCATCGGCCTCCGCCACATATTCCAGTTCCCGGTCGCAGTAGACGATGGGCCGCACGTGCAGCGAGGCGGCGACAGCGTCGAGTACTTCCTCGAGGACTTCGACTTGCCCGGCCCCGGTCGCCACGGTCTCGATCCCCGGACTGGATTGCGCCGGATACGCGGCGTCCGCAACCACAATCCAGTTCCGGTGGCCGTAACTCGGCAGACGATCCCTCAGAATCCGGCGCCAATCCGCTTCCAGCGCCGTCGCACCAGCGCTCCCAGGTTCCATATCTCATCCTCCGGTAAAGGCTCACTGTAACCTGTTTCCGCAAGTTCCGGTGCGGCTTGGGCTGGCCTGCCCACAAGCTGATCGCGACCCATACGTTCCCCGGGCGGCCCCTGCCGCTAGGAATCCTCCTTGCAGCTAGGACATTTTTGTCCGACACTAGAGACAGTGAGAGGCAACGAGTTTGTGCGGCGCATCCACGCTTTGGGCAAAACGCGTCATGTCGAAGTCCGGTTTGTGGCCCATCGCGGCAAGGGCAGCCACGGACTTCTCTACTATGGGCCGGAGATGACCACGGTGCGCGACCTGAAGGACGAGATCGACAAACGCGCCTATCACAAGATGCTAGGACAGCTTGGCCTGAGCCGGAAAGACATCGAGTAAGGAGGCAGCCGTGCGGACGTTCGTGTACCCAGCGAAATTTGAGCGAGGAGAGAAGCCGGGAATCCTGGTGGTCACGTTCCGGGACGTCCCGGAGGCAATCACACAAGGGAATGGAGACAAGGACGCGGTCTGGCAGGCGGCGGATTGCCTGGAGGAGGCGATCGCCGGGAGGATTGCCCGCGGGGGGAAGATTCCAAAGGCGTCCAAAGCCGCGCGGGGCGAGCGGCCAGTCCCGGTACCGGCGCAGATGGCAGCGAAGGCGGCCCTCTATCTTGCGATGCAAGAGGCTGGAATGTCCAACGTGCAGTTGGCGCGAAAACTCGATTGCGACGAGAAGGAAGTGCGGCGTATGCTGGATCCCAGACACCCCACCAAGCTGCCGCGAATCAGGGAAGCGCTCGAGGCGTTGGGAAAGCGCCTGGTGGTGGGCGTCGAAAAAGCGGCTTGAATCCCGAATCATCCATCCGGCTCCAACGGCGCCACGTAGAGCGCCGCGGAAACCCTCAGTTCGGATCGGCCGCGTCCTCGATCGGTAGCGCGATCTCCCGAATGCCCACCCCGCCGGCTTCCCGCGAAGGCGGTGTTCCGTTCCACCGGATGAAGGCGTCCTTCACGATGCGGAAGATTGAACCCCGGTTTGCCGCGATCACCTTCAGCCATCCCCACGCGCCCTTCGGTGGGAAGTAAATCCCGCGGAAGAATATCCGCGCCACCATGTGGCTGATCTTGTAAGGAACCGGCTCGCCCGACATGGAATCGATCGCCCTGGCCGTGGCCGCGGCGCTATAGGAGTTCAACCAGGCGCCGCGGACTTCGGCCTGCACTTCGGGGACGCTCATCCTGAGAGGCGTGTGCGCCATTTGAAACGGCGCGAACTCCAGCCAGTGCCGGGGCCGCGTCAAACGGCCTTCCCTCTCGAGGCGCTTATAGAGAGGAGTCGCCGGGAACGGGGTAATCTGTCCGAATACCGGCAGACCCGGGGGCCAATCGCGAATCTGCTCCAGGGTGCGGCCCGCGACGCCGGGAGTATCGTTATCGAGCCCGAAAATGAAGGACGTGATGGCGTAGACGTGCCGCTTGGCGAGCCGGCGCAGCACCTCGGCAAACTCGCCCGGCTTGTTGAAACTCTTATTGACACTGGCGAGGTTCGCCGGGTCCAGCGACTCCATGCCGATGAAAATCCATTTGCCGCCGGATTCCGCGATCAGGTCCACCAGTTCCTCGTCGCGAAGAAGATTGGCGCTGATCTGGCCCACCCACGAGAGTTGCGCGCCCGCCGCAATGATGTCGCGCAGCAACGCCTTGGTGCGCTTCACATTGATGGCGAAGTTATCGTCGACGAAGAAAACCGCGATCTCCCCCGACGAGCGCCGCGCGCGCGCCTTCAACCGGAGCATTTCGTCCACAATGCTCTGGTTCGACCGGAAGCGGATGGAATCGCCGAAGAACCCGGTTACGGTGCAGAACTCGCAGCCATACGGGCAGCCGCGCCCGCTTTCGATGGGAATGATGTGAAACGTCTCCCAGCCCCATTGCATCCGGTGAAAAAACGCCCGAACCGCGTTGGGGATGCGGTTGAATTGGCCGATATTGAGCGACTCCCACGGGATGGCGGGGTACTTGTCCAGACTCGGCTTGCGGTCCTTCCCAAGCGCATCCACCGGGGCGTAGACTTCCTGCAAGGCGCCGCGGGCCGCGTCTTCCACGATGCGAGGCCAGGTCTCGTCGGCCTCGCCCAGGGCCACCGCGTCGGCATGCCGCACGCCGCCATCCCGGCCGAGGGCTTCATCGGGGGCCTCGGTCACGTGGGGACCGCCCATGACGACCGGCACGCCGGCGCCCCGCACCGCATCGGCGACGCGGTACGCCTTGGCGATCATGCGGGTCATGGCGCCGATCCCCACCAGGCCGATCTTGTTCTCGACGACATAGCGCACCAGTTCGCCGTCGCTCATAGGCTGGGTATTGCCGTCTATCAGCCGCACCTCGTGGTTCGGCGGCGTGAGCGACTGCAGCAGGAACATCCACAGGTGCGGCATGAAATTCCGGGTCACGCCGTTGTCGGGGCAGTAGAGCAGGATTCGTATCGAAGGCGCGTCTGACGGAGTCTCGGGCGCGGCGCCCGGAGCGGTGAGGGCGGAGCCGGGCTCCGTCCGCTCGTTCGGTCTCATGCAGTCTCTCTCCTCTCGTCTGGCAAACTTCATGCCCGGATTCCCGCGCTAAAACCAGGACAGCTAGCGGTGTGCCTGGCCGGATCTTCGTCTGACCGCCATGCTGGCCTTCAGGACGGTTCTCGCGCGATCCTGGGCCTGGAGGTATGAGGGGGCGAATCCATGGTCCCCGTGGTCGGTGGACCAGTAAAATTCGTCGTGGCGATCGCGTTCGTACACCGTGTATTGCGCCTGGTTCCCGGCGGCATCGATGAATGTGAACGACTGGCTCACGGCCGGCTCCTTCCTGTCTGCCGGACCTTCCCTAAGGGCTGGCTACCGGGATTGCGGTCCGGAATCGATGGCGAGAACCGGCAAAGGCGGCAATTTCAGGGCCCGCAAGAAACATGCGAGGAATCCCTGGACGGGGCCACAACACTCAGGCCCGAAGGAAGTATATCAGTTCACCGCCCACAAAGTCGCGAATAGTTGCAAATTTTTCGCAGGATTTCACGGCGACCCGGCTTTTCGCGGCGGGCAGAACCCGGCCGGCCGCGCGGGTTCTTCTTGACAAGCGGATACGGTTCATCTACATTCAAAGCTGACTGAGCACTCCCGCCCAATCCACGGACGATTCGAACTAAGTCGATTCGGCCGGGTTTTCCTTCTTAGCCCAGATCCATGACCGAGTGAGTTGGCGCTATCGCTCGCGGCTGTGAACGGTCGCGTATAAAGGCGCAAAACTGCGCGGTCGAAGACTTGGCCAATTACAGAAGGGTTACAGTGTCGCTCCACGACATCCCCACATACTCGATGGACGCGGAACCGGCCGGCGGGGCTTCCGGCCTTGTCAGGAGGGGCGATGAGCAATCCAGTCTCGATGCACTCCGCGCAAGGGCAGCGTAGTCCGGGCCGCCTTGAGCCGCCGGAGTCGTGGCGCCATCGAATACTCTTCTGGGTTTACCCGAACCGCGGGTGGGGAGGCGAGGGGCGGACCGTCGAGCGGGAACACGCGGGAAAAGAACCCGGCGGGCTCCCGGTAGCCCGGCGGGATTTCAAGCAGGAGAAACCAGACAGTGCCATTTAACAACCATGGAAACCGCTCCTTCACTGCGATGTCGGTCGACAAGAACGCACCGCCGGCGTCGGGCGTTTACGGTCTCTCCGATGCGCGCCATTGGATCTATGTGGGGGAGACCGCCAACATCCACGCGGATCTCGCGCAGCACTTGCGATCTCCGAACCTATTCCTGCAAGAGCACGCTCCCTCGGGATTCACATTCGAGCTAAGCGATGCGGGGCAGCGGAGCGAGCGGCGGGACCGTCTCGTAGTCGAGCTCGATCCTATAGGAAACCGGCCGATTGGGCGACTCTCGAACCGGCCGGAGCGGGAATAACGGGGCCTCAGGCGAGGCCCGAATGGAGGCGATCGTAGCGCCTACCAGCGCTTCCGGCCAAAGCCGCCGCCGCCGCCACCCGACCGCTCGGCCTTGGGACGGGCTTCGTTGACATTGAGCGTTCGACCGTCGACATCCGTCCCGTTCAACGCCGCGATGGCTTTCTCACCTTCTCCATCGTTGGCCATTTCGACAAATCCAAAACCCCTGGGTTGGCCGGTGTCGCGGTCCGTGACGATGTTGACGCGTCCAACCGAGCCGTGAGTTTCAAACAGGGAACGGATAGTATCCTCCGTCGCCGCAAAACTGAGATTTCCTACGAAAATGTTCTTCATTCTCTTAACGTCCTTTCTGATTTGAAGGCGGCTAATTGGGAAGGAGGACAGATTTAGCGAGAACTGCTAGACAGGTCGGCCTTGAATCGGCAGGATCATCAAATCCAGCATTAAGTTTAGCATGGACCGGGGAGTGGTACAATGGGAATCTACACTACCCAGTCTCGCACCCGCCCCCGGTTTACCCCGACGCCTAACCGACTCGGGAACGCAACCAGCCTGAAAATGGAGAGACTCGATCTTATGCTATACGACAGCACCAAGGTTCTGATACACGGGATGCTGCAATCGTTGCGAAGCCCGGACCAGGGTGGATGGGACGACCACGTGGAGTCGGGTGGCGAGTGCCTGTACGAGATTCACCAGATGGCCCGTCCACGGTATCAAGGCTACCGCGCCGATGCCGCCAACCGTGCGCCCGCGCTGGTGCCGGTTTACGAAAGGGCGGCCCGTGCGATTCCGCACGTTAAGTTGATGGTGCGCGCGATCCGCCGCAAGGATCGGGCCGCGGCGGTGGAAAGCGGCGCCGCCGCTCTGGCCGAGATGTGAGGTTCGCCGGGCGGCCGGGCATGTCGAGGACGGGTGGAGTCGAGGAGACGCGATTGAATACGAAACGCAGGGTGACGCAAGCGTTCGAGGCGCAGTTGATGGCATCGCGCCGGCGCGAGAGGTTCGTTACGGGCGAATTGCTGACCGAGATCGACAGTCCGGAATCGCCGGCACAATCGGTGTTCATACGGATCAACGGCCTTCGGCCGTCCAGGGGACTCGAGTGCCGGTACATCATCGAAGCCGGCGAATTGAACGAAAAGACCGAAATGGCGAAGTAGGCGCGGCGAACCCGCGCGGCTGCGCTATCCGAAGGCCTTGAGTCCGGCATACTCGAACCGAATCTGCCCGTTTGCGCCCATCCGGTGGAATGGATGGCGCTGGTTTCATTAAGAGGCAATCCCCGTTAATGGCCGCGCGATCATAGGCCGTGGCGCGGCTCACTGAGTTCCGTAAAACCTGGGCGCCGGAGGGGCAAACCCTCCCGCTGATCGCCAAGACGCTGCTGGCGATTGGCGGCATCACGCTGGGGAACGCCGGCGCGCGGGCGCTGTTTCGGTGGTCTTGGTCACCGGCCCGGTGCAGAATCCGCCGCCACGAGTGCAGCCTTTGCTCCGCCAGTCCGGTTGCCAAACCCGCATTCCACTGGCGACCTTCGCCGGACCCACGGATTCCAACCGCGTCACCGGTTTCGTATGAACGGCACCGCGCGTGCTCTAACCTCTACAAGGCTGGATTCGATTCCGCCGCGAGCGGCAGCCCCCGGAAAGAAACCATGAGAACCTACTCAACTACTATGATCGCTTGCGTGGTCTTGACGACCCTGCTTTTCGCGTGCTCCGCCTTCGCGCGCGACCACAGCGCTATGAACGGCACCTGGACGCTGGTGCCCGCCAGGAGCGATTTTGCCGGCCAACCCGTGGTTCAGACCGGCACCGTGACGATCAACGAGCGGGATGGCATCATCATCGTCGAGCGCAGCTTTATGTATGAAGGCGCCACCGAGACCTTCTTCTACCGCGACGTTACCGACGCCGAGAACAACGCCACCATCAAAACCGGAAAGGACCTCAAGAGTAAGACCAAATGGGATCGCGATGCCTTGAAGGTGACGACCACCGAATCCGGGGCAGTTACTCTGGAAACTTACTCCCTCGCCGCGGATGGCACCATGACGGCCAGCGTCGTGAGGCCAGGCCAAAAGACGATCATCCTCGTCTTCCAGCGCCAATAGGGTGACGGCGCGGATGCGGAGTTCGTGCTGCCCACCAGTAATGGAGGCGGATTCCGGGATTGTGCGGAGAGGGAAACTGCCGGGGGGCGGGCGTGATATAGAAACCCGGCGGTTGGCGTGTGCGGGCGGATTGGGGGGAGTTTCACTGGTTCCAATTCCCGTTATCGGCGTTTACCAGGACCTATCCCGTGCTGGATGGCAGGCTTAAACTTCCCGGTTCGGGCTCCCGTAATGGCCACTTCCGGTAATCGGGGCCGGGGCACTGCGCATGATCGTCGCGGCCGGCTCATCTATGCGAAAACAGAACTCGTGGTTCCGCGGGAGCGGAGCAAACCGTCGATGAGTTGTTCCGCCGCTATAATCCGAACCGGACGCTCACTTTGTCTTCCCCGGGAACTCGTGCGCAATCTGCGCAATCTTCCGAGCGATATCCTCGATTGGGAGAGTATGATCTATATACCCGGTTTTTATGGCGCTCACGGGCATATCCGACCACTCGGCTGTGTCGGGCGCCTGTGCTATAGTAATGCCGCCGGCTTCCTTGATTTCCCTTAGCGCTTTTGCCCCATCCGAATCCAGGCCGGAGACAATCACAGCGACTAGTTTTCCACCCCAGTTTTGCGCCAGAGAACGCAGGAAGATCGTAATCACGTCGGGCCATCCCTTGGGTTTTGACATTGGCGTCAGACGGAACATTCCACCCACAAGGTATAGGTCGCAATTCGCCGGGACGATGAAGACATGATTGGGCTGAATGGGCAAGCCTTCCGTGATCAGCTCCACCGGCAGTTTTGTGGAGTGAGGAAGGATGTTGTGGAGCGTGGCGGACGCTTCTCTTATGTGATTAACGACGACTATTGCAGCCCCCGTCCCGGGCGGCAGATGTCTTAGTAACTCGACATAGGCGGCGGAGCCGCCGGCCGAGCCGCCTACGCAAACGATAGGAAAGTCTCTTGCGAAAGAGTTCATTTGCTCGCGCCCGCCCCTTTCCGATTCGCAAGGTCAACGTATACTGAGCGCCTGAAAAAAGGACCGGCTCCGACCTTCACAGTTTACTCTTCTTGCGGGGAAGATGCACTGCAAAGGTGGTTCCTTCCTCTTTACTCGATGTCACGGCGATCTTGCCGCCGTGGGCGGTCACGATTCCTTTGGCAATGAAAAGCCCGAGGTCGAGCCTGGCCTTCTCGCTTTGCATCGGATTC
>Ga0182027_10016256_pt1 | contig 10174 bp, 5 predicted proteins | sample 712E1DmetaG_FD_121300 | JGI IMG/M metagenome (GOLD analysis project Ga0182027, IMG submission 121300) | Permafrost microbial communities from Stordalen Mire, Sweden - 712E1D metaG (Illumina Assembly) | ecosystem: Environmental > Terrestrial > Soil > Wetlands > Permafrost | place: Sweden... | reverse complement strand
TGCTGGAAGCAGGGAAGAATGCGGACGGCCAGACCGGTGAAACGGGAGGGCAAGTGAGCGTCTGTAAAGAAACTTTCCTTATACGCCCACCCGCCCGCGAAAAAAGCAATTACCTATCAGTTCAATGAAAGCGGAATGTGATGGTGCAGGGAAAACCTTGCCCAAAAATTGCATGAGCGGACGCTATGATTTGGAATGTGCAATTCACAATTACGCTGTCAGTAAATACGCTCCCCAAGTACAGACAATTGAAAAGTATTTCGAAGAGGGGGAACCAATTTATTGTGGTGCTGTAAAACGCCATCTTTCATCGGTTCAACTATGTGTCCGAGACCCAAATTGTATAGTTTCGCCCATAACTATTTCCATGGACTGCTGAGAAAGGGCTACAATGGATAAGCGTAACGCTATTGAAGGATTGAGTGACTTAAGATTTTCCCAGTTAAACACTGCGGGGATAGTTCTCACTCTCTGGATACTTACCGATGGGCATCAAACTGTACTTGTTTATGGAAGAGCATTACCATCATCAAATCAGCATCTGTCTAGTTCGTGGAGTGTTCGCACTGTTGCTCAAAAATCCATGTCGGATACCAAGTGGTTGCTTAAGAACATTTGGGCATATGTGCCGTTTAAAATGTTACAATTGTTTTTATCGTCTATAATGGATGGTAAAACATTTGCTGAATCATGCGGTGGGATCGAAGCGCCTTCGGAACTTAAAGATTGGAATGTCCTAGGTGTTTCGAAAATGATTGATGAGAACTACTCCGTAGGAGAAATATCCTACAATGAAATTGCAGAATCCAGGCAAGACGGCCCCATTTATTACCCTAGTTCACCCTCTAAGGAAGTACCAGCTTGGTGTTTGAGTATTGTTTGCATAAACAAATTAGGACCTTTTTCCCAGTCGATTACAGATGAAACGAATGACCTAATCAAGTGGTGTATAAGAACAATGAATTCTGAAACCGGCCAACAATGGGATAGAGGAGATATTGTCCGGCTTTGGAATTTTGAAGTGTTTTCATTCCCATCTGCGAATATTAATAATAGGACATTGGTTGAAACCCATTTAAACGGTACTATTGAAGAACCGAAAGATGAATGTGTGGTAACTATCGCTGCGGGTGCGCTCGATGTTGGTACAAAATTATTAGTTAACTTGCGACTTATTTCCGTTGAAGGTGTCCTCGCAGACAAAACATCTCAAGTTGTAACTGTGGAAGGAAAGACAGAAGTCGTTTTTGATAAACTACCTGACAAGGGCATAATAGAACTGAGGATTTGGGTATTTGACAAAAGTGGTTCATATTGGATATGGTTTTCGAAGGAATATGCATTCATACAATCGATAAATATTGGAATGGGGCTTGTTGGTCTTCAGGGGAATCTTGACAGTAAATGGCTTAGTCAAATAAAATCAGGGGCATTGGCAAAACGTGCATCTGGATTACGACGTCTCAATCAGATTTCTTATTCTCCGTTAAAAGTGGGAAGAAAGGATAGCCCCCTAATCGAATCCTATAGACAAGCGCAACAGATGGCAAAGGTTTTGTTTCCACAATCTTCAGGCGCTCAGTTTTTTAATAAAGGTTGGTTTGGTGAAAAACACGGTAAGCTGGAATTCATGGAGTGGTTTAGGGAAATTATAAAGAGCCAAGAACCCTGCCGGTATCTATTGATTGATCCATATTTTGACCAAGATGGCCTAGAATTCCTTTTGCGAGTAGAAGAAACACACCACGTAATTGAGATATTGACAAATACACAAGTTCGCTCCTTTGATTCTAGTGGTAAGGAAGTTATTCGTGTTCACGGAAAGGAACCACAAAGAGCAAGTAACATCATATTGTTCTGCAAAAAATACGAGCCTATCCTCGGAAGACTCAATTTGCGTATTCTTGATTTAAGAAGCAAAAATGGTGGAAATTCGCAACTATTTCATGACCGATTGTTAATGGTCTATGATATCCAAAATAGCCCTATAAAAGGATTTCACTTATCCAATTCTTTGCAGGGCGCGACAAAGCGTAATCCATTGCTGATCACTCCAATTCCAATGGATGTACTTCCAGACGTTTGTGATTATGTATCTATGCTCTTAGAGGTACGCGGGATAATATCGGAGGCCGAGTCAGTTGTGCTTTATGATTCTATCAAAGTATCACAAAATAGTCACCCCTTGCCTCAGGTTGACGAACGGCCGTTTCTCGCAATTTTACTGAAAAATGACGAAATTCTTCTTTGCCCCCCAGATAGCCTCGGAAAAATGCTAATGCCGTCCGGTCTGATTGATTCTGGTGGACACTACTGTTACAATGATAAGATCAGTGGTTCTTTAAGTTCGCTTTTCAAAGATTTAAGTAGAAATGATTTTGATAAATTTGTGCCAATATGGGAAGCAATAGGAAGCTGTCTTGCTAAATCAGTCGATGATAGCCTATACGAGAAGATCAGTGTTGAAGCATTCCAGTTTGTTAAACATCATTTAAAAGCCTACTTACTATCCTTCTTTACGACGTCTTATGATGTGCCGAAGGCTATTGCAGGCTATGCTTATCTTTTCAATAATAAGGACTTTTTATCCTCTTTAGGAGATGCCGAGTATTGTATGAGCAGGTTTTCCCCTATGTATGGATTACCTTGGGGCTTAAACTACGCCATAGCCATTTACATTGATAACGACCCGGGTGAATTGATTGGATTTTGGGACGATGAATTAGTACGCCAGATCACTACCGAAATGGATAGCTTTTCGTTGCCGCTCCTTCGCTTAACAACCATTGGTTTGAAGATATTTGAATTGATTTCAGAAAAGGCTATGGGGGCAACTGAATGCATAAGACACCTCTTGGTTTCTAGGACTCCTGTTTTCCGCGCTGCTGCCGCACAGTTTCTTTCCCCTTCAAATTGTCCTCTGCGTGGCGCATCCTGGAAAGCAAAATCTATGTTAGAATTAATCAAGCATCTTAGTGACCCCGTTGAACGCCTCTTCTCTGTTGCTGAATGGGTAGGTGATCTCAGAGTTATTGCGAATCGAGCATCAAGGGAAGAAGACAACGTGAGAGATACTCGGCATGAGCTATTTGAATGGATGATTTCTAATTGGGTGCCCACAATTACGTCTGATCAGCTTAGGCTATTGGTGAAGCGTGTTAGCGGGCCAATCGAAGGTTCGTGGGCAATGTCAACTACTAACGACTTACTTATTCCACTAGTTAAAAGCAAACAGCTTGTTCGTGAGATAGTTGATGACTTATGGGTAAATATCTTTTTAGAAGAGATCTCGAAGGGCTTGGAAGGTAAGACGCAATTCTTTTATTCAGCACACGCGGACCTGACAAGGACTGTCGCCTTCTTGATGCCTCATTCAGAAGAGTCAAGCTGGGGAAAATGTCATACTGGCATAAGTAATATCTTGAAGGATGCAGAACGCTTTTATTGGCGGCCGCTGTCAAGGTCAATAAATTACAGTCAATGGGCAGAGAGTGTTCAAACTATTGTATGGGCTTATTCCTTTTTTGAGTGTCTACTGTTGGAAATAAATCGACAGCATCATGATTCTCCCAGGCTAGACTTTGTGTGTGATTGCCGCACTAAAATTGAGCCAATTGTTAGCGAAATCAAAATTGATGAATTACACGTAAAACATCTCGTTCAATTTTATCAAGAGGTTCATAAATTTTCGAAAAAGAATTGAATAGACAGCAAAATACATAAAGCAGCATCGTACAATAAAACAAAGAGCGCATTAATGCGCTCAACTAATGGCGTGGCATGAAGACCGAAAGTCAAATCGGCGCAAACAAGAAGTTAAAATATGGTAGCATTCCGGCTTAAAGCACCCAACAGCCGCGTTACGTTCGCGCGAAACGCGCACATGTCCAGCGTTTGAAGAAAACGTGTCATGTCGCTACACTTCGACAAGCTCAGTGACCGGCTCCGTCACATTTACTAACGCTGTCCACGTCGTAACACGGCGCACGTTGGTGGGAAATAAACCGTAACGATTGAATTGATAGGCGGCGGCGCAGAAGCAAAACCACAAATTAAGGATAGGCTTGCCACGCTGGAATGAAGAATCAAATAGATACTCTGAAGTGCAAATTCTATTTTCAGAAAAGCAGCTCTGATCTATGTTATTGACAAATCAGCTCTGCTTAACGAGTACGCAAGCCATTATGGACTCTTTCGGAATAGATACGAAAGGAAACGTTGTATGAAGTCTCGGCGGCAATCTTGTTCACCTCTGGCAATACTCATGTTTGCGATATCAATTCTACCCCATTTTCTGTGGGCTCGGCCAAACCACGTCCTATCGGTTTTCCACAACTCTGTTATCTCTGCAACCGCAATCAGCAGGATAGCTATTTGCGACGCGAACGGAAATCCTTTGTCAGATTCCCTTTTGTTAGCATACCCTAATGGGGACCTACTTGAGGCCGTCGCCTACTCCAGCGATAGTGGTGTTGTGGATACCGTGGCTTGCAACTGGTCGGTAACGGGAACATTGCACGCGATAACGAACGGAGCAAACACTAGCAGAATTTATTATTACACGGATTCTGTCTTAGGTCCAGAAAGCGGATTTATTGTTGCGAGTTTCATTTTTTCAAATAATGTTACACTGAGTGACTCTATTTATGTGCACATTATTACACCGCATATCAAACTTATCTTGGCGACTACAGGCGATTGGAATGGCAACGGCTACCTTGATCATATCACTCTGCATTTCTCCAAACCACTGTCCTTGTCGGCGAATTATTCGTTCCAAAACCTACACGTTACCTATGGTACGGTCAGCTTTCCCATCGACAGTATAATGAATAATACCACACCAAGGGTCGACACAGTGTGGGTACTGGCTTTGAAAGAGGCTCAGGACCAGAAAATGCCCCAAACCGCCTGGCGTCCTCGAATCTCTATGTCGGCACAGGATTCCATTAATCTGGATACGGCAAACATCGTTGCATCCGACGGCGCGGGTCCTGTTATATGGTCGGTGATAAGGCAAACAGAACCTATAATATCCACAACAAGGGATGATATCATTACTGTTACTTTAAGCGAACCGATCACCTGCTACGGCAATTCCATTTCAGTTGGGATGCCGCCATCCACCTTATTCTCTGTGTGGAAGGACGATACTGGCGTATTCACAATGGCTGACAACATGCTGTCGGGTGTAAATAATCTCGAATCCATAACGCGAGATTCAACCGTACAATTTATTGTGTCAAACGGCAATGATTTTGCAAGCGATTACTATTTCGCTTTGGATTCTACGGTTATGGACGAATTTGGCAATAGGCCAAATCTTAACAATCAAAAGGTTCCTGTAATTACTACTGGAACTGCCGTCACATCGATTGTGCTTGCGGGTTACAACAATATTAATAATTATGGTTTTATCATCACGCTCCCTCAAATTGTCACGCCAACAACCGTGCGCGAGCCGCCAGGTGAGTTTAACGCCGTTGACAATCCAAATGCAAAATCTTGGGTAAAGCAGGATTCTGCCGGTGCAGTTATCGAACTCACAATGGTGATGCCCGATTCTACAATGTCATTACATGTCGGTATCACCAACGAAAATGGCGACGAGGTGCAAGGAGCCACAAACGCTGATTTCATAGAATCGATCAAGCAACCAATAGCGATCCCTGCGGGGTCTATTGTTCACATAGACCTATATTGGAATGGATACGGCAAGAACGGAAAGGCGCTGGACGGAGGGAAATATACGGTCACAGCAGATCTCGATTACACTGACCCAAGTATTCAGGACCAGGCCGTTCAAACTGATTTTGAAATTCCAGGAGGTAGTGCCGCAAAGCATTGCGGTTGCGGTTCCGGAACCGGACTCGCGTTCATTCCGCCCATCGGTTTCAAAATAAGTGCATGGCGGAAAAGAAAAACTAAAAACAAAAAGATGATTTAACTGATAGAACACATGCTAAAGTTGATGGTGGAATATTCGAGACCGCCGATTTTTCATAACTCGACCATGAAGCGAAAACGGTGCATGACCGATCACCATCACAAGGAGTGATCGTAGATCAGGAAATGGATGCAACTAGAAGGGTTTGGCGTTATGCGACAAAAATTAATTATTATCAGCGCATCGTTGCTTGCGTTAATTTTTCTTATAGGACTTCATTGCGCTAATCCTCAAAAGCCGAATTCCAGCAATACATTATTATCGGATAGTGATAAGGCGATCATAACAGCAGCTTATGATTCCATCGCAAAATCAGCGGATTCCCTGGTCATGCTAGACAGCAGCATAGTTCTCCTTTCCAAAATGGTTCCGGTATACAGCAAGATACCCGGAATCGACTCGGTATGGATCTGTGATAATGCGATGTATGTTTTATTTGCAAAGGGTGGTATAATGAGCTGGGAAAACATTCGGAGTCCCGCTGATTCTGCTGCACAAAAAAGAATGACCCATAGTGCGTTCTACAATGCAATTGCCTTAACCTCGACAATTCCAAACCGAAATGCATGTATTATGACAGGCCCATGCTTGCCTGACGGTGATGTTGTCAACGCTAATAACTTGAACAGTATTCTGTTGCAGAACTGCTTCTCAAGCGCAATAATTCCCCCAGATAAATTCACCGTAAGCTTCATTAAGAATAATCTATCCTCATATAATTTAATCTTTATTAACACGCATGGAGGGTACAATGGAATATCCACCATGCTTCAAACCGGTGATAGTATCAAAAATGGTCTTATTGATTATGTCTATAATAATGAGTCAGATTGGCAAGGGAAGAAATCACGTTTGCTTGTATCCTCCATGGCGACTGATTGTTCTGATGATCCAAATGAAAAGAAACCATCACACTATGTATTGATCACCGATTCATTCTTTTCCTACTATTTTCCAGGGCAGAACGGCAAAAAACTTGGATCTTCAATTATTTACTCGTGCTCATGTGATTTTCTTGAAAATATCTCGCAAATGGGCCTGGCACTCACGACGGCTGGTGCAAAAGTGGTTTTAGGCTGGAATAATGACAGCTACGACCATTTAGCTATCGCAACTAATTGGTTTCAGCAAATGTTGAATATGCAAACCGTTTCTCAAAGTATTAGCAATCTGGGAAGTGCTTCATCTGCCACTATTACCGATCATGGTACAACCGTAACGAGTAATCTCACTTGCTGGCCAGCGCCAAATTTCTCCACTATGGACATCTCTGGGGTTTGGAGCGGTTCGGAGACTTTGACTATGTCACAGAGCGGCGGCTGTGGGGCTAATCAGGTAACCGTGTCCGGCACCGGGTCTTGCGTCATTACACAAGATGGAAAAACTTTGACAGTATACTATCCGGATTCGGGCATTACAAGAACCGGCACAATAACATCTAGTAACCAGATAACAATTGAGGGCAATTTGATTGTCGTGCCTGCAACAGGCGTAACGATGCAAAAAAACACTTGGGTTGGGAAGGGAACTATTGTGAATGGCATCCTGCAGATAACCTCCGAGGGAGAGGCTGAAGGAGTTTCCGGGGGCGTAACTTGTGACCTATACGAAACCTCGACAGGAGCCCTTACACGATCCTCGTCCTGCACTAATTCAGCAGCTACCGCGTTGTCCAAGAAATCGCAATTCCATTTGTCGGGAGGTCCGACAGGCTTCGTTACCGGATCAATCCCGGCGACAATGGCATTTTTTTGGAAATGAGGACTATATGGTTGTAGCCGTATTTGCGCGATGCGATAATCGAAGTTATTCTTATAGGCCCAGTTTGATTGACCTGCAATCATGAAAACCTGTCCTAAATAGTAAATAGAAGCAACTATGGAGGGAATTTCCTATGAGAGGTATAGCATTTTACCAGAGCTCTGCAATAGCAATTCTGCTATCACTACCCATGTCATCTGAAGCTCAATCATCGACATCAATCAACGGACCAATGGGTGGTTATGTAGGCACTCTTGTTGTAGCTGGAAGAAATGTAATAGCCAGCAACGGTGGTGGCATCTACCTTTCCAAAAATAATGGCTCAAATTGGACCAATGTTTTTAGTGAAACAAACACCCACATCTACGGTCTTGCTGTTATCGATAGCGGTAATGTGGTTCTTGCCGGTACTGATAAAGGAGTCTTTCAATCCACGGATACCGGTAATACGTGGGGGCCACTCCCCATATCAGGGATAACAAATGCCACAATCTATTCCTTTGCAGAAACGGATAGCAACCTTTTTGCCGCGACTAGTAATGGGGTTTTCGAGTTGGACAGCAGTCTCAAATGGACCAAGCAAAATTCTGGTTTGGCAGACACTAGTGTCAAAGCCATACTTGTATATAAGGGCAATATTGTTGCAGGTACTGGTACAGGCGTGTTCATTTCCGCGAACCAGGGCGCAAGTTGGACAAGGTCGAACATGACGAATGCCACCGTATATTCTCTAATTGTTAAGGACAGCACCATTTTCGCAGGAACCGGTAGTGGCATTCTTTCTTCTGCTGATAAAGGAGCAAACTGGACTGCGACTAGCTCTGGATTGCCCGTAAATACCAAGTTCACTTCCCTGTCCGTGAGTGGCAATAAACTATTTGCGGGCACAGATGGTAGCGGTATCTTTTTGTCCGCCGACAATGCAGTAAATTGGCAAGCTGTCAATTCGGGTCTAAAAAGCACATCGATTACCTCCTTGGCGGCCTCCGGCAGCAATCTGTTTGCTAGCACCTACGGGAACGGTGTTTTTCTTTCCTCGAACGATGGCGCTCTTTGGACGGAAGTCAGTAGCGGCCTAAAAAACCTTATGACGGTTTCTTGCCTTATGGGAATCAATAATTTTATTTTGGCGGGATCGCTCGGAGCTGGTGTTTTTGAAAATCCTAAACCCCCTTCAGCATCTGTAGGTTGGACGGCGACCAATGTTGGTCTGACGGCCGCAGGCCTTTCTGTTAAGGGTTTTTGGTTGAATGGAACAAGTCTTTTTATCGGAACAAATGGCGGGGTGTTTGTTTCTTCGGATGGCGGTGCGACTTGGTCAGCAGTCAATTCGGGGTTGCCGATTAACACTTTTGTCTATTCTTTTGCCGCAATAGGAACAAATCTCTTTGCTGCAACTAGTGCTGGCGTGTTTTTTTCTGCCAACGATGGCGTAAGCTGGTCTTCAGCCGATTCCGGATTACCTAAGAACTCTGCCGTCACCTCCCTGGCGGTAAATGGCCAGATTCTTTTTGCCGGTACCGGTTTGGGCGTCTACCGTTCGGAAGACAATGGCGCCAGCTGGACTTGGGCCAATCTTGTGTTCCCGGTCAACGCTCTAGCCTCAATTGGAAGTAACCTCTTTGCCGGTACCACTGGCGGTGGAGTTTTTCTGTCCCAAAATAACGGCGCAAACTGGGCTGCCGTCAATTCAAATTTACCAACCAATTCTCTCACAATCAAGTCCTTTCTGGTCTATGGCAATAATCTTCTTGCAAACATTGCCATTAATAATTCCTCTGGAGGATTCAATAGTGGTGTGGCTTTCTCGGCGGACAATGGCACAAGCTGGAAATCAATTTGCACGGGTTACAACTTTACCTCTCTTGCAATCAACTGGCAAATACTTTTTGTCGGTACGTATGGCTATGGCGTTCTACAAGAATCGCTTGCTGGTTATGGCATAGCGGTGAAACAAAACAAGAGAGAGTCAACACCAAACGGTCTTTTCCATGCAGATCGGAAAACTGTGGATTATGTTTTGCCAGCGGAAACGCATGTCTCGATAAAGCTGTATGATTTGTCTGGCCGATGCAACCGCTCTTTAGTGAATTGCACGCAAGCTGCGGGCGAACACTTGGTAACCGTTCCCACTTCCTTGCCCCCCGGATTATTCATAATCTCGTTCAGGACCGGAAATTCTAACATTGACAAAAGGGTTCTTATTCCCTAATTCTTTGCTTTTATTCAGAGGTGTCTTGTTGATTGCTCACCAAGAGCAATATATTTATGATAAGGAACGCCAAAAGAAGAGATCGGAAAAACAAAAATATAAGAGAATAACAAAGAGCCGCCGCCGAAAGACATTCGGTTGCAAGACGAGATTTATCGATTCTCTTCAGTTTCTCTTCCAATGCGTCCTGAATTGCTTTCGAACGACTGGGAAAGAAACGACGATGAACAAGTCCATCAAGTCGCTTTAACATC
>Ga0182027_10016253_pt1 | contig 10174 bp, 8 predicted proteins | sample 712E1DmetaG_FD_121300 | JGI IMG/M metagenome (GOLD analysis project Ga0182027, IMG submission 121300) | Permafrost microbial communities from Stordalen Mire, Sweden - 712E1D metaG (Illumina Assembly) | ecosystem: Environmental > Terrestrial > Soil > Wetlands > Permafrost | place: Sweden... | reverse complement strand
CAGGACCTTCCCCAAAAATTAGGCCGTTAAAGATACGGATCACGGATAGTAAATGACTTATGGCAATTTGCATCTGGAATCGATCCTTTTCAGGAAAAAATGGGGAAACTCCAGAGGGCTTTTGGGCACGACAAAGAAGATCACCTCCGGAGCTGGATCAGGCACCAATCGGGCACAAATTGCGGCTCTTAAGCCGATTCTTGCCCTGATTCAAGAGGATATTGAGCTCAGATGCCTCTCAAAGGACAACGGATTTTTGGGGAAACTCCAAACCGCCATCGGTGCTGCGGACGGTCAGGAAAAATGGGGAAGGTCCTGGTCAAGTTTCAAATTGACTTTCGCATAGGGGTATGGAAAGTTGCTATGGTCACTCGTGTGCCCCAGCTCACCAGGCATCGGCCAGCTCCAGATAAAGAGATTTTTCCCATGAAACAGATTTTCGATTGTTCCTCCCTGGCCTGGGTCGTGGCCGGCTCGATGCCCGACGTGTGGCGTTTCACGCCCCCCCGGCGCATCGGCGAGCGCCACGACCTGGAGGTCGAGCCGGTTCCCGTGCGCGTCCCCGGCTCGGTCCAGGGCGCCCTGCGCGACGCCGGCGTCGTGCCGGACTGGAACGTCGCGCTCAACTCCTGGCTGTCCGAGTGGGTCGAAAACCGCGATTGGATTTTCGAGACGTCCCTGCCCGACGACTGGTTCCAGTCGGGCCTGACTTACCGCCTGAACTGCCTGGGGCTCGATTACTGCGGCGAGGTGCTGCTTAACGGGAAAAAGGTCGGCACGTTCAAAAACGCTTTCATGCCGCAGCTTTTCGACCTGACCCCGCACCTGGCCGAGCAGGGAAACATCCTGCAGATCGCCTTCACCCCGCCGCCGCGCGCGCTGGGCCAGTTCGGCTGGACCTGTTTCATCACCGACTGGAAACCGCGCTTCAATTATATCTGGGACTGGACCAGCCGCCTGGTGCAGGCCGGCATCTGGGATTCGGTGTTCATCGAAGCGAGCGACGGCCGCCAGATCGAGCAATTGCGCTGTGTCGGCGACGCGAATCTTTCGGATAAGACCGGCACCCTGCGCGTCGTCGGCTCGGCCGAGGGCGGCGCGGGCGCGCGCGTGCGCCTGACGCTGGAAGGACCGGCGGGCACGATTCGCGCCGAGGAGCTGGACGCGGAGCAATTCTCAAGCGAAGGGCTGTTCTGGGAGGCGCTACCGGTCGAGCTCTGGTGGCCCAACGGGCTCGGCGCGCAGCCGCTTTATACGCTGCGCTGCCAGCTCCTCGACGGCGACGGCAACGCGCTGGACGAGCAGACGCGGCGCGTCGGTTTCAAGCACGTGGATTGGGAGAAGTGCTTGGGCGGCCCGCCGGAGGCCGACCCCTGGATCTGCGTGGTCAACGGCCGGCGGCTGTTCCTGCAAGGGGTCAACTGGACCCCCATCCGCCCCAATTTCGCCGACGTCGCCGACGCCGATTACCGCCTCAGGCTCGAGCTTTACCGCGACCTGAACATGAATATGATGCGCGTCTGGGGCGGGGCGTTCCTGGAGAAGGAATGCTTCTACGACCTCTGCGACGAGCTGGGCCTGATGATCTGGCAGGAGTTCCCCCTCTCCTCCTCGGGCAGCGATTGCTGGCCGCCCGACACCGAGCCGGCGATGACCGAACTGTGCGCCATCGCCCGCTCCTACATCTGGCGCCGCCAGCACCACGCCGCGCTGACCCTTTGGTGCGGCGGCAACGAACTCTCGACCGACGAAGAGGGCGGCCACAGCGTCTTCGGCGGCGTGCGGCCGGCCGATCTGCGCCACCCGCTGCTGGCCCGCTTCAAGGAAATCGCCGACGAGATGGATCCCACGCGCCGCTACTTGGCGACCTCGCCCACCGGCCCGACGAGCTGCCCCGACGAGAAGCAGGTCGGCACGGGCGTTTCGTGGGACGTGCATGGCCCCTGGCGCGCCGGCGAGCTGGACAAGTGGGAGGATTTCTTCCGCCGCGACGATTCGCTCTTTCGCTCCGAGATCGGCGCGTGCAGCGCCAGTTCGGTGGAGATCATCCGCCGCACCAAAGGCATGCTGCCCGAGATGCCCCCGTCGGCCTCCAACCCGCTCTGGCGGCGCCAGGCCTGGTGGATCGAGGATGAGGACTTCAAGCGCGAGAACGGTCGCGAACCGCAAACGCTGGAGGAATACGTCGCGTGGAGCCAGCAGCGCCAGGCGAAAGCGCTATCGATCGTCGCCGAGTGCTGCAAGGGCCGTTTCCCGCGCTGCGGCGGGATGCTCGTCTGGATGGGCCACGACAGCTTCCCCTGCACCGCCAACACCTCGATCGTCGATTTCGACGGCAAACCCAAACCGGCGGCGCTGGCGCTGGGCGAGATCTTCCGCCGGCCGGTGGAATGAACGCAGTTGACCCGTCTATCGACCCCGAATGACGTTTTATCGATGGCTTATTGGACACCGAGCCTTACGCATGGTGTAGAAAAATGACCTGCACCCCATCTTGCCGGCGCTGCACTTGGCCATTGACATTCGACCCCCAATGACGATAGTTTGGCGGTTTGGTCTCCCCCGGCCCGACCGAATGAGAGCCCTAGGGGATGAGCGCGCTGGCTTGGGGACACCCCCGCCGCGCGGCCAGCATACGGGAGTGAGCACGAGTCATGGCAAAGCAACAAAATCGGGTTCAGGTGATTCTGGAGTGCACGGAATGCCGCAAAAGTAACGTCCCGGGCGTCTCGCGCTACGTCTCGGTCAAGAACCGGCGCAATACCACCGCCCGCCTGGAACTGAAAAAATACTGCAAATTCGAGCGCAAGCAGACGGTCCACCGCGAAGTCAAGTAAGCGCGCACCGTAGCGCCGGCATCCCCGCCGACATTACGAACGGTAAGTTTTTGCCGGCAAGGATGCCGGCGCACCCAATCCCTTGATCCGCGCTTAGGGCTGCAGGCCTTTGTCCGCATGTTCGCGCAGGATTTCCTGCACGTATGGGATCCGCAGGCGCGAGGGCAGGTATCCGACCTTCGGGAGGGGGATCCTGTCCGCCAAACTCTCGGCCACAAACTTCTTGATCGAATCCATGTTCTGGATCGTCGCCAAGGTCGCCCCGTTGAAACCCGACGCGGCCGCGGCATGGGGCATGAAGGTAAGGCCCACAATCTTGTCTTGCTTGTCCAGGGTGAGGTAAAGATCCATGACCCCTTTTTCAAAGTGGGCCTGAGCTACCGCGGAGTCGAGGCCGGTCTTGGCGAGAATCTCGTCCCTCTTAGCGAATGCCATCGGCGGGTCGATCTTCTGGATCTTGCCCAACTGGGCGGTCAATGCCTGGAGGAACGCCGAGGTCTTGTCCAGCGGCAGCGCGTCGGCCATGGATTTTGCAAATTCCTGTTCCACTTCATTGTATTTCTGCTCGTTGATTGACTTCTGAAGCTTGGCCAACATTTTCGCGTATTTGTCCGCGGCCGGTTTGCCCGGGGCTTCAGCCGGCGCCGGTCCCCCTGCGGCGGGCGTGGCGCCCGGCTGCCTTGGTCCTGGCCCGCCAGCGGGTGCGGCGCCCGGCAAACCCGCTCCCGGCCCGCCGGCGGGCGACGGCGGTGAACCCGGTCGCGGAGCGGCTCCCCGAGGCGGTGGCATCATCGACATATTGGGCGGCGGCCCGGGCGCGGCGACTGGCGGGGCCGCGATCGGAGGCGCGCCGGGCACGACCGCCACCGGGGTGGGCGTCGGCGCGACCACCTCGCTCGCGTTCCAACCTTCCTTGAACAGGCTGCCCAGCGTCGGGTGGATCGCCTCCAGGTTGATCATCATATCGGTCACGGGGATCGACTTGGCCAGCATCGCGCCGTTGTTGAGGGTATCCACCATCTCGTCGGTCTTGATCGGGCTCTTGCAATCAATGTTCAGGGTGATCACGAACGGGCTTTGCGGGTCGAACCCCAGGGCCAGCGGCCGGCTCAGCGCGCCCATCGCCGTCTGGCCGACCTCGTCGGGCAGGTGGACCTTTTTCCCCTGGATGCTCCAGCTCAGGTCCAGCCGCCAGGTGATAAAGCGCTGGGTGTCGATCATCGTGTTGGCGGCCTGCTTCTTCACATTGAGATCCTGGCCGTAACGCATGATCAGCGCGGCAATATCGGCCGCCAGCCAGGCCGGCTCCTTGCCGACCGCTTTTTCCATTTCCGGCGCGCGCAACCGGGCCAGCCGCTGCCCGATGACCTCGCCCATCTCGGGGAGCAGGTTGGCCCGGCTTTCAAAGACTTTCTCAAAGGTGGCGATCGCCCCGGCCTTATCGCCGGTCTTTTCGGCATCCGCGGCCTGAACCACCAGGTTCAGCGCGTTGAACTGCGGGCGCAGCTCGGGCACGTCGCTGAACTTGTCCATCGATTGCTCGATGACCTTGCGCGCGTCGCGAAACTGACTCGTCCCGATATAGGCCCGGGTATAAAGCTTGAGGATCTCGGGCGAGGTGTCCGCGGCGGTCCACCCTTGCAGCTTTTGCAGCGCCGTTTCATAATTCCCGCTCTCCAGGTTGTGCTGGATCTTCTCCGCCAGCAAAGTATCGAGCGGCTTGTCCAGCATCGCCCGGACCTCCTGCCCGGCGCCGGCCTTCCACGTGGAGTGGGTGGCGAACGCCTGCGCCAGGTTTTTGAGCAAATCGGCGTAATGCTTGGCTTTGAGCGTGTCGGCCGAGTTCTCGAAGAGCTCGATCAAATTCGCATAGACCGCCGGCAACAGGGCGATGACCGGACTGTCCAGCCGCAGATGGTCGGGATAGAGCACCTGGTTGAAATATTCGGCCGCCAGCATCAACTGATCCTTCCGGCTGCCCGTCTTGATCAACTCGTTGATCTTCTGGTGCGCCGTCTCGTAGGTCGGATCGGTGACCAGGGCCTGGATCAGCAACTCATTGCCCTCATCGATCTTGATCTTGTCGAAGGCGTCGTTGGCCCGGCGCAGCGTTTCCTCGGCCGTCAGGCGCCGCTCCTCGGCCGTGCCGCCGCGCTTGGCCTGGTCGGTGATGTCCTTATCGAGCCGATTGATATTGTCGATCAGGGCGGCATCCCGGGTGTTCAGCGTGCGCGCTTGGTTGACCAGCGTGCGCGCCGTGGAAATGTCGTTGCGGCTCAGCGTTTCCTGGGCCCGATCCAGGCAGGCGCGCACGTTTTCATCCACCGTGCTGCGCGCGATCGTCTTGATCCGCTCGCGCGGCACCGGCACGATCACCCCGCGCACGTCGATCCGGACATTGAAGGCGTTCTCGTCCTTGATCACCCCTTCCAGGGTCTGGCCATTGACGGTGACGATTTTGTCGCCGCGCGCCGCCGGACCGCCCACGAGCAGGAACAAGATCAAAAAAAGGAACCAAGGGGCTGGGGTTGTGCTCGATTCAGGCCATCTTTTTTTCATGCGGGCCGCCCTGTCTGTTATGGATTGATCGCGCCATGATGCAAGGGATTTCGTGATCCTGGCATTCAGAAAGATGCTGCCACAACCCCCGCCCGCTTGCAAGTGCCCGATCAAAAACACGGCTTCGCCCGGCGGCCGGCGGGGGGGCGGCCTTCCCAAGGATATATCGGATTAAGCCGTGATTGGCGTAATACTTTCCCGCCGCGCAGGGCCAAGCGCAGGCAAGCCTGCGGGCCCCACATACAGCCCTCGGCGTCTTAATTTACCTTGAGAATTCCACGCCAGCCTCGCACAATTGCCACAGCTATCAAACCATCCGGTTTTAGCCCGATGCTCATCTTGGCGTGTGAGACGCGAGGTGCTTGCGTGATTCCCCCCTTCAATAGTCACGGCTATCTTCCGGCCGGCGTTCACGCGGCGACGCTTGCCGAGGTGGCCGAACGCTTCGGCGGCGCGTCGGAACTGCGTCGCGTTCAGATGGAATCGGTGCGCGAGATGATCGCTCTGGCGGTGCGGGCCGGCGTCCCGCGAATTGTTTTGAACGGCAGTTTCGTCACCGATATAATGGAACCCCATTGATGTGGATTGCGTGTTGTTGATCGGAGCAGGCTATCCAAAGGATGAAGACGCCGCGAACGAATTGACCGACGGTCTCCCCTTTCTGCAAATGGCCACCTTGCGGAGGAAGGCCTTCGATGAGCTGGTCGAAGAGTTCTTCGCCACGGATCGGTGGGGACAACCCAAGGGCGTCGTGGAGGTGATTCTATGAATCTGAAAAGCGATCGTGAATTGGCCAATACCCGCGCGAAGCTCCAGCGGCTTGAGGAGCTGTACCGAGAGACGTGCGAAGATCTCGCCGAGGAGCCGCGCGTTCGCGAATTATCCATGCAATCGCTCAAACGGCTGATCAATCAGCTCAAGGAGGAGATCGCCCTGTTCGAGTCGCACCGGCTTGCCGGAATCTAGCCGATCGCATGCGCGAAGATAACAAGCTTGACCAGTGGCATGTCGTTAGGCATTATTACGATAGCCCTTCTTGAGAGGAGGATCATTCACATGACCAAACTTTTGAGGGGGACGCGCGCTGTCGCGCCTGTAAGCATAACTGAGGACGAGTAAGACTACTCCTCAAAGTGTCCTTAAAGCTTACGAACCAGGCCGATAGTGATAATGGGTAAATGCAGAACGGCCCTCTATGGTTTAGGTAGTCGGCTCTAGAGGAGAACAGTCCTGTCGCGCCAAAATCCCATGCCCCCCGTCGGCATTCCCGGCGGGGGGCGATTTCATTCCATGTGACGGGTTTAGGATACGAATTAACTTGCCGCGTCCGATGAATGGACCTTCCTGCCAAACCCTGCAAACGTTTCGACCGACCCAAGAATATGATGTGGAGTGCGAGGCGCTGGCGCCATCACACGCTTACCCCCTCACTCCAATCGAAAAAAACTATTCCCTTGCCGCTTTTCCCCCGCTGGCATAACATGTGCCCGCTATGGAGTGGGCTTGCCTGACAGCTCATGCCCAGGGGGTGGTCCTGCGAGTGCGGGTGACCCCCAATGCCGCGCGCACGGCGGCCGAAGGACTGCGCCAGGACCGCCTGGCGCTCAGGCTCAAGGCCCCGCCGGTCGAGGGCAAGGCCAACGCCGAGGCTTGCCGCTGGGCCGCCAAAACATTTAAAATCAGAGTTTCAGGCGTCAGCGTGCTGCGCGGCGAGCGCGCCCGCGAAAAGGACCTGCTCCTGGAAGGCCTAGCCGAAGGCGCGGCCCGCCAGATCCTTGACGAACTCCTGACCCCGGCCGATTCGTAGGTCGCTCCTGCCGGGAGCGACATGAAAAAAACCTGGCCAGCCAATGCAATGGCCCATCGGAGCTTTTAAGAGCTTGAAAAGCCTGAAGTTTGAATTTCTTTGCGGTTCTTTGCGTGTTCTTTGCGGTCCTTTGCGTCACCAAGATGAAAAAATAAAGGGGAAAACCTCTCATGACCCATTTCAATCTCGAAGAATACCAGCAGCAAATCCGCGAAGCGGCGGCGCTGATCCGCTCGCGCCACGCCGAAAGCCCGGTGGTGGGAATCATCTGCGGCACCGGCATGGGCAGCCTGGCCGACAAGGTCGAACAGAAAACCGTCATCCCGTACCAGGAAATTCCGCATTTTCCTCTCTCCACAGTCGAGTCGCATTATGGTAATCTCATGGTGGGCCGGCTGGCCGGACAGTCGGTCGCGGTGATGCAAGGGCGCTTTCATTATTATGAAGGCTATTCGATGAAGGAAGTCACCTTTCCGGTGCGCGTGATGCGCGAACTCGGATGTGTGGCTCTGATTGTCATGAACGCGGTCGGCAGCATGAACCCGCTGATCCCTTCGGGGGCGCTGGTGCTGGTCGACGACCAGATCAATTTCATGGGCGACAACCCGCTGATCGGGCCGAACGACGAGGCGATGGGGCCGCGCTTTCCGGATATGTCGCAGCCCTTCTGCCCCCGCCTGCGCCAGTTTGCCCGCGAGGTGGCCCTCGAGGCCCGGATCAGGCTGCACGAGGGAGTGCTGGTCGGCGTCGCCGGCCCCAACCTCGAAACCCGCGCCGAATACCGGGCTTTTCGCATGCTGGGCGCCGACCTCGTCACCATGTCGACCATCCCCGAGGTCATCGTGGCCAACCACGCCGGGATGCGCGTCGTGGCGCTCTCGACCGTGACTGACAATTGCCTCCCCGATGCGCTCAAACCGGCCGACATCCGCGAAATCATCGCCGTGGCCCAGGCCGCCGAGCCCCGGCTGGAAACGCTGGTAATGGGGATTTTGGCCCGGATGGGGCATTGAAGAAGCGCGGAGTGAAGAGCGCGGAGCGCGGAGAGAATCAGATCAGAAATCAAAAAGTCCACTTCGTCCATTCCGTCCACTTCGTCCATTTTTCATAAGGCGCGACCCATGACCGAACCGGAAAAGACAGATTACAAGCCCTCGATCAACCTGCCCAAGACCGACTTCCCGATGCAGGCCAAGCTCCCCGAGCGCGAGCCGGAGCGGTTGGCGCGCTGGCAGGCCGAGGACCTTTACGGCCGGATCCTTAAGAAACGCGCCGACGCCCCGAATTTTTGCCTCCACGACGGCCCGCCTTACGCCAACGGCGACATCCACATCGGTCACGCGCTCAACAAGATCCTCAAAGACCTGATCGTGCGCTACAAAACCATGACCGGCCACTATGCCCTTTACGTGCCGGGCTGGGATTGCCACGGTCTGCCCATCGAGCAGATGGTCCTCAAGAAGCTTGGCGGCAAGATCCACGGCATGGCGCCCGCCGAAGTGCGCAAGCTATGTCATGACACCGCGATGAAGTGGGTTGACATCCAAAGCGTGCAATTTCAGCGTCTTGGCATCCAGGGCGACTGGGACCACCCCTACCTGACGATTGACCCGACGGTCGAGGCCGGCATCCTGTCCGCCTTGCGCGACCTGGTTGCCAAGGGCATGGTGCGCAAAGGTTTCCGCCCGGTTTACTGGGATCCGGTCTACCAGACGGCCCTGGCCGAGGCCGAGATCGAATATGAAAACCACACCTCTGATTCGATTTACGTCAAGTTTCCGCTGATCGACGCCCAGGATGTCCCCGGACTCGATGGGTTGGACAATATTGCCCTCGTCATCTGGACGACCACGCCCTGGACCCTGCCGGCCAACCTGGCCGTCTGCCTCCACCCGGAATACGAATACGTGGTCCTCGAAGCGACCAAGGATGGCTCGACCGGTCGTTATCTCGTCGCCCGTGAACTGGCCGACGCCTTCGCCAAGGCCTGCGAGTTGACCGACACAAGAATTCTGGCCAGCCTGCACGCGGGCGTCCTCGAAGGCAAACACGCCAGCCACCCGATTTTCCCCGGCAAGCAAAGTCTGGTCATCCTCGGCGAGCACGTCACGCTGGACGCCGGCACTGGCTGCGTCCACACCGCCCCCGGCCACGGCGTCGATGACTTCCTGGTCGGCAAAAAGTACGGTCTGCCCGTCTTCGTCCCCGTCGATCACGCCGGCCGATACACGGCGGAGTACCCTGAAATGCAAGGGGGTAACGTCTTCGAGGCCAACCCGCGCATCGTCGAAAAGCTCCGCCAGGAGGGCCTGCTGCTGGCCCACGGCAAGATCGAGCACCAGTATCCTTTCTCCTGGCGCAGCCACAAGCCGATCATCTTCCGCGCCACCGAACAGTGGTTCATGGAGCTTGACGAACAGGGCGTGCGCCAGCGGGCGCTCGAGGCGATCGACAACGAAGTGGAGTGGATCCCGAGTTGGGGCCACGACCGGATTTATAACATGGTGGCCTCGCGCCCCGACTGGTGCCTCTCGCGCCAGCGCTCGTGGGGTGTGCCGATCCCCTCGATCCGTTCCAAAACCGAAGGAAAATCAATCCTCAACCTCGACCTGGTGGACAAGTTCATCGAGGTCGTGCGCGAAAAAGGGACCGACGCCTGGTTCACCGAACCGCTCGATGCCTTCTGGCCCGACGGGTTCGTTCACGAGCCAACCGGCGAGAGCCGGCCCGACCAGTTCGAGAAGGAATTCGACATCCTAGATGTTTGGTTCGACTCGGGTTCGACCCATATCGCCGTCTGCGAACAGCGCCCCGGCCTCAAGGTCCCGGCCTCGCTTTACCTCGAAGGCTCCGACCAGCACCGCGGCTGGTTCCAGTCCTCGCTGCTGGTCTCGATCGGCGCGCGCGGCCGTGCCCCGTACGAGGCGGTCTTGACCCACGGCTTCGTCCTGGACGAAAAGGGCGAGGCGAT
>Ga0182027_10016251_pt1 | contig 10174 bp, 7 predicted proteins | sample 712E1DmetaG_FD_121300 | JGI IMG/M metagenome (GOLD analysis project Ga0182027, IMG submission 121300) | Permafrost microbial communities from Stordalen Mire, Sweden - 712E1D metaG (Illumina Assembly) | ecosystem: Environmental > Terrestrial > Soil > Wetlands > Permafrost | place: Sweden... | reverse complement strand
CGGTGGCGCTGCTGATCCCCATCACGCTCGGGCTCGTTCAGCGCCAGCGAACTCGCAAGACGCTGGTGCGCGTCGGACGAGCGCGCTCCTGGGTAGCCCGGCCCGGCGACAGCGGCCGCGGCGTTCCTGGCTCAGCCGGTCCGAGGAACCTCGGCGACTTCGACGAGGACCGAATCGTTGAGAGAGTGGGCGGTCTTGGAGCAGCGGCCCCGGCGGGCTTCGACGCAACCGGAGCCGGCATGGGTGGCTCGATCTTCGGCGGGCCCGGCGGCCATCTCGGCGGCCCGGGCGGACCGGCCGGCGCTCCCGTCGGCATGGGCGCTCCCGGCGGCATGGGTGCTCCCGTCGGCATGGGTGCTCCCGGCGGCCTTCTCGGCGGGCCCGGCAGTCCCAGCAACCGCGGCGGCATCGGTGGTCTGGGCAGCCTCGCCGGCAGCCCGAGCGGCGTCGGCGGTCCCGCGCTGGCAAGGCCCCCGGCCGGTCAACCGGACGCGAAGTCGGATGACGACCTGATCGGCGGGCCGGGCTTCGGAGCACCAAGAAGCCCGGACTTTGGCGGCCCGGGCTCCGGTGATCCGATCGGCTGAGGCTCGGATCAAGCTTCCTTGTATTCACCTTCGACGACTTCCTCGCCGCCCTGCTCGGGGGAATCGCCGGCAGTACCGGACTGATCTCCCGCGCCGTCCGAGGAATCGCCTGGTGTCTCACCGGCTGTGGAAGCAGCCTGGTATGCCGCCGTGCTCACCTTTTGAAGCTGCTCGATCAGCGCGTCGGAGGATGACTTGATCGCGGCCGCATCGCTGCCCTTCAGGGCGGTCCTGACCGCTTCGATCTGGCGCTCAGTCTCGGCCTTGTCCTCGGGAGAAACCTTGTCCCCCAGATCGCGCAGCGTGCGCTCGGCCTGGTAGGCCAGGGCATCGGCCTGGTTGCGGGTCTCGACTTCTTCCTTGCGCTTCTTGTCCTCGTCGGCGTGAACGGCGGCTTCGTTGACCATCCGATCCACGTCCGTCTTGGACAGCATGGAGCTGGCCGTGATGCGGACCTGGGTCTCGCGGCTGGTAGCGCGGTCCTTGGCCTTGACGTCGAGGATGCCGTTGGCGTCGATGTCAAATGTGACCTCGACCTGCGGAATGCCACGCGGAGCAGGCGGAATACCGTCCAGGATGAACTTGCCCAGGGTCTTGTTGTCGGTGGCGAAGTCACGCTCGCCCTGCAGGACGTGGACCTCAACCTGGGTCTGGTTGTCGGACGCGGTCGAGAAGACCTGGCTCTTGCTGGTCGGGATCGTGGTGTTGCGATCGATCAGCCGGGTCATGACGCCGCCCATCGTCTCGATGCCGAGAGAGAGCGGAGTCACGTCCAGGAGCAGGATGTCCTTGACCTCACCGGCAAGGACGCCGGCCTGGATCGCGGCACCGATAGCCACGACCTCGTCCGGGTTCACGCCTCGATGCGGCTCCTTGCCGCCGAACATCTGCTTGACGGCCTCGATCACCGCCGGCATGCGGGTCATGCCGCCGACGAGGACGACCTCGTCGATCTCGCCGGGCTTGAGGCCGGCATCACGCAGTGCCTGGCTGACCGGGCCGCGCGTCTTGTCGACCAGATCCGCCACGAGGTCTTCCAGCTTGGCCCTGGTCAAGGTCATGACCAGATGCTTCGGATTGCCCTCGTGAGCGGTCATGTACGGCAGGTTGATCTCTGTCGACGATGTGGTCGACAGCTCGATCTTGGCTTTCTCGGCGGCTTCTTTGAGCCGCTGCAGGGCCTGCGGGTCGCTCCGCAGATCGATGCCCTCGTCGCGCTTGAACTCGGCCAGCAGCCATTCGATGACGCGCTGGTCGAAGTCGTCGCCGCCGAGATGAGTGTCGCCGTTCGTGGCCTTGACCTCGAAGACGCCCTCGCCCAACTCCAGGATGGAGATGTCGAAGGTTCCGCCGCCGAGGTCGTACACGGCGATCTTCTCGTCGTGCTTCTTATCCAGGCCGTAGGCGAGAGCCGACGCGGTGGGCTCGTTGATGATCCTCTTGACGTCCAGGCCGGCGATACGGCCGGCGTCCTTGGTCGCCTGGCGCTGGGTGTCGTCGAAGTAGGCCGGGACGGTGATGACCGCCTCGGTGACCTTCTCGCCCAGGTACGCCTCGGCATCGGCCTTGAGCTTCTGCAGAATCATGGCGCTGATTTCGGGCGGGGTATAGCTCTTGCCGTCGGCGAGGACAACCTTGATGCCGTCGCTCTTGGTGTCCTTCTCGACCTTGTACGGGACCAGCCCGAGGGAATGCGCCACTTCGGGATCGTCGAAGCGGCGGCCCATGAATCTCTTGATTGAGTAGACCGTGTTGCCCGGGTTGGTCACGGCCTGGCGCTTGGCCAGCTGTCCGACCAGACGGTCGCCGTTCTTGGTGAAGGCCACGACCGAGGGGACTGTCCGCCCACCTTCGGCGGACGGGATGACGGTCGGCTCTCCGCCTTCCATCACCGCCACGACGGAGTTCGTCGTGCCCAGGTCGATGCCGATGATCTTGCCCATGTATTCAGCGCTCCTCGATTGTCAGTTCTGCGTCAGTTGATATGTGAAGTGGTGTCGCCGGCTCCGGCCTCGCCGCCGGCGACCGCGACCAGGGCGGGTCGCAGGACCCTTTCCCGGACTCGATAGCCTCGCTGGACCTCGTCGACGATCTCGCCGTCGGGACGCCCCGTTCCCGGGACGATGGCGATAGCCTCGTGTTCATGCGGATCGAATGCCCGCCCGACCGACTCGATAGCCGTGACTCCTTCGCTCTCGAGCAAAGCCCGCAGCTTCCGGTCGAGCAGGACGATGCCCTCGATCCAGCCGGCGTCCTTGAACTCCGCCGGCATGTGGTCGAGCGCACGATCGAAGTCGTCGGCCACGACCAGTAGCTTGCGCAGCAGCGCCTCGCCGGCCAGACCGAGTTCGCGCTCGCGGTCCTCGGCGGTTCGTCTCTTGAAGTTGGCGAAGTCGGCGGCGGTCCGCTGCAGGGACGCCAAATGTTCGGCGGCCAGTGACTTGGCGACCTCGAGCTGGGCCGTCAGCTGATCCACCGCCTCCGCATCGGATGTGGAGTCGGTGTCCGGTCCGCCGGCCGGTTGGCCCGGCCAATCGCCTGCGGCGCCGCGGAAGTGGGTCCGGCCGTGGGCCGTTCGATCAGGCATACAGATGCTCCACAAGTTCGTTCATCAGCCCCGAGACGAACTCGACCGAGGCAATTGCTTGGGAATAGGGCATTCGCGTGGGCCCCAGCACTCCGACGACGCCGATGGCATGCCCGACGCGACCATATGGCGCCAGCACGAGGGACACGTCCTGCATCTCCAGCGGACGGTTCTCGTGCCCGATGAAGATCTGGATGCTGCCCGCCCTGGCGACGCTCTCCACGAGCGAGCCGAGATAAACCCGGTTCTCCAGGGCGGCGAAGACACGCCGGACCTTGTCACTGCGATCGAACTCGGGCGCAGCCATCACGTTGAGGAGGCCGTCGCTGAAGAGGTCGTCGATGAGCGCTGCGTCGAACTCGTAGATCGTCCGCACCAGACCGTCGCCGATGAGATGCAGCAGATCCAGGTCGTCGGTCGATGTCGCGCTCTGCGGAAGGTCCGACAGAGCGGTGACGATCTCGGCCGCAGTGCGGTCGACGGCCAGAACGTTGAGCAACGCGGCCACTCTGTCCAGCTGGTCCTGATCGGTCGCTGCGGGCAGGTTCTGGAGTGCCTGCTTCATCGTCCCCTCGCGGAAGAGGACAACCAACAGAGCCAATCGATCCTGGACTGTAACCAGGTCCACCCGCCGAACCCGCGCCGTCTGGGCTTTGGCCGTAGTAGCCAGACCGGCAGTGCCGGTGTTCGCCGCCAAAGTGCTGGCGGCAAGGCGGAACCAGCCCTCGCTGGAAAACTCGACCTGGCCGAACTGGTGGCGGATCATCCGCTGCTCGACCGGAGGTAGCGACCACTCGCCGGCCAGAACCTGGACGTAGTAGCGGTACCCCGCGTCGGTGGGCACACGGCCGGCCGAGGTATGAGGATGGGTCAGCAGTCCAAGGGCCTCGAGGTCCGAGAGGATGCTGCGCACGGTCGCGCTGCTGACGCCAAGCGGGTAGTGCTCGACCAGCGCACCCGAACTCACGGGTGTCGCCGAGGACACATATTCGTCGATGACGGCCCGCAGGATCGCATCCGAACGCAAATCCAGCGACCCGATGGTGCGGCGTGGCCGACGCGCCATTTTGGCTCCAATTCCCCGCCGGCTTGAACGACCGTGGGGGTGAGCGGCGGCGGGCGCGGCTTCTGCCTCGAGGGCTGTCCGCGGCTGCCTGCCGATCCCCGATTCAGCCCGGTTCCGGCGGTGTTAGCACTCTCGCTATGTGAGTGCTAACCTCTGGCGCCGATGTTAGCAGCGACACCCGGCGAGTGTCAACGGGCAGACGACCGCACCGCTCTCGCCTTTCACCACCGGCTACTTGATGCCGGCGGCGGCACAGATGTCGGCGCCCACATCGGCACACAGGTCGGAGGCCTTGACGGCACCGTCCGTGACGACAGTCGCCTCCATGGTGGCCGAGGTGACCCAGGCAGGCTTGACGAAGACGGCCGGCTCGGTGATCGAGGCGTTGGACGGGTCGGTTGTGGAGCCATTGACAAGAGTGGCGGGCGGCACTTCCCCGGCGCGCAGGTAGGTGGCGAGAGCTACCGCCGCCTGGGCCTCGAGGTAGATCGGCTTATAGACCGAACCGCACTGGTATCCCTCAAGGACAAACTCCAGACCGGCCAGGCTGGCGTCCTGGCCGACAGTTGGAACCTTCTTGGGCTGGATGCCAGCGGTCTTGAGTGTGGCGATAACAGCGGCGGCAAGACCGTCATTGGGCTCGATAGTCGCGTTGATCTCGGGGTGACTGCTGCGCCACAACTCGAAGATGCTGCGTCCGGTAGCGGCGACCGATCCCGGGACGATCTGTTCGCCCACGAGGGTCATGCCGGCGTCGTTGGTGGTGCCAGAAGCGACCTGGGCGACTTGCTGGCCCCAAACGACCGAGTTGTAACCCTTGGCCAAATCGACGGCGGCCTGGTCGGTGTTGTCGCCGTCAAGAGTGAACACCTTGGGGGAAGAAATGGCCCAGGCCGTCACGCAATCCTTGAAACCCTGGCCAATCAGCTTGCCGATGTCTTCGTTGTTGAAGCCGACGAAGTAAGTGTTCGTACCTTGAAGGATGGCGCGGTCATAGCTGATCACAGGAATGCTCGCCGCCTGGGCCAGCGTCTGTATCTTCTTGCCGGTCGCAGCGTCAATCGGGTCGACCACCAGAACCTTGGCGCCAGCGGCGATGTCAGCCTGGGCAATCGCGACCTGGGTCTTGGTTGTACCGGTGGCGTTCTGAAGATTGAAGTCGGAAGAAGCGTAACCCGCGGCAGTAAACGCGTGGGTCAGCGAGGGCGTGTCAAAGGCCGAGTAGCGAGGCGACGTGGTCACGTCGGGCAGGATCATGTCGACTACGCCACTGCCGGCAGTGGCGATGGGCGTGAGAGCCGCCATGGCCGAGAAGGATGCGTTGAACGAGTCGGCGGTCAGGGGCGCCGGCGTCGGCGTCGGCGTCGGCTGGGCAGGGATGGAGGCGGAGGCCGTTGGAGACGGTGTGGCTGAGGGGCTCGCAGTTGCCGGCGAGCAGCCGGTCATGATCGTGGCTACCGCGATCATCGACGCTGCGAGTTTCTTCGTGTTCAACAAAGCCGTCCTCCTCTTACGTCGCCTGGGCAGGCGATCTGTCTCAACAGGTTCGCGGGCCCGCGCCACCCCTTGATCTGATGGCGGAGCTCGGGAAGCGCCACGGCGCTTATGAATGGGCACGGAGTGGAGTGGTCGACCACGGCAGAGACGCCCATATGGGCAACGATCGCTGTAGTCGTGCAGAGCAAGTCATCCCCCGCCGATCGATACTTCCGCGTGCGGCCGACTCTGCGGTGGCCGCGTTCATCGATGGCTCCACGAGTGTACATGCGCAGCGTTGGCATCGTCAGTCGCGGCCGCGGTTCGCCGTCCAGTCGATGCGTTCCGCAAGTCCCGCCACTGAGCAGCCACCACTCGCCGAAAACGCGGAACCGGGGCGAGAGACTCGTCCCGGTCCCAGTAAGAAACCCGATTTGCGATGCCGCCCCAAGGGAACTCAGACCGGCATCGATGAACTCAAGAGGCTAGACGCGAGCGATGCTCCCGGAGGTCGCGCTGCGGCGCGAGAGCGCATCCACTGCGACTGCGGCGAGAAGCACGAGACCGGTTGCGATGAACTGGTCCCAAGTTGGGAGCCCGAGCAGGTACAAACCGTTGTAGATGGCGCCGATGGTGAGACCGCCGAGAAGACCGTGGATTGCCCGGCCGCGGCCGCCCATAAGGCTGGTGCCACCGATAACGGCGGCGGCAACGGCGAACAGAACATACTGGCCGCCGTTGATGTTGGTCGAGATGTTTCCGAGCCAGGACATGTAAATGATGCCGCCGATGCCTGAGATGGTTGCGGCGATGATGAAGGCCCAGGTGCGGACCGAGTTCACACCGACGCCGGCTCGTCTAGCCGCTTCGGGGTTGCCTCCGACCGCGTACATGTGTCGCCCGAACTGGGTCCGCTCGAGCAGGAGAGTTGCCCCTCCCACCACACCGAGGACCAGGGGCAGAACCCACGGAACGCCATAGATGGGTTTGAAGGTGCCGCGATCCACGTTGCAGATGGCGACGACCACGATGCCGGCGATCGCAATGAAGGCGATCTTGGCCACGGTCAGCCCAACGGGCGGTGCGACCAGACCACTGCGGCGACGACCGGCGTCACGGAGCCACATGGACCCGCCGAGGAGCAGGAGGATGACCGCGAGGCCGATCCAGCTGATCTCAGGCTGGAGGTAGTCATAGATGATGCCGTAGAGCCCGGCCTCAGCCGGCACGACGCTGCCGCTGGCGACGGAAACGCTGCCGGCCGTGCCAATGACCATGAGCATGATGCCGAACCAGAACATCTGGCCGGCCAGCGTGACAACGAACGACGGCAGCCTCAGCTTGGTGATGATGAGTCCCTGGAGGGCGCCGATCCCCGCGCAAACAAGCAGCGCGGCGGCGACGGCTCCCCACCACGGCCAGTTATGGAAGAGGTCAGCGTGTCCCGGGGTGCTGGGTTGCACTAGCAAGCCGGCCACGATGGCGCCTATAGCGGCGACGTATCCGATCGAGAGGTCGATCTCGCCCAGCAAGAGGACGAAAATCTCGCCCACTCCGAGGACGATGATGACGGCGCTCTGGTCGAACAGGTTGACCAGGTTGACCGGCTTCAGGTAGACGTGGTTAGGCGAGATGATCTGGAAGATCACCACGACGGCGATCAACGCGGCTACGACCGGCAGGACGCCGGCATCCCCGCCCTTGACCCGGGCGAACCAGGCCCGCAGGTACTGGCCCATGGATTGGGCCACTACCTCGGGCGGAATTACATCGACCGCGGCCGCGGTGAGGTCAACCTCATTGAGAGCACCCATTTCGCCAGGCGTGTGACCGCCGACGTTGTGGTCGTCAACTCCAGCCATGGATCAGTCCCTCCTCGGGTTGGAGCTGTCTGTGATCGGCCGGCTCGAACCGCCGGTCGTCATGAAGTCGACCGCAGTCTGGCGGTCGAAGGTCGACGCCTTGTCCTGGGCAACCATGCGGCCCAGATGCAGGATCGCGATCCGATCGGCGACTTCGAAAATGTCGTTGAGGTTGTGCGAGATGATCATGACGGCCAGCCCGTGGCTCTTGAGCCGCACAACCAGGTCGAGGACCATTCTGGTTTGGGCCACACCGAGGGCGGCCGTAGGCTCGTCGAGCATGACCAGCTTGGAATTCCACATGACGGCCTTGGCCACGGCGACCGACTGGCGCTGGCCTCCGGAGAGGGTGGCGACAGGCTGGCGGATCGACCGCACCGATGTCACCCTTAGTCCGGCAAGGGTCTCTGCCGCGGCCCGTTCCATGCTGTCCTCGTTGAGGAACAGGCGGTTGTTCAGACGCTCGCGGCCGAGGAACATGTTCTGGACGATGTCCAGGTTGTCCGCAAGAGCCAGATCCTGGTAAACGGTCTCGATACCCAGCGCAGCCGAGTCCCTCGGGCTGCGGATATGGACCTGCTTGCCCTGCCAGAACATCTCGCCCTGGTCGGGTTGGTGAATGCCGGCGATAGTCTTTGTCAGGACCGACTTGCCGGCACCGTTGTCTCCGCACAGCGCGGTTACTTGACCCGCCGGAAGATCCAGATCGACGCCGAACAGCGACTGCACGGCACCAAAGTGCTTGCTGATACCCCTCAGCCTGAGAAGTGGTTCGCCTACGTCTCGTGACCTTGAAAGTGCCTGCTCCGCTGGGGCCGGAGCACCCACGTCCATTTCGTCCCTATGAGCCAATGACATCGATTCGACTCCCATCCCTGCCTGCGCAGAGGCACTTGGGGTTCACGTGTCCGGCACGCAGCAACTAGTCCGCGCGCCGATCCGCGACGGTGCTAACCCGGTCCGAATGATCTTCGCCGTTTGGTCGGGGCCTGATTCCGCGTCCCCCCATAGTACCGCGTCGCACCCACTGTGAAGCGGGTGCGACGCGGCTGAGTCGCGAGAGCTCAAAGCGCAGGTGCGCCTGCACCCTCGCTCCTAACTACTAGAACTACTTGACGCCAGCGGCGGTGCAGGCATCAGCGCCAGCGGCGGCGCAGAGGTCGGCGGCCTGGACAGCACCGTCCTTGATGACGGTGGTTTCGATGTTGGCCGAGGTAACCCAGATGGGTGTCAGCAGAACGGCCGGCTCGGTAACAGCAGAGTTAGTCGGGTCGGTAGTGGTGCCGTTGAGCAGAGTGGCGGGCGGGGTCGTGCCGGCGCGGAGGTAGGTGACCAGAGTGACCGCAGCCTCAGCCTCGAGGTAGATCGGCTTGTAGACCGTACCGCACTGGAAGCCCTGAAGAACGAATGCCAGACCAGCGGGGCTGGCGTCCTGGCCGACAGTCGGAACCTTCTTGGCGCCAACGCCGGCAGCCTTGAGGTCCGCGATCACGGCGCCGGCGAGACCATCATTGGCCTCGATCGTCGCGTTGATCTCGGGATGAGCGGTGAGCGCCTGCTGGAAGATGGTGCCGCCCTGGGCGTTGTCCCATCCGGGGGCAAGCTGCTCGTGGACGAGGGTCATGCCGGCGCTGTTGGTGGCGCCGTCCGCGACCTGGGCAACTGCCTGGCCCCAAACGACCGAGTTGTAGCCCTTGGCGAAGTCGATTGCGTTCGGGTCAGTGTCCTGGCCGCCGTCAACCGTGAAGACCTTGGCGTTGGTGACGCCCCAGGCCTTGGCACAGTCGAGGAAGCCCTGGCCGATAAGCTTGCCAACGTTGACGTTGTTGAAGCTGACGTAGTAGGTCTTCGCGCCCTGGAAGGTGGCGCGGTCGTAGCTGACCATGGTGACGCCGGCCGCTTCGGCCAGAGCCTGGATCTGCTTGCCCGTCGGGCCATCAAGCGGGTCGACGATGAGGATCTTTGCGCCGCCTGTGATGTCGGCCTGGGCGATCGCGACCTCGGTGCCAGCGGCGCCGGAAGCGTTCTGGATCTTGAAGTCGGAGGCCGCATAGCCGGCGGCCAGGAAGGCCTGAGCCAGATACGGGGCGTCATAGACTGCGTAGCGAGCCGACGTGGTCACGTCGGGAAGGATTACGTCAACCTCGCCGGTGCCGGTGTTGAGGGCCTTGATCGGCGCCATCGCGGACATGTCCGCGGGGATCACGGTCGGCTGCGGAGTCGGAGCCGCAGTCGGGGTGGGGGCGGGGGTGACAGCGGCCGACGTCGCCGGGGTCGGGGTCGCCGCCGGGCTGGCGGTGGCGGTCGACGAGCAGCCGGTCACGATCGCGGCAATCGCGATCATTGAAGCTGCGAGTTTCTTAGTGCTCAACAAAGCCGTTCTCCTCTTGCATTGCCTGAGAAACCTCAGGCAACAGGCTCACATATGGTGCCTGTTTCGTGGATGCGTCTGCATCCAGACTTGCTACGCGCGGCGACTCAGTCGCCACGTTCACGTCAGTCCTGCATCACCTCCTTGATCTCGATGGTGGTGTACGGGCTGCACACCACGGAGCGCCTCTGAGGGCGCCGTGTCTGGGGTCAACCCGGGCGAAAT
>Ga0182027_10016249_pt1 | contig 10176 bp, 12 predicted proteins | sample 712E1DmetaG_FD_121300 | JGI IMG/M metagenome (GOLD analysis project Ga0182027, IMG submission 121300) | Permafrost microbial communities from Stordalen Mire, Sweden - 712E1D metaG (Illumina Assembly) | ecosystem: Environmental > Terrestrial > Soil > Wetlands > Permafrost | place: Sweden... | reverse complement strand
CCGTACGAAATATGTCTCCGTCCGTTTCGGCAACGTGCTGGGCAGCAACGGAAGCGTGATTCCGCTTTTCAAACAGCAGATCGCCGCGCGCAAGCCCGTTACCGTCACGCATCCGGATATGCGTCGGTACTTCATGACGATCCCGGAAGCCGCTCAACTGGTTCTCCAGGCTTCCACCATGGGAAATGGCGGCGAAATCTTCGTTCTGGACATGGGCCAACCGGTCCGGATCTTAGATTTAGCCAACAATCTTATCCTGCTCTCGGGCCTACGCCCCGGCGAGGACGTCAAGATTGTCTTCACCGGTATCCGCCCTGGCGAGAAACTCTACGAGGAACTCGCCCACCTGGACGAAGAAATGCAGCCCACGTTCCACCAAAAGATCAAAGTTTTCGCCAGCCACAGTCTTCCGGCGCACGGTGCACTAGAGCGGATCGAAAAACTTCGGAGCCTTTGCACGGAGCGTAAACTTTCCGATATAGTACTGGACTTAAAGGATTTAGTTATAGATTACAATCCCAGCGCTCACCTCCTGCGGCAGATGATGAGTCTGCCGAGGGAGCAACTCGCGAAAGACCGGGCCGTCATCGTCGGAAGTTGAGAGGGCGAAGGATGCCGGGGCCGCCGCAACGCGCGTACTATTCTTACGCTGCCAGGCCTGGGAATACTAGTACTATATAGTGGGTAAGTTCTTTAAAAACCTATATATATACTCCAAGACGGAGCGTATAATCATGAAAGGTGAGAGCCGAATGAACAGTCCAGAATCGGATGCGCGGAGTGAGCGTCAAGAGCAAGAGCGTCCGGCTGTGCGCCGGCCGTACGTTAAGCCTGAGTTTTTGTATGAGAGCGTGTTTGAGACGGTTGCGCTTACTTGCGCTCCAAAACACAATGGCAACTCATAGGTGGATTTCAATGCAAGGGCGTGGAGAATGAACATGAAAAAATGCCTGCTGGTGTTGAGTTGTTGGTCGGCGCTTCTTCCCCTAGCGCATGCTTCCCCGATCACGTTGTTCGATACGATTGACGGCGTCACCAGCGCCGGTACCCTCCTGAATTACCAGGCGGGCTACTATAGCGACGTCGACTCTTCTTTCTCCACCCTCAACTCGCCTTTTATCCTTCAAGGCGTGGCGCTTGAACTGGGGCCCGGCGCAAACGATGCAGGGGTACTTGACATCTATTTATACTCGGACACGGGCAGTCTCGCGCCAGACTTATCCACCGCGATCTTCTTGGGATCCATCAGCGACAGCACACTTTTCACCGACGGAGTTGGCGTTTACAATTTCGCGACCGATGTTGGTCTTCAGGCGGATACAAGGTACTGGATTGGCGTTGACGCCCTTGGCAATGAGGCTGTCCCCTCAACATCGAGGTGGGGGTACGTAGACACGTCCCTGACGGGCACAATCGGGGCCGCGGCCGAGTACAACTGGGACCAGTATGACGCAACGTATGGAAATGTGACAGTCGCGTACGGGGTGCTCACAAACCAAATGACGCTGACCGGCGCCGATACCCCAGAACCTGCCACGAGCCTGCTCGGAGCCTTAGGCTTGGGCGCTTTGGCTTTCTTGCGGCGCCGCCGGTCCGCCGTTTAGCTTCTTTAAAATCACGCTAACCCGAATCGTGAGGGGATTCTGCGTTCCCCATTTGCCAGCCCTGTCCATTCCCCTTGTAAGGAGCGCCCGGTTGTGTCGAACGCTGGCGGCCTTCCCGCCCACGACGTCCGATGCGACCTGGCAGTGAAGGCTCTACGGCTTTCGGGAAGGCTCCGGCTGCAAGTCTCCGGCGGCAGTATGTTGCCGTCAGTCTGGCCTGGAGACATCCTCCTCATTCATCTGGCCGAGTTCTCCGGCCTGCGTACCGGCGACTTGCTATTCTATGCCCGAAATGGCGGGTTCGTCGTCCATCGCGTCGTTGGGAAGAATGTCGACGCGGTGATTACACGCGGCGATGCTTTGGCCCAAGACGACGATCCGGTTGCGCCCTCCCGCGTGCTCGGCAAGGTGGCTGTCATCGAGCGCGGCCGCGCCCGATTCGTCCCGAAGGAAAAACTTACTTCCGCTCAGAGGCTCCTACGCTCCCTGATTTGCCGCTACGATGGGTTTAGGGTTCTCTTGCTGCGTCTGAATGCGCTGCGTCTCAGGTTCAATCGCCCTCAAGCCGAACCGCGGAATTTGCAAATATGACATCCGACACGGTTATCGAGATCGCGGGCATTCCGATCCTGCTGCGTTCGCGCGACTCCGTCTTCGAGCCTGCCGTTAGAAAGTATTATGCGGACTTCATCACGCCCGTGGCTTCCGTAGCGCCTGTCGAATTGACCGTAGAGGTGGACGCCAGCGGGTTCCCCGACCAGAAGACCATCATCGCCGGCGGCGCGGTCCCGGTTGTCGATGTCGCGTGGACTGGAGACCGCTGGCGGTTGGAACGTTTCGATTTTCGCGGCGAGTGGTCTCCCGGGACAGGCCGGGGACGATTCTGCCTGGCTCGACCGCAGGTGTCGTCCATCGACTCCGTTTTGCGCATATTGCACTCGATCCTGGCGGTTCCACCGGGCGGTTGTCTGGTGCATGCCGCCAGCGCCGTGCGCAATGGGAGCGCCTTTGTATTCCCGGGAGTTTCCGGGGCCGGGAAATCCACGCTCTCCGGTCTGCTCCCATCGGACGCGACGCTACTGACCGATGAAATCTCTTACGTTCGCCCTGCGGAAGGCGGATACCGGGCGTTTGGCACGCCCTTCGCTGGAAACCTAGGCGCCCCCGGGAAGAACGTCTCGGCGCCGCTCAAAGCCGTATACCTGCTGGCCAAGGGGCCACGGAACAAGATCGATCCCCTCTCTCGCAAGGAGGCCGCCACCGCCCTGCTGCGCAACGTTCTCTTCTTCGCTAAAGACCCCGAATTGATTCGGACGGTCTTCGAAACGGTCTGCCGTTTGGTCGCTTCCGTTCCGGTATATCGGCTTACTTTCCTTCCCACCCCTGAAGTATGGGAGATTATTGCATGAGCATCTACATAGCCCGAAGTCCCGCGGTGGCCGCACGATCCTTGGATGGCGAGATGATTATCATGTCCACGAAAGACTCCAAGCTCTTCACGCTAAACGAAGTGGCCACCGAGATCTGGCAGGCGGCCGATGGGCGCACCCCTCTCTCGCAGATCGTTCAAGACAAAGTCTGCACAAAATTCGAAGCGGAGTCGGCAACCGCTTATGCGGACGCCGAGGATCTCTGCCGCAGGCTGGCGGAACACGGCATCCTGGTAATCTCCGATCAACCCCTTGAATCAGCGAGGTAGACGCCGATGGCCGATGTAGTCTCCATTGCAACAGCCGGAACGGGAGCGCGGACCTCTTTGCTGGACCGGATCGGCGCAAAAGCCGAGGCCCGCGGGATTCCAATCTCCGTCCATCTGGATCTCACCTGGGCATGCAACGAGGGATGCGTCCATTGTTATCTCGACCATAGCGTAGGCGGCGATATGGGCACCGCGGAGATCAAGGGCGTGCTCGACCAGTTGGCCGCGGCCGGAGTGATGTTCCTTACGCTCAGCGGCGGGGAAATCATGCTGCGGAAAGACATCTTCGAGATTGTGGCCTACGCGCGGTCGCTGCTGTTCGATGTCAGGCTGAAGACCAACGGGATTCTGATTGGCAAGAGCGAGGCGGAACGTTTCGCCGAACTCGGGGTCCGCGATGTCAACATCAGCATCTATTCCCACCTGCCCGAAGTTCACGACGCCATCACGCGGGTACCCGGATCGTTCCTCCGTTCCATTGAGGCTGTGAAGCGGCTGAAGAGCCGCGGCCTGGCGGTGGAAATTCGCGTTTGCGTCATCAAGGGCGGGGTCAGCTACGCGAGCCTGCGCGCGCTGGCGGAAGAACTAGGGGCAAGTATCCGGTACGACGCCACCATCGCGCCCATGCTTGACGGCGACCGGGCGCCGGTTTCGCTCAATATCTCCCCCAAGGAACGAGCGGAATTCTACGCGGACCCCGCGGTGCTGCCCGGGCTGGAAGACGCCTGCGCATCGCCCGCGCCGGCCGATGAACTTCTGAACGGGCATTTTTGCGGAGCGGGGCATAACGGGTGCTACATCTCGCCACAGGGAGACGTCATGCCGTGCGTGCAGTTCCCGCTGGTTTGCGGCAGCCTGCGCCAAAGCAGTTTTCTGGAAATCTGGAAATTCTCGCCCCAATTCACCGAAGTTCGCGGCATTCGGAACCGCGACCTTCACGTGTGCGGTTCCTGCTCAAGCCTGTCTTCCTGCGAGCGTTGTCCCGGCCTGGCGTTCCAGGAGGGCAATATGCGCGGAGCGTCCCGCCAGGATTGCGAGAACACGTATTTCCGGACGAAGGTTCCCACGCCTTTGTATCCCGCGCCGGAGATCGATCCCGCGCCGCGGCGCCAGACGCCCGTCTCCGGCCAATTCGTGCCGCTTGCAGCTTTGCTTCCGGCGCAGCGAGACGGCGCGCATCGTGAATCCGCTGCTTATTGAGTGCGTCCGCGCTCACCCCGATCCCGGCGAGCTCCGCCGCCTCTCCGGTCTTTGTTCGGACTGGGACGATTTTGTCCAGTCCGCTTTGAAACAGCGGCTCGCTCCCCTGGCGTTCTGGGCGTTGAACCGGGCCTGCCCGGACGCGGTTCCACCCGAGGCCCTGACGGCGCTTCGGAATCGGTTTCGGGAGGGCCTCCAACGAAATCTGCTCCATGCAAGAGAACTTTTCCGCCTCCTGGATTTGTTCGGTCTGGCTGGCATCGAGGCCCTTCCATTCAAGGGGCCTTCGCTAGCCTGGTCGATATACGAGACGCCCGGGCTGCGCTTCATGTCCGATCTGGACCTGCTTGTTCCGCCAGGCGACGTAAGCCGCGCCATCGGTCTTCTCACGTCAAATGGTTATAGGCGATACAACGCGAATATAGGGTTGCGGTTCTTTTCCGACAGCGGCGAGGACCTTCTCCAGCGCTCGGATGGAATCTTCGAAGTGGATCTTCACTGGCGGGTGGCGCCCGCCCACTTCAATCCGCTGGATGCCGCGGGAATCCGATCCCGGCGCGTGTTCATCGATGTCGCCGGGCGCCAGACGCCGGCGTTCTGTCCGGAAGATCTGCTCGCCTACCTGTGCTTGAATGGCGCGAAAAACGGTTGGAACTCGCTGGCCGGGATCTGCGACCTGGACCGGCTCATCGATGTCTGCCGCTTGGATTGGGGCGCGATTTTGTCGCGCGCCGCGCGGCGACGCATGTCGCGAATCGTCTCTCTGGGTCTCTGCCTCGCGCAAGACTTGCTGGGATCGAACCTGCCGCCGGAGGTATCGAGCCGCGTCCACGCCGATGCCCGCACTGTGGCGCTCGCCGCATCGATCCGCGAGCGGCTTCAGAGTGGCGGCGCCTGGAGTTCGCGGGACCGGCTTGCTCTAAGATCCCAGCTAATGGAAGGCGCTTGGAGGAAAATTTGCTTCTTCCGGCATATCCTCCGGCCCACCCGCGCCGACTGGGAATTACTACACATCCCCGAATCCCTGTTCCCCGTTTACTATCTCGCCAGGCCAGTCCGCCTGGCCTGGAAATGGTGCGTGCGTCCGATTCTTAATCCGAAACGCCGCGCCGGATTTCGCGCATAACCATACGGCTGCCGCTTCTAATCCGGATAAATTTTGGCGCGGAACGAATCCTGGGCGTCGCGAAGCGCCTTCACGCCATGTCCAGGGATGAGATACTCTGGGCCTGATTCGGCCCAGAGGAGCGTGAGGCGGTCAACCGGACGATCTGGGAAAGGAGACCAAGCTACCTGCCCGGAGGGTTTATTTTCGAAGGAGGACTCTTAGGGTGGGAGAAGCGGGCCATTAGGGAACCTCCATTCCCGCAGGCCGGGCGGATCCTGCTCGGGGGGCGCCGGCGGCGGGCCGCTCCCCGGAAGTTCGCTCTCCTGCCGCTTCCCGCGCCGCCAGCATGCCGATAATCAAAATCGGCCACGCCCCCAGCGCAGGCCTTGAAAAAGGGTAGTCCACGGCGGCATGCAGAAAAACGGCGATGACGCCCAGCCCCCACACCGAGCGGAACGCCGGCGGAACACACCAGCAAAAGAGCGTGGCCATCGCAATGCCAAACGGTATCCCGCCTTCCGCGGTCCACTGGAGCCAGTCGCTGTGCGCCTGGTTGGCGAAGGTCCCAGGGTCGAGGATTGCGTAGCGGGGATACGCCGTGGGCCATGCGCCCAACCCCACGCCGGACCAGGGGTGCGCCGCAATCATGTGCAGCGAAGAAACCGCGAATTCGCGGCGGATGGCCGTGGGATCCGGCGTCAGAAAACGGTCCCTGACGTGCTCCCATCCCACCACGGCCGTGAACGCAGCGAACAGGACGGCCATCCGCAGAAGCGCCGCGCCCACCGCACGGCCGCCGGCGAGCCCTCCCGCGCGTAGGAGCGCAGGCGCCACCACCAATTCGGCGGTTGCCAGCACGGTCCCCGCGCGTGAGGCCGAGGCAATCACCGAAGCGTACATCACCGCAGCCATCCCGGCATAGAGCAGGCCGCCGCGCTCCCGCCGCACGGCCTCGTAAAGCGCGAAGGGCAGCGCCACTTCGATGAACACCGCGTAATGACCGTGATTCAGAATAGGCCCCATCACGCCGGTGTATGGCGTGGAGAAGAGCCAGAATATCTTGTCGGATGTGAAAGTTTGAACTGTGGCTAGAACTGCGACCGCGAAAACAAACCAAAGCATTGCGGAGCGAAACCACCTGGCCATGCGAGGGTCGCGGCACAAGCTGAAGCTAACCAGAAAGACCGCCAGGAAAGTAGCCCATTTCACGATCGCGGATTGCGTATCGAAACCGTAAACGGTACTACCCGTAGCCCATTGCAACAGTCCCCAGACAACCGCCGCCAGCAACGGGAACAGCGGATAAGGAAAGCGCGGAACAGAATGGCGGGATCGCCAAACCGCAATTCCGGCGAGCGCAAAAACTCCCACTTGAAAAACGGTGACCGGCCAGTAAGCCGGAAGCCAAAGAGTCAGGATGGCGAAGAAGAAAAGCGCCGCCAAAGCGACGTGCATGATCTAGTATAGGTTGGCCCGGCGGTTTGCTCGGAGTTATGGAGTCGAGGACGAAGAAAATGGCCCGGTCCCGGCAACCGCCAGCCCGCCGAATGTGCCGCCCACCGCTACGGCGCCAATGCCGGCGATCAGCCACCCGTTGACTCCGGCCGCAGTGGCGGCTGCCCCGCTCCCTGCGCCCGCTCCGCCCGCTAAAGCAGCGGCCCTTCCGGCTTGGGAACTTAGCTCAATCTTGGTGACCTGAACCACCTGGGAAGCTCCCCCGGCCGCCGTCGCTCCCAGAATGACCGAACCGACGATTTGAACGCTTTTCCCCCGAAATTTCACCAGGTCCGCTCCCCGGATCTCCACTCTGGTTTTGCTGGTGGTATCGGTCAGGAAATATCTGCCGTCCGCGAATTCCAAAACGCCCGTCATCTGCATTGCCGCAGCGGCGCCTGCCTGGGGGGTGAATGCAAGTCCCATGCCGGGGCTCAGACTGGCCAACAAAAAGCCGGCCGCAGTCCGCACTTGAGCGGAGCCGCTGCTCGCGAAAACTTTCACATTCTTCGGGCCGCCCATTGCGACCAGCACCACGCCGTCTTTCCCGGCCGATGCGATTTGCAGCGTCGCCGCTTCGATCGTGTGTTCCTCGCCGTTCCGCATCAATTCGGAGCCGCTCTCCAGCACGGTGCGATCCCGATATACCCGTGCGCTCGAGTTCGGCAACAGCGTAATCCGAGATCCACCGAGATCGACTGTGGAACGCGCCGCAGTCGTCTCGATCAGGCTGCCTTCGAATACGGTACTGTTCCCGCGGATTGTAGAACCGTCGACCCGGAAATCTCCGACCGATTTGACGATTCCAACGGAAGGCGCGGATCCCATGAGTATGGCGACACACCCCACGAGGATCAGGCAGATGACCAGTTTCACGATTCCTCCGCTCCTTTTAATACAACTCTGTCTTATATTATAGCCTAAGAATTGTTAGCGTTAATTCATTTTATTTGTACAAACTATGTCATACAGTCGTGTTACGAACGGCGGCGCCACGGCCCAGGGGCGAGCACGCATTGCGCGGTTCACCGGCGAGAAAAACAATTCCATGGTACGCTCCCCCCTCCTCGCAATAGCGCTCGCCGGCTTGGCGGCCGCCTCGGCTTGGTCCATCCTGGTTGGATGGGCCGATTATTCGGCGCGGCAGCTAACCGTCGCCGGAACCGAAAAAGCTCTGGCGCTTACGCCCTGGCAGGCGGCTTATTACGTTCAGCTCGCGGCGCTGATATCGGACGACGACCCCAAGAGGGCCTCCGAAGCGCTGCAGCGCGCCGTCGCTCTGGACCCTTACGATTCGGTCTCCTGGATCGAACTTGGTCTTAGGGTCGAGGCCGACGGCCACAGCGCGGCCGCGGAGCCATACTTCCTGCGGGCAGCCGAGGTGGACAAGGAATATCTTCCAAAATGGACCCTCGCGAATTACTACTTCCGGCGCGATGCAGAATCCAAGTTTTGGTTCTGGGCAAAGGCCGCCGCGCAAATGCTCTATGGCGACCCGCTGCCGCTATTCCGTTTGTCCGGTAAGGTCGTGGAGGATGGGAACCTGATCGACCGCCTGGAAATCCGCCGCCCGGACATCCAAGCGGCATATCTGACGTATTTGCTCTCTCAAAACCGCCTGGATCTGACCGGTCCCGCCACTTATCGGCTGCTCGATCAGGGCCGCCAATCGGATGTCCCTCTGCTGTTGACGGCTTGCGACCGGCTGATGGACGCGAAACTCGTGAACGAAGCTCTGGAGGTATGGAACCGGCTCGCCAAAGCACGGCTGATTCCCTATGCGCCCTTGGATCCCGGCGCGGAAACGATTTTGACCAATGACAGCTTCCTGCCGACCCCCGCGGTGCAGGGCTTCGCCTGGCGATTGTCCACGGTAGATGGGATTAGCGCCTCGCGCGAGGAGAACCCCTCTGGCCTGCGCCTTACGTTCTCCGGCGCGCAACCCGAGAATTGCGAACCCCTGTTTCGGGTTTTGCCGGTGCGGGAAAACACCGCATACGAGTTCACCGCCTTGTACCGTACCGCCGGGATACAGCCGGACACCGGACTCGGTTGGCGCGTAACGGATATGGCGGGCGGCATGATCATGGGGGCGCCGGAAAGCCTGGCTTCGGAAGGTGGCGCACAAGCTAGAGTTCGTTTCATCGCCCCATCCGGCTGCCACCTGGTGCGAATCGCTCTCGCATACCGGCGAGCTCTGGGGACAACCCGCATCGAAGGCTCGATCGTTCTACGAGAGGCTGGGTTGCAGCGGACCGCTCAATTTCCCGAAAAATTGCCGGGGCGCGTAATGTAATAGAGAAAGCTCAGGAAAATCAAAGCGCCACAACCATAAAGCAGGAGGGCGCGCTTTTTCCGCTTCCAGCGGATGCGGACACGGGTCGTTCGAATCTCCCGCTCCGTTTCCGAATGCTTGCCGGGGCTTTCGGGAGGGCTCGCGTAGCGGAACTGCAAAAACCGATAACCGCACTCCCGGCAGCGATACGGATAATAGCCGATCCAGCTCCCTAGACGCTCCACGACGCCCTTACGATGAGAACGGTGCGCGTGATCGGCTTTGCACCTTGGACACAGCATGAAAACGGACTTTCAGGTCTCCATTTTAGTTCAATTCCGATTGCGGCGTCGCTTATATCAATTCCGTTCATTCCGCTCAGCGCGCCGCGGATTACCCTCCCCCTGGGGTATAGGTCTCTTATACAGTATCGATAAATTATACGGTAGTGCTATTTTATACCGTCCTACTTTCTGGTACGGTATGCACGTGCCGGGTCGTTACTTTCTGGTACGGTAGGCCGAACAAAAAGGCGCATCGGCCGGTCGAATTTGGGCATTTGCCCAAATTAGCAGAAGACGCGCGTTTAGAATCAGCACGTTACAGACTCGGATTTGGGCGTTTTGCCCAAAATCGTATCCGAAGAAGGCCGGTTTTCAGCGGCTGGCTAAAGCGAAGCTCCCGTTCCGCCGACGTAATGTCGTATGGCACTGTGCGGATACCGGATGCTCTTGCTGGCGAATTGCGCGATTCTAGCCGCGGGTGCGGGACGAAGAGAACCCGTGCCACTGTTCTT
>Ga0182027_10016248_pt1 | contig 10176 bp, 10 predicted proteins | sample 712E1DmetaG_FD_121300 | JGI IMG/M metagenome (GOLD analysis project Ga0182027, IMG submission 121300) | Permafrost microbial communities from Stordalen Mire, Sweden - 712E1D metaG (Illumina Assembly) | ecosystem: Environmental > Terrestrial > Soil > Wetlands > Permafrost | place: Sweden... | reverse complement strand
CTCATCTTCTTTAGGCTTTAGCCTCCCTTAGTGGTTTGAGTGATTTTTTTGGTGCCTGGTATGCGGTAGCCTTCGCAAGGCTTGTTGGAAGAATTGCGCGAAGGCTTACCGCAGGCAAATAGCTTTAAGTGCTTGGGGATAACTGGAAATAAAACCTTGACATTTCTTCCCTAACGCTATACACTTATTAATAAATGTATAGCAAAAGGGAGTGTTTATGGGACATAGAGAAACAGAGCTTATAAATTTCTTTAAGAGAAGAAGAGGGCTAGCTAGTTATGCTGAAATAAAAGAAGCTGGTTTTAATAAAGCCCTTCTTAAAGTTAGCCTGAATTCCGGCCGTATTCAGAAAGTTGATCGTGCGCTGTATGAACTATCTGAAGGTATTTCAGTCTCGAACCCTGACCTGGTAGCTATTTCAATCAAGGCCCCAAAGGGTGTTGTATGCCTAGTTTCTGCTCTTGCTTTCCATGGAGCGACAACCGAGATTCCTCAATTTGTAGCTATAGCTATTCCTCGCGGCGCCCATGCCAATAAAATCAAGTATCCGCCAGTAAAGTTTTACCGTTTTGCTTCCAAAGCTTGGGAAGCCGGTATAGAAGAGCACAAAGTTGAAGACCATAAAATCAAAGTCTATAATCTTGCTAAAACAATCGCGGATTGCTTTAAATTCCGTAACAAAATCGGCATGGATGTTGCGCGTGAAGCTCTCAAGGTAGCTATATCAGAAAAGAAGATTCTCCCAAAAGACATTATGAAATACGCCAAGATCTGCCGTATCGATAGTATTATTAAACCAATACTGGAAACAATGATATGAAAAAAGACATTACTAATATTCAAGCTTCTATTCGGGCCAGACTTCAAAATAAAGCTAAAGAAACAAATCGCCCGTTTGCAGAAATTATGCAATATTACGCAATGGAAAGATTTCTCTATAGATTTAGTCGTTCGAAATATGCAGATAAATTCATTTTAAAAGGAGCACTTTTGTTTACAGTGTGGAAAGTTCCTGATAGGCGGACAACCTTAGATATAGACTTCTTGGCGCGCTATGATAATAAAGTGGCGAGTATTGAGACGGTAGTTAGGGATATTTGCAGTGTGTCTGTTGATTCTGATGGGCTTATATTCGATGCAGAGACGGTCCAAGGGCGTAAGATCAAAGAGGATACTGATTACGAAGGCGTACGTGTGAAATTTATCGGATTTCTGGAGCGTTCACGTATACATATGCAAATTGATGTGGGTTTTGGCGATATCATCTATCCGAAACCCCAAGCGATTGATTATCCTACTATTTTAAGTTTACCAAAACCACATTTTAAAGGATATCCTGTGGAAAGTGTAGTTAGCGAAAAATTTGAGGCCATGGTTAAGCTTGACCTTTTAAATAGCCGGATGAAAGACTTCTATGATATCTGGCTTATGATACGGCAGTTTAATTTTAACGGATCGGATCTTGCCGAAGCGCTAAAAAGAACATTTGAGCATCGTAAAACTGATCTTCCAGCAGGAAAGCCATTATTTGCGGAAGAAATCTACAACGAAAAATCTGATCGCCAGACACTCTGGAAAGCGTTTTTAAGAAAAGGTAATATTAAACACGCACCGGAGACGCTATCTGTAACAGCAAAGGGAATAGAGGATTTTATTATTGAGCCACTTGGTGCGCTTAATAAAGGGATTGAATTTAGTAAGGAATGGAAAGTATCTGGGCCATGGAAGTGAAGTTTTTAAAGACTTTCGCTATTGGAGATATTCATGGCGCTTACAAGGCATTGAGACAGTGTTTTGAACGCTCGAAATTCGATTATAAAAAAGATCGCCTTATCGTGATGGGTGATGTTTGCGATGGGTATCTGGACGTTAAACAGTGTATTGATGAGCTTTTGAAGGTTAAGTACTGCGATTTTGTCATTGGCAATCATGATATGTGGGTTCTAGATTGGGCTTTGCGCGGTGATAAACCGGAGATATGGACAAGCCAAGGCGGTGACCGGACAATGGCATCATATAACGGCGGCCCTATGCCAAAGGCGCACATAGATTTTCTCAAAAATGGACAACTCTGGATCGAACGCGAGGAACAGGTTTTTGTGCATGGCGGGTTTAACCCGGATATATCGCTTTCAAGCCATAGCGCGCAAGCATTGGTCTGGGATAGAAGGCTTCTTGATATGACATGGAAGAAGCGTGTAAGAAAAGTACTTCTACTGTCAAAGGAAATATATCCAAGAAGTAGTTCGTTAGATTTTTCTATTTTACGTCTGTTATAGCGGGAGTAGAAATTACTTAAATGATACTTAAAAAGTAGTATAATATATCTATAGTCATAGAGAAGTGATAATGGGGTTAAAACAATTAAATCCAAGATAACTCTCTAAAACAAGGGTTGCTATTTATTGAAAAGGGGACAATATGAGTAGAATACCCAAAGCAGTAACAGTTTTACTTTGTTGTGTATTAACATTTTCTTTAGTAGGTTGTGCTACTATTTTGAAATCAAAGACGACCGAAATCCAAGTAAATAGCAACCCACAAGACGCAAATGTTTATTTTGATGGTAATAGAGTAGGAAAAACCCCATTATCAACGAAAGTATCTGATAAAGATCCCCTTACGGTAGATATTAAGAAAGAAGGTTATGAAGAAACATCAAAGAAAATTGGCACCCATTCTTCTATGGGATGGTATGTTGCAGATTTTCTTATATTCTATCCCTCGGTGCTTATAGACGCTATTACAGGAGACGCACATACTTTGAACGAAAAAAAACTTGATTTTACTCTTGAGCCGATAACAACCTCGACTCATAAATAATAAATAGAGCTATCTGGGCAGTAAGAACATTGTGGGAGGAAAATGAAAAAGATAATTGGCTTCTTAATCTTAGTTGCATTGCTTAACGGTTGTGCTCCTATGTACTTTACCAAGCCAGATTTTACACAGGAACAATGGCTGAAGGATAAGTACGAATGCAGACAACAAGCAATGGTAGCTACTACTGGTGAATACGATGGTTGGTTTACGAGAGGTTTGTTCCAACAATGCCTGGAAGCAAGGGGATATACAAGGGGAACCAAAGCCGTTGAAACAAGTCCTAACGCACTGACCCATAATATTGTTAAGTCTAACAAGGCTATTGAAACAAACACTAACGCAGCAGTCTATAATAACCGCGGTCTTGCTTCTTACAATCAAGGCAATTTGTCACAAGCCATATCTGATTATAACAAGGCTATTCAAATTGACCCTAACGATGCAAATATTTATAATAACCGTGGACTTGCCTATATCAAGCAAGGCAACCTACCTCAAGCCATCTCTGACTGCACTAAAGCCATTGAAATAAATCCTAACCTTGCAGAGGCATATAACAACCGCGGGCTTGCTTATATTAACCAAGATAATTTTACTCAAGCTATTCCTGATTTTACCAAGGCTATTGAGATAAACCCTAAACTTGCAGTAGCCTATAGTAATCGCGGCCTTGTCTATATTAAGCAAAGTAACTTTACTCAAGCCATCTCTGATTGCACTAAGGCTATTGAAATGAATCCAATTCTTGAAGAAGCATATTGCTATCGCGGGAGTGCTTATGTTAAACAAGGTAGTAACTTAACTCAAGCTATGTCAGACCTTACTAAGGCTATTGAAATGAATCCTAACGATGCGGTGGCCTATAGCAATCGTGGGTTTGCCGATGTTAAGCAAGGCAACCTACCTCAAGCCATCTCTGACTGCACTAAAGCCATTGAAATAAATCCTAACCTTGCAGAGGCATATAATAATCGTGGCGTTGCCTATGATAAACAAGGTAACTTCACTCAAGCCATCTCTGACTATACCAAGACTATTGAAATAAATCCTAATGTTGCAGTGACCTATAATCACCGAGCCGTTGTCTATAATAAGTTAAAAGAATATGACAAAGCCTGGACAGATGTGCATAAGGCAGAAGGATTAGGATTCGTTATTGATACTGATTTTCTTAATAATCTAAAGAAAGCATCAGGAAGAGATAAATAGGTTTATTTAGATTAAACTATTCTCTCAGGGGCTGAATTTGATCGTTCAGTCCTTTTTATTGTAAAATCCCTTGACAAAACCATAGAATATGTTATTCTCTTTGTTAATAAGTGTTAAAATGAGTTAAAATGAGTTAATAAAGGGGAGGGGAAATGGCAAAAGGACTAGAGGAAATCATCTCAACAGAAGAGACTTGTAAACTATTGGGGTTAACAAGGCAGACCCTGTATAAACTATGCGATAAAGGAGAAGTTCCTGGGAAGAAGGTCGGCTCAAGGTATAAGTTCGTTAAGTCAGCCGTCTTGGACTATGTGCACCAAAAAGAGACAGGCACGCCTGACAATAACTATAGAGTTTGGGAGCTTAAGGGTGATTTCTCCACCGCCGGCATAAAGAAAATGGCTAAGCGGACATTTCAGGAGTTAGCTTCCAATATTGAAGAATTGATTGTTAATGCCTATGACGCAGATGCGACTTTAGTTCAGATTGCATTGGACTCTGATAAGAGAACATTAAGCATTGTTGATGATGGTAGCGGTATGGACGAGCAGGCATTGGCCAACTATGTCATATATGGCGAAAGCGGCAAAACAGCCCAATATAAGTCACCTAAATTTGGCAGGTCTCCCATAGGCGAGTATGGTATGGGTGGTAAATTAGCAATAACAAACGTCTGTAATATTTGTAAAATAGTTACGCGTAGAGATGGCAAGGAACACGTTTTTAATATGGACAAAGCACAACTAGATAAGGCAAAATATGTAAGCGACATAAGAAGCAAGGTGTTTACTAAAAAGTGTAGTTCCGATTTGCACGGAACGTCTATTTATATGGAAGAGCTTACCTATAAGATCATTGATTCTGAACGACTCGTGGAAAGATTCGCCACTAAAATGCCTAGGAGTCATACCTTCAGGATTTTAATGTCTTTGGTCAAGGGTGGGGAGAAGAAAGAATTTGAAATAGAAGAGCCAGTTTTTGATTATGAGAGAAAATTTGACTTTGAGGCAGACCTTAATTTAATAGGTCACGTAAAAATGACAATTTATTATGCGAAAGCGCCTATCCCTTCTACAAAACAAGGAATTTGGACAAAGGTTAATGGTAGAACAGTTAATGAAGAGGCAGAATGGTTTGATTTGTTTAGGCACACCTCTGGAACAAGGTTTAGGTATAGACTATATGGCTATGGAGAGGCAGATGGACTAAAGGATTTTGTAAGTTTCTCCAAGAATGCATTTGTTAATTGTCCAGAATATAAAGAATACTGGGATTTTGGACATAAGAGTATAATTCAGGTTCAGAATACTTTATTAAAGCAACTCGAAGATGAAAATAAAGAGAAGGACAGGGACTTGGTAAAGGAAGTGGAAAAAGAAGTTAACGATATCGTTTCCAAATTAGACGAACCTTTAGCTTTAGGCGATTTGGAGGCAAAGATAAAGAAGCAATTTACAAAGGAAATTGAAGAAGCACCGGAGAATCCGTTCCCTGACTCAGATAAAGCCGAAGAGGAAGCGGAAAAAATAGCTACTACCGTTAAGCGGACTAAAGATAAGCGTGAACGCAGGAATCAGAAACTATCCAAAAGCGAGAAGATGGATTATTCCGGAAAGAACTATATTATCAATACCGTTGATATGTCCAGTACCGGCGATTTGGTTAAGTTTACCAAAGAGAAGAACTTGATTGAGATAAACGAAAGTCATCAATTCTATGCCGAAGCCTCAAAGTCTGGATACCTAGAAAATCTTGTAAGAGATATCGCTTTCACCGAAATAGCTAATGATTATGCCGAAAGCGAAGGTTACCGTAATTTTATCATCTTTGACCAGGTTTTTAATCAACTAGCTAGATTGGCAGTTGAAGTAAAAAATCGTAATATATGAGAGACGACTTTAAGAAACCTGACTTTAATCGGGCAAAGAAACTATTCAACGCCAACCCAAAGAGGATAATAAGATACCAGAGAAATAAATATACCCTAGGGTATTTACTTTCAGCGTGGAGAGAACAAGGTTCGCTTGTCAAGGTTGCTGAAATTACGCATATTCCTCATCCTAAACTGTATAAAATATTCAGGAAGCACTTTGGTAACAAGATATCTGAAATAAAGAGACAAGTTGGGTTTATCAAAGGACAATCGCACGGATACGCTTACAACCTTAAAAAGATAGTCCGCCTGTTTAAGAAATATGGTTTCCTGCCGGATGTTTCTAAGGCCACAGGTATACCTATGGGTAATTTACGACAGATATTGGTTAAAGAATTTGGTATGGGTTTGCACGAACTAAGGAGAAAATTAAAAGGAAGAAAGGTCTATTTTAGAGACACAGGCAAGAGTTCCTTTCGTTATCAGCAAGTAAAAGACACTTATGAAAGATTAGGAACGCTTGAGAAGACAGGTGAAGAGCTCGGTCTAACAAGGCAACGCGTCAGTCAGATTCTATTAAAGGGCAAGAAACTAGGTCTTTTTAGTTATGAACGAAAGACTGGAAATCTTAGAATACTTAAGCGAGAATTAAGCAGAGACAGTCTAATGAAGGACATTGAATTACTTTGTTCTGAGACCAAGATTTGTTTAAAATATAACATTAATGATAAAAAGCTAAAATCATTGTTGAAGTATTTTAATATTGATCTCAAAGAATACCAGAGAGCAGCAAGAGCGGGCAGATATATTCAGGGATATTCAGAAATAGTTGATGCTTTAAGTCACCATCCTACAACAACAGAATTAAACTCTAGGCCAGAGTGGAGGAAGATTTGGGCAGGTATTGATAGGTATTGGGGTACTATTGATAAATTTAGAAACGAATTTGGTATTGAAAAGCCAGAAATGAAAATTCATCCCAATAGCCTTGCTGGTTTCGCTAAAGCTAAAGAGAGAAAAAGACTCGCTAAAAAACATAAAAAAGAAGAGCTGTATAGTGTTATAAAACAAGAGGGTCCTGTTTCTCGCAGGTTACTCATGGATAAATTAGGTTTTAAGCCTGCTATGACTTGGATTTACTTGAGAGAGTTAATGCAGGATAATCTTATTATACAAACCGGTAGCGGTAACCAGATTAAATATGTAACAAACTCTAGTTCTTAAATTGGAGAGATTGGGATGCTAATAAATGGGTAAATTGGAGCCACCGCCAAGATGGGGTAACGATAAAGTAACTAGTTTTTTTAAACAGGCAGAAGAAAACAGTTATGCTACTTTTGTTCATGAGCGGGTTTATTTCAAAAGGCTGGTAGATATAAATGATATTTTTTGTTCCGCAGTTGATTATATGGAGAATAGCAAGGAGTGGTTCGCTCTTTTATTTTTCTTAAAGGCCCATTCAGCGTTTTTAGCATCTTTGCGTTTAGCTGTAGCTCCTCAACTTCCGGAAACATTTATACTATTAAGAGGGGCCTTAGAGAATTCCCTCTACGGTTGGTATATTTTTAAGAATAAAAAACTGGCTAAAATATGGCTAGAACGTCATGAAAGCGATGCTCATAAAAAGAACGTAAAGAATAAATTTAAGATTGTTACAGTTCTTGATTCTCTCGATAAAGATGACTCTAGACTGGGCCGCGCCACTAAAGAATTATATGAAAGGTGCATTGATTATGGTGCACACCCAAATGAGAAGTCTTTGAGCGCGCATTTAAGACAAACTAAAACAGTAGATGCGATTCAATTTGACCTCCATTATTTATCCAACAATCTCACTGTTATTAAATTTGGATTAAAGTCATCTGCCCAAGCAGGCGTGCTGTGTCTTAAAATTTTGGAATTAATAATACCAGAGAGGTTTAAGATAACAGGGTTAGATGTTAAGTTGGAAAATGCTTCGAAGGGTCTTTAGGGATATATAATATTGCAGGAGAAGAAAAGAGGGAAAAGGACTAATTCAGGAGAGCCAAAGAAAATCGAACACGATTTTGGTCCCTTAATTGTATATGGTAAAGCGATAGGAGTTTTCGCTTTGGTAAGTCTTTTGGAGATGTGTGCATATAATAGATAAAAATTAATCTCTTGATTTATTTTTTTGTTCAGGAATATTCTTTAAATCTAGCAATTCTGCCATATCCTCTAACTTCTTTATTGTACTCGCAAATTTATTTACTATTACATTAAGTTTTGCTTTATACTCTTCCAAGCGCCTTTTTATTTCTTTTTTCTCTTCAGGCGTCTTATGCTCTTTTAGGGCATTCCTTATGCTCCTCAAAAATTCATCAGCAATATTCTTTTGTCCTTCCTCAAATTCTTTACAGACCTCCGGGTATTTTGTCCGAAGATAGAGGTCGCCTAGCATCGGATCGTCAAGTGCTTCCTCAATTTTCTTCATTACGGCAGGGGAGGGGATCTTTCCATGTTTTTCGATATAAGTAATGTAGGTAGGATCGACCCCTATTTTATTTGCTAAATCTTTGGCTGTTAGTTTAGAAATTTTCCTGCTCGCCTTTATTTCCTCTCCTAAATTTTTCATGGCTACATTATAAATTAAATCCTATGAATAGTCAATCATTTTTTTCTTGACAAAAGGCTAATTCGTTTATATAATATCCAATGAATGGTCAGTCAATTAAATGAATTAGCAGATGTCACAATAATCCTCATGCTGATCAAATAAATGTTTTCAGGTATGTTTAGTAGTTATAGGCAGAGAAAGGAAAGTGAGGGTAATGATGGATAAAGAAATTCTTACGGTTGAAGATATAGCAAGCATATTGCATATTAGGCCAAATACGATTCATAGTAAACGTTGGAAGGAAAGGACCGGCTGCCCTTTAAATAAACACGGCAAAAGATTATTGTCTCGCGCTCCTGAGTTTTGGAAGTGGTTTGAGGCACAGAAAAACTAAATGAAAAGATATATTGGCGTAAAAGAGACTAAAGCAGGCACTTACCAGGTAAACTTTCGTCTAAGTAAAGGCGGAAAGAGGTTTTGGGAGACTGTCGAAGCCAATTCCATGCAGGAGGCTTATAACATAAGGGCGGAATTAATATCCAAGAAACTGAAAGAATCAGAGACGCCCGAAGCGGAAAAGCTGCGCTTGACTGCTGATTTCTCTAAAGTCTGGCAAGGCATAAGCGAGGGCTTGGTTGGAATGCCTAAAAAGACTGATCTTCGTTACAAAAAGATCTTCTGGCGAATGTTTGGAGATTTTAGAAGCCTAAAATTCCCCCACATTCAAAATCCTAGTCAACTCAGTCTAGCATTTTTTGAGCACTACAAAAATTATTACTGCTATGAATTAGGTAGGCCAAAAGGCTTGCGAGGAGAGCTCATATTTGTTAAAGCGATTATGAGGCGGATGTATAAGCTTGGGTTTTGCACTGAAAAAATAATTAAAGATATAGCTGAGCATATTAAGAAACCAAAGCCTAACAAGAAGCAATATCCTGAAATTACCAACAGCAAAATCAATGAGCTTTTAGATTTTATAAAGAAGGAGAAGCCGGATTATTACAGGCCCATTTACTTTATGAAGCGGACCGGAAGGAGGGTTGAAGAAACCACGCTTATTGAGAGAAGAGATGTAGTTTGGGATGGAATTAAACCTATTAAAATCAATATTCGGGCAGAGACTACAAAAACCGATGAATACGCTCCTTTAGGGAAGCTAGATTCAGAGTTAGAGATTTTCATTAGCCAAGCATACAAGGAATCATCTAAACATAAAGCTCCTTACCTTTTTGTTACTAACCGAGGCAAGAAGTTCAATCAACGCAGGATTTCTGAATACTTAAAGGCTGTCAGCGAAAAGATTACCGGAACAAAGGTAACTAGCCATTATTTCAGGCATAGGTATTGGGTTGAATGTGGTAAGAACAACGTTCCTATAATAGATGCTATGGCTATCTCGGGAAATAAAGATCCTCAAGTAGTACTTGTTTTTTACAGCCATAGCACAAATGACGGATTGGCAAAAGTGCTTGAATTAACAAGGATATGATGATATGATTGCAATAATAGGAGAGGATTTTGGTGGTGTTTTTGGTGGTAAAAGGGGTATTTTAAGCACAAAAACTTTTGTATCCCAGCCTCTCCGATATTGATACCATTTCGAACCATCAGGGTCATTTTCGTAGTCCTTTCGGTTCGATTGCAAATGGGTCCGAAAAAACTTCCAAGGAGCATAAAAGATGAAGATGTCCAT
>Ga0182027_10016245_pt1 | contig 10177 bp, 10 predicted proteins | sample 712E1DmetaG_FD_121300 | JGI IMG/M metagenome (GOLD analysis project Ga0182027, IMG submission 121300) | Permafrost microbial communities from Stordalen Mire, Sweden - 712E1D metaG (Illumina Assembly) | ecosystem: Environmental > Terrestrial > Soil > Wetlands > Permafrost | place: Sweden... | reverse complement strand
CTCGCCAGTTATGGTCCCCGGCCAGCGATTCCGAGCCTGCGTGGAGTCCCCCACAAGACCAAGCAGATACCCCGTTCGCCGGTATATAGTCATCTGAAGGAGGATCCCCCATGAGCATGTCGACGGCCCGGCGGCGGGCCCGGCTGGACTCGATCCTTGCACCGCAGGTCGCGGTGGCAGGTCCGGCTCGAACCGGGATCGAGATCGACGAACTGCGCCTCTTTCCCGTTCGCGAGCCGGTCTCGGGCCGAGCCTGGACGGTGGTGCGGGTGAAGACGCGCTCGGGGTTGGTAGGCTATGGCGAGTGCGCCCGCGCCTCCAGCCACGATCTGGCGGTGGCCGAGCGGTTCTGGCTGCTGCGGCCGGCCACCTCGTACGCCATTTCCCCCGCGGGTTCGCCGCTGGCGGGAGCCATGGATATGGCGCTTCTGGACATCATCGGCAAAGCCGCCAAGGCGCCGGTTTACCGCCTTCTCGGAGGACCCACGCGGAACAAGGCGAGGGTTTTCACTTCCATTGGGGGCGCGGGCAGCGCTGAGACCGCCGAGGCCGTGCAGCGCGCCATCGCGGCCGGGTTCCGCGCCGTGGGCTTGCGCGTGCCCGCGCCGGCCGCGCGCAATCAGGGGCGGGCATACCAGTTGGAACTGCGCAAGCTGGTGGAGACGGTCCGCTCCCAGGCGGCCGATGTCGTCCTGGAAGGCGCGGGGCTGCTGACACCCGGGGACGCCGCCAGCGTGGCGGCCGCCATCCAGCCCCTGCATCCGCTGTGGTTCGACGAGCCCACCCCCATCGCCAGCCTGGAGACTCTGCGCAAGATCGCCGACGAATCCGTGACGCCGCTCGGGTTCGGCCGGGACATCCGCAACCCGGGGGGCTTTCAGGATCTTCTGCGCGCCGGTTCCCTGGACGTCGCGCGGCCGGACATCCTCCACTTCGGAATCACCGGGTCGCGCCGGATCGCGGCGCTGGCGGAGACCTACTACGTGGCCGTGGCTCCGCGCCACGAAGGCGGCCCTATCTCGACGGCCGCCGCGCTGCATCTTGCCGCCAGCCTGCCGAACTTCTTCATCCAGCACATTCCGCTCCCCGCGGCGGCGGAGGACCGCGCCATGCGCGCCCAACTTGCGGGCGCCGATCTCGAAAAGGTGAACGACGGATTCGCCTCGCTCCCCACCGGTCCGGGACTGGGCATCACGGTGAACGACGCCATTCTGGAGAAATACCATGCAGCGTAGAGGGTTTCTGGCACTGGGCGGATCCGGCCTGGCTTGGGCCGCGCGCGGCGGGCGCCGGCCCGCGGAGCTGTGCGGCTGCGCGGCGGCTCCTCCGCCGGCCGGAAGCGACGCCTTTGCGGGGCTGCACTCCGGGGTCAAGATCACCGGCCTGAAGGTCTTTGGCGTCTCCCTGACCCGCAATTCGGATCGGCCTTACGTCTTCGTCAAGATCGAAACGGACCAGGGCGTGGCGGGATGGGGCGAAGGAACGCTGGAGGGCAAGGCGGGCGCGGTAATGGCCTGCGTCAACGATTTCCGCGATTTCCTGATCGGCGCGGACCCCATGCAGGTGGAGCACCTCTGGCAATCGATGTACGTGCAGAGCTTCTACCGGGCTGGGCCGGTGATGGGGTCGGCCATCTCGGGCATCGACCAGGCCTTGTGGGACATCCGCGGCAAGGTCCTCGGCCTGCCGGTGTACAAGTTGCTGGGCGGCCCGATCGATGCGCGCGGCGTCCGCGGTTACTATCACACCGACGCCGCCACCATGGATGAGCTGGCGAAGTTGCGGGAAACGGCGGTCCAGCAGGGCGTTTCGTGCTTCAAAGCGGGCATTCCGGGCTATTACGAGTGGATCGAGACGAACGCCAAGATCCGCCGCGCGGTGGAATCGCTGGAAACCATGCGGGAAGGGCTGGGGCCGGATATCGATATCGCCATCGATTTCCATGCCAAAACCAGCCCGAGCGTGGCGCAGATCCTGGTGAAGGAAGTGGAGCCGCTCAACCTGCTGTTCATCGAGGAGCCGTGCCCGCCGGAAAACGTGGCCGCGATGGCGAAGATCGCCCGGCACTCCACCACGCCCATCGCCACCGGCGAACGGCTGGTGGCCTCCTACGGCTGCCGCGAGCTGATCGAGATGGGCGCGATCGATATCCTGCAAACCGATATCAACCACGTGGGCGGTATCACCGGCTTATGGAAAGCGGCGTCGCTGGCGGGCATTTCGGGCGTCTCCATGGCGCCGCACGCGTGCGAGGGTCCCATCGGCGGGCTGGCCACGCTGAACGTGGACGCCGCCCTGCCCAATTTCCTGGTCCAGGAGATCTGCGGCCAGGTGCGGCCCTCGGCGCAGGATAAGATCTGGGAGGAATGGTTCGGCTTTCCGGCCATGCGCATGGTGGATGGCCGGTTTCCCCTGCGGGACAGGCCCGGCTTGGGGTTCGAGCTGAGCGAAGCCAGCCTGGCCAAGTACCCGTTTGGAGGCACCCGGCCGATGGCGCGCGCTTTTCACGAGGATGGGTCGGTGGCCGAGTGGTAAGAGGACCTGCGTCGTCCTAAAATGGAGGCTGGGCCGATTCGACGATCGGGAGGCGATCATGGCAGGTTTTTCAAGACGGAACTTTATGCATCTGGCCGGGGCGGGCGCCCTGGCCGGCGCGGCCGGACGAGGCCTTTTCGGAGACCAGCAGTACCCGCCGGCGGTTTCGGCACCCACCATTTACCCCTATACCAAACGTTCCACGGTGTCCCTGGTGCAAGGCCAGGAGCGGCGCAAGAACGTGCACGATGCGCTGCTGGCCATCGACGGGCAGATCAGGCCGCTGCTCAAAGTGAAGAAATATGTCGTGATCAAACCCAACATCGTGGAGCCCAAGGTTCCACTGGCGGGGACCCACGCCGACGCGCTGCTGGGGATCATGGACTACCTGGCGCCGCGCTTCAAGGGGCCGGTGGTGATCGCCGAGGCCTCCGCGCAAGACAGCCTGGAGGGGTTCGAGAACAACCATTACAACCGCGTGGTCACCGAGTTCAAGTCCCATAAGGTCAGTCTGGTGGATCTGAACCGGGAGGGTAAGTTCGAGGTCTTCTCGATCGTCGACGCCAACGTCCGGCCCATCCCCGTCCGCCTGGCCGCCCGGCTCCTGGATCCGGATGCCCTGATCATTTGCTCGGCCATGCTGAAGACGCACAACGCCGTGGTGGCGACGCTCTCGGTGAAGAACATGGTGATCGGGACGCCGCTGCACAGCGCGCCGGGCGAATCCCAGGCCTGGCACGACAAGCGGAAATATCACGCCGGGCCGCACCAGATGAACTACAACATGGCCATCAGCGCCGCCCACGAGAAGCCGCATTGGGGCGTGGCGGTGATCGACGGATACGAGGGGATGGAGGGCAACGGGCCCTCGGGAGGCACTCCCGTGCCTTCGCGGATCGCCCTGGCGTCCACCGACTTTTTCGCCGCCGACCGCGTCGGCCTGGAGACCATGGGGATTCCGCCCTATGCGGTGGGCTACCTGCAATACGCGGGGCAGTTGGGTCTGGGTCAATACGACCTGGCCAAGATCGACGTGCTGGGACCCAAGCCGGAAACGGTGAAGCGCACCTACCGCTTGCACGACGAGGTGGAACAGCAGTTGAAGTGGCTGCGCGATCTCCCCAAGGCGTAGCGCGCCAGCCCAATTCTGTGTCGCCGGCCACCAGGCCGCCGCGCGCAATGTGATACTTTCAGGGATCAGGCCCGAGAACCGCCAAATACTTGCCTGAGTGAGGTCATTCGATGTCGAAAGAGCAGAAACACGCGGCGTCCGCGCAGGTCCCGGTGATCGCCGACGGGATGATGCTGGGAGTGATCGGTGCCGGTGTCATGGGCCAGACCCTGATTCGCGGGATCCTCTCGAGCGGGCTGATTCCGCGCGAGAGAATCTGGGCGGGGGATAAGAACGCCGCGGCCTGCGAGAGCGTGAGCCAGAGCCTCGGAGTCCCCGTGGAAGTGGATTTCGGGGCGCGCGTCGCCACGGCGGACCTGATCCTGCTCTGCGTGAAGCCTAACGATGCGCCGGTGGTGATGGCCACCCTGCGCAACGCCGGGCTGCGGCGGGAGACGCTGCTCATCTCGATCCTGGCGGGCGTGGCCACGGACCGCCTGGAATCGCTCCTGGGCACGGAGAACCCGGTCGTTCGTGCCATGCCCAACACGCCGGCTATCGTGGGCGAAGGCATGACGGTGGTGTGCCGCGGGCGTTACGCCTCGGCTTCGGACTTGCAGCGGGCCCAGCGCGTCTTCGAGGCGGTGGGGAAGTGTCTGCCCGTGGACGAAGTCCACTTCAACGCAGTCACCGCGCTGAGCGGCAGCGGTCCGGGATACCAGTTCCTGATCATGGAAGCGCTGGCCGATGCCGGCGTACGCGTTGGATTGCCCCGCCAGTTGGCCCTCACCCTGGTGGCGCAGACCGCACTGGGCGCGGCGCGCATGGTGCTGACAACGGGCCGCCACCCGGCATCGCTCCGCGACGACGTGACCACGCCGGCGGGTTGCACCATCGCCGGCCTGCTCATGCTGGAGGATGGGCGGATCCGTTCGGTGCTGGCGCGCGCGGTGGAGGAAGCCACCAAAACCTCGGCCCACCTGGGGATGGGGCCGGCCAAGATTTCCGAAAACGCTCCGGGACAGCGCGCCGGCCACTAGGGGTCCCCATCCATGACGGAAACCGATTCGCGCAACCTGACCGAAGAACTCATCGAAATCGAAGACCGCTGGGGCGCGCATAATTACCGGCCCCTGGACGTGGTGGTGGAACGCGCCTCCGGCGTGTGGGTGTATGGGGTGGACGGCCGGCGCTACCTCGATTGCCTCAGCTCGTATTCCGCGCTGAACCAGGGCCACTGCCATCCGCGCATTCTCCAGGCTCTCCAGGAGCAGGCCGCGCGGGTGACGCTGACCTCGCGCGCGTTCCGCAACGACCAGTTGCCGCGGTTCGTCGAGGAACTGGCGCGCATGTGCGGCATGGAGATGGTGCTGCCCATGAACACCGGGGCCGAGGCGGTGGAATCCGCCATCAAGGCCGTCCGGCGCTGGGGCTACGTGATCAAACGGATTCCGCGGGGCGAGGCGGAAATCATCGTCTGCGAAAACAACTTCCACGGGCGGACCACCACCATCACCGGTTTCTCCTCGGAGCCGCTGTACCGCGACGGCTTCGGCCCCTTCACGCCCGGATTCCTGGCGGTCCCGTTCGGCGACGCGGAGGCGCTGGAGGCGGCCATCACGCCGCGCACCTGCGCCTTCCTGGTGGAGCCGATTCAATGCGAAGCCGGCATCCTCATCCCGCCTGAGGGATACCTGCGCGAGGTGGCGGAGATCTGCGCGCGGGAGCGCGTGCTGCTGGTGGCCGACGAGATCCAGACCGGCCTCGGACGCACCGGCGCCCTGCTGGCCTGCGAGCACGAGGACGTTCACCCGGATGTGTACGTGCTGGGCAAGGCGCTCTCCGGCGGCGTGTACCCGGTGTCGGCGGTGGTTTCCAGCCGCGAGATCCTGGGGGTGTACCGGCCGGGCAGCCACGGCAGCACCTATGGCGGGAATCCGCTGGCCTGCGCGGTGGCGCGCGCGGCGCTGAAAGTGATTGAAGAGGAGCGCCTGGCCGAACGCTCCGCGGAGCTGGGCAACTGGCTGCTGTACGAATTACGCAAGCTGCGCCATCCCCACATCAAGGAAGTGCGCGGTCGCGGTCTGCTGATCGGCATCGAGTTGATGGTGCCGGCGCGCTCCTACTGCGAGCGGCTGAAAGACCTCGGCCTGCTGTGCAAGGAAACCCACGATTACGTCATCCGCCTGGCGCCTCCGCTGATCATTTCACAGGAGGACCTGGCCTGGGCGGTGGCGCAGTTCCGCAAGGCCTTCGAGGGGTAGCGCGGCGCGGCCTACACAGCTCCCCACAATCCCACTTACAGTGGATTTGTAATCGCTGGGGGGCCACGGACTTACTTAGTCCGCATGAACAGGCTTGATTCCGTCTCGCCGAAGCCGTAAGCTACCTGCAAGGAGGAAATACGGATGAGTCCCAGTCCGAAACTAGCTACTATTATTCTGAAACCGGCAGCCATCCCGGCCCTGGTCTGGGCGACTGGCACGGTCCAGCAGTTACTCGTACAACCTGGCGAGAAGTTCTACGTGGCCGCCATCAAGGAGGCCACCGCAACCGTGATCTTGCGCATTGCCGATCCACATACCGGCGCACCCCTTGCCGGCGTCGACGCCGGCAATCCGATTTTCGATCTGCTCAAAGAAGCGTATTTCCGCAAACTCACGGTGGAAGTGGGATATCGCGACTTTGGACCCGACCCTCAAAGCGGTATTAACAATCTCTGCATCGATCGGGTCAGTCTGTCACAGTAGGAACCGCTCGAATTCGGGGGGAGCCGTCGCGAACGGCAGGCAGGGATGCTCTCCCGGGCCGCTGGAGAATTGTCCAACGCCAGCCGCTTGACCGGCTCCGTCCCCGCACGGCTGGGGAGTTACACTACGGGTAGCGTCCCCATGGCGTCTCCTCCCATCCCGCCCACGCTCGATCTTCTAGGCAACCAGTCGTTTTCCCTGTTTCCCGCCATCCACCACATCGAATACAACGAGTGGCTCTACCGGAAGGCCACGTGGTCGGAAATTCAGGTGGTGAACTGCAAGACGGGACTGGAGGTCTGGATACCCCGGCGGTTCGTGGGGGAGCTATCGTCCACCGGCGATCCGGTGCTCATTCTGGGCCTGACGCGGGAACTGGAGTACAAGGGCGGCATGGTGTGCCCCTGCCGCCGGCGGATTCTTCAAATGCCGGCGGCGCCCGGCGCGCCCCTGGCCGGGGGCGGGGCGGACCGCGTCAAGCCGGCGCCGATCCTGGGTATCCGGTTGGAATCGAGCACCGACCGCCGCATGTTCCGGCTGGTGGGGGTCGCCGTGGCCCTGGCCATCCTGGGCTGCCTGGTGGTGGCCAGTTTCACGCGCGTCGGAACATTCCGCCAGCGGATCGTGTTCACCGCCAAGGACCAGTCTTTCCTGGATCTGACGCCGCGGGACGACTATTTGGCGGTGGTGACCAAGCTGGGCAAGCCGGCGCAGGACCGCCTCCAGGAGATTGGCACGATCCAGTATCGCGGTCTCGGCTATCCCGACCGCCGATACACGGTCATCTTGATGGGCGGAGAGATCAACAGCGCCGTGTATGTGGGCATCATGGATCAGAACTGGCATCCGCTTTACGCCACCAACAGCGCCACCATGTCGTTGTTGCGCTCGCTCCGGAGGTTTTAGGGTTGCCCCAATCCCGGTCCTGCCGTAGACTCGGAAGGTGAAACTTCTGGCGCACCTGTTCTGGGCCGCGGTAGCGGCGGCCGCGGCGCTTTGCCTGGGCGGCATCGCCCTCTATCGCGGAGAACACATTAATAGCATCTGGCTGGTGCTGGCGGCGGCCTGCACCTACGCCACGGGCTACCGCCTCTACTCGAAGTTCCTCGCCGCGCGCGTGCTGGCGCTCGACGACCGGCGGGCGACACCGGGCGAGCGCCTGCGCGACGGCCACGATTTCGAGCCCACCAATAAGTGGATCGTCTTCGGCCAGCACTTCGCCGCCATCGCGGGTCCCGGACCGCTGGTCGGCCCGGTGTTGGCCGCGCAGTTCGGGTACCTGCCCGGAACGCTCTGGATCATCATCGGCGCCACGCTGGGCGGCGCGGTGCAGGACTTCATCGTCCTGGCCGCCTCCATCCGCCGCGACGGCAAATCGCTGGGCGAGATCGCGCGCGAGGAAATCGGCAAGGTCGCCGGATTCGTGTCTCTCGTGACGGTGCTGCTGATCATGATCATCATGCTGGCGGTGATGGCGCTGGTGGTGGTGAATGCGTTGCGCGGCAGCCCCTGGGGCACGTTCACCATTGCGGCCACCATGCCCATCGCGATCCTGATGGGGCTGTATCTGCGCTTCTGGCGCCCGGGCAAGGTGCTGGAGTGCTCGGCCCTCGGTTTCCTGCTGGTGCTGGCGGCCATCGCGGGCGGCCAGGCAGTGGCGAAATCGGCGGCGCTGGCTCCGGTCTTCACGCTGAGCGCCATGGCGCTGGCGGTGGCGATTATTATCTACGGGTTTCTGGCGAGCGCTCTGCCGGTGTGGCTGCTGCTGGCGCCGCGCGGGTACCTGAGCACCTTCGTCAAACTGGGCGTGATCATGATGCTGGCCGTCGGGATTCTCTTCGTCCGGCCGGGGCTGCAACTGCCGGCCCTGACGCGCTTCGTGGACGGCACGGGGCCCATCTTCGCCGGCAAAATCTTCCCATTCTGCTTCATCACCATCGCCTGCGGCGCCGTCTCGGGGTTTCACGCGCTGATCGCCTCCGGCACCACCCCGAAGTTGATCGCCGCCGAATCCCACGCGCGCGCGGTGGGATACGGGTCCATGGCGCTCGAGAGCTTCGTGGCCCTCATGGCCATGATCGCCGCGTGCGTGCTCCAGCCGGGCGTATATTTCGCGGTCAATTCGCCGGCGGGTGTAGTGGGGACTACGCCGGCCGCGGCCGTGGCCACCATCTCCTCGTGGGGCTTCCCGGTGAGCGTGGCCGACATGACCGGCCTGGCGAACGACGTGGGCGAACAGTCGCTGTTCTATCGCACCGGCGGCGCGCCCTCGCTGGCGCTGGGGATGGCTCACATCTTCGCGCGCGGCGGAGGGGGGCGGGCCGTGATCGGCTTCTGGTACCACTTCGCCATCATGTTCGAGGCGCTGTTTATCCTGACCATCATCGATGCCGGCACGCGCGTGGGCCGCTTCATGCTCCAGGATTTCCTGGGGCACCTCACCCCCAAAATGGGCCGCGCGGGCGGCCTGCCCGCCGTGGTAGCCACCAGCGCGGTGATCGTGACGGCATGGGGCTACTTCCTGGTGCAGGGCGTGCGCGATCCCCTGGGCGGCATCAACTCGCTGTGGCCGCTGTTCGGGATCTCGAACCAGTTGCTGGCTGCCATCGCGCTTTCGGTGTGCACCACCATCCTGGTGAAGACCCACGGGGCGCGCTACATGTGGGTCACCTGCGCGCCTCTGCTCTGGCTGATCCTGGTAACCTTTACGGCGGCCTGGCAGAAGATCTTTTCGCCGGTTCCAGCCATCGGTTTTCTGGCGCAAGCCGCCAAACTGGAAGCCGCCGCGGGCGGAACGCTGGACGCCTCCACGCGCACGCTGATCTTCAACGCCCGGCTGGATGCGGCCGTGTGCGCCGTCTTCATGGTGCTGGTGGCGGCCGTTCTGGTGGATTCGATGCGCGTCTGGATCGGCATCCTGCGCGGCGTCCGGCCGGCGGCCCTGTGCGAATCGCCTTTCGTGGTTTCGCGTCTGAGGGCGGAGGAACTATGAGGGCGCTGCGGCGTGCGGGAAGGCTGGCGCTGGCCCTCCTGCGGGAACTGGCCGACGAGAGCGCCTACCAGCGGCACCTGGCGGCGCACGGCCGCAAGCATTCCGGTGAGGAATGGCGGCGCTTCTCGGACCACCGCCTGGGGCAGACCTACGCGCGCCCGAAATGTTGTTGAGACCAGCGCCGCGAGACGGCCACTTCCCAGATGCAACACATGGTCCGATCTTCCTCCAAGATGCTGCTGGACTGGACGCTGCTGGGCGCCCTCGCCGTGGTGCTGCCGGCTGCCGAACCGGGCGTGAAGGCCGAGTTCGTCGGCGGTACCACGGCGGGCGTGGTTGTCCGGTCGGCTGTCCGGCTGGACCTGACGGGAGCCGAGACGCTGGTGTGCTACTGCGGCCAAACCGTGCTGAACGTTCCCTACCGCAAGGTCAACACGCTGGAATACGGCCAAACCGTCAGCCGCCGGTATGCGGCCGCGGTTCTGATTTCGCCCGTGCTGCTGCTCTCGAAGTCGCGCAAACACTTCATCACACTGGGCTACCTGGATGAAGCGGAGCACCAGCAGGCGCTCGTGTTCCGGGTGGGGAAAGGCGAGATCCGGTCGCTGCTCGTTGCCTTGGCGGCCCGCACCGGGAGGCGCGTCGAGTATCAGGACGACGAAGCGCGCAAGGCGGGAGGAGGATGACGATGCTTCTGGCCGTCCTGCTGGCCGCGGCGGTGCTGCCTTCGGAGGACCCGCCCGCGCCCGGCGTAATCGAGGAAAATTGCCTGCGCCAGTTGCGCACCGT
>Ga0182027_10016244_pt1 | contig 10177 bp, 7 predicted proteins | sample 712E1DmetaG_FD_121300 | JGI IMG/M metagenome (GOLD analysis project Ga0182027, IMG submission 121300) | Permafrost microbial communities from Stordalen Mire, Sweden - 712E1D metaG (Illumina Assembly) | ecosystem: Environmental > Terrestrial > Soil > Wetlands > Permafrost | place: Sweden... | reverse complement strand
TGTTCGGGTCGTCACGGTCCACCTACGACGTACGCCGGGCCATGGACCAAGGGCTCGTTGTCCTCGCCTGTCCCGCCGGTACCGGGGACAAAGACAAGTTGATAAGCAACTTTTTCATTTATGACCTACTGCAGGCGGCGTTGTCGCGCCGGGACATGGCTCCTGAGGACCGGCGCCCGTTCCACGTGTTCGTGGACGAGATGCAGGCGATCGACGGGGCCGCCCGAGGCAACCTGGCTGCGTTGCTCGAGCAGTGCGGCAAGTACGGGATCCGCCTTCATGCCATGGCGCAGCAGCCCAACCGTCTCACCAAGATGACCCTGGACGCCCTTCTCACCAACCGCAGCCACCTGTCTTCGACCACGGTGGGTGCTGAATCGGCCCGGCTCCTGTCGGCTGAGTGGGCACGGCGGGTGGCCCCAGAAACCCTGACCCAGATGGCCAAGTACCACTTCATCGGCTCGTTCACGCTGGGAGGGGCGGTCAGCCCCCCGTTTGCCTTCAAGGGTTTTGAGCTCTCCGAGATTTGGGGTGATGTGGCCCACCCCGAGGCGGTCGCCGCTTTAGACCAGCGCATCGACATTACGACGGGACGTCGTCCGGTAGCAGAGCGTCTCATGGAGCTAGAGACCCTCGACCGGCGGATACTCGCCTTTCTCCAAGGGCGTACCACCAGGCCCTCCTCGGGCCAGCGCCCCGACGGTGACGACGGGGCCGGTAGGCGTTCGCTGCGTCTCCTGGGTCGATGAGCGCGCCAGGCCACCGCTTGCCGAGCACTGAGGCACAGAGGCCGGCCGACCCGGCCGAGGTCCTGGAATCAGTGGTCCGCCACCGGCTGTTGACGGCGCGCCAAGTACACGAGCTCCACCTACCGGGCAAGTCTCTTCGCTGGGCCCAGGAGGTCCTGACCAACCTGGCCAGGCTCGGACTGGTAAAGCACGCTCGCCTGGGACGGTCCGAAGCGGCCTGGTATGCGACCGACGCCGGCACCCGAGCCGTTAAGGGCGAGGTCGCCGGCGGTGCAAAGTGCCGGTCCCGGGTTACCCCCGCAGCGGCTGCGGGGCCCCTGCGCGCCCATACCCTTGCCATCAACGACGTCGGGCTCAGTTTTGTCCGAGCGGCCCGCCAGCTGGGCCACGAGTGCCATCCTGCTGACTGGGAACATGAAGTGGCGCTCCGGGTCAGTGACCGGGCCAAAGCCGGCCAGGGCTCTGACATGTTGGTGGTGGACGCCGTGCTCCACTACACGCGCCGTTTCTCCGAGGGCGATGAGGTGATGGTCCGGTTCGTCGAGCTCGACCGGGGTACCGAGACCATGCAGCGGCTCACGGCGAAGCTCCTGGCCTACCGTCAGCTCTACTCCTACCGGCCTAAGACGGGCCCAAGCTGGCGCGAACGGTACCTGGTGTTCCCCAAGGTGCTCGTGGTCCTGGCGGGCCGCCTGAGCACCAGCCAGCTCGAGCGCCGGCGCTCCACCTTCTTACTGTTAGCCGACCAGGCCGGCGTGGCCGAGAGCATCACGGCCATGGTCACAACGCTGCCCGACCTCGAGTCTCAGGGCCCGTTCGCCCCCGTCTTTTGGACCGTAGGAGCGGACGCTAGGGCGGTCGACTTCGCCGGCGAGGTGCCCGACCCGGGGGTGCCGGCCGGCCCGGTGGATGTCAACGGGCGCCGGGGCCGCCAGCTCCGCCTGGTCCAGCCGGGGTCTCTCCAGCAACCGCCTCGGGGCCGGCGGTGAGCGCGCCGTTCGCAGGAGCCGAGTGTGCTCGGGCGTAACCACGGGATGTTGGGTGTTGCCGGCTTTGGGGCCAGCATCTGGTACGGCGAGCACTCGCTCCACCTGCACGCGCTCGGGTTGCCGGACCTGGTCATGGGCATGGCCGTGGCCGCCGGTGCTGCCCTGGCCCCCGACCTCGATGAGCACCAGTCCCTCGACGGCCGGGCCAACCCCATCTCTGACCTGCCCATATTCGGCGGCCACCGGACCCGGACCCACACCCTGCTCGCCGCGGCGGTCGTGCTCGGCCTGGCACTCCTGTGCCAGTGTGACCGGACCGCGATGGCCGTGTTCGTCGGTTTCATGGCCTGCACGGGCAGCTCAGTGCTTCTAGCCACCGTCCGTCGTGCCGGCTGCTTCCTCTCAGTGCCGCTCGGAGCTCTGGCCGGGTACGTGTCCTACGAGTACCTGAGCGCAGGCTGGTGGCTGACCGCGGCGGTGTCCCTTCCGTACCTGAGCCACCTAGCGGCCGACGCGATAACGGTGGGCGGGGTCCCACTGTTGATGCCGTTCAGCAAGCACCGGTTCAGCTTGGGCCTCATGAGGACCGGGCACGTGATAGAGCGCCTAGTCTGCACCCCCCTTATCAGCCTTAGCGCTGGTGCGGTTGCCTGGGTCGTGCTGGCGCCGGACCTCCACGGTTTGAGCTCATACCTCAGACCGTGGTAGCTGCGCCAACGGAAACTGCCCACTGCTGACCAATAGGCGTAGGTGCTGCGAGATCACTCACTGTGGTGGCTTTTCATGCGTCCCGGCCAGGTCACGACGTGCCCGCCGATTTAGTGCGGGTGAATCATGCCATCGGCACGAACCACGAAGTTGTCACAGGGCAGTATCGGGATGTCATCGAGCGGTGTTATGGGCGCTTGGCACGCTGCATCTCCCTGCCGGATATCGGGCGCTTTGCATCGGCTAATCACCCGCCCAGATCGATGCCGATTCAGGCGTTCTACTTCGTTCTTGCGGGTTTGGAACATCGGCGCAATAAAAGCAATTATGGGCGCGTAGGAGTCAGCGCACGCAGCGCTATGGGGAACCCTGACACGTGACGGTGCCCACCCAGCCACCAAGTTCCTCAGGGCCTATACCGGGACTGGCTCGCATCTACTCAGGGTTCGTGCGGGTCGAAGGAGCAGACCTCTTCTGCTTAGGACGGGCCCCGGCGTGGCTTCGGCGGCGCCGGGACCACTGGTGCCTGAAATACCCGGCAACCCGGTTGTTAGCTGTCGGCCGGGTGAGAGGGCGTTGGCACATCGACTGGGCCGCGCCGGTTGCCCAGAAGTTTCTGGGTTCACTTTCCCCCTCCGAGCCGCCCCCGCCGAGGAAACCCGCTCGACTTTATCACCGCCGCGGGGATGAGCCCCTTGAACCCGCACTGATGGTCATCCGGCCACGATAGGTGGAGCGAGAACGCGTTCGCGGCCCGACTGTTGCTTCGGCCGGACCAGTCCCCCGGTTCCTGCCGCCCGCCGGCGGCGTCGGACCATGCGAGGTCGCTGGTCCAATGGACGACCCCAAAGCGCGCTCCCCAGTCGGTGGGCACCAGCAGTGGAGAGGCGATCTCGACAGGCGCGGCCCCCAGATGGCTGATGAGCCAAACGGCATCGTTGGCAACGTAAATCAGGGAGCGGCCGTCGGTCGACCAAGCGGGGTCGCTGGCCCCCTGTGTCCCGGGGACCTCCGCAGGGCGGGACGAGCCGGAGCTGAGAAGAAAAAGGTGGTGCGTTTGGTACCAGGCGACGGTGGTGGCCTGCTCCCAGTTACCCGGCGTTTTGGCGCTCGCCTCCACCAAGGCAAGTTCTCCCGTACCCGGGGACCAGGCGGGGTCAAAGGCAATTAGCCCGGGCGACGCCTTGACGACCGAGCAGACCTGGGCTCGGGCCGGGCAGATGTGGAGCTGGTCGCCCACCCACCCGAAGCGGTTGTCACCGGAGGCCACGGCCAGCGTCCCAACAGCGTTGGCGGGGACGGTCCGGTCAAAGGCGCGCCCCAAGGCCTGTGGCCGTTGGGCCGGCCCCCTCAGAAGGTACAGGGGCCAGCCGCCTGAGCCGTCGGCGGAGCTACCGGGGTCGACCCAGACGAGCACGCCGGCATGGCCGGGCAGCACCTGAGCACCGGCGAACTGGTCACCTTGGAAGCCACGTCCCGAGGCGGGGTTGAACGAAATTGCGCTCTGGTACCGGACCGTGCGAGTGCCGTCCAGCGTGGGCGAGACCTCCAGGTCCCAGTAGCCCTTGAAGGCGCCATCTTTGGCCTGGTTGACGTGAGTGGCCTCGAAGGCGAACTCGTCGCCGCTAGGGGACCAGGCCACCAGGCCCGCCGGGACCTTTCCAGTGGCGGTCAGTTTCCCGTTCGAGCTGGGCTGGAAGACCGTGCCCCCGACCAGCAAGTGGCTGTCGGGCAGCCAGGAAGGGCCTCCCGTTTTGGGGCTCAAGGTGACGGCATGCGCTCCCGAACCGTCGGCTCGGGCCAGACCGAAACAAGTGCAGGTCCCGACCGAGTAGGTCAGCCACTTTCCATCGGGGGAGAACTGCGGGTTTGTCGCCTCAGCCCCTATCGCAGCCAGCTGGCGGATCTCGCCGTCGCTGCCATCTAGGACGTACAGGGCACCCAGTGAGACAAAGGCGAGGTCGCCATAGCCCCGGAAGGCTTGGTGGTCCACGGTTGGGCCCAGGTACAACGCGTCCTCCGCCGAAGTCGGCGCCACCGCACGTATACCGCCGTGGCCGACGTTGGAGATGGTGCTCACAAGGCAACCCAGCGCAATAAAGGCGATACTGGCGGCAGGTACCCGCCAGCGTCGGCGGCGAGCAAGGCAGAAGAGGAGCATCAGGCGAAGCTCGCCACGAGCCGCCACGACTGGCCGCTGTCAGTGGTGCCGACCAGCGCCATCGCAGTGGCGCCGGTCCCGTTCCCGGCGCTACGGCCAGCCTGCGCGGCTGGCCCGAGCACAAAGCCGTCCTCGGCGCTGGGGAACGAGACAGACGGGATAGGCCCCCGGCCACCTTGGGCCAGGAAAGGCAGGCCGCTCCCTTGGCACCCGCCCGGCGAGGTGCCGGGGCTCGGCGCTTCGGTCCAGTCTGTCCCCCCGTCCCGAGTCGTGACCAGGCCCAGCCCCCCGCACCCGGAGCCGTAGTCGTCCCATAGGTCGACGACGTCGCCCGGCGCCGGCACGGCGAGAGCGGCTGGAGGTGCCCAGATCGCGCTGGCAGAACCCTTGGCGGTGCCGAGGCCCTTGGTGGCCTCCCCGTCCGTGGCGGACATGCGCGGCGTATTGAACGGTGACTTCCCGAACTTGCCGATGCTCCAGCTGAGCCCGCCGTCGGCCGTCCCGGCCACGTCGCCGGCGATGCTCATGTTCTCTATCCAGGTCAAACCGACCCATGCCTGCGAGGTCCCTTGGCAAGCCAAGGGGGTGGGCGTGGGTTCGAAAGAAGCCACTGCCGACCAGCTGAGCCCGCCGTCGGTCGTGCGCTCCATGACAGCGTGGTCGACGCTGGTACTCACCACGGCCCAGCCGACCTTCGGGGTCCCGAAGCAAAGCGGCGCTGCGGTACCCACGGGCCGGCCGTTGTCGTCGCAAGCTAGCCCGTCCGGTCTCGGTACGGGCAGGCGCTGCCAGGACTGCCCCTGGTCATAGGTGGCGAGCGCACGCGTGCCGCCCACGCCGCACACCACCGCCACGCCGAAGGTCGGGCTCACCAACTGCACCGTGGCCAATGACCCGAGCGCGTCGGCCGGCACCACAGACCAACTTTGCCCACCGTTGGAAGTGGCGAAGAGCTGGTCGGAAGTAAGCGCCCAGCCGTGCTCGGCATCGGCGAAGGACAGCTCCTCCACCGGCGAAGACGTAGACAACTGGTGGGCCCAGTGCTGTCCTCCGTCCGTGGTCGCCAGTATGCCGTCGGCCCCGGCCACCCAGCCTTCCGACGGCGTTACAAAGTCGAGCGCGCTGAAGGACGCCTCGCCGCCGGCACTGGCGTTCCCCGGGAAGGCGAGTGGTTGCCATGACGTCCCGCCGTCGGTGGTCCGAAAGCCGCCTGGTGCCGCGGCGGTGGTAGTGAGCCCGACGCCGAGCGACCCCGAAGCGAAGCTCATGTCGGCCATGGCGGGCAGGCTGAGCCGGGAGCGCCGGAGGCTCCACTGCCGTCCGCCGTCGTCGGTCAAGTAGAGCCCGGCTGGCGCCGGTAGCGCCCAGCCCGACGGCGAGAAGGCGTAGAAGCCCGCCGGACGAGACAGCGAGCCCGTGGTCAGCGAAGAGGCCTGCCGCCACGAGGCCCCGAAGTCCCCAGAGGTGTAAACGACCAGGTAGCCGGGGCGTGCCGTCACGGCCATGACCCCCGCCCCGCCGGCGAAGAACCGCGTCGAGACGACCTCTTCCCCCTTCAGTTCCTGGTGGGGTCGAGAGGGGTAGCTCCAGGCATCGGCGGCGGCCCAACCACCCGTCGGTGCCGGGAGGCGGGCCGGGGCCCATGTGAGCCCACTGTCGGTGCTCCCCCACGCCCTGGGCTCGGTAGCCGGGCAAAGGCCGCTAGTTACGAACAGGGCCCTGGGCGAGACGGCCGAAAGGGAGTAGAGGTCTTGAGCGCTGCACCCCTGGCCGTAACCGACCGGGACGCCCCCGCTCTGCCAGGGCAGGACGGCCGTGAGCTGCCCCCAGGTGCGTCCCCCGTCAGAGGTCGCCCACAGAGAGCCGCTGTAGTCCAGGGCGTAGCCGTGCAAGGCGTCAGCGAACACCAGCTCGTGGAGCGGCGACCCGACATCGAACATTGCCAAGCCAGGGAACGAGATGCCCTCGTGCCAGGTGGCGCCGCCATCGGTCGTCTGCCACACCGTCGTGACGCCCGGAGGAGCGGGCCACTGGTGGTCGGTCACCGCCCATGCGTCCCTCGCGGTCAGGAAGAACGCTCCGGTGACCTGGAGCGCCGTCGGCTCCTGCGACCATGTCGGCAGCACGGGGCGCCAGTGGGCGCCCTCGTCAGTGCTCCGGAGGATCTGGGTGCCGTCGTAGGCCCACACGACGCCCCCCGGCAGGGCGAGCACCTCCCCTGAGCCGGAAGCAGGCCCACCACCCGGTCCTGGGGCGGAGGCGAAGGGCTGACCGGCGTCTGACGGCGACAGCGCAGCCGCGCCACCCCCGGACGGAAGGGCTAACACGAGGGCGGCAGTAAGCCTCGCCAACTGAAGCCACATGCAACGCTTAACGCTCAAGCGGCGCAGGGTAGTTGCATTGGTCCCGGCCCCGGCAAGGTTTTCTGACATCAAGTTCTTGTTAGGGCCGCGGCGACGGAGCGCCGCTCCCATCGGGGCCGCACATCGCCTGTTATCTCGCGCGGCCGACGCCCGTCCCGGTGCCCTGACCCGCTCCGAACCGCTGGTACCAAACGCTGTGGGGCGCCACGAAGCGTGGAGGGGTGGCCGACCGAAGCCGCGCACGAGCCGCGCAACGATATGGGCATGGGACGAGTTATGTGATCGTGACCAGGCCGACGACGTCCAAGGTCGGGCGGTGGGTGACTCGTGCCATAGTGGGCGTCCCCCTGGCCTTGTCCCTCGGGCCGAGCTCAGGCGCCGGTGCGGCACCAGCCCTTACCCTGAGCCTCTCGCGTCCCCCCTCGATGGCAAAGGAGGCCATGAGCGGACCGGTCCTGGAGCGGCCTCGGGTAGCGTCGCCACTCAAGTTCGACCTTACTGCTCGGCCGCTCAGCGGACCGCGTACCGTCCCCGAGAGCGTGTGGTCGATGGCGGCCGGCCCGGACGACTCGGTCTACGTTGTCGACGTCGCCCGTGAAGAGGTTCTTCGCTGGAGCCCCGGCGAGGGGTTCTTCGACGTCGCCGGTAACGGCCACCGGGGTTTCTCCGGCGACGGCAGGCCCGCGACGAAGGCCGAGTTCAACCTCACGTGGGGCTCGGCACTCGCCGTTGGCCGCAACGGCACCCTCTACATCTGCGACTCTGGCAACGACCGTATTCGCGCTGTTCGTCCAGACGGGACCGTGGAGACGATCGTCGGTGGCGGACGCACGCCGCTGAATGGCCCATCGGGCCTGGCGCGTAGCGTGTCGCTCGGCAGCGGGGCACTGCTCTCAGGGCTCGCGATGGGGCCCGACGGCGAGCTCTACATCGGAGCCGGCGCTGGTGTCTACCGACTTGACGTGTCGAGGCTGACCCGCGTCGTCGGAGTCGACCCCGCGACCTACCGCTGGCCACCGCCCCCTTACGACTACGACACCCCGTTACCTATTCGTTTCGACGGCGCGACGCGGCTCGCCTTCGATGGCCGCGGTGACCTGGTGGTCGGGAGCGGTGACACCTACAGCGCCTACGAGCTCACCGCCACCGGAAGGCGCCGAGGCCTCGGGAACATCCGCGGCGACGGCAGTGTCGCTCCGCTCGCTGAGGCTCCCAATGGTGAGGTGCTTGTCGGGACCGGTCGCGGTGGCGCCTCACTTGAGTGGCTCAGCCCCGAGGGCAGGTTCGCCCCCGTAGCGGGGCTCGGCGACTGGGACAGCCTCACTTCGCCGCTCGACAAAGCACTTGGCGGGAAGAACTACTTCCGGCCGAGCAACGGCGTCGCCGTCAACCAGGCCGGCGTCGTCTTCGTGGACACTGACATCGGCAACGCCTGGACCAACGTCAGCGCCATCGTCGAGGTCCCTTCGAAAGCGGTTGTCCGCGCTATCTGGAGGTCGTAGTCGGTCGGCTCGAGGGTGCGGAGCCCCACATCCGGCGGAGGGCTCCTCCGACGGTGCGCCCGAGCGACAACACCTGCTTCTAACCGGTCGGGAGGCCCGCTTCGGACGCTCTGAAATGCACCGCGGAGGTGTACCCGACCTCCGAGGAAGCCGAACTCCGCCAATGGGAGTTCCGTAGAGGCGGCGCAGAAATGGTTCGCGGAACCTCGGGCTGTCGCTGGGGCGTTACCAGGTCGTGCGCCGCCAATCAGGCCTTAAAGCGGAGTGCCACGTCGCCGCCACCCGCCCAGCACGGGCCCAACCAGCCTGGCGAGCATGCCGTCGGCGGGCCGGCACCCAAGGGGACCGACCCGACCGCGCACGGCACGACGGCCGTCATCGCGCTACCGCCCAGTGGTGCCTAGGCATGCTGGGCCTGGTACTGAGCCGACTTGGGGCCGTCATCGGCGCGGGCGCCCTGGCAGTTGGTGGCGTGACCGCGGCGCCGGCTGCCCTCGGCTACCGGTCAGCCACCTACGCGGCGGCGCTCCAGTTCTCGGGCGTGTCCATATCGGCCCGGGGGCTCGGCCTCTACGGGACGGCCACCATCGCCGGCAACCAAGGTGTCGACTGCCTGGAGGCTGACGTGAACCCGACAACGCTCGTGCTGTCTGACATCTTCGAGCCGCGCTGCGACGACCCCCGCATGTCAGGCCACCAGGTCGTGCCGGTCGAGGCCACCGTCGATAAGGGCAACTACATCTCGGTCCGCGTGGCCCGGGTTGACCCTGCCACTGGGCACATAGAGGTTGGCCCCGTGCTCGGCACCGACGAGGACGCCTCCGACACCCGCCCGCAATGGGTCTACGGAGCTGGTTCGCTTTGGCTCTACCTCGCCGCGCCCAAGGGCTCGCCCGCTGCCGGGAAGGCCTTACGGGTCTCAGTGGCGACCGGGCAACTCGTGCAAACAACCGAGGTCTCGCCTGGCCTGTTCCGTCCGGTGATGGCGGCGGACGCCAACGGGCTGTACTTGTCGCCAGCGGTCAACGGAGGGTTCCAGGCCAGTCCCGGGACCGCCAACGCGGTCATCTTCCACGTGGGCCTGGGCGCGACGAAAAGCGATGTCTTCTACCGGTGGCCCGCCGGCAAATGGTACGGCTTTGCCGATTGGATGTCCGGGTACGGCGACCAGCTATCGGCAGACATTTGCCAACGCGGCGGCTCCGCTCTCAAATGCGTACTGGCGGGTTTCGAGGGCACGAGCGCTCGGGCGGACCTGCTCAGCGCCGAGCCCTACTTCGACGGGTGGGCCGTCGGGGGCCCCAGTACCGGGTTCTTCACGTCTTTGGTGCCGGCTGGCGAAGGCTCCGCGCCGGTGCCCACAACCATCGTCCGTATCGACCTGTCCACCGGGACGGCCCGCCGGCTCGCAACGGTCGTGCTGCCGGCCTATTGGGGGTTCCTCGCACCCGACGGGAACCCGGGCGCCGCCCTTTACGACGGCGCCCTCTACCTGCTCGGTTCTTCCGGCCCGTCCGACCAGGCCACGCTCCACCGCATCCCAGTGCCGGAGGGGACGTGACGCCCGGGCTCTGGCGGGGCGCCGTCGGCGCGCTAACTGCGCTGGTCCTGGGCACGGCTGTCGCGGCGGGCATACCCGTGGCCGAGGCGGCTACAGCGCCGGCCCACACGTCAGCCTGGCGGTCGTACCCAACGGCTGTCGGCG
>Ga0182027_10016243_pt1 | contig 10177 bp, 3 predicted proteins | sample 712E1DmetaG_FD_121300 | JGI IMG/M metagenome (GOLD analysis project Ga0182027, IMG submission 121300) | Permafrost microbial communities from Stordalen Mire, Sweden - 712E1D metaG (Illumina Assembly) | ecosystem: Environmental > Terrestrial > Soil > Wetlands > Permafrost | place: Sweden... | reverse complement strand
GCTTGTGGCCCAGAATGTCGCAGGCCCGCTGACGAAGCTTGGGATAACCGGAACAACAACCGATATGGAAGAGGCTCTGTTTGAGGTGAAGAACCAGGCCGGCAATACGGTTTTTGCTGTTTACAATGAGGGAATCAGGGCTTATGTTGGAAACGGTAATGCAAAAGGAGCAAAGGGAGGATTTTCTGTAGGCGGCTATGATGCAACAAAAGGAAGTACAATATATGACCTGCTTACACTGAGCACCGATAGCGCACGGCTCTATTTTGACAGCAATCCAACATTAAAGGGCAAGAAGGGAGGTTTCTCTGTCGGAGGTTATGATATGACAAAAGGAAGCAACCTGCAGAGTTATCTTGATGTAAGTGGAGACAGTGTCAGAATCTATGTCGATAATGCCAGCACGAAAGGGAAAAAGGGCGGCTTTGCTGTTGGCGGTTATGATGCAACAAAAGATGTAAACATAAGGAACCTTCTCACTGTAAACGACGATAGCGTCAGGATCTATGTCAATAGTATACCATCCAAAGGAAAAAAGGGAGGTTTTTCTGTCGGTGGGTATGATGCCACGAAAGGTACTGTGACTCCATTTACATCTCTTACTCCGGAGAACTATTTTATAGGCCATAGCAGCGGAATCCATAATACAACAGGTATTCACAACTCATTTGTAGGGTATGAAGCAGGAATGGCAAATACCACCGGAAGTAAAAATGTATTCCTGGGTTATCATGCTGGATTATCTAATGATACAGCTTCATATAATGTTTTCATTGGGAATGAAGCAGGATATATAAATAATTTTGGACGCTATAATGCATTTTTGGGTTACCAGAGCGGTTATTTAAACAAAACGGGATCCGGCAATCTTTTCCTGGGATACCAGAGCGGTTATAATAACCAGAGCGGGAGCTTTAATTCTTTTGTCGGATATAAGTCAGGTTACTTAAATACGACAGGTATCAGTAATTCGTTCATTGGAAGCTACAGCGGAGCAAATAACAACGTTGGCAGCAGCAATACTTTTATTGGCTATTATTCCGGAAATTTAAATACAAGCGGAAACGCAAACAATTTCATTGGTACCTATAGCGGTTATTCAAATACTACAGGAATAAATAATGTTTTTGTAGGCCCCCAGACAGGTTATTTAAATACGTCAGGCGGATACAATATATTTGTCGGGTACCAATCAGGATTTAATAATTTAATTGGAGCGAACAATGTTTTTCTCGGCAACATGGCCGGGTATTCAAACACTGCCAGTAATAATGTTTTTCTTGGGTTTGAATCTGGACGCATGAATACTTCCGGCACAACCAATGCCTTCATGGGTTACCAGACAGGGCGATCCAATTCGACCGGGACGAGCAATGTACTGATCGGGAATCAGGCTGGCTATTCCAATACGACTGGCGGGGCTAATGTTTTTATAGGAAATACAGCAGGTTATTTTAACAGCACAGGAGCAAGCAACGTTTTCCTTGGAAACTCTGCAGGTTACAGCAATACTGCAAATAATAATGTTTTTCTTGGCTTTGAGAGCGGGTATCAAAATACCAGCGGTACAACTAATGCCTTCATGGGTTACAGGGCAGGACGTTTTAACTCCACCGGATCATCAAATGTCTTTGTGGGTAACCTGAGCGGATATGCGAATTCGACAGGTGCAAGCAATGTGGCAATAGGTGATCAGGCAGGTTATACGAACAGTACTGGCAATTATAATGTTTCTCTTGGATACAAAGCCGGTTATACTTCGACTGTATCATATAACACTTTTATTGGTTACCAGGCAGGTTTGACTACCAATACAGGTCAGTATAATGCATTTATGGGTTATCAGGCTGGTTGGACAAATACGACTGGAGCTAGTAATGTTTATATTGGTAACCAGGCGGGATATTCGACCTCAACAGGGAGTTCAAATGTATTTGTGGGAAATACAGCAGGGTACAGTAATACCGCAGACAATAATGTTTTTCTCGGTTATCAAAGCGGTTACTCCAATACCTCCGGATGGAACAATGTATCTATTGGAACCCAGGCAGGATATATGAACTTAACAGGCAGCCAAAATGTATATGTTGGCTATCTAACCGGTTTTTTCTCTAATTCCGAGGAGGAGACTTTTTTGGGGTATATGGCAGGGTATAAGAATACAACAGGAACTGGTAATTCATTCCTGGGATGCAGTGCCGGAACATTAAATACTACCGGTGCCTATAATAGTTTTATCGGGACAATGGCTGGAACAAATAATACAATTGGTAACAGTAATACTTTTATTGGATCTGAGGCAGGTAAAATAAATTCTAGCGGCTCATTAAATGTTTTTCTTGGATCTCAGGCAGGTTATCAAGCTAATAATATATTCAATGATGTATTTATTGGTTACGGTTCCGGTTATTCGACCACATCGGGTCAGAGTAATTCCTTTTTAGGCGCATCATCAGGTTATAGTAATACAACAGGATATAGTAATGCATTTATGGGTAATAGGGCAGGTTATACAAACACTACAGGATATAGTAATACAATTTTGGGATCTATGGCGAACGTTTTAACTGGTGCATTATTTAATGCCACTGCAGTAGGCTTTGGAGCCGTTGTAAATGCGAACAATAAAATAGTACTTGGAAATGCTTCTGCAACAACAGTAGGTGGGTATGGAGCCTGGACTAATTACTCCGATTACAGGCTAAAAGAGAATATCATTTATAAAAGCGACCCGGGTCTGTCTTTTATAATGAAGCTCAGGCCCGTATCATTTAATTACAGAGATGACAACAACAAGCGTCGCAGAGACGGACTTATTGCGCAGGATGTACAACAGGCACTTAATGACCTGAACATAGATTTCAGCGGGTTGGTAATCGACGATGATTCAATGAAAACAATGAATCTTTCCTATGGTGAATTTGTAATACCACTAATTAATGCAGTTCAGGAGCAGCAGACTCAGATTGAATCCGACAAATCGGAAATTCAGGCACTCAAGGAAAAGAATAAGCAGATTGAATCCCAGCAAAAAGAAATAGATGAGCTTAAAACCCTTGTCAACAGGCTTATAGCCAACCAGACAGCGCAGGTGAATAAATAAGCGGGCAAACAGGTGCCCGGCTTGCTCTTTTAATCGTTCATCAGCGGATAATTATCATTGCTATTTCCATTCACCAGGTTCCTAATGAGGGAATTGGGTGGATGGATTATTGTTTAGTAAATCAGTGTTTAATTGGTTTAGCAATAGAAATATCCTCGTTCGTCTCCGAATAAGTGTCTGTCATAAAAAAGATTTGGATTTTTAATATGATTATATTAATTTCATTAACTTTAATTAAAAGTTGATAATTTATATCAAGAGCTAAATCTTAAGCATCTGCCCATTTAGAAGTTAAAGCATGAATAAATACATGGTTTTAACTCGTTTTACAAAATGGGTTATCTTTCAATGTCTGCCGGTTGTTTTGTTGGGAATTCTTGATTCTCCGGTTTACGGACAGCAATTAAAGCTTAAATCAGGCACTTTTCTTAATTATTCTGGCGCTTCGATCGTTGTTAATGGCAAAATTGATAATGCAGGCTCATTAAGAAACAATGGACTATCAGGATTAAGAATCACCGGCGACTTGATAAACAGCGGGACTTTTGTGGCAGGAACCGCTAACCACAGAATCGGCGGTAACTTCTCTAACAATGGCACATTTACCGGAACGGGAAGCACGATCACATGCAACGGAACTTCAGTACAATTAATAGAAGGTACGAGTGCCACCACTTTCAATGATCTGACCATCGCCAATGCTGCAGGTGTAACGCTCGCAAGCAATGTTTTAACAACTGTCTCAGGTGCGCTCACCATCAATAGCGGAGCAAAATTCGAAATAGGTCCGCGCAAACAGCTTACTGTTGGCGGGCCTTTTAATAACAATGGAATTCTTAATCTGAATTCAGATGCAACAGGGATATTTTCTCTGATGATGAACAGCTATTCAGGAGCAGGGACTGCAAATATTTATATGTATCTTACAGGAGCTGGGAGTCCGAATTACAAATGGCATTATGTCGCTGTACCGGTAAATTATATAAATGACAAATCTGTATTTACAAGTATTAATGCGCTTAATTTATTAAGATATGATGATTCAATAATTCCTGATGGCAGTAGTCATACTGATTTTGAGGGGTGGATATGGCACGATGGCTGGACTACCGGAACCACTGGTCCTGGTCCATATAGTGGTCCGGGTTTTTCGGATTTAGATATAGGGAGGGGATATAATTTTTACCACAGTAATGAATCAGCTGTTGTTACATTCAGCAATCTGCATTCTCTGCAGACTTCTATCGGATCGTTTGCACTTCAATATAGCGGAGGCGGGAAAACAATCGCGGAAAATTATGGGTTTAATTTATTAGGTAATTCACTTACCTGCGGAATTGACTGGGACAAAGTGAATGAAGGATCAGGCGATCCGGATAATGCAGTATATTATACTATAAATAATAAATTAGGAACGTACTTACGTGGGGCATCGGAAGGAATTAATGGAGCCACAAAAGATATTCCTCCTTTACAGGGATTTTTTGTAAAAGCAAATGCCTTAAATACCTCGCTTGACTTTTCTGAGGCAAAAGAGCATACAACCCAGCAAAGATATAAAGGCGAAAATGCTACTGATATTCCTTTAATCAAGCTCGAGCTTAATAACTCGGGTAACCAGGATGAAACCCTTATATGGTTCAATGAGAAGGCAACCAATTTATTTGACGGCGACTTTGATGCAGCAAAATTATTCTCATCAGAAGCAGGATATGATCAGATCTATACCTGGTTTGGCACTGAACAATTTGGTATTAATGGAATCCCGCTCCCGGCCACTGCCATTATCATACCTGTTGCAGTGAGGTTTCTTAAATCCGGTTCGGACTATAAAATCATTGCTTCTCAGCTTCAGGGTTTGGATGGTTATAAAGTAACGCTTACAGATAAAGGGAATGCAAACACTATTGTTAATCTGAAAAATACTGACAGCTATGCTTTTTCTTCTGAAGCAGGAACATTTACTGACAGATTTTTCCTGACTATAACTAATGTTTTTACTGGCATACCCGAGATTAATGTACCGGAGAAAGCATTCAATATTTTTGCCTTCGACAAAACATTGAATATCGAGCTGCTTAGTAATAATTGGGAGGGCAGAATCTGTACTATAAGCATATATGACCCTGAAGGGAAGAAAATGCTTCAGCACAATAATGTTGAATGGTATAAGGGTGAACGGAAGCAAATACCCATGAATACTTTTCCGGGCATCTATATTGTTGAGATAAAATCAGCAGAGCAGAAATTTGTTTCAAAAATTGTATTGTTTTAACAGAATTAACTAACTCCTGACTTCTAAAACCGCTTCCCCATGAAAATAATTATAAGATTTATTATTATACTGGGATTTATTTTATTGTCCCCGGGTATTTACACCTTCAGCCAGGTAGCTATCAATAACGATGACTCAAATGCTGATTCCAGTGCTATGCTCGATGTAAAATCAACAAACAGGGGATTCCTGCCACCGCGTATTGCACTTACAGCAACCAATTCTGCCAGTCCTGTTGCTTCACCGGCAACCGGATTGCTTATATTTAATACAGCTAATGCCGGAACATCGCCAAACAATGTAACCCCCGGTTATTATTATTGGAATGGTACCCGATGGATTTCCGTTGCACTACCCCAGGGAACTAATCCCGGAGATATACTTTACTGGAATGGAACGCAATGGGTGGGTATACCTTCAGGTTCTCCCGGTCAGTTTTTACAGCTTTCAGCTTCAGGAATACCGGTATGGTCCGGAGCCGCATATCCAGCTATTACTACTACAACAATATCCTCAATATCAGTAACCAATGCAACAAGCGGCGGCATTATAACAAGCGATGGCGGAGCAGCAATAACAGCCCGTGGAGTTTGCTGGCGTACATCAGCAAATCCCACAATCGCAGATAGTAAAACCACAAATGGCACAGGCACAGGCTCATTTACAAGCTTAATAACCGGATTATCACCCAATACCGTCTATTATCTCAGGGCTTATGCCACCAACTCCTTCGGTACGGGTTATGGAAATGAGTTTAGTTTCACAACACTCAACCCTCCTGCATTCATTTATAGTTTGATAGGTGATGCTTTTTACAAAGCAGACGGGGTGACGGTTAACGACTGGACCTACGATTTAGATTTCAGCTACATCTCCACAGCAAATAATATATCGACTTATAAAATTAACAACGTTGAGCTTTTCACTAATGGGGATTTTAAAATCAGAATAAGTCACGACTGGGCTGTCAGCTATGGTTTTACTGATCTGATCTTTTCCGGAGAACCTGGTAACTTTATTGAAGATGGTGTTAATGTAAAAGTTGTTTCCGGTAAAATTTATGAAATCAGCTTTATAGTTGATTGGTCAAATAATACTCATACACTTTCATTTAACATTTTATCTCCTGCGCTTACTACCTCTGCAGTTAACAGCATTACGCCCAATTCTGCTTCGTGCGGAGGTAATATAACTGCTCAGGGAAACTCGCCTGTTACTGCCCGTGGTGTTTGCTGGAACACATCACCAAATCCAACAATCGTAAACAGTAAGACCATAGACGGCACAGGGACGGGAACATTTACAAGCTCAATAACAGGATTAACACCATCCACGACCTATTATATCAGAGCTTACGCTACCAATAATGCAGGTACGGCATATGGAAATGGAATAAGTTTTACAACATTATCAGTAGGATCTGGAGTACCAATACTCACAACCATAGCAGCATCTTCAATAACATTTTCCACCGCAACAAGCGGCGGAAATATAAATAGTGATGGTGGCGCTGCTGTTACAGCTCGAGGGGTTTGCTGGAGCAAATCTTCAAATCCAACTATAGCAGATAGTAAAACCACAGACGGTACAGGAACAGGACCGTTTACAAGCTCAATAACAGGATTAACACTATATACGACCTATTATGTCAGAGCTTACGCTACGAATAATGTAGGTACGGGGTATGGTACTGAAATAAGTTTTACAACATCGGCTATTCTATCAATAGGTGATAGCTATCAAGGAGGGAAAGTAGCTTATATATCACAATCTGGCGACCCCGGTTATATAGTAGGAGAGACAAGCGGTTTAATAGCTGCACCAAGCGACCAAACCAATTCCATAGAATGGTATAATAGTAGTTTTACAACAACAGGTGCAACAGCTACCGAATTAGGAACAGGAAATACAAACACCACTGCCATTATTATCAATCAAGGAAATACAGGAAGCTATGCTGCAAAAATATGTAGAGATTATACGGGCGGCGGTTATAATGATTGGTATTTACCTTCAAGAGATGAATTAAACATACTTTACACAAACAGAGCTGCAATTGGCGGTTTTTCTAATTTAGTCTATTGGAGTTCCAGTGAGATAAATAACAATTACGCTTTGATTCAGAACTGGTATAATGGTGGAAGCAATTCTGGCAACCTTAAGTCTAACCAAGCCTCTGTGCGCGCAATTCGGTCTTTTTCTTCTGGTGCTGTTATGCCAACCCTCACTACAACAGCAGCATCCTCAATAACACAAAACTCTGCAACCAGCGGAGGTACCGTAACAATTGATGGTGGCACAATTGTTACTGCTCGCGGAGTTTGCTGGAGCACATCTTCAAATCCAACTATAGCAGACAGCAAAACTATAGACGGCTCAGGAACAGGAACCTTTACAAGCTCAATAACGGGAATAACACTTGGCAACATTTATTATGTAAGAGCATATGCCACAAATAGTGTTGGTACAGCTTACGGAAATGAAATAAATTTTACAACAACTTCAATGCCCACTCTCACAACTACTTCTGTATCTTCAATAACATCCATCACTGCAATAAGCGGCGGAAATATAGCAGGTGATGGTGGTTCTACTATAACTGTTCGTGGTGTTTGCTGGAGTACCAGTCATAATCCAATTGTTACTGACAACCATACTTCTGACGGCTCAGGAACAGGAGCATTTTCAAGTTCATTAACCGGATTATCAATAAATACCATCTACTATGTAAGGGCTTATGCTACCAATAGTATTGGTACGGCTTATGGTATTGAAATAAGTTTTACAACATATTCTGGAAGTACTACAGACATAGACGGGAACGTTTATAATACCGTAACAATAGGTTCACAAACATGGATGGCAGAAAACCTGAAAACCACCAAATATAATGATGGTACAGGAATACCCAACATAACAGATAATACTACCTGGGCAGCATTAACCACAGGTGCTTATAGTGATTATAGTGACACTCCATCTAATTCAACTACCTATGGGAGGTTGTATAACTGGTATTCAGTAGATAATAATGCGACTACAAAGATGGCGAGCAACGGGGGTAAAAATGTATGTCCCACGGGCTGGCATGTTCCAACTGATATGGAGTGGACAACTTTAACCAATTACCTTACAGACAATGGTTATGGTTACCAGGGCAGTGGAAACGATATTGGCAAATCTATGGCAGCCATATCTGGTTGGCATACATCTGACGAAGCAGGCACAGTAGGTAACGACCAGGTGAGTAACAATAGCAGTGAATTTACAGCACTGCCGGGTGGTATCCGTAGCTACAATGGTTCATACTACGTGCTTGGACAATATGGTTGCTGGTGGAGTACTACGGAGTACTATCCAACTGTCGCCTGGTACAGGTATATCCTATGGGATAGCGCCTATGTCTATCCGCAGAGCTATGGAGAGCAGAATGGTTATTCTATTCGCTGCCTGAAGGATTAAAATTCTATGACTTGAGTAGATTTCTTATTTTTAATAAATTATTAACTTAAAATATAATCTAAATGGAAAAACTGATTCTTTTCGGATTATTACTGTTCACAAGCCTGTCTTTTGTAAAAGCACAGAATCCAGCTGATGCCGAAGGATGCAAGGACCATCCGTTGCTTACACGTATGCCTGAATATTTCATTTCGGATTGCAGCCAGAAATATGATCAGCTCGATTTCCTTAATGCTGCCGGCGAGGAACTTAAGCTTGAAGGAAATCTGACACATATTGCGTATTCAATGAATCCGGAATCAGGGAAGCCTGCCCCAAGTAATTTGCAAATCATTAAAAATTATTCCAATGCTATTTTGAAAATAGGGGGAAAGAAGATTTATGAAAATTATGATATAGGAGGATTTTATAATTTGAAAAAAAACGGGAAAGAATATAATATCAAAGTATACTGTCTTAATACCAGTGACTATGTACTGGACATTTTGGAAATGGAAGCGATGGTGCAGGAAATTACTGCTAACGAAATGCTTGATGCCTTGAATAAGAACGGTTACATTGCATTGAATATCCTTTTCGAAACAGGAAAATCAGCTATTCAGAGTGAGTCACTTCCAATCGTTGACCAGATTTTCGAATTGATGAATAGTGATGCCACGCTTAAAATAAGTATCGAAGGACATACCGACAATGTTGGCGATGCCGCAAGTAACAAGAAACTCTCAAACGACCGTGCAAAAGCCGTTATGGACGCTCTGGTTGCCAGGGGAGTCGACAAAACAAGAATGTCGTTTGTTGGCTGGGGTCAGGAAAAACCTGTCGCTGATAACAGAAGCGAAGATGGCAGGGCCCAGAACAGGCGTGTGGAAATCGTAAAGAAGCCATAAGCTAAAATTAAATATTTACGGATAAATATTATAACCGGGACTTTGCAAAAACGCATGCCAGCCCTTTGGGCATAGTTGACTGGTTACCCCGGGCATATATCGGCTACCGGTGACCGGTTTTCGGCTGCCGGAAGAATGAGTCACTAACCCCGGGCATATATCGGCTACCGGTGACCGGTTACCGGCAACCGGAAGAATGAATTACTAAACCCGGACTTCCCTTGCCAGCCATAGCTCCGGCGAAGGCTGGAGTCCGGGGTTGATACAAAAAAAACAGAACCGGGCTTCAGCCCTCACCATTAGCGAAGCCTATCATGCGGCGGGATCCTGTGAATGGATCATTTCTTGTTTATAAGTAAACTTGACTTGTATTATTGTTGTCTCGTAGCTTTGTAATAATAAAGCTCATTAATCGGGCATATTCTTTAAGATGTTTTATTGCCTGATATT
>Ga0182027_10016242_pt1 | contig 10177 bp, 12 predicted proteins | sample 712E1DmetaG_FD_121300 | JGI IMG/M metagenome (GOLD analysis project Ga0182027, IMG submission 121300) | Permafrost microbial communities from Stordalen Mire, Sweden - 712E1D metaG (Illumina Assembly) | ecosystem: Environmental > Terrestrial > Soil > Wetlands > Permafrost | place: Sweden... | reverse complement strand
GGCCCGCAATCAAATGGTTTCCGTGTCGTTGAAGGACGCGACCATTCCCCACGAGGTTTTCTGCGCCTACGGCGGCGCCAGGGTTTTGTTGCGTCCGGCCTCGCCGGGCACCGGCATCATCGCCGGCAAGACCGTCCGCGCGGTTTTGGAATCGGCGGGCGTGAAGGATGTTTTGAGCAAATCGCTCGGCTCGAAGAACGCGGCGAACGTCGTCAAGGCCACGCTCAAGGCGTTGTTGAGCCTTCGCACGCGCGAGAACATTTACAAGGGCCGCGGTCTGGAAATTAGAAAAGTGGCAACGCCGGAGGTTCCTGTGGCAAACCCGACTGTAGCTTGAATGAAATTGGTCCTGTCAGCAGTCAGTAGTCAGTGGTCAGTGGCATCTTGCTACGGACGCCTGCTGCTGACCACTGGCTGCTGACTACGAACTATTTTATGCGATTACACGATTTGAAACCCCGTCCCGGTGCGAAGCATCGCCGCAAGCGGCTCGGCCAGGGTGAATCCAGCGGTCATGGCAAGACGAGCGGTCGCGGCGGCAAGGGCCAGACGGCGCGTTCCGGCAGCTCGATTCGCATCGGTTTTGAAGGCGGCCAGATGCCGCTCATCCGCCGCATCCCCAAGCGCGGTTTCAACAACGTGCGATTTGGCGCGCGTTATATCGCGGTGAACGTCGGCCAATTGGACCGGTTCGACAACGGCGCGCGCGTGGATGAAACGGCCTTGCGCTCGGCCGGCCTGGCCAATGGCCGCGCCAGCGGCGTGAAAATTCTCGGCGAAGGCGAATTGTCCAGGAAGCTCGTGGTGAGCGCCAGCGCGTTCAGCGCCTCGGCCCGCGCCAAAATCGAGGCCAGGGGCGGGACGTGCGAAATCATCAGCCGCAAACCCGCCGCGCCGGCAAAGGCTTGATGGCGTTTAACGCATGTTCCGCAACATCTTCAACACGTTTGCCAACTGCTTCAAAATCCCGGAGCTGAAGTCCCGCATTTTGTTCACGCTTGGCTTGTTGGCGGTGTGCCGGCTGATTGCATATATCCGCATTCCGGGTTTGAACGGCACGGCGTTGACGGAATATTTCCAGCGCGCCCAGGGCAGCGGCGGATTGCTGGGCATGTATAATACGTTCGCCGGCGGCGCGTTTGAGCATTGCGCCATCGGTTCCCTCGGCATCATGCCTTACATCAGCGCAACGATCATCATTCAATTGCTCACGGCGGTCTGGCCGAAACTCAGCAAGCTGGCGCGCGAGGAAGGCGGCCGGGCGAAAATCATCCAGTACGGCCGTTATCTGACGGTGCTGATATGCCTCGGCCAGGGTTTGTATTTTGCCGAGAGTTGGGAAAATCCCGTGAAGATTTTTCAAGGGTTTCAAGGCCGGCTCGTGCTCATTGACAATCAGTTTTTGTATCTCTCTCAAACCGTGCTGGTCATGACAACGGGCACGATGCTGCTGATGTGGCTTGGTGAACAAATCAGCGAACGCGGCGTTGGCAACGGTGTGTCGCTGGTCATCACCATTGGCATTGTGGCGCGGCTGCCGAGGGCGGTGACGGCGTTGCAAGACATGTTTTTCCCCGCCGGCGGGGTCGAATCCAATTATCATTTCATGGGCACGGGGGTGATGCTGCTGCTCCTGCTGGCTTTGGTGATTGGCGGTGTCATTGCCGTGACGCAGGCGCAGCGGAAAATTCCCGTGCAATACGCACAACGCGCCGTGGGCCGCAAACTCTATTCGGGCGGCACGTCGTTCATGCCGTTGCGCGTGAATTACTCCGGTGTCATGCCGATCATTTTTGCGCAATCCATCCTGCTGTTTCCACAGCCGATTTGCTCGAAACTGGCTGATATTTTTGCGAAAACCCCGTTTTTGAGTGATTTCTTCCATGGACTGGCGGTAATGCTGAGCGAGCGTTCGGTATTTTACATGAGCCTTTACGGGCTGATGATTTTGTTCTTCTCGTATTTCTGGGTGGCGACACAGTTCAACGAAATTCAAATTGCCGACGATTTGAAGAAAAATGGCGGCTACATTCCCGGCGTGCGCCCCGGCCAGGGCACGAGTGATTATTTGCACAAGGCGATGAGCCGCATCACGCTCGCGGGCGCGATTTTCCTGACGATCATCGCGGTGATTCCAATCATCCTGTCGCGCGAGATGACCATTCCGTATGACGTGTCCCAATTTTTCGGCGGCACCAGCATGCTGATCACCGTCGGCGTTTTGCTGGACACGATGCGCCAGGTCGAATCGCATTTGATGATGCGCCATTACGACGGGTTTTTGAAAAAAGGCCGGTTGCGCGGACGATTCTGATTTTTCCTGATCCTGATTGCCATCGGATCAAGAGCAGGATTTGAATTACGATTGAGATTTGAAAGATGTCATTCTGAAAAGCGAGCGCGACCTGGAACTGATGCGTCCGGCTTGCGCCCTGGCCGGTGCGGTGCTGGAAGCCATCGCCGCGTTCGTCAGGCCGGGATTGACAACGCGCGAGGTTGACGAGTTCGCCGCGGCGCAAATCAAGGCGCGCGGGGCGAAAAGCGCGTTTTTGGGTTACCGCAAATATCCGTGCCATACGTGCCTGTCAGTGAATGACGAGGTCGTGCATGGATTGGCGGGCAGCCGCGAATTGCGGTTTGGCGACATCGTGAGCGTGGACGTGGGCGTGTTTTACAAGGGCTTTGTCGGCGACACGGCGCGCACGGTCGCGGTGGGCGGTTGCGGCGTGATGGCGCAGCGGTTGATGGACGTGACGGAACACGCGCTTTACGAGGGCATTGCGGCGGCGGTTCCCGGAAATCGCGTGACGGACATCTCGCGCGCGGTTCAAAATTACGTCGAAGGCAATGGTTTCAGCGTCGTGCGTGAATTTGTGGGGCACGGCGTCGGTCGCGTAATGCACGAGGAGCCGCAGGTGCCGAATTTTGTTGATGCGAAGATGAATCAAAAGCTGCGCGCGGGCATGACGCTGGCCATCGAGCCGATGGTGAATGCCGGCCAGCCCGCTGTAAAAATATTGAAAGACGGCTGGACAGTGGTCACGCAAGATGGTTCACTATCAGCTCATTTTGAGCATACGGTTTTGATCACCGAGGGTGAACCGGAGATTTTGACATGCCTGGAGACAAAGCCTTTCAGGTTGAAGGTCGCGTGATTGAGGCGCTGCCGAATGGCACGCTTCGCGCGGAGCTGGCCAATGGACACCGGTTGACGGCGTTCGTGGCCGGCAGCGCAAAAAAGAATTTTGCCGGGTTGAAAACGGGTGACAGGGTGAAGTTGCAATTGACGCCCTACGATTTGTCGGCGGGGCGGATTTTGATTGAGCCAAAAATGATTTGAACATGAAAGTTCGCGCGTCAGTTAAAAAATTGTGCGAGCACTGCAAGATTGTGCGCCGCCGCGGTGTCATTCGCGTTATTTGCACGAACAAACGGCACAAACAACGGCAAGGTTGACGATTTAACTAAATATGGCACGCATCATTGGTGTTGAAGTTCCGCCGAACAAGCGCATTGACGTTGCGTTGCGCTACATCTACGGCATCGGCCCGTCCAACTCGAAGGAGATTCTGGAACGGGCGAACATTGATTCTAACATCCGCGCAAAGGATCTGACCGAGCAACAGCTTTCGCAAATCGTCCACGCGATTCAGGAAGGCAAATACGTCATCGAAGGCGATCTGCGGCGCGAAATTGGCATGAACCTCAAGCGGTTGCAGGGCATCAAGTGCTATCGTGGCGTCCGCCACATGCGCGGTTTGCCGGTGCGCGGACAGCGCACGCAGACCAACGCCCGCACGCGCAAAGGCCCGCGCAAAACCGTCGGCGTGCAGCGCAACCCGAACGCCAAGACCGGCATCCACTAAGTCCGTCAACTCTTAACTTTCAACCATTCACCAGTCCATGGCCGACGAAAAGAAAAAATCCGCCCCCAGGAAGGAAAAGGAAGCGAAGCCCGAAGCGGCGGCCGCGGAGAAATCCGCCGCCAAGCCGGCCGGGGAACAACCCGCGGCAGCGAAGGACAAAGCGGCGAAGAAGGCCATGCCGGCGGACAAAGGCCCGGCAGCGGCCGAAGCTCCAGCGGCTGAGGCGCCCAAACCGGCGGGCGCGCCGGCGGGCACCCCAGTGGCAGGTTCCGCACCGAGCGCCGCCGAGCTTTTGGGCGAGGACGCTGCGGCCAAGAAAATCATCAAGGCCAAGCACGCCAAGAACATTGTTTCCGGCGTCGCGAACATTCTGGCCACGTTCAACAACACGCTCGTCAGCATCACGGACGCGCATGGAAATCTCATCGGCTGGTCGAGCGCAGGCCGCGTCGGGTTCAAAGGTTCGCGCAAGAGCACGGCCTACGCCGCGCAACAGGTCGCGCAGGATGCCGCGCGCCAGGCGATGTCGCACGGCATGAAAGAAGTCGAAATTCGCGTCAAAGGCCCCGGTTCCGGCCGGGAATCCGCCATCCGCGCCATACAGGCCATCGGACTCGAAATCACCACGATCAAGGACGTGACGCCGGTTCCACACAATGGCTGCCGTCCGCGCAAGAAACGCCGCGTCTAATCGAATCTCGAATCTCAAATTTGAAATTTCAAATTTAATCTATGGCTCGCTACACAGGTCCCCGCGTTCGCATCAGCCGCCGTTTCGGCATGCCGATTTTTGGCCCGACGAAATACCTTGAGCGCCGCAACTACGGCCCCGGCGTGCATGGCCCGAAGTCGCGCCGCAAACACACCGATTATGGACTCGGTTTGATTGAAAAACAGAAGCTGCGTTATTATTATGGTTTGCTCGAACGCCAGTTCCGTGGCGTTTATGAAAGAGCGCTGAAACGCCGCGGCGTCACCGGCGAACAAATGTTGCAGATTTTGGAGACGCGCCTCGACAACGTGGTCTATCACCTCGGCTTTGCAAACACGCGCGCGGCGGCGCGCCAGATGGTTTCCCACGGCCACGTCACGGTCAACGGACGCAAGGTGAACGTCCCGTCTTACGGCCTCAAGGTGAATGACGCGGTGAGCGTCAAAAATTCCAACGTGTCGCGCCAGTTGGCGACGAAAAATCTGGAGATCGCGACGAGCCGCTCGGTGCCGGATTGGCTGTCCCTGAACAAGGAAGAGTTCAAGGGCACCCTGATGCGGATTCCGACGCGTGACGAAATCCAGCCGATTGCCAATGAGCAGGCGGTCGTCGAATTTTATTCCCGCTAAAGAAATGAAAACCGGATTGTTGGATTTTTGGATGATTGGATTGATGGGAAAACACCTGTCATTCTTTCCACCAATCCAAAACAATTATACGGGCTTCGGCGGCTGCCGGGAATAACGGCGCCGAAGCCAGATTAAAATTGTTGAAAGGAAACTATGCCAGTACGTCTAGGACGATTCGAAATGCCCAAGCGGTTGACGAAGGAAGATTCAACCGCCACCGAAACTTACGCCAAATTTGTCGCCGAACCGTTTGAAACCGGCTACGGCCATACCGTCGGCAACTCCCTGCGCCGCGTGTTGCTGTCCTCGCTTGAAGGCGCGGCCATCACCTCGATGAAGGTGGACGGCGCGATGCACGAATTTGCGACCATTGACGGCGTGGTCGAGGACGTGACCGACATCGTGCTGAACCTGAAAAGGATCAAGTTCAAGGCGCATTCCCGCGACGAGCAGACGCTGCTGCTTTCCGTCAACAAGGAAGGCCCGGTCACCGCCGCCGACATCCAGCTCAACCAGAACGTCGAACTGGTCAATCCGGACCTGCTCATCTGCACGCTCGACAAAAAAAAGAAGTTCGAGATGGAATTGACGGTGAAAGTTGGCCGTGGATTTTGTCCGAGTGATGAAAACAAAAAACCCGGCCAGGCCATCGGCGTGGTCGCCATTGACTCGCTGTTTTCGCCGGTCACGCGCGTGCGCTACGCCGTGGAGGCTGCGCGCGTCGGCCAGCGCACCGACTACGACCGGTTGATTCTGGAAATCTGGACGGATGGGCGCATTTCACCCGATGACGCGCTTACGCAGGCATCGGCGATTTTGCAGCATCACCTCGACGTTTTCGTCGGCTACGACAAGAACGCGGTCGAATTCGAGGAAGCCGTGGACAAGCAGGACGAGGAAAAGACGAAGATGAAGAAGCTCCTCAACATGAGTGTCAACGAAATCGAACTCAGCGTCCGTGCGGCCAACTGCCTGAACAACGCGAACATCACCAGTGTCGGCCAGCTTGCGATGAAGACCGAGCAGGAAATGCTCAAGTATCGCAACTTCGGCAAGAAATCGCTGAACGAAATCAAGGACAAGCTCCAGGCTTTGGGCCTGTCGCTCGGCATGAACTTCGAGCCGGGCCTGCTGGACGCGCCCGTGAAGGAAATTCCGGAGAACAATTAAGGCCAGACTATGCGACATTTGAAGCGAACGGCCAAACTCGGTCGCACCCCCGAGCACCGCAACGCGATGCTGGCGAACCTGGTTTGCAGCCTCATCAAACACAAGCGCGTAACCACGACCCTCGCCCGGGCGAAAGCCGCGCGGCCCGTCGCCGAACGCATTGTCACGCTCGGCAAACGCGGCACCATTTTCGCCCGTCGCGTCGTCGCCGCACGTTTGCACACGCGCGGCACGACGGTTCAACTTACCAAGGACGAGCGCCGCAAATGGCGTGACCGGGAGGACATCGTGCGCATTCTGTTCGAGGAAATCGCGCCCGCGTTCAAGGAACGCAACGGCGGCTACACGCGCATCATCAAAATGGAACAGCGCCAGGGCGATGCCGCCCAGCGCGCGATTCTGGAGTGGGTGGATTATACGCCCCCCGCTCCCGCTGCGCCCGAAACCGCGCCAGCCGAAGAGACCAAGCCGGCCGAAGCAAAACCGGCGGACACCAGTACCGAAAAGAAGTAAAAACAGTTGAAATTTTACGCAGCCCGTTCGCCAGAACGGGCTTTTTTGTTTGAAATTAGAATGTTGAACGCCTTGCCTTGGATCAAAGGGCGAAAGGACAAGCGCTTCGATGTTCGGTCCCGCCTTGCGGGATTGATTGCTCGATGTGCAGCTTATCTGAGCAGAAAGAACACCATTCCGGCCACAACCAATATCGCAACCATCCACCAGAACCACCCGATGCCGCGCGGCCTGGCCGTTTCCGGTCCGAATTCCTCTTTTATAAATTCATCATGGTCGAAATTTTCGTCCGGCAGGCCGAGATGGCTGGCATAGGCGGTCTCCGACCAGCCGGTCCGTTCATCCGAACCGCATTCGGGACAGGCCTTGGCGTCCGGCGGGACTACTGCGCCGCAGTTGGGACAAACTTCCGGTGTCATTTACGATATAGGATTTACGATTTACGCGCGCTGCGTTTTTTTGCCAGTTGTCGGATAATGCGGTACTCGTAAATCGTAAATCGCAAATCGCAAATCAACCTCCGGCACTCGTGTATTCCTCGTCAGTCTTTAATTCCAGTCCCATGAGGACGTAATCGTGCGATGTGGCCTGCATGTCCTTGACGTAATTTTCCAGGCGCAAAAGCTGGCTGAAGCCGAGCAGGGCGAACATCTTGATCGCCCCCGCCTGTTCGCCGATGAATTCCGCCTCGACCTTTTCCAGGCCAACCTGCCGGGCGATGTCCACGATTTCGGAAACCAGCGCGCTCGCCAGGCCGCGTCCGCGATGTTGCGGATGCACCAGCACGCTCACGCGGCCAATGTGCCGTCGCCAGCCGCCGAGTTGCTGGTGCAAGGTCGCGTCACCGACGATTTTGCCGCCAATCAGCGCCACCAGCGGCAGGTTGCGGCCGTAGTCAAGGTTCCGGCACCAGTCGCGGATGACTTCGATTTCCGTGACGCGATGTTTGATGAACATCCGTTCGGGTTCGGGAATGTCGAGAAACAATTGATGAAAATCCTTCTCGTCGTCGCGGCGCAGCGGACGCAACGTCGCGTTCGTGCCGTCCTTCAACGCAATGACTTTCGGAAGTTTCTGGAGTTCGAGTTCAATGTTGAATGACATGGCTTCCTTTCTCTTTCGCTTGCAATTGGCGCCAAACGCCGCGGCGGCAATCAATCAATTCCTGCCGGCTCACCTGCTGATGCCGGTGGCTTGTTTCACAAGGCGGCTGTTGATTGCCGCCGGGTCCAGACTCCAACGCGCCGCCAGCAGCGGGATTTTTTTGGCATTGGCCTCGGCTTTTTCAGTGGTCGCCGGATTTTCTCCGTAGGCAAAGCATTTCAGGCCCAGTTCAATTTCCGGCAGGGTCTTGACGCCCTGGTTCCAGACCGTTTCGCCCGCCCACGCATAAGCGCGCGTCACGCAACCCTCGTCCATCCGCACCCAGGCGTGATGATGCAAAATCCCGTTCGCATGGAAATACTGGACGTGCCCCAGCCGGCGGCTCAACGCGATCAAAAAATGAAAACACGCGTCCACGTCGTCGCTGGGGTTCGGCAGACCCGGACCGGTGACGATGACCCAGCCATGCACTTGCGGGCTGATGAAAAAATCGCGTCCGCCCACCATGCCTTCCGACCACGAACCCGGCGTGGATCGGTTCAACCCCAGGGCGGCCCGGACGATTTTGGGGTTGGCCGAGCGGATGGCCAGCCAGCTTGTCGGGCGTTGGAGGAAAGGCGGGAAAAACAAAAAGGAATTTTGGTTCCGGCCGGCCGCAGACTTGAGATTTAAATGATGTGCGCGGCGATACAATGCATACATCAGCGAAAGGAAGATGACGCCCATACCCAGCGCCAGACCGAGCAACGCGAGCAACATCAGCGGAATCGTCTCCGCAGAACTCATGGGCCGAGTTTACACCCACATCTGCCGTAAATTCAATGAAAATCTCAGGGAAACTGTTGCCGGCTGGCGTAGTCATCGCAGCGCAAAGTCGCTGCCAATCAAGCATCTTTGCGGGGGAATAACGGTACAGGTTCGCCAATTTTGTGACCGGCGGGCAGGTCGCCCCACGTCGCGGCGTCAAGCATGTCCGGCGCATCGGCCAAACCAAGTTGCGCATAAATCTTCGCCGCCGTGGCGGGCAGGAACGGCCGCAGCAAAACAGCCAGCACCCGGCAGGCCTCCGCCAGATTGTAAAGCACCTCATCGAGCCGTTTGGCCTGTGCCGGGTCTTTGGCCAGGCTGAACGGCTTGGTTTGGTCCACATATTGGTTCGCGCGCGTGACGAGCGACCAGATGCTTTGCAATGCGCCTTGAAGCTGGTTTTGTTTCAGCAACGCGCGTGTTTCGTCCGCGGCTTTCGCGGCGGACGCGGCAAGTTCGTCATGCCTCGCCGGTACGACGCCGTTGCGATAGCGTTTGAGCATCGAGAGCGAGCGGTTGACGAGATTGCCAAGGCCGTTGGCGAGTTCGGCGTTGTAACGCGATTTGAACCCGGCGTCCGTCCAGTTGCCGTCAGGGCCGATGTCGAGTTCGCGCAAAACGTAGTAACGAAAAGCGTCCAGGCCCCATTCGTTGATGACCGCGACGGGATCAACGATGTTGCCGGTGCTCTTGCTGATCTTTGCGCGGTCCTTTTGCCACCAACCGTGAACGAGAATCTGTTTCGGCAGCGGCAGTCCCATTGCTTTGAGCATGATCGGCCAGAAGACGGCGTGAAATTTCAAAATGTCCTTGCCGATGACGTGGATGTCGGTGGGCCACAAGGAAAGTGACGGGTGACGAGTGACAGGTGACGGGGGCAAGGCGGACAAGACGGTTGGATCGCCATGGGCGGCAGCGATGCTGATGTAATTCACCAGCGCGTCAAACCAGACGTAGGTGACAAAATCCTTGTCGAAGGGCAGGGGAATGCCCCAGCTCAAACGCGCCGCTGGCCGTGTGATGCAGAGATCTTCGAGCGTGTTGTTTTTGAGAAAGCCGAGGACTTCATTGCGGCGGTAATCCGGCGCGATGAACGACGGATTCGCTTCGATGTAATCAATGAGCCATTGCTTATGGGCCCGCAGCTTGAACCAATAGTTGCTTTCCTCCAGTTCGATGACTTCACCGTAAGCCGGATCAAACGTCCCGTCGGGCAGGCGGTCTTTGTCAGTCAGGAAAGTTTCTTCCTTGGCCGAGTAAAAGCCTTTGTAGGTTGCCTTGTAAAAATGTCCTGCGTCGTGGAGCTTCGAAAGAAGCGCCTGGACGAATTTCTTGTGACGCGGCTCGGTGGTGCGGACGAAATCATCATTGGTCAG
>Ga0182027_10016241_pt1 | contig 10178 bp, 7 predicted proteins | sample 712E1DmetaG_FD_121300 | JGI IMG/M metagenome (GOLD analysis project Ga0182027, IMG submission 121300) | Permafrost microbial communities from Stordalen Mire, Sweden - 712E1D metaG (Illumina Assembly) | ecosystem: Environmental > Terrestrial > Soil > Wetlands > Permafrost | place: Sweden... | reverse complement strand
GAGATGTTTTCCTGGGTAATGGAACACCTCAGCCCAAGGCGGGCACAACCCGAGATCATACAGTGGTCGGGCTGGCTGGAGGCGTTGGGCCCGGGGGATGCCGAGGGCCATGCCTGGCTCGCGGAACGGATCAACAGCTACGGGCCAAATCGGGACGATGTGCGCACCTACTGCGAGCACCTCGATCTCGACGACTATGTATCGTTCGGGGGGATTGGCTGATCCGGGAAAATGGCTCCGGCATATAGAAACCAGCAGCCGGATCGTAATTGCCGCAACTTTCGGTGGTGTGGCAGAGTATTCCCTCCATGAACCTCTCCGAGCAAAAGACCGTACTGACGGTAGCCATGATGGCTGCGTTTGCCGACGGCGAGAACAGCGAAGTCGAACGCACGGCTGCTCGTCGAAGGCAAGGGACTGTTTGGGCAGCACGCGGGTGCGGTGCAGGCGCGCGCCGGCACGTTGCGACCTGCCGACGTCATCGATCTCGTCCGCAATCCGACCTAAGCGGCCTCATGCAGTTGACTAGGGTCGCCGCTCGTCGGCGGACCGTTCCCCCATGGATAATTGGCCCGGCGACAAGCGCCGGTCCTACGCACCATTTGGTGCCGGCTATCGTCGTTGGAAAAGCGTCGGTCAACTGCATGATTTTGGCTGAGCGTTGAAGTTCCCCGTACTTCGCAAGCAGGTGGAGTGCAAACCGCCCGGTCCCAAAACTCGCCCGGCTGATGATCACAGCAGCGTCTTGAGGAGACCGGCAATGCCGACGCTCAGCGCCGCCAGCGAATCGCCCGCAATCAGCCCGCCGCCAATCAGGGAGGTCGTGCTCATGTCGGCGGGAACCCCGCCTTCCTGCGATTTTCCCCGTTTCGCGTTGAACCACGTCATCATGGTCTCGTAGACCGACCCCAGGGTGCCCCCAGCCGCCCACCACCAGCAGGTATTCAACTCGACGAAGCCCCCAAAGCTCGACGCGTACGGGCTGGGCAGCAAGACCGCGTCGAACACAAAATCAAACAGCTTGCCGGCTCTTGAGGTCCGTGCCCAATCGCGGTAGCTCCGCAGGCGTTTGACGAGCTTGCGAACGACCTCGGTGCCCAAGCCGATGAGGACGCCGAGTTTCAACGCCGTCATGATATGCGGCTGAGCGGTGGTGATCCCGCGCAGGGCCCCAACGAATTTGTAGGTCATCGCGCTCTGCCATTTCTGCGCGCCTTCGACATGGTGGCCAAACTGGTCGATCTTAAGCACCGGATAGGCGCTGAGAAAAACCTTCGCCAGCAACACCGCCAGCACGGATCCCATCACGATTCCGATCACCTGGTAACGGAACTGGATGATCCGATTGGTGCCCAGCCGCCAGCCGGTGGAGCGGTCCTGCTGCATGTCGCCGCCCTCGCTGCAGGAGATCAAGAGGATGGAGGCGCACATCAAACCTGTCCCCGCATCGGTGAGTCCGATGGCCGCCAAAACAAACACGGTCATCACGAACGCGCTGGAAATCGGATTCGAATCTGAAATGCCCAGCGAAATGCCGTTGACGAGCACAAACAGAAAAACGAGCCCGATGCAGACCAGCAGATATCGCATGGGCTCGCCCAGCACTGTGTGACCCACGACTGCCACCGCAACGCCCCAAAACATCACCCATGAAACCAGCCGGAAGACGTTGACGCGCTTCCAGTCTTCCTGGGGGGCGGCCGGCGGGGCTTCCTTCCCGGTCAACTTCTTGACGGCTTCCACCAGGATCAGGCAGATGTCCACGATCGCGGCGCCAAGGATGGTCCCCAGCGCGATGATGAAGCCGATCTTGCGGAACGGCTGGCCGGCCTCGAGCCAGCCGATGCTTATCAAATAAGGCTTAAGCCAGTCGCCGACCCCGGCCACCACCAATGCCGGGATCGCGATCCTGGCACCGACGATCATGCCGGCGCCGAAAGTCGACGTCGAAAGGCCAAACGTGTCCGCCAGCACCGGCCATTTCCAGGAGGCCAGCCCTCCGGCATAGCCCGTCAGAACGCCTCCGCCGAGCTTGGCCACCGACCTTTTCAAAAGATTCTTGTCCGTCAGCGCGCGGAGGATGTTCGCCACCGCCAGTCCGGAAGGAAACGACAGCTGCATCCGATCGACCAGGATCGGGGTGTAGACCATTCCGAGGCCGACGCCGAACATGCCGATGCAGGTGTAGTAGAGGACTAGTTGCCAGGCCGCCACCTCCGGAAGGCCCAACCAGTAGCGGGCCTGGATCAGCACCGCCATCCCGCACATGCCCGCGACCGAAGCCGCCATTGTCTGCATGTAGTTGGCGCCATGTTTGCCCTCCGGACCGTACCCGAGGGTGATCGTGCTGCCCAAGATCCCCGCCAGCACCTGGCCTCCAATAAAGAAGCCGATCGAGAAATTCATGAACGCCGCCGAAATTCCCCCCAGCGGGCCAAGCACGAAAATCGCCACACATCCGAGCAGGACGTGGTACCCAGTAGAATTGATTGGTGGGAGCAGACGGCGGAGCGAAGACGGGCGGCCGGAAACGGACATACGGATTCAACCTCGGGTCAGGCGATCATGGCATCGTCAGCAACAGCGAGTTCTCTTGAATGGAAACACTGGCGAGTTTTTTCCAAGCCGCTGCAATGTCCTGCGGAATTTTAACATCCGCCATCACGTGATCGAAAACGAACACGGCCACGCCGGGCAGCTTGTGCAGCGGACAGCTGCCGATGTAGAACTGCGTGGGAACGAAGGCAATTCTCCCCGCCGTCTTTTCGAACCGCCCCGACGCCTGCAGGATAAGCGGACGCTTGATCCCCAGGATATCCAGATCGATCTCCCCTTCGCTGCCAATCTGCAGCATTTTGTCGGCGATGCGAAAATTGGGTGTGCCGAACTGGATCAGCTTGCCGGACGCAGCGACATCAGCAGGCGCCGCGGGAACCGGCGGCTTGGCGGCGACGGCCTTGGGCGGTTCGGGCGCCGTTCCCGCCGTGATCCAGGCATTGAGTTCATCCTCATTGAGGTCCACCGTAGTCCCCTCCGTGAAAAGCTGCTTCTTGCGCAGCCACTGTTTGCCGTGTTCCTCGTCCTGGGTGCCTTTGGTATAGGCGACCGGGCCGCCTGGGATGGCCTTTGGTTCGGGAGGGCCAACCTGCACCGGTTGCACGATCAAATAGAACAGCGCTGCCGCGACACCCAGCACGAGACTCAGCGTCGCGCCAAACAACACTTCAAGCATGCTGGGGCCATGTTTGGCCCTCTCAATCTTGCTGGAAACCATGGGAGCCTTTCGTCTTTTGGGCGGGATTTGACGTTACTTCTTCGCAGGAGTCGTCGAGGGAGTCGAAGGGGGCGGTGTCACAGGCGTCGGGTCAGGGCTCTTGCCATCATTGCCTCCGCCAGCCTTGCCCTGATCGCCCTTGACCGGGTGCCGCCGGTAGTCATTTTCGTAAAAACCACTACCCTTAAAAATGATGCCGGCCCCACGGCCGGGGAGACGCTTGACCTTGCCCTTCTTGCCGCAGGTACAGGTCTTTAGCGCTGCGTCTTTCATCGATTGGAACACCTCGAAAGTTTTGCCACATTTCAGGCAGCTATACTCGTAGGTCGGCATGAATGAATCGGCAGGTTTATGGCGAACGCGTCCCGCCTTTGCGAGACTCTTCTATCATCCGGAAAAACATCGCATAAAATGTGAATACTCCCGCCAGACCAAAGAACAAGGTGATGGGCATGAGCGGGTAACCAACCAACACGAACCCGAGCAACGCCAGCGTTGGCAAAAAAATCCCTTCGCGGCTGGACTGCAGCATCCCCGCCAGTTCAGCGAGTTGAAAGGCAGCCCTGAAGCCCTTCCGGCTCTGGTACCGATAAATTCCGGCCGCCGTCAGTGGTGCGGCCAGCAACACTCCTGGGATCGAAGGAAGAAAGCGCAGCGGCCCGATGGCCAGAGAGCGCAATGGCCAGGACAAGATCCATCCGGCGCAAATGGGCGCCGCGCCCAACACCAGAAAGATGACAAAAGCCACTACCCCGTCAGCAAACAAGCGCCGCCACCCGCCCCATGATGGCAATTCAGGATTCTGGTCACGCCGCGCTTGATCGATCAGCGCGAAAAGAAGACCAAACGCCAGGAAATGCGCCACCGGGATCATCAGCAGCACGCCGCCAACCAGGCATTTCACCACCGAAGGCTGATTGGAGAATAAGCGTTTGCAAACCGGTTCAAGCGTGGGCATTGCGTGGGGATCAAGCTAGGCAGACTAGGAATTCGTCCATGGAGTTCACCATCAAACTTGCTGGTCTGATTGATCGAGTCGAGCGTGGGATTGATCGGATGCTCCCTGCTGCAGACGCTGATCCAAGCCGCCTCCATGGGGCGATGCGTTACTCCCTGCAGGCCGGTGGCAAACGATTGCGCCCGGTCCTGGTTCTGGCCGCCGCGGAACTGTTCGATGCAGAGCAGCGGGTTGATCCCATCCCGGCAGCCGTGGCAGTGGAGTGCATCCACACTTACTCCCTGATTCACGACGATCTGCCCTGCATGGATAACGACGACTTGCGCCGGGGCCGCCCGACCTGCCACCGGGCGTTTGACGAGCCGACCGCACTGCTCGCAGGCGATGCGCTCCTGACACACGCGTTTTTCCTGCTCTGCGACGCCTATGCAGCGCAACCGTCTCTGGCAGTGGCTTTGTGCAGGGAATTGGCGGCTGCCGCGGGCAGTCGCCACCTGATCGGCGGTCAGATGCTCGATCTGTTGGGTGAGCGATCAGCCGTCGTCACCGACGCCATGCTCCGCCAAATCCACGCCGGCAAGACGGCCGCCATGATCCGGGCCTCGCTCGTGTTGGGAGGGTTGATTGGCGGCGCGCCGCCGCCGGCGCTGGCGGGGCTGCGCGACGGCGGCGCCTGCCTCGGATTGGCTTTCCAGATCATGGACGACATCCTCGACGCGACGGGCGACGCGGCGACGTTGGGCAAGACTCCGGGCAAGGACGCGAAAGCCGGAAAGGCGACCTTTGTCTCGCTTCACGGGTTGGAGGCCTCACGCCGGATGGCGGAAGAGCAGTCAACCGCGGCCTCGCGAGCGTTCAGGTCCCTGCCGGGCGACACCACATTTCTGCTGGGACTCGTGCACTACCTGACAACACGGACGCATTAGGGTGTTCCCCCGGCGGGATTTGGAAATTCGGGCTTATAGTTTGTCCGACAATTGCCGATAGAGTGTTATTGAGGCGCGCCTTAGCTCTGTCCCAAAGGGCAATGCGTGTTGATTTGCTGCCGATTTCCATGCCTACCGATTCTCCGAATAAGAACCGCCGGATTCTTATCATCGACGACAACCGGGCCATTCATGAGGATTTTCGTAAGATCCTCAAGCCCAAAGGTTCCGTCGATCTTCTTGCGCTGGCGGAAGCAGACATTTTTGGCGACACTTCCACCGGCACGTCCGCCTCGACCTCTTTCCATTTGGATTCCGCCTACCAAGGCCAGGAAGGTGTAGAACTTGCCCGCAAGGCCACCGCCTCCGGTCAGCCCTATGCGATGGCATTCGTCGACATGCGCATGCCGCCAGGCTGGGATGGCGTCGAAACCACGCTCAAACTCTGGGAGGTAGAACCCGATCTGCAGATCGTGATTTGCAGCGCCTACTCGGACTATTCGTGGGGTGATTTGATCGCAAAAATCGGCCAGTCCGACCGACTCGTGATCCTCAAGAAGCCGTTCGACAACGTTGAAGTGCTGCAGCTCAGCCTGGCGCTCACGGAGAAATGGCATTTACTCCAGCAGTCCCGGTTGCAGCTCGAAACGCTACAACGGGCGGTCACGGAACGCACGGCGGAGTTGCGCAAGGAAATCGTTGTCCGCAAGAGCGCCGAGGAGGAGGCTCATCTGGCGCAGCAGGCGGCCGAGACGGCCAGCCGGTCCAAGAGCGCGTTCCTCGCCAACATGAGCCATGAAATCCGCACGCCGATGAACGGCATTCTCGGCATGGCGAATCTGCTGCTGGAAACCGAACTGAGCGGCGAGCAGCGCGATTTTGCGGAAACCCTGCGCAACAGCAGTGAAACGTTGATGGGAATCCTGAACGACATTCTCGACTTCTACAAGATCGAGGCCGGGCGGCTGACGTTGGAAACCACCGATTTCGATCTCTGGGAAGTGGTCGAAAGCGCGACTGAACTCCACGCGGCCCGCGCCGCCCAGAAGAAGCTGGAATTGATCACGCAGATCGGGGAAGAAGTGCCGACCCTGCTGCGGGGCGATCCACTCCGCCTCCGTCAGGTGCTCCTCAACCTGGTCGGCAACGCCATCAAGTTCACCTCCTGCGGCGAGGTGTTCCTCGACGTATCGTTGGAACGGCAGGATGACACATCTGCGAACGTGCGCTTCGAGGTTCATGACAGCGGGATTGGCATCGCGGAAGAGGTGATTCCCCGCCTGTCCCAGCCATTCACGCAGGCGGACGATTCCACCACCCGGCGATTCGGCGGGACCGGACTCGGCCCCGCGATTTGCCGCCGGATCGTGGAGGCGATGGGTGGCAGCGTCAGCGTCCGCAGCACGATCGGACAAGGCTCGGTCTTTTATTTCACGATCTCGTTCCTCAAATACGCGGCTGCCGAGAAAATCCATGATACCGAGCGCGCCAGTTTGAAGGGATTGCGGGCGCTGATCGTTGACGACAATGACACCAACCGCAAGGTGCTGCACCATCAACTGGCTCGCTGGGGCGTCGCCAATCTGGCAGTCGCTGACGGTCCTGCCGCGCTGGAAGCGCTGCGCGCCGCGGACACATCCGGGAACGCCTATGATATTGTCCTGCTCGACATGCAAATGCCCGAGATGGACGGGCTCATGGTGGCCGAGGCCATTCGGATTGCCGAATTCTCCCGTCTGCCACGATCGGTCTTGCTGACCTCGATGGGCGACCGGCTCAGCTCCGCCGAGCGAGCCCGCCGCGGTCTGGATGCCTGCCTGATCAAGCCGGTCAAACATTCGCAGCTGATCCACTGCCTGGCTTCCGTCATGCGCGGAGCGCGGAAAGAGTTCAGCCCGGAAGCAGAATGCGCCAGCCAGATTCCTGCGCTTGCGCCGTCGGCACCCGCGCCTTTCGTCGCCGAGCGCGAGTCCGTCGCGATCCTCATCGCCGAAGACAATGTCGTGAACCAGAAAGTCGCGCTGCTCCAATTGAAGAAAATGGACTTATCCGCCGATTTCGTCGGCGACGGGCGGGACGTGTTGCATGCCTTGCGCCAGAAGCCCTACAGCATCGTGTTGATGGATTGCCAAATGCCGCAAATGGATGGCTTTGAGGCAACCCGACTCATCCGGGCGGAGGAGGCCGCGGGCAAAGCCACCTGGCCCGTTCCGGTGCATGTGATCGCCATGACCGCCAATGCGATGCAGGGTGACCGCGAAGCCTGCCTCGCTGCTGGAATGAATGATTACATTTCCAAACCGGTGGCGCTGCCCGAGCTCATCACGGCGCTGGGCCGGCAGATCGATGGCAAGACGATGGGTGAGCTCGCTCCGAACAACGTCGTGGCCATGGCGGTCTGACGCCAGGCGTTTTTCCCCCATGATTTTCGGCCATCAGCAGGCTTCCGCCCAACCCGATTTCCTGCTGGCAATCCTCCCTCCAGGATTCGATCAGCCGTTTTGGCTCCTGCTGGCCGTCCTTTTGCTGATTGCCGCCGGCGCCATCGTCGGCCTCCTCGGTGCGCGTCGGCACCGCCGGCGGGCCGGGCAACTCACCGCCCGAATTGGCGAATTGGAACAGACCGAGCGCTCCGCCGCCGCTGAACTCGCAGGAGCCAAAGAACGGCTGCGGGCCGAGACGGCCCAGCGCGAGCAAGCCGAGGCCAAGCTGCAGCGCGAACGCAGCTTGATGGACATTTTCATGGGTTCGGTCCCCGACGCCGTGTATTTCAAGGACGAGCAATCTCGCTTCATCCGGTGCAGCGACTCGATGGCCTGCTTGTTCGGCAAGAACAGCGTCGCTGAACTTATCGGCAAGACCGACTTCGATTTCTTTTCGGAGGAGCACGCCCGGCCGGCGTTCGAGGACGAGCAAAAGATCATCCGTACCGGACAGTCGATTCTTGGGTTGCAGGAAAAAGAGGTCTTCCTGGACGGCCGCTTCGGTTGGTCGTTGACGTCGAAAATGCCCCTGCGCGATGAAACCGGAAAGATCGTCGGCACGTTCGGCATCAGCAAGAACATGACTGACCTCAAGTACTCGGAAGAGGAATTGCGGCAGCGCGAGATGCTATTCCGGCTCATCTTTGAGCATGCGCCCGTCGGTGTTTCCTGGAAGCGCGCCGACTTGGGCGACGAGCACCATTTCAACGCCACCTTCCGCAAGATCCTCGACCTGTCGGCCTCCACGGTACCGGACTACGCCCTGCTCACCGAGCTCACCCACCCGGAAGACCTGCCGCGCCACCGCGAAGTGCAGCGTCAGATCGAATCCGGCCAAACCGACAACTACACGTTGGAGAAACGCTTTGTCCTCAAAAACAGCCGTTTGGTGTGGGGCCGGCTTTCCGTGGCGGTCGTGCGCGATGAGGCCGGACGAATTATCCAGGAGATCACGATTCTCGAGGACATCACCGCCCGGAAGCGAACCGAACAGGAATTGGCTGAAACCTACAAGACACTGGTCGATGCCTCCCGGGTGGCGGGGATGGCCGAGGTGGCCACCGGCGTGCTTCACAACGTCGGCAACGTCCTCAACAGCATCAACGTCTCCACCAATGTTCTCGCCGATAGTCTGCACCACTCACGGGTCGGCAGCGTGGCAAAGTTGAGCGTGTTGTTGCATGAGCATGCCGGGGACCTCGGCGGATTTCTCACCGCGGATGCCCGCGGTCAGCGCATTCTGCCCTACCTCGACACGCTGGCGGACCACCTTACCGGCGAACAACAGCGCCTGCTCTCCGAACTGGAATCGCTGCGACGCAATGTCGATCATATCAAGGACATCGTCAGCATGCAGCAGAACTACGCGAAGGTGATCGGCGTCGTGGAATCGCTCTCTCCCGCCGACCTTTTCGAGGACGCCTTGCGCATGAATGCGGCCGCACTCAGCCGGCACGACATCGAAGTCGTTCGGGAGTTCAAGCCGACTCCAGCCGTCCGGGTGGAACGCCACAAGGTCTTGCAGATTCTGATCAATGTCATTCGGAACGCGAAATATGCCGTCGACGAGGGCGGCCAGGCGAATCGACGCCTGGACCTGCGCATCGAACCCGTCGGCGGGATGGTTCGCTTTTGCATCCGTGACAATGGTATCGGTATTCCCCCGGAGAATATCACGCGGATCTTCTCCCACGGCTTTACCACGCGCAAGGACGGCCACGGTTTCGGTCTGCACTCCAGTGCGCTGGCGGCGCGGGAAATGGGCGGCACGCTTAAGGCGCAGAGCGACGGCCCCGGTCGGGGAGCGACTTTCATTCTGGAGCTTCCCTTCGCCCCTAAGGACACGGCGCCCGCGGTGGCAAGTTCCGCCCCAGCTCTGCGGACTTGAGCAATCTCTTTGGCTCTTGGGGAGCCCCGTGCGTTGCAACCGGCCTCGGCGAGGCCGGTCCTAAACCGGCGATCCCGCCCTTCATCCGACAGCATTGTTCCGTCTGACCATGGCTTAAACGCTATTTCGCCACCTCAATGGCGAGCCGCTGGCAGCCACGAAAGTCGGTCTTGCCCGAACCCAGCAGCGGAATCTCCTCCACCCGCCGGATGATCTTCGGAATCCACAGATTGGGCAGGCCCGCCTGAAACAGCCGTTCGCGCAAATCGTCGCCATTGATCGCGATTGAGGTCAGCAGCACGATCGCCTCCCCTTTCGTGGAGTCCGGCACCCCGACCACCACGATCTTGGGCACCTCGCCTTCCTCGATCTGATAGACCTCAATGATCTTCTGCTCCACCGTGCCATGCGGCACCATTTCACCGCCAACCTTGGAGAACCGCGAGACCCGGCCCTCGATGTAAAGAAAACCCTCTTGGTCGAAGCGACCCAGATCGCCGGTCACGAACCAGCCGTCCCGGAGCGCCGCCCGCGTCTTCTGCTCGTCCCTCAGGTAGCCGCTGAACACATTGGCGCCGCGGAACCAGACGATGCCAGTGGACGTCAGCGGCAATTCCTCCCCGGTATCGGGATCCACGATCCGGGCGGT
>Ga0182027_10016239_pt1 | contig 10179 bp, 10 predicted proteins | sample 712E1DmetaG_FD_121300 | JGI IMG/M metagenome (GOLD analysis project Ga0182027, IMG submission 121300) | Permafrost microbial communities from Stordalen Mire, Sweden - 712E1D metaG (Illumina Assembly) | ecosystem: Environmental > Terrestrial > Soil > Wetlands > Permafrost | place: Sweden... | reverse complement strand
GCCTGCAGCTTTATATCCTGCTCATACAAAAGAACGCCGTAAAACAATTGCAGCGTTTGGAATCGTACCTGCTGCCGCGCCATGTCCAGGCTGTACTCAGCGGCTTTCACCTCCCATTTTCCACCAGACACTTGCGCATGGCTTCTGCCGAAATCGTATATCTGTTGCGAAAGATCAACGTGGCAGTCGACAGTATTGTCCGGGAAGAACTTAAAACTTCCAAATCCTGGAAAAGAAATCTCGGAATTCGGAACCTGGCGCGAATACGCAGCGCTCAAGCTTGTCATTGGAAAATAGCCGGATTTGTATTGGTCCAGATTCGCCTTTGCTTTTTCCAAACCAGCCTCTGCCTGATGTATTGCAGGACTATTTGACAAAGCAACCGACGTTAGCTTCTCAAGATTCGCAGCGACGGATACGGTTTCGGAATATGCCGGCAATGCGGCGAGCATCGTGGCCGCCAACATCAGAGCCGGACGTGCCGTGCGCCCAAACAGTGTCTTTGTCATAATTGTTCAACCCCTTTCAAACGCACTTCCACAGACATGCCCGGCAACAGCGGCATTGGGGCTGCCATATCGTTGCTTGCCATGCTGTCAAGCAGGATGCGTACCGGCACATATTGCGTTATCTTGGTGAATTCTCCGGATGCGCTGGTCGATTGCACAGGTACAAATTGGGACGCTGAGCATGGTCCGGACGAAACCACCTTGCCGGTCCAGGTTTTATTCGGGTATGCATCAACGGTAACAAGGGCTTTCTGGCCCAAACGAACGGAGGTGAACTTGGTCTCTTCCACATTCGCCGCAACGGAAATCGCATGCAGGTTGTACATGGTGTATAAAGGCTGACCCGGCATTATCACGTCGCCTTCGGATACCCATTTTTTCGCCACCACTCCGTCGTCGATTGCGTAAATGGAGTATTCGTCCATTTGAGTCTTAACAATATTAAATTGCGCCCGCGCGGAAGCCGCTTGCGCCGCAGCAATGGATTTTTGAATTCCCGCCACGTCCCGCTGGTTTTGCGCATGCTCATATTGCTCTGTGGGAATGTAACCGCTCTTGAATTGAATCTGCGCCCGCCCCAAATCGTTTTGCGCTTTACCCACGCCCGTGTTGAACAATTTCATGTTCTCTTCCGCAAGCAGCATGGCGGTCTCCGCCTGTGCCTTTTGCGCCGAAATTTCCGATTCGTCCAACGAAACAAGGAGTTGTCCCTTCTTTACAACGCTTCCTTCTTCAATAAACAGCCTTGACACTTTGCCTGGTTGCCTGGAACTTACCGAAATCTTGTCGCCCAGAATCATTGCATCGTCGATGTACAGGTATTTTGTCGACGACACGTAAAGGCCACCCAGGCCTGCCATACATGCAACTGCCGCCGCTCCTGCAAAAAACATAAAGATTTTTGTTCTGTACCACGGCACATACCCTTTGGCCGCGGATTGCGTACTGTTCTTGCTCATCTGAATCTCCTCCGGATCACAATGTTGACATCTACTATATGTATTCGGCCCAATACCCGGCCGGCTGGTCCGCGCTTTTGTCAGAACACTATTCAAGACGGAAGTTCGTGGGATTTATTGCAGCTTTTTCTTACGAATGAGGATAGTCGGCCGTGATGATGCTGCCGGACGCATTTGTTCAATACGCAGCTATTCGAGCGCTCCAAGGTTCTTTGCTGTCACGATCCAGTGTTCGGCCAATTCGGCGGGATTTGCGCCCAGACCACGGCCCAAATGCAGCGCCAGTCCCATCATTAATCCCGATGCTTCGCGCAGTATAGCGACATCTCCGAGGTTGCCGAACGATGTCTGGGCCTGCGCCTGGAGCATATCGTGATGCTGAAGGGAAAAAGCCTTTGGATCGTCTAATCCGTCACGCAAGTCGGGCAGCATCAGCCGGTCGATCCACTCGGGACCAAGGCGCTTTGCCAGGTGATCGGGATCATCCGAGCCCAGTTCGCGCCAAAGGCGCAGCGTGAGCCGGTCTCCCGATGCGGCCAAGCCGCTTTCAAGCAGGAGGGCGAAGGCGCCGTCTGCCAATCGCTGCATCAGTTCCAGATATTCGTCCTGAGCCGCAATGCCTGCCATCGTATCCTGGCCGGCAAGGTAGTCGGCAACGGTCAGATGAGGCAAATCCTTGACTTGTGGGCACCCCTCCAGACATGGGAAGCTGCTGCCTTCGTGTATGTAAAGGAGTTCCGCGCCGCGCCGCTTTCGGCCAAGCGGATAGAGCCGGCAGACCAATGGCCGGCCCGCATGCACGCTGCAGCCGCAATCCGGCACATACTGGCTGCACGCGGCCAGACCTTTCCCACCGGGCGGATTATCGAAACGCAAACGAATGCCGCCGCACTCGCAGTACCGGTCGCGAAAGGCGCGCGAAGTCATGCCCTTTGCCGCGGCCATTCGCGCCAGTTCCCAGGGGTTCAGCCAGACCATTTTGCCATGGCAGCAGGTGCCGGCACGGGTGCAGGTCAGCGGTAGACTATCAGTAAGGGCGAGGTTGGTCATGATTTCGTTTCAGGCGCCTTGGTTTTGCATTTCTGCATGCAACTAATATCATCTACCTATGACTGGAATGTCAATATTTTCGCGCTTCCTACTACGAAAACTCCATGTCATCATCATCCTTGACCCCACCCCTGCTCTTCCGATATACTAGCAATGCCGCACCTTGAAGCCATTCCAAGCGGCGTTTCGAATTACTTGAGGCCATCGACAAACCCAAGGAGGTCCGTATGAGAAAAGTGATACTGTTCTTTTCGCTATTGCCTCTCCTGTCCCTTTCAGCGTTCGGGTTTCATAATTTCGCAATCGCGCCGGATTCGGCGCGGATCGGCATCGACACGCTGACGCTGACCGGATCGTACGAGCATGTGGGCGACACACTCACCGTCGCCAGGTTCTTCCAGGATGTCAATCATAACGGCGTCTGGGACGCGGGGACAGACGTCGACGAAATGCAGGGCGGAAACTCTCAAATTATCGACGGCAGTAAGACCTCTGGGGGCAAAGATGGTCCGTCGGACACGGTTGCGGACGGGCTTCTGAATTTGAAATTGACCACGGACAACAGCCCGTTTAACTCACCGGGGTATTTTGTTTTTATTCTTAAGAGCGGCGGGATTTCCGACACCGCGAGATTCAAACTGCTTCAGACCAAAACCAGCACATTCATTTCCGGAATAGCGACCGGTCCGGGCGGGGCAGCGGCAAAAAACATACAAATCCGGGCCCAATTTTCCGATGCAACGACAAAAACCGGCTTCGCCGAAGTGACGATCTTGACCGATACGCTTGGCGCGTACGTTTTCTATCTGGATACAACGTACCGCGGGAAGTACGTGAATCTGCAGTATTCCAGTGACGGCGGCGTCTCTGTGCCGTCGACATGGATAATTCCCCACCCTATCGACACACTGCTGACAGACTCTCTCAAGAATATGAACCTGGTCTTTGCAGGAGCATCTCACTTTATCAAGGTCATCGTGCAGGACGAGCACGGTGCAGGAGTTAAGAACGCCCAGTGTTATCTCCAGGACTCGACAAGCAACCCGAACAATTTCACCACCGATTCCATCGGCAGATTCCTGCTCGGCGTTGCCACCGGCACCTACGGGATCTTCCTTCAATGGTGGAACTTTCCCGGCTACCTGGAGAACAATCGCAACAATCAACTGGCCGTGACGAGCGCGACAGACACGTTGCACGTCACCTGGGTCCTGCATTCCGCGGATACGGTCATCTCGGGAACGGTGACGGATGACAGTTCAACGTTCAGCAAAGGAAATCTTCCGATACAAGTGTCGGGATACATAAAGGACACAACGTATCAAACAGGCACGGAAGTCTCGGTAAAAGGGGTCTATAAAGTGCGTGTCTCCACATTCATAGATACCTATTCCGTCCAACCGATAACCAATAACCTTCCGAATAAATTCTACGTCTATCCTGCGGGATATTCTGCGGTCCATTATGGAAATACCGCCTGCAACTTCTCGATCCTGAAAGGCGCGGCCATGATCAAGGGAAGGGTACAGGACACAGTGGGCAATAGTGTTGGCGGCTGCCCGGTAATGATCGCGGACACTGCACTCAAGCTCTATTTCACAGTGTCTGCGGACGGCATGGGCAACTTCAGCCAGACCGTGCCGAGCGGGACATACATGATCGGGTTCAACGGCTTCGATAACAAAGTAAATTCGAACGTAAGCGGGACTGCAGGCCCGATCGCCATCACCGCTTCGAGCAAGGATACACTCGTCACATGCATCGCAAAGGTCAGCGCCGAAGCCCTCCAGCGCAACGGCAACGGCTTTGCGCCTGCGGCCTTCCGCTTTTCCAGCCTTCACTCGCCCCTGTCGCAGACGTTTACGTTCTCGACGCCGGTCGCGGGTCTGGCGCGCATTGTCCTGTTCGACCTTGAGGGCCGAACAGTCGCGACGCTGCTCAACAGGAATGTCCCGGCCGGTTCTTATCGTGTCAATTGGGACATGCAGAGCAGGCTGCTTGCTGCAAATAACATCTACATCGCGAAATTCGATTTCCTGGGCGCAAGGACGTTCGGCGCGGTGAAGAAATTCACGCTGGTCAGGTAACGGTTGTTGGAGCCTTTTGAAGCCTTGTTAAAAGCGGCGGTGTGAAAACCGCCGCTTTGATTTCATGGGATTTTTTCTTACACCTGGAACCGCTTGAAATTCAGGTCCCGGATGGGTTTGTAGTGTTTGTTGTTTCCGGAAACAAGAGCTTGGTTATTTTCGATTGCCGTCGCGGCAATAAGCGCATCATCGGTTGAAACGCCATTGCTCAACGAATATTCCTCTATATAAATTGATGCCCGATGCCCGATATTCGCCGAAACGGCAAGGATTGTAAAATCCATTTCATTCAAATACTTCTTTATGATTGTTTGCTGTTCCTTGTTCTGCGCATTTTGAAGCAATTCCATATATGTAATGATGGAAATACAACGGTCGTCTTCGGAATCGACCAGATTGGCCGCCCTCTTGCTTCCCCGTTGGATCCAAATGATTATGTCCGTGTCAAAAATCACGGGACCTCGTTCTCCTCATTTTCATGACAATTTCGTCAGGTCTTTCTTTGCTGTCTTTGAGCATCCCGAAAAGGGGTTGATCGGCGGATTTCATTGTCCCACCCTTTTTATAAGGCGTGATTTGCCCTTTCAATTTTCCGTGGTACAGGATTCTGACTTTTTCACGCCTTTCCAGCGCCTTAAGAACATCCCGCATTTTATACCGCAAATCCAAAACCGAAGCATCCATGGGACCTCCAAATATGTATATATTAAGTATACATATTACGGCTCATGCCGTCAATGATTTTCGTCTCAATCGCGCCCTTTGTTCTCAAGATACTAGTGACGCGGTTCCACCTACCCTATCTTCACCGACGTCATGGTCAGGGAACCGGCAACTGCCTTGTCGTTGAACAGTTTCAGCGTGTCCTTTTCTTCCTGTAACGCCAGCGCGTACAGAAGCGGCAGATAGTGCTCGGGCGTCGGGATTGCCAGATTGTAGGCCTTCCCCTGCGATTGATAATCGATCATCGATTGATGATCTCCGCTTCTGATGAACTTCTTCATTGTCTCGCTGGCCTCGATTGCCCAGTCGTACGCGTAGCCGATCTCATTCAGCTTGTCCCATGCTACCAGCGGAAGATTGTGGACCATGTTTCCGCTGCCGATAATCAGCACGCCCTTTTCGCGGAGCCATGACAGTTCTTTTGCATACTCGTAATGATATGCTGCGGGCTTCGAAGAATCCAGACTCAGTTGCAGCACCGGGATATTTGCATCAGGATACAGTCGCTTCACCACGACCCAGCAACCGTGATCCAAACCCCAATCCTTGTCCAGGCCGATCCGGGTTTTCGTTATTCTTTCGGAAATCTCCTTTGCCAACGCAGGACTTCCCGGCGCCGGATACTGCACATCGTACAATTCTTCCGGAAACCCGCCGAAGTCATGGATTGTTTTGGGCTTTGCCATGGCCGTGACCTGCGCGCCCCAGGTTTCCCAGTGCGCGGAAACGCACACGACTGCTTTTGGCCTTGGAATTTCTTTGCCGATGTTTCTCCATCCCGCGACGAATTCATTTTCCTCGATCCCGTTCATCGGGCTGCCATGACCCAAGAACAGTACAGGCATTTTTTTTGGTCCGTCGTTAGTTCCGGTCATTTCGCCCAACCCTTTCGCTTTCATGGCTATACCCGCTATAGGCAGGATGGCCATGGTTGTGAGAAATTCCTTCCTGTCCATTTTCAATTGCCGATCACTTTTTCAGGTCTTGCACGCACTCCTGTCATCGTAAACATAAACTACGTAATCTTCGTACGTACAAGCCACGTGATTTTGGCGTAGGGGAACTTCCGCTGAGCAGTTGCAAAAGGAAGTGATCATTCATACAATAGGTCTGAGTTATTTTTGACATTGGATTGCAAAACCTGGATCAGGATGTTGGAGAGCTCCTTATCATGGCGATGGAAAAGTCTGAAAAAGACCATTTCGTTTATATCACGTATTCCCGCCAGGGCTACAAGGATGTTGAGCAATTCCGGACGACCCTGTCGGCCTTATTGAGCGACAAGGCCTCGGAAAAAGATATCGTGATCGATTTCGGGCTAAGCAAATATCTGACGTCACCCGAAATCGGCGCCATCGTGAGGCTTGCCCAGGGTTTGGCTGCATCCACCCGTATTTTGCGAATCATTCCGTCCGAAGCACTGTACAAACAACTTTCATCATTGAACCTGACTAACTTGGAGCATCTTACCATCTATAAGGACCGTCAGGATTTTGCCGACCAATTGAGCAAAATGCAGTAGCTTTTTGCGTTGGCCTGCCTCCAAAACAAGATCGTAACCAAAATGTCGGACACGTCGTTTAATTATATTGATTGATATTTTCTCACGTTCCAACCAATCCCAAAGGAGGGTGTATGAAAAAAGTGATTCTTTCAGTTATTATCGCATCGTTTTGCCTGTTCCCCATGTCAAATGTCGCGGCACAGCCGGGCGAAAGAGCGGCCGTTGCCGGTGAATTGGGAGACCATCCTCGCATTGCGACCGCGATCACAGACCTCGAAGATGCGATTGCCTACATGGAAGCCGCGCCTCATAATTTCGGCGGACACAAGGCTGCAGCCATAGCGGAATGCCGTAAAGCCGTCAAGCAGCTCCGGTTGGCAATGAAATACCGCGCACGAAAAGACATGGGGCAATAATCGATTCTGAATTCGCGCATTCGCGGAACGCGGCGCTTTACATAAAGGCATAATCACCCAGTTGCATTGAACGGGAACTCCAAATCATGTATATTAAAGCTCTTTTTTCCAAAACACGAAAGCGTTCTTTGTTCAATGCAACTGACCGTCCGCGACGCATCCAAGCTTCTGAACCTGCCAGAAAAAGAAATCTACCGGCTGATCAAACGGAATGATATACCTTTTTACCGCCTGAACAAATCATGTTTTTTCAACAGGGCCGAGCTCCTAGAATGGGCCATCGCCCGGTCGGTGGACATTTCCGCTGATTTTTTTTCTTCCCCCGATTCCCGGACCGAAACGCTTCCGCAGCTTTGCGACGCCATTGAAAAAGGCGGCATCCATCGGCTTACGAACAACGATTCGAAGAGCGACATGCTTCGCATGGTCGTGTCCTGCATTCCGGGCCTCAGCGATCCGGACAGGGAACGCATCTTCACCGCCCTTCTGGCCCGGGAGACCTTGGGTTCGACCGCGATCGGAAACGGCATCGCGATCCCGCATGTCCGCAACCCCATTATCATCAACAGCAACGATCCGATCGTCCTGTTGTGCTTTCTTTCCAAGCCCATCGATTACGGCGCGCTGGACGGAAAAAAAGTTTCTACGATTTTCATGATGATAAGCCCCAATACCCGCATTCATCTTCACCTTCTTGCGCGGCTTTCATTCATTCTTCAGAACAAGAAAATTCAGACCATGCTTCCGGGCGAAAAAGACGACCAAATCATACTGTCCCGCGTCCGCGACCTGGAAAAGACCATCAGGCCCGCGGCAGATCCGGGAGCGCGGCCCTGACATGGAACTCCTTCTCATTGCAGTCTGCCTGCCTCTTTTAGGCGGAGCACTGAGCCTGTTGTCCGGCAGAAGGCCTTCTTTCCAGGTCGCTTGCGGTGCGGGAAGTTCCCTGGCGGGATCGGCATGCGGGCTGACTGCTTCTTTACAAATTCTCATTTCAAGAACGACCGTGTCGCTTTCCGCCCCCTGGCAGATGCCCCTGGGAACGTTTTCCCTGTCCATCGATAGCCTGTCCGCGTTCTTCCTCGTTCCGCTGTTCGTTCTTTCCCTGTGCTGCGCCCTGTTTGCGATCGGGTATACAAAACACGACTCACCGCCCGCAAAGGGCATCCAGTGGTTCTTTTTCAACATCCTCGTGGCAAGCATGGCCATGGTGGTGTGTTCCGCGAACGGTTTGTTGTTTCTTGTCGCATGGGAAATCATGTCTCTGTCTTCCTTCTTCCTTGTCCTGCAACGGCACACGGAACAGGAATCCCGCGACGCAGCGTGGATCTATTTCATCGCGACCCATATCGGCGCCGCATTTCTCCTCGGTTTTTTCCTGGTTGCCTCCTCGCAGACAGGTTCCCTGGATTTTGACACCTTCAAGAACCACGTATTCTCGCCTGTCATGGCAAGCGTGCTGTTCGGCGCCAGCCTGGTAGGTTTCGGGTCCAAGGCCGGATTCGTCCCGTTCCATGTCTGGCTCCCCAAAGCGCACCCCGCGGCCCAAAGCCATGTCTCCGCCCTGATGTCCGGCATCATGATCAAAATGGGAATTTACGGAATCCTGCGGACCCTGACGTTCCTTGGCGGATTTCAGGCGTGGTGGGGCATTGCCCTGATTGCGGTCGGATGCGTTTCGGGGGTCCTCGGCGTTCTCTTGGCGCTCGGACAACATGACCTCAAACGGCTGCTGGCGTATCACAGCGTAGAAAACGTGGGGATCATCGCCCTGGGAATCGGCAGCGGGATCCTGGGCGTTCGGTACGGCATTCCCTTTCTGGCGGTGCTGGGGTTTCTCGGCGGACTCTTGCATGTTGTCAACCACGCCTTCTTCAAGGGGCTCCTGTTCCTCGGCGCAGGATCCGTGCTCCACTACACCGGCACGGCGCGCATCGACTCGCTCGGCGGGCTCATCAAGAAAATCCCCTCGACCGCTCTGTGCTTTCTTGTTGGGTCCGTCGCCATCTGCGGGCTGCCGCCGCTCAACGGGTTCGTGTCGGAATTCTGCATCTATTCGGCGGGCTTTTACGGACTCCATTCCTATGCGGTCCATCCATTTGTGTTCTGCGCCGCGTCCATGGCCAGCCTGGCGCTGATCGGCGGTTTGGCCGCAGCCTGCTTTACAAAAGCGTTCGGCACCGTGTTTCTCGGCGAGCCCAGACAGCCCCTGAGGGTCCGGCATCACGTCGACGCGTCCATGAAGATTCCGATGTATTCGCTTGCCGTATTGTGCCTTGCGATCGGCATCGGATTTCCTTTTTTCTGTCCCTTGGTGCTGGCGCCGGTTGCCATTCTCATGCCGCAGGCGCAGCTTTTTCCCTATGCCGGGCAAATCATGCCCGGCCTCGTCGGCGTCTCCATCGGCGCAGGCCTGCTGTGCGTCCTTATCGGCTGCCTGGTGATACTGCGGCAACGGCTCCTTGCTGGAAAACCGGTGACCGCGGAACCAACCTGGGGCTGCGGCTACAATGCCCCTTCGTCAAGGATGCAATACACCTCGTCGTCGTTCGCGCAGCCCCTGGTTTCTTTTTTCAGGCTCGTCCTCAACACCGGCACGGACCGCCACATGCCCGAAAGTGCTTCCGCGGCGGCCTTCCCGAAAGACTGGCATTTTCATTCCCACGTGCCGGACTTGTTTCTTGACAATGTATACACCCCCGCATTTGGCGCCGTCGGGAAGGTACTGTCAAGGCTGCGCTGGCTGCAGGGAGGCAAAGTTCACAATTACGTCTTGTATATAGCCCTGACCCTTGTTGCGCTTCTGCTCTGGATGTTTGTATGGAACAGATGACCCTGAAAAGCGTCCTGTCTCCCCTGCTCGCGCTTTCGTGCGCTCCCTTGCTTTTTGGCATCATAGCCAGGATCAAGGCGCTTTTCGCGGGACGTAAG
>Ga0182027_10016238_pt1 | contig 10179 bp, 10 predicted proteins | sample 712E1DmetaG_FD_121300 | JGI IMG/M metagenome (GOLD analysis project Ga0182027, IMG submission 121300) | Permafrost microbial communities from Stordalen Mire, Sweden - 712E1D metaG (Illumina Assembly) | ecosystem: Environmental > Terrestrial > Soil > Wetlands > Permafrost | place: Sweden... | reverse complement strand
CCCGCTTGGAAGTGCTCGTCCCGTCGAGGTCGTCGAGGCCTTGCTCGGCGAGGGCGCGACGCAAGGCTGCGAAATCGTGCGCACCGGCCTGTTTGCCAAGGCGGCGGAAATTCGGGTCGATCCACTCGATATTGCGGCCTTGCGCGCGGACGCAATCGAGGTCGCCGCGCCCGGTGGCACGTCGGTCGTCGAGACGGACTTCGATGCCGACCGGGAATTGGAAAAGCGCGCTTGACAGTTCGGGCCGGGTCGGGCGTTATCCCTCCTGCCTGCACCGGCAAGACAGGAGAAACGCGGACATGAACCTTCGCCCGGCACCGCCCGAACGCAACTTGGTCGAACGTTCCGAGATCCTGGACGCCGTGGCGATGGCGCGCGTGCTGCGACGAATTGCCTTCGAAATCGTCGAGCGCAACGGCCACGACACCTATTTCGTCGGCATCCACACCGGCGGCGCCTTGCTGGCCGAGCGCATGGTGAAGCTGCTCGTCGAGGGCGGCGAAAAGCGGCCGGTGCTGGGTGCCGTCGACATCACGCTCTATCGCGATGACGTTTTTCACGGCCTGCCCAAGCCGGAAATCGGGCCGACCGACTTGAAGGAAAGCATCGACGATCGCGTGGTGGTTTTGATAGACGATGTGCTGTTCACTGGCCGAACCGTGCGCGCGGCGATGGATGTGCTGGCCGACTACGGCCGCCCGCGAGCGGTGCAACTCGCGGTTCTCGTCGACCGCGGTCGGCGCGAGCTTCCCATTCAGCCCGACTACGTCGGCGTGCGCGTGCAAACCACGGCCGAACAGTCGGTGCAGGTGATGTTCAGCGAGCTCGGCGAACCCGACCGCGTCGTCGTACGCGAAAGGAGCGGGCAATGAAAGGGCCGCACGCGTTTGCGCAGAAGCACCTGCTCGGCGTGGAGCACCTGTCGGCGGAAGAGCTCACGACGATTCTCGATCTCGGGGATCGCTTTCTCGAAATCGCCGACCGCCCGATCAAGAAGGTCCCCACCTTGCGGGGCAAAACGGTGATCAATCTGTTCCTGGAACCGTCGACGCGAACGCGGACGTCGTTTGAAATCGCGGCGAAACGGCTGTCCGCGGATGGCATCAACTTCACCGCGTCGGCGTCCTCGACGACCAAGGGCGAGACCCTCATCGATACGGCCACGAATCTCGATGCCATGAGCCCGGACATCGTCGTCCTTCGCCACTCGCAGGCGGGCTCCGCCCAACTTCTGACCAAATACATCCGGGCCGCCGTGGTGAACGCGGGCGACGGCCAGCACGAACACCCGACGCAGGCGCTGCTCGATGCCTCCACGATTCGCGCCCACAAAGGCAAGATCGAGGGTCTGACCGTGGTTATTTGCGGCGACATCGACCACAGCCGCGTGGCGCGTTCCAACATCTTCGCGCTTCGCACACTCGGGGCGCGCGTGCGTGTGGCCGGCCCGCGCTCGCTTCTGCCCCTCGGCGTGGCGGACCTCGGCGTGGAAGCCTTCGACCGCATCGAGCCGGCGCTGGAAGGCGCGGATGTGGTGATGATGTTGCGCATTCAGCTCGAACGCAAAGCCGGCGGACGTTTTCCCAACACGCGCGAGTATTCCCGCTATTTCGGCTTGAATCAGCGCCGCCTGAGCCTGGCCAAGCCCGACGCCATCGTCATGCACCCCGGGCCCATGAATCGCGGTGTCGAGATCGATCCCTCGGTTGCCGACGGACCGCGTTCGGTGATTCTGGATCAAGTCGCGCGCGGCGTGGCCATTCGCATGGCGGTGCTCTACCTGCTCGGCGGTGGCAACGAGGCGGTGGAGTAGGCGATGGAGTTGTACTTGACAGGTTCGCTCGCCCACCCCTATGTGAGGAGCAATTTTCATGGCTGACATCCTTCTGCGCGGTGGCCGCGTCATCGATCCCGCGCGCAATTTCGACGCGAATGCGGACGTGCTCTTGCGCGACGGCAAGGTGGCCGGGGTCGCGCCGGAAATCGCCGTGCCCAAGGATGCCCGCGTGATCGAGGTGAGAGACAAGTGGGTCGTGCCCGGGCTCATCGACATGCACACCCACCTGCGCGAGCCCGGCCAGGAATACAAAGAGAACATCGAGACCGGAACCGCCGCCGCCGCGGCCGGCGGGTTCACCGCCGTGTGTGCCATGCCCAACACGGTTCCGCCCAACGACAACCGCGCCGTGACCGAGCTCATCGTGCGTCGGGCGCGCGAGGTCGGGGCGGTACGCGTCTATCCCATCGGATGCATCACCCAGGGCCAGAAGGGCGAGAGCCTGGCCGAGATGGGCGAATTACAGGAAGCCGGCTGCGTGGCCGTTTCCGACGACGGCAAGAGCGTGATGAACAGCGAAGTCATGCGCCGGGCGCTGGAATACGCCCGCGGCTTCGGCCTGCTCGTCATCCAGCACGCCGAGGACCACAACCTGTCGGCGGGCGGGCCCGCGCATGAAGGTCCGGTTTCGACCCGCATCGGCCTGCGCAGTCAGCCCGCCGCGGCCGAATCGGCCATGGTCGCGCGCGACCTGGAGCTGGTGGCGCTCACGGGCGCTCGCTACCACGTGGCCCACGTGAGCTGCGCCGAAACCGTGCGTCTGGTTCGCGAGGCCAAACGGCGCGGTTTGCCCGTGACCTGCGAGGTGACGCCGCACCACCTCACCCTGACGGACGAGGCCTGCGCCGGCTACGACACCTCAACGCGGGTGAATCCACCCCTGCGCAGCGACAAGGATGTGGCGGCCGTGCGCGAGGCGCTGGCCGACGGAACCATCGACGCCGTGGCCACCGATCACGCGCCGCACTCGTCGGTCGAGAAGGACGTGGAGTTCGAGCAGGCGGCGTGCGGGCTCATCGGGCTCGAAACCGCGCTGGCCTTGTGCCTGGAATTGGTTCACGACAAGATCGTCAGCCCACTCGCGCTGTTTGCACGCATGTCGACCGCACCGGCCAGGATCCTCGGCCTTCTGGGCGGCACCTTGGCGCCGGATGCGGTCGCGGATGTGACGGTGGTCGATCCGCAAGCGACGTGGATCTGCGATCCCAGCCGCTTCCGTTCGCGCTCGCGCAATTCGCCGTTTGGTGGGCGTACCATGCGTGGGAAGGTTATGCTCACCATCGTGGCCGGGAACATCGTATTTGCAGAGGAGAAGCTCGTTGGCTGACGACGAAAAGAATTTTCCACCGGCGCTCCTGGCCCTGGAGGACGGCAGCGTCTATCGCGGCGTGGGCTTCGGCGCGCCCGTGGATCAAGCGGGCGAGCTGGTGTTCAACACCGCCATCACCGGCTACCAGGAAATCCTGACCGACCCGTCGTACCGCGGGCAGATCGTGATGATGACGGCGCCCGAGATCGGCAATGTGGGGGTGAACGCCGAGGACGATGAATCGATCCACCCGTTCTGCGCGGGCTTCGTGGTGCGCGATCTTTCTCCGCGCGTTTCCAATTGGCGCGCGCAGAGCAGCTTGCCGGATTTCATGGCCAAACACGGCGTGGCCGGCATTTCCGGCGTCGACACCCGCGCCATCACCCGGCGTCTGCGCATCGGGGGCGCGCAACGGGCGATCGTCACGCGCAAGGTGGACGATCCGGCTGGCGCCGTCGAGCGCGCCCGCAAGCATCCGTCGCTCGAAGGCCGAGACCTGGTCAAGGAGGTCAGCTCGGCCAAACCCTACGACTGGAACGAAGGCCTGTGGCAGACCCCGGGCAGCAAGCGCAACGACCTGCCGGTGCGACACAAGGTGGTGGCGTACGATTACGGAATCAAGCGGGGAATTCTCCGTCGCCTGCGCGCCTCGGGTTGCAGCGTCGCCGTGGTGCCTGCGAGCACGCCGGCCAAGGATGTCCTGGCCCACAAGCCCGATGGCATCTTCTTGTCCAACGGCCCCGGCGATCCCGCGGCGGTTACCTACGCTATCGAGGCGGCGGCAGAGCTGTGCCGTTCGGGCAAGGCGGTTTTTGGCATTTGCCTCGGCCACCAGATTCTGGGGCTTGCGCTTGGGGGCAAGACCTACAAGCTCAAATTCGGACATCACGGGGCCAATCATCCCGTGATGGATCTGACCACGCGCAAGGTGGAGATCACGTCGCAGAACCACGGCTTCGCGGTGGACGTCGACTCGCTGGCGGGCAAGGCCGTACTGACCCACATCAACCTCAACGACAAGACGGTCGAAGGCATGCGCCACGACCGGCTGCCCATCTTCAGCGTGCAGTATCACCCCGAAGCATCGCCCGGTCCCAACGACCCAAGCTACCTGTTCGATCGCTTCGTCAAGCTGATGGACGAAAACAAGCGGTGAGCACGCACGCGTCCCCAACCCATCCCTGGGATCCTGGGTCCATTCACACACTTCTCGACGAGCTTGCGAGCGGCTATGCCGGGGCTGAGTTCCACGCCGAGATCGCGGCTGCCCGCGAGGAGTATTTCACCCGTTCGGGCAAGGTGTTCGAGGACGACGCTGAGGTTCACGAAGCCCGCACCGTGGCGTTTTTGGAATGGTACGTGATTGAGCGACCCCTCAAGGGCGGACAGCCCCCGGTGATTCACGCCTTGGAAAAGGCGCGCGCGTCCTCGTCGGCGAAAGCGGAGCGACTGAACGACCTGGCACGCCTCGCGACCAGTCACCGCAGCTTGTTCGACATCGCCCACGTCGATGGCTACACCATCGAGCTAGAGGACGTCTTGGGCGGTGCACGCTTTCGTGTCGTCGAACGCCGCAGCACTGTCGGCTTTGAGGTCGGGGCGCTGGTCGAGGCGCGCGTGGTGTGGGAAGGCGCACAGGCGGTTTTCGCCAAGACCTTCCTTTTTCACCCCCGCGATGCGCGCAGCCAAGTCCTCGATCTTGTGGACGACGCCCTTGCCGCGGGCAAAGACCGCGACGAAATCATGTTTCACCTGGCCCAGCTCTACCTGCGCTGGCACCGCCACGGTCACACCAATGCCGCCCGCATCTACAAGGGCGGTTCCACCGTGGGTCCCGTTCCTCTTTGATTCCATGAGCACATGTACTAGAAAGCACATGCTTGCAAGCGCCGCCGGTCTTTCGGTGCGCGCCGGCAGGCGGAGAACAAGATGCCAGTCGTAGTAGTTGTCGGCGCTCAATGGGGCGATGAAGGCAAAGGCAAGGTCGTCGACCTGCTGACGGAACACGCCCATGTGGTGGCGCGCTGGGGTGGGGGCGCCAACGCCGGCCACACCATCGTCGTGGACGGGAAAAAGTACGTCACCCACCTGATTCCGTCGGGCGTTCTGCGGCCAGGCGTTGCCTGCGTGCTCGGCGAGGGCATGGTCATCGACCCCAAAACCCTGGTCGAAGAAATCCGCACGTTCCGCGGCCATGGCTTGCTCGCCAGCGACGGCGACTTGGTGGTCGGCGGACGCGCGCACCTGACCTTTCCCCATCACCGCGATCTCGACCGCCTGCGCGAAGGCCGGCCGGACGCCATCGGAACCACCCAGCGCGGGATCGGTCCCACCTACGAAAGCAAAGCCTCGCGCACCGGTCTGCGCGTCGAGGATCTTCTGCGCCCCGAGCGCCTGCGCCGCAACGTTGAGCGCAATCTGAGCTACGTGGCGCCAGCACTCGCCAAATTCGGCGCGGACGTGCCCGACGTCGACGCGCTGGTGAAGGAATACCTCGGCTACGGCGAGGAGCTTCGTCCTTTTGTCCAGGATTCGTCCCGCTTCCTGTATGAGGCGATCCGCAAGGGCCGCAACGTCCTTTTCGAGGGTGCGCACGGCGTGCTGCTCGATCTGGACCATGGCACCTACCCCTTCGTCACGTCGTCGTCGACGACCGCCGGCGGCGCGTGCACCGGCTGCGGCATCGGTCCGACCTCCATCGACGCCGTCGTCGGGATCGTGAAGGCGTATGCGACACGCGTCGGGAACGGTCCTTTTCCCACCGAGCTTTTCGACCCGATTGGCGAGCGCCTGCGCGACGTGGGGCATGAGTTTGGATCGACAACGGGCCGTCCCCGACGCTGTGGTTGGCTTGATATTCCGGCCTTGCGTCTCACGGTGCGACTATCCGGAATCCAGTCATTGGCCTTGACCAAGTTGGATGTGCTTACCGGGTTGGACGAAATCAAGCTGTGCGTGGCCTACCGCCTGAACGGGAAGCTGATCGACGAGATGCCGCTCGATCCCGACGACTTGACCGTCGTCGAACCCGTCTACGAGACACTGCCGGGCTGGTCTGCGCGGTCGTCGGCGCCGGCGTCCAAGCCCGAGGATCTGCCCCCTGCCGCACGTTCCTACATCGCGCGCATTGCCGAGCTTGTGGGCGTACCGCCGTCAATCATCTCGCTCGGCCCGGCGCGCTCCGAGACCATTCTCTGTAGCAATCCGTTTCTTGAGGCACGTGCTCACTAGCGCAATGCAAGAGTGTTTCCGTGACCATCCGGTCGCTCGGCAAACGAGCGATGCCGGGAATGTCGTTTGCAAGTCAATCTTCTGGCAGAATCCGCCTTGCCACGAAATGACCGCTATCTATAATTCCCCGGCCAACTGCCCGTCGATGCCCGTCGAAACGAGGAGCCCATGAAGATCGTCTGTGACGCCTGCCAGGCTAAGTATTCGATAGCTGACGACAAAATCCAGGGGAAGTCCTTCAAGATTCGGTGCAAGAAGTGCAATCACATCATCGTCGTCAAGACCGGTGGTGACGGTGGTGCCGTCGCGCCGGGGGCGGAAAAGTCGAAGTCAGGCCCCATCGCCGCCGCGGCGGTGGCCGCGCAGGGCGTATGGCACATCGTGGTCGATGGTGATCAGGTAGGTCCGCTTGGCGATGCGGAGGTAAAGGATCGTTTGCGCCAGGGCCAGATCAATCCCGACACTTTGGTTTGGAAAGAGGGTTTTGCCGACTGGGTGAAACTGTCGACGGTTCCCGAGCTTGCCGCGCCGACCGCAAGGGCCGCGCAGGGCGAGCCACGGCGGTCCTCGACGCGTGAGTCCGTGCGGGTCGAAGCGTCTGCCAAGGCGGCGGCACCTGCCAATGCCGACGAAGCGGACGGGGACGTGTTTGGCGCTGCGACGGTGATAACGCCGGCCGGAACCGCCGATCTCTTCGCGTCCGCCATGGCGCCCACCGCAGTGCCCACCCCGGTGGCGCCTGCTCCGTCCTCGCCCTTCTTGTTCGGGGGATCGTCGAGTCAGGCGTCCGAGCCTGCGCCGGTGGCGGCCAAGTCACCGGGAAATGGCGCCGGCACCAGCCATCTCACCGGTCAGCGCAATGAGAATTCGGTGCTCTTCTCGCTGTCGAATCTCGAAGCGCTCGCGGTGCCAACACAGTCCGCCGGCATTCGTGCTCCCTCGACCACGTCGACCACGGAAGGGTCCGGCCTTATCGACATTCGTTCGATGGCCGCCATGACTCTCAACGACGGCGGCGGCCACGACGCACGGCGATCGTCTGATTCCCTACCGACCTTCTCGACGCCGCAGTTTTCGCCAGTCGCGCCGGTGCTGCTGCCCATGTCTTCGAGCGGACCACCCAAGTGGGTCTATCCGATCTTGGGTTTGCTTGGCGTGGGTGTCCTGGTGCTGGGTTACGGGATCTTCAAGGTCGTTACTGCTCCGCCGCCAGCGTTGCCGCCGCCGATTACCATTCCGGCTCCGGTTCCGCCCGCGCCGGCGGTCCAGCCGGCTGCCTCCGGCCACGCGGCGCCTTCGGTTGCGCCACCGGGGGAAGGTGCCAATCCGTCCAAAGCCGAGGAAAATCCCTCCGCTACCGAGGAAAAGCCTGCCGAAAAAGGCAAGGGCGGCGGCTCGAGCCGAGGCGAGAAGGGGCACCATAGGGGAGGCGAACAGGCCTCAAGCAAGGGCGGATCGGACAGCAGGAAGGGCGCCGAACCTTCGGCGCCGAGCCCGTCGCATGCCGCGGAGACTGCCTCCGGCGCCAAACCGACTGGGAAGAAGGGTGGAAAGTCGATCGACGACATGCTGGGCGAAGTCGGCAACAAGAAGTCGGGCGGCGACGATGCGAGCAAGCCGAAGCCGGCGGTCAATCTGATTTCGCTAACCCAAAGCGATATCGTCAACGCGATGCGGGCGGTCCAGCCCAAGATCCAGGCCTGCGCCAATCAATTCAAAGTGCCGGGAACCGCCATGGCCAGCATCAGCGTCGCCTCGGGCGGCAAGGTGGCTTCGACGACGGTGACAGGTAAGTTCGCCGGCACGCCCACCGGAACCTGCGTTGAAGCAGCCGCCAAATCGGCGAGATTCCCGCCGTGCAACTCGATGAGCTTTCCTTGGCCCTTCACGCTCAGCCCCCGCTAGGCCGGTGCAAACAGCAAGACAACTTCAAGGCCCCGTGGCCACTGCAGTTCGCGCGCACATAGCCGGTACCGTCTGGAAGGTCGAAGTATCGTTCGACGACGAGGTCGACGAAGGACAGACCGTCATCGTGCTCGAGTCCATGAAAATGGAGATGCCGGTCGAAGCTCCCGTCGCCGGGCGGGTCACGGCAATCCATGTGGCGCCGGGGCGTTTCGTCGAAGAGGGCGAAGCGCTTATCGAGCTTGGTTAATTGGGGGCGGCGTCGGGATTCGGCGGCGTCGGCTCCGGCTTGCGTGGCGGCGGAGCGGGCGGGCCGCGGTCGTCGCGCAGTTTGGCGACGAGCCGGTCGAGGAGCATTTGCTCATAACGGTGAGGCAATTCCGGAATAGAAACTGCCAGCCGGGTCGCATCGCGTCCATCTCTGTCGGTGATGCGGATTAATTCGAGCGATCCCTTGCAGGTCTTGGGGCCGTCGAGATAGTCGAACAGGATGTAGCCGGCGTCGTCGTCCTTCTCGCGAATCGGGAAGTTTCGGTCGACGCGCAGGAAACGCACCGTACTCGGCCAAACATCGGCGACCGGATAGGGGACGACTTCCAGCGTGCGCGCCCAGACGACATCGGGAGCGAGGAGAAATATCGCCGCGAAGACGGTCGGGGCCATCCGCCCGTGCCGGCGAAGGGCTGCGCTCATCCTTCTCCGCCTTGCGCGGCGGCGCGCTTGGATTCGACCACCAAGGTACGCAGCGAGCCGGAAGACTCGCCGACAAAAAGCAGGGCGACAAATCCCAGTGCCACGTACCATACGAATTGAATGCCGTGTAAGGCAACTGCATAGGCGCCGCCCGCCGATGTAAGAATCGATTCGGGGAGGTAGGCCGCGAGCGCGAGCACGATGCCGGCGTGGAATTGGCCGACCAGCCCGGGGGCGTTGGGCAAAGAGATCATGACGCCGGTGAACGCCATGGCGGCAAAGGCGCCGTGGATAGGAATGGGAAGATGCATGGCGCGGGCGAGAATCCACATCCCCATCCCATTCGCGCCCCAGTAAAGCAGCGTCTGGATGAGGAACGGAATCATGTCGCGCGGGTGGCGAAGGGCACGAAATCCCTGAATCAGCGCGCGCATCCTGTCCGCGACCTTGTCCGCGGTTTTCGGCGAGATCCGCCGCAGGAAGGTGAGCGCCAGGGCAAGTGCGATGGTCTTGTCCGGCCAGCGCAAGGCACAGCCGAGGAAAATCGTCAGCCCCAGGAAGCCGAGGAGAGCCAGCCACGCCGACACTGCAAGCACGGCTGGGTAAGCCTTACCACCGTGGGTAAACGCGAATAGGTACGTGACGAAGAGAAGGATAGCGATAACCAAGCCGTCGACGATGCGTTCCACCGCCACCGTTCCAAGCACCTCGCTCATGCGCGACTGCCCCTGGCGAACGACGTAGTACGGGCGAGCAAATTCGCCGAGGCGAAAGGGCAGAGCCAGGATGGCCATGAACCCCACCGTGGAGATGATCATCAGTCGGCCGAAGGTCATCGACACGCCGATGGGACGCAAAAGGTACTTCCAGCGCCACGCGCGCAGGATGTGCACGGGCACGATCGACAGCGTGTAGATGAGAACCGCGGACAGCGGGATGTTGCGCAGGACCGCAGCCGTCTGGCGCAGATCGACCTTGCGCACGGCCAGGCCGATGCACAACGCACCGACGGACAGGGAGAGAAATATTTTCGCGAAGAGTTTCACGTTGGTGGTGCGCGGGGGTGGTGACAGCGAGGCTAGGGCAACTCGCCTTGCAAGATACGTCGAGGATTTTCCTCAAGCAACTGGGTCACGGCGGCAGCGTCGCGGTGCTTGCGAATCCAGGCGATGCCGGCGGCGATCTGGCCAGCGGTATCCGGGCT
>Ga0182027_10016237_pt1 | contig 10180 bp, 9 predicted proteins | sample 712E1DmetaG_FD_121300 | JGI IMG/M metagenome (GOLD analysis project Ga0182027, IMG submission 121300) | Permafrost microbial communities from Stordalen Mire, Sweden - 712E1D metaG (Illumina Assembly) | ecosystem: Environmental > Terrestrial > Soil > Wetlands > Permafrost | place: Sweden... | reverse complement strand
GGCTCGTTTCTGGGTCGAGCCTGGCCGCTTGCCGGGCCGGCCTGGCGCGGGCTTGGCCGCTGGCTTGCCGTTGGCTGGCCGCTTGCCCACCATGCCTGGCGCGGTCCTGGCCGCTGGCTTGCCGCTGGCCTGCGCCAGCCGGGAGCTGGCCTGTTGGACCGCACGCTGGGCAACGTCCCCAGCGACCACGCTGGCACCACGCTCCACGGCTCCCACGAGCAGGGCGCCCGAACCCGCGAATGGGTCCACGACCAGGCTGCCCCGACCGATGCCGGCCATTGCCGCTAGCTCGCGCCCCAGGCCATCGGGCTTCATTGTTGGGTACCGTTCAGCCGTGCCTGGCCCAACCGCGGCCACCGAGACCAGATCGACGCCAGAGAGCGTCCGCGAGCCTGGCAGGCGGCCAACCAGAACGAACTCTGTTTGGTGGCGAAGTCCACCACCGAGCCCCGGATACTGTCGGTCCCAGGTGATGGTCCGGATGCCGGCGAAGCCAGCCCGCTCCAGGGCGCCGATGGCGTCGCGTAGACCGTCGTTGTTGGTCATCGCCATCATGACCCCGTCGGCCTTGAGCTTGCGGCGGGCGACCGCGAAGACCCGGCCGATCTGGGGCCAGGTCAAGCCATTGGGGAACCAGTCGCGGAGGTGACCGGAGGTCGAGCTGCGGTTGATTGAGGTGTACGGAGGGTCCGTGATAACCAGGTCGATCGAGCGATCCGGGAACGAGCCCAGCAAGCGCTCGGCTGAGACCAGCTGGACGCGAACGCGCTCCGATGGCTTCGCGGTCATGACGCGACCCTCCTCGAATCTTGCGGGTGCCAGGCGTAGTAGCGGCTCGATGGCAGGCGTTGGGCTTGCAGGCGCGGATGGACCACGGGGAAGCCCCAGTCGTCTTCGGTCGTGACCGCGCCACACGTGGGGCAGACTCGCGGCACGCGGTAGGTCTGGAAGCCGAGCCCACCTATGACAAGTTCGTCCTCTCGTGGCGGCTCGGCCTCGTCGACCTGGACGCGGTAGAACGAGCCGAAGCCCGACACGAGCCTCTGACGTCGGGTGGCCAACAGGTACTCGCCGATGCGCTCGGGGTCGAGGGAGTCGATGATCCCGTGGGGCTTGCCCACGTACTTGAGGACCTCACGGATGGCACCCTGTCGCGCCTCGGGATCGTCGCGACTCACGGCCTCGACCCAGACCGACCAGGACCCCTCGCAGCGGGAGCTGCGGCCGTGGCGGCAAGTGCACCCTGTGGCAGGTAATGGCCTGCCAGGTGTCGCGCATCTCGGCCCAGCTGATCCACGGAGCATCCGCCAGGGTGTGCAGGTGCGGGTGCCAGGTGCCGGACTCCTCCGAGTACGTCAGGTCGCAGGCAACGGCTCCGCCCGCGACGCGCTCATGGCGGAAGACCTCGCAGTTGCGGTCGCGGCGATGGCCCGCGTGGGGGCAGCCGAGCGGGCAACCGTCGGCATGGGTCTGGGTCGGCGGATGGACGAGGCAGCAGCTCCGGCAGCGGCCGGTCCGAGTCGGGCAGCCGGGCTCGCAGCCGGGAAGGTGCGTCTCGCCCCGGCGGGCGCCACAGCCACCGGCGCACCGAGGCGACCTGCAGTCGGGCGCGGGCACCGGGGCATGGCAGGGATGGCCAGGTGCGCCGTCTGGTTCCCCGTCAGGGCCCATCATCGGCCAACGCCAGCGGCATGGTCCGCCCGCAAAGATGGCCCGTCGGCGGAGCCGACCGAAGTCACTCCTCATCCGCCGAATGCCGGCCTCCAGTTCACCCGGCTCGACGTTGCAGACTGTCAAGGTCCAGAACTTCGGCCGGTTCATCCTCTGGGCGAGAGTGTCGTATCGCTCCAGCAGACGAGCCATTCGCGCTCGTTCGCAGTCGGGGCAGCCTCGGACGTGACAGGACAGCGGAGTGGCCACGCCCGACCCACAGGCGCGATGCGTCAGGACTCGGACCAGGGTGCAGTCGCGCAGGGCGCCAGCCCGTTCGTCGAACCAGAAAGCACGCTCGACATCGCCGGCCTGGTGAGCGCGGCGGCCGCATTCGCCGAGAACGTCGGCAAGGTCGAGCTTGGACGCCTCGCGCTCGGCCGGATCGCGAAGTAGCTTGGCGAGCTGGTCCGCCGGACCTCGCGGCGGCCTCTTGCGGGCCGATTTCGTGCTCCCACTGTGGACTTGGTGCCCTGTATAGATAGAAGTGGCATGCGCGCGCCGGGCGGGAGCGGGAGCTGTTGCGACGAGCCTCCGATCGTTCACGGCTACGAGGCCCATGTTTCACACCTACGGCCCAAAGTGGCCCGATGGCCCCCCTTCGAGCCGAGCGCAGTGCCGTGCGGCCTCTGAGCGACCCCAGAGAGCATCCCTGCTCGTCTCGCCAGACTGACGCGCTTGCGGCACAGGTCGGTGCATGTCAGCCGGTCCGCCCGGCTCGCGATTGGGATAGGAGTCCCACAGGAGAGGCAGCGGTGCGTGTTCATCGGCGGGCCCCTGCCGCGACGGTGGCGCCCACCCGCTCGGCGTCGCCGCGCAACCTCGCCTCGCAAGCCCGGCAGCGCGGTCGGCCCCGAGTCGCTCGCGACTTCCAGGCATGTCCACACCGGGCGCAGACGCGCCACGGCCGAAGCGTTACCTGGACAGTCAATGTCGCTGACTGATCCCGTTCGGTTGTCATCTCGACCCTCGTTCCCGTTGCGTGTGGCCTGTCGGTCGAGGCGATAATCGACGTCTCAGCAAAGCGGGCTGCCAAATGGCCGAGCGTGGAACGCGAGAATCGAGCGTGGAAAACTGCGTGGAACTGCGCACCCGAGGCAAGTCACTTCGGCGCGAAATGGCGGCCTCACTTATTAGCGACTTGCCCGACGACCCTTCCAGTCCACGCTCACTGTCCGGGATCGAGCGCCAGCGCGGATCCCTATCGAGTTCGCAAACGTGGCTCGCCAATGGCGCTGCCGCCCTCGATCCGAGCGTGCTCTCGGCACTCGCGTCGGATCGCGACTCGCCGTTCTACGACTCGCTCTTCGGGCTGGTTCTACGGGGTCTGGAGCAGGCGGTCGCTCCGGAGCGCTGGTCCGAGCGGACAGAGCCAGTCGTCGTCAACTACGGACATGTCCGTGTCGGGCTGTTTGACTGGACGACCGATCGGGACGACTTCATCGAGACGCTGCTCGGCGGGCAGGTACCGACGAGTCTGGCCTATGCCCCGCGCGGGCCCGTGCTGCCCGTGTGGTTCGCTAAGGATTACGACGTGGTCCGCAAGTTACTCGGAGCGACGGTCGAGGACACGATCGCGCTCTTTGGGATGAGCGGCGCCGAGGCTGCGCAACAGGTCGGCCCTCTCGACCGAGTCGCCACCGCGATGGCAGACCGTGACCCCGTCCGGGGCAACGTTCAGAAGGCGCTGCTGCGGATCGACCCCGACGGGTATGCCGCCACCCGAGCCGGGCGGGCGACGCTCGGGGTCATGCGTTCGGCGCCGCAGTGGCGCAGCCCGAGGATGGATCTCGAACTCGCGGGCGCCTTCGACGTCGGCGTGGCCGGGCGCGTCGGGCTCGCCTTCTGGGGTAGCGCAAGGCCGCTCCGCTCATATCGGGCGACCATGGCGGCACACCTCCGGTTCCTGTTCGACTACGCGGTGGCTCCACAGAACCGGTGGCCCGATGTGCGGGCCCAGCGCGAAGCTACCGCAGTCTGGTTCCTCCCTCGGTGGGGAGGCCTCGCTGGGCCGGGGCAATCCGTGACGCGTCCGAAGATTGCTCGCTATCTCCGGCGCGAGAACCCTAGCGACTACGAAGGCGAGGCTGAGGCGGTGACCGTTCGCCGCCTCCACAGCTTGTCGGCGGCAATGCGCCGACCGGAAACGGCGTCGCCGGGTCGACCGGGCGTCTGATACTCCGCTACCCGAAGAGTTCGCCCTGCTCGGCGGCCTTCTTTTCGACCCGCTCGGCTTGCTGGTAGGCCGGGAGAACGAGCACCGGAAGGTTGGGCCGACTATGCTCTTCGAGCAGCTCGCGGATGGTAAGGATCTGGATGCGCGGGTAGTCGCGGCCGGACAATTCAGAGTGATAGACGCCGGCTGTTGTGGCCTCCAGCTTCATCGGCCCGGACGGCTCCTCCAGGGTGACGAAGAGGCCGATCTCAGCCTTCTCGCGATCCAGCACGCCCTTGAGATCGCGTATCTGGCTTGAGTTGACCGAACCGCTCTTGACACTCACGAGCGCCCGGCCCATCTCGCCGCGCGGCCCCGTGGAGAAGCTGATCACGCCGTCGATGCCCTTGTCCGCGCCCTTCTTCTGGGCGCCGCCTTGCGGTTGCGCGCCGATCAGATCGAGCGCCCACCACTGGAACTGATACTGGCCTTCGAGCCCCGTGCCCACGAGCATCGCTCGCGCGCCATCGACCTCGGTCGGCTGGCCGATCACGTCCACGTCCACTAGGCCAAAACTATCCTTGAGCCGTGCTTTCATGACTGCGATGGACAGGTAGGTCACGTCGATGCCGATCCACTGGCGGTCGAGCTTCTGCGCGGCAACCAGGGCGGTACCGCAGCCGCAGAACGGGTCAAGGACGATATCGCCGGGCTTGGAGCTTGCCGAGATAATCCGCTCCAGCAGCGGCAACGGCTTCTGCGTCTCCCAGCCGAGCCGTTCCTTGGCCATCATGTTGATAGGGTCTATGTCCGTCCACACATCCTGCGCAGGGACGCCTGACATGTCGTCTAGGTAGATCTTCAGGTAGGGCCATGCCCCTGGCTTGTCCGGCCAGTGGATCAAGCCGAGGGCGTCCAGCTTGTCGAGTTCCCTTGGCGGTCGCACCCAGTGCCGACCCTTGGCTGTCGGGTCAATCCCGTGCCACGACAGCCCGGTTTCTCCGTGTCGGATGCCCGCTCCGGTTGGGTTCTCATGCTTGAACCTGCGGCCCGACGCATCGACGTGTCGGTAGTGTTGGTCGAGGTAAGCCGAGTCGTATTCCTGGAACACCCTGTTCCAGAAGACAGCCGACGATCTGCCGTAGAACAGGATCGAGTCGTGGCTCGCACCGAAGCGGTTCGCGGTGTTGTGACCGTGGCTCCGCTTCCAGACGATCTCGTTTCGGAAGTTTTCCGGTCCAAACGTAGCGTCTAGAAGGACCTTCAGATAGTGACTCGCTGTCGGGTCGCAGTGGAGGTAGAGCGAGCCCGTCGGTTTGAGGACCCGGTGGAGTTCGACCAGTCGGACCGCCATCTCGACGAGATAGGCCATCATCTGGTTCTCGCCGATCCCGGCGCGCAGCGCGGCCACGATCGTGCTGACCGTGGACGGCACGCGGCCCTGGTTGCGGGCGGTGTTCGTCAGGTAGGCGTACTGCGCCTCGGCGTCGGGCCCCCAGTGCCAGGTGTCCTCGAAGGCCAGCAGCTGGGCGTCGCTCTTGCGCCCCGACTCGTCCTTGAAGATGACGTTGTAGTCGCGGTTCGAGTTAAACGGCGGGTCGAGATACACGAGGTCAATCGACGCGTCCGGGATGTAGCGCCGGAGGATGTCGAGGTTGTCGCCGTAGTACAAGACGTTGGTCTGCACGCCCGAAGAGTAGCGCCTGGCGGCTCAGGTCTTGGGGCAGGATCGCGAGACTGTGGGACCTCAACGGACCCGTCGCGGAATCGCCCCGTGATCCCGAGGGCCGGCTGCAAGACCCGGCAGTGGGATGACGACCGTGGCGCGCGCTAGTGTCTAGTTACTCCCAGATCAATCGGGAGAGTGCGGCGCCTTCTTCCGACCGGTGGGCTTCGCCAGCACATCCATGCTCCGCGCGCCTCTCCAGTGGGCTCGGGCGTGCAGGAAGGAATACACGCTGACCACGCAGGAGCCACCGAATACCGCCACGCGCGGGCCAAGCGTGTCCGGATCTAATTCGATCGCCATGCTGAACACGGCGGCCAGGACGCAGCCAAGGCCTATCCAGTGGAGCGTGTCACGCGCGAGCGTCGATGAGATCCGCCCCGGCAGAAAGCCAGCCGCCCATGCTGCCACGAAGGCCGTAAGGGCGGCCACGAGCGGCGCCGATGCCCGGCCAAGGGTGGAAGCCGGGCCGATAGCCAGACCGGCCAACACGAGCCCTGCGATGGTGAGGCTATCCGCCCGCTCGGCGATGTTCGCTTTCATCAGTTCAGGGCCGGCATCGTCACGGATCCAGGCACGTCCATCGCGCCGCAGCGGGAGCACGAAGCAGAGACAGAGCCACCATATCGAGGTCGCCCCAACGATCACAAACTCGACCAGATCGGTCGTGATCGGGCCGGGGAAATCGAACTGGGGTCGCCAGCCAGCGAAGAGGGGCAAGCACAAAACCACGACCACACCGACGCTCAGAACCTCGCCGATACGTGCCCACCGACTCAGCACAGCGGACATTTCCCGACGAGGAAGCCGTGCGGGCACACGGTGGACTTCAGGAGGAGTGAGTCGGCGGCCTTCGTCGCGGTGCCGCGATTAGCAGTCGCGATCAGGAGTGCTCCGAGCAGCCTCCGACGCTTAGCCGGCCCAACGGCGGCGATAGCCTGGGCAAGTTCGAGCAGGTGCGCTTCGGAGATCCCGCCGAAGGACTCCTGCAGCCGACGCAGGAACTCGATGACGAGATCGAGTTCCTCGCGGCTTATCTGTGCGGGCTCAGTCACGCGCCACCCCCCGCGGGCCTACTTGCAGAGCGAGCACTTTCCAACGATGTTGCCGTGTGGGCAGACCATCGATCGGGTCGCGTCCCGCTCCGACTCTGAGATCTTGCGAAGCCGCTCCTCTTCGGCTCGTCGTCGTGCTTCCTCTTCGGCTCGTCGTCGTGCTTCTTCGGCTGCCCGCCTCGCCTCGTCTTCGCTCACGTCCTCACCTCTTCGTGTCCGCAATCGATGCGTTCGGCATAACGCTATCCCATAGCGTGGCGGTCCGGGAGACCGATCTGTTCGACGCCATAGTCGCGATAGCCGCTCTCGGCAAACTCAGAAGAAGTCCCTCAGATTCGACTTGACGAGATGACTGGAGCACGGGAGTCGGTGTCGTTTGCGTGGAAGGGGTCGACTTCCTGAGATCGATCCGGAACCCCGAGATCGCGACCAAGAGGGTGACTGCGGCAATGATCATCGCAATGAGAGCGACCCAGAACGTCCGCGACATCAGATCCCGCGACTCTTTGGCCGCGGTTGTTTGACTCGCCTGATGGGCGTTGAGCGTTTCCATCGCACGCGCGATGTCGCCCAGTGCCTTGAGCTGTTTGTTGCCTTGGTCCAGGGCCGTCGCCTCGAGATCACGTATCCCGCGGGCCGCACGAAGTTGCGCGTCAACTCCGGGGTTGATGGCGATCACGGGAGACGGATTGGGCGTGACTCCCGAAGGGAGGTTGAGGTCAAGTCCTTTCCAGAGGCTCGCGAAATCCTTGACCATGCGATCCTGCGCCGTGAACGCTTGGCCCAGGGCCGAGCCGGGGCCCAACAAGCCCAGGGTGGACTTACCGATTTCGAGGTCCATGCCGTGCGTGAGGCTTGAGATGCTCTTCTGCATCTGGTCGACCAGACCCTGAAACTTGGCTCTCTCTTCTCGGGCCCACCGCTTCACCTCCGCGCGCAGCTTGGCGATCGATGGATCTGCATCGGCTGTTCCGCCTCGCCATGAACGCTCCTGAGCCAGACATGTCTCGAGAGCGGCGGTCAAATCGCCATCAGAGAGCGCCTCAATCTTGGGCGCGTCGTTCGGGTCAACCAGTTGCTCAATGAGGGTCTTGAGCGCGAAGTCTCGATCTGACAGTCCGGTGTCATCCGCAATCTCAAGAACCTTGAACCAGGCGTTGCCCGAGAACACATGGCACTCAGGGCCGTCCTGGTAGAGCGGGTACCGCTGGAGAGGAATCTCGAGAATCCTCTTCCGATCGAGGGGGGAGGACGAGCCCGCATCTTCTTGCGGTTCGTCTCCAGGCTCATCGCTCATGGTTGGCGCCCCTCGCTATTCGATGGCCCAACTGTGACCGTCGGCCATCATGCGGTCAAGAACGGTCCGGGGAGACGGGCCGACAACCGTAACGGCATCGTTGGCCATTAGCCAGCGGGTGAATCCGCGGATCGCGTCCACTTGTCCTGCGTGGTTGATCCCGGCGGCGGCTAGCTTGTTATCTCGGCCTCAAGTCCGCTTGACGCCGCGGCATCGAGCCTCTCCTTGCGCAAGGCAAGAAGCATTGGCATGGGGGTCGCCCCTCCCGCGATCAGGTCCGAAACTCTGCCATCTGCGAATCACGAACATCTACGAAGGCACGAGCCAGACTGCGCGGTCTGGCTCGTCAACTCGTGGCTGCTCCTGCGCGACACCAACCTGCTCGAGTCCAAGAAGTCCGTCGCCCGGGCCTACATCGCGTCCGCCGGCCCGCGGCTCCGCGTCTCGGCCGAGGTCGTGGTCGGGGCCAACGCAGTTCCACTCGAAGCCATCCCGGTCCTGCTGAGGTAACGAGTTCCACGCCGTTCCAGTGGCCGCCGGGCCAAGCCCGGCGGCCACTCTCTATCTGGCGGACCCTGTAGTTCAATCAGCTTTGGCCTTGGTCTGGTGCCAACGCGCGAGCCCGAGGCGCTACGGCGTATAGAGCTCGGCTGAGGCGAGTGGTGTCGTACCATCCCAGCCCCCGGCGATGAGGACGCCTCCATCCGGAAGCAGTATCGACGTGGCACCGTACCGAGGCGCGGTCAGAGATGGAGCCGGTGTGAACTCGCTGGTAGTAGGGTCATAGAACTCGGCGCTGCTAAGGACCGTCTCCTGGTCGCCTCGGCCTCCGGCGATCAGGACGCGCCCATCCGCCAGCAAAGTGGCAGTGGCGTCGTAGCGAGCGGCCTTCCGTTCGCCGCCATAGATGAACTTGCCGCTGACCGGGTCATACAACTCGACCGACAAAACCGGAAGGACAATACCACCGGCCACGTTGACCCCGCCATCGATCAGTACTCGGCCGTCTGCGAGAAGTGTGGCTGTGTGGCCTTGCGTTACGTTGAACATCGAGCCCGTCTGGCTGAACTTGCCCGTCGCCGGGTCGTACAGTTCCGCACCAGCCAATGAGAGATGCGTGTACCGACCGTCACTCTGGCGGTCCTGATCACCGCCGACGACGAGAACTCGACCGTCGTTTAGCAGGGTAGCCGTGGCTTGGACTCGTGGGGTCGTCATCGACCCGGTTGGGCCGAATCTGCCGGTCTTGGGGTCATACATCTCTGCGGTCGCGACAGTCGTAAAGTCCTCCACGGGTCCGCTTTCGCCGCCGGCCATGAGCACGCGCCCGTCGGGCAGCAAGGTAGCTGTTTGACCAGCGGGGTTGTTGGTCATCGATCCGGTGAGGGTGAAAGTCCCAGTCTTGGGATCATAGAGTTCGGCAGAGGAGAAGAGCGTGTTACCGCTTTCGCCGCCGGCCATGAGTACGCGCCCGTCGGGCAGCAAAGTGGCCGTATGGCCGCTGCGCGGCCTGACCATGGAGCCTGTGGCGCCGAACTCGCCTGTAGCCGGGTCGTACAACTCGGCGGAGGCCAATTCATTGCAAGTACCGCCCGCGTCCGTACAATCCCAGCCCCCGGCGATGAGGACGCGGCCGTCCGAAAGCAGAGTGGCCGTGTAGGCTTTACGCAGCACGCTCATCGAGCCTGTCGGGCTGGACCCAGCGACAGGCGTCGGTGACGCAGTCGGAGTTGGCATCGGAGTCGGCGAGGCCGTGGGAGTCGGCACCGTCGTCGGGGTCGAGCGCACGGGCGGCGATCCCGTGGTCGAGCCTGCGGAGCAGCCCACGGCGGCAACAGAAATCACCAAGGCCGCCAGATTGAGGAACGTGGCCCGAAAGGCCGGTCTGCGGATAGGACGAGCGGGACGGGCTGCGCGCTCATTGAGGCGCAGAGCTGTCCAAGAACGTGTCGCCATCTCGCATGCTCCCTCGGGCGGTGACACAAGAACTGGGGCCGTACACCTAGGCCCATAAGCCGTAGTCTAGTGTCGCCGGAGACGGTCCTGTTAGGCTCGTCGGCATGCCTTTCGGTTCCGTTCAGCCGTCAAATCATCACTGTTCAGGGTCTCGCGGCCTCGCTTGTTATCTCGGCCTTTAGTCCTCTCGCCCCGACCATTCCCATCACAAGTTGCGTAGGCAACAATCCGGCATTCATCAGCGCCTGGCCGATCAGCCAGGCGTTTTCGTTTGGCTGAGG
>Ga0182027_10016236_pt1 | contig 10180 bp, 8 predicted proteins | sample 712E1DmetaG_FD_121300 | JGI IMG/M metagenome (GOLD analysis project Ga0182027, IMG submission 121300) | Permafrost microbial communities from Stordalen Mire, Sweden - 712E1D metaG (Illumina Assembly) | ecosystem: Environmental > Terrestrial > Soil > Wetlands > Permafrost | place: Sweden... | reverse complement strand
GTGGGTGGCTGCCACGAGGGCTTCATCCGAGATCACGAGATGATGATGTTCCTCGTAGGCGCCGCGAACGCCCTTGAGAATTTCGATCGTTTCCGTTTCAGAGGGTTCATCCACCTGCACGGGCTGGAAGCGGCGCTCAAGGGCGGCATCCTGTTCGATGTGTTTGCGATATTCATCCAGCGTGGTTGCGCCGATGACCTGCAATTCACCGCGCGATAAGGCGGGCTTGAGGATATTGGCGGCATCCACGGAAGAGCCGGCCGCGCCTGCGCCGACCAGCATATGGACTTCATCAATAAACAGGATCGAGCCGGATTGTTTCAACTCATCAATGACGCGCTTGAGACGTTCCTCGAACTGGCCGCGATACATCGTGCCGGCAACCAACGAGCCGACATCCAATTGAAGCACGCGTTTGTTCATCAACGGGGCGGGCACGTCACCATCAACGATGCGCTGGGCAAGGCCTTCAACGATGGCGGTCTTGCCCACACCGGGTTCGCCGATCAGGGCGGGGTTATTCTTTGTGCGGCGCGCCAGGATCTGAATGACGCGTTCGATTTCCATCTGGCGGCCAATGACCGGATCCAGTTTCTTTTCCTCAGCCATCGTGGTCAGGTCAACTGCCAATTGATCCACGAGCGGAGTCTTTGGCCCGGAAGTCGGAGCACGCCCAGGTTGGGGCGAACCGGCGGGAGCCGGGGAAGAGGCGGTTTCATTAAGCACGCGGCGAGTCTGCCGCCGGATTTGATCGGCCGTTACGCCGAGCCGGCGAAGCACTTCCATGGCAGGGCCTTCGACGCGCACCAAGCCGAGCAGGATATGCTCGGTGCCAATGTAATGATGACCGAGGTGTGCGGCCTCGTCAATTGCATATTCAAGGACCTGCTGGGTTTCACCGGCCAGTTCAAGCCGGGCACTGACCGCGTGACCTTCCATCGAGACGCGTCCGACCATCTCACGCACGCGGCTCGATTCCAATCCAAGCTCACGCAGGACGCGCCCGGCAACGCCACCATCCTCTTCGATCAATCCAAGTAAAAGGTGTTCGGTGCCAATGTTTTCCTGATGCGACCGTTCGGCCTCCTGATGTGCGAGGCTCAAAACTCTTCTTGCACGCTGGGTAAAGCGTTCCATGCCAGCCATAAGTTATTCTCCAAATCTCCAATCCGACAAGGACTGTCAGGAATGATTGTACCAAAAAGGAAGGGGAGTCTGTGTAGGAAAATGATTAGAAATTCCTTACGCAGGGTTGGGACGGGGAAATTCGGAGTCAGGGGTCGGAAATGGATATTCGACAATAGAGAATGGAGAATAGAGAATGGAAAAGAGGCGGATTTCTCATTATGAGTTCTGATTAACGATTATCGCCATCGCCTCGAATTTTGCCGCGCGCCTGGCGATCCAACAGTTTAGCGATGTTGTATTCGGCAATTTCATTGAGGGACAGGCCAAGTTCGGTCGCAGTTTGGGATAGATACCACAATACATCGCCAAGTTCGGCTTTGAGGGCCTCGCGGGTCTCATCGCTGATGATCCCGTCCTTATCTCGGAAGACTTTTTTGATCTTACCCGCCACTTCGCCCGCTTCATTGGTCAGGCCAAGCGTGGGATAGATGACGCCATGCCCGATGACGGGATATTTGGCGGTGTTCTTTGCTTTTTGTTGGTAGTCGGTGAAGTTCATGGTGTTCCTTTTTTACATTAGTGAAGAGTACAAGAATTTAGCAAATTCGAAACCATAACCTGTAATAGTGTAGGAACCAGGTTTATAACCATACCTTCCAATTGCCCAATCACGAAGTAACCCATATCGAATTATTTGTTCACAATATGCCTGTACTCTCTCTTCAGGTATATTGAGTCCAACAGAAATTTCTTTGGATTGAATACGGTCTATTAACTTTTCATCTGTTTCAATTGGATTGTTTATACGATCAAAAATAAAAGCCAATATCTTTATATGCTCAATGCTAAGTTCGTCGATTATTCTGATGAAGCCTTCTTTATACAGAATTTGCGATCCTTGAACGGTTGTAAATCCAGCCAAGGTTTTTGCGAAGAGTTTAACTTTTTCTTCTTCGTAAGCTCGGGCATTACGACCAAGAGTTTCCATTAAGATGGATGTGAATTCGTCAGATTCGATAAACTTTTTATCCAACTTTTTATCATCCATTTTTTCAACCAATCGATGAACCTCTTCAGAAAACTTTCGCGAGTTTTCTTCAAACAACTTGAAAGCGCGAGTATCTAAGGATGATGAAATTGCTGAACCAAGAAAAGGAATGAGGGAAAGGCCGCCATCAATCAAGCCTTTTATTATAGGCGAATTTGAAATATATTGATTTGTTTTGTCGACCTTATCTAATAGCCTGTTTTTAGATTCCATAGGAAGTTCTCTTTCATCATTTATCCGAAGAAAGATTCCGCAATCATTTTCCAAAACGCATTCTTCCCGCCCGGCACGATGCGCTTTTGCCTATTCCACCAAAGCGCGGATATTTTCAATCGGCGTTTGCAGAACCAAATCGCATCCGGGCCAGACCGCGTCCGCGCCTGCCTGCCTTGCCCTTGCGACAGCCTCCTGCACATCAGAGGCTGATTCCAAACTGAGGATTACCACAGGATCAATATTCCCGAATAGGAGGGTTTCGTCTCCAAGGACGGCACGCGAGGCGGCAAGATCATTCATCTGATCCACCGAGATTGCATCTGCCCCTGCCTGCGCAATCAGCGACATCGAAGCATTTGTATTTCCACAGATAGACAATACGCGAGGCTTGGGAAGGTCTGCAATCAAGTCTTTTATAGCAGGCAGGACAAATTGCTCGAAGCGGGCAGGCCCGATAAAGGCGGGGGAACCGCCCATATCATGCACCGTCAAAAAATCCGCACCTGCAGCATGATAGGCATGACCCACCTGTGAAAGGAGAGCAGATAAATATTTAAGTGAATTATGAACAATTTCAGGCTGGCGCTTCATTTCGACGAACAAACCGGCAGGCTCAACCAACAGGGTCATCAGCGTGAAAGGCCCCGGCAGCCAGGCGCCAATCACGGCTTGAAGGCCGACATCTTCTTTCAATCTTTGAATGGCATCACAAACAAGGGAGATACGCCCACGCTTTAAAAGCTCCACGCTCTCAACCTGTATTTCTTTTGTAGATTGAAATATCGCTTTTTTGATGATTGGAAATTCATATTGTTCGTTCGGGCGATAATCAATTTCTGCCCCCAGCGCTTCGGCTTCGACATATAAATCCAGTGGCACAACAGCTGACGGGAATCCAGTCAACTTATATGTACTGGCCGCGGCCCTGGCCATCTTACCTGCGTCTTTATGGACCTCGTGAAAGACCAACCCTTCGCTCTCCAGCCCCGCCGAGGTCACATGGATCAAACCGGAGAAAGATGGCACATGTCCAATACACTGACCATTAAGCAAAGCGAGGATCTCGTCGCGAGAATTCATGTCGAGGTATGGGAGGGGTAGATAGAATCCGCCATAGGCGAACGCCATTCGCCCCTACGCGTTAGTTCTTGATCACCTTCACAATCGCGGCAACATGCTCAGGTGTCGAACCGCAGCAACCGCCAACGACGCGCGCACCCAGATCCACATATTTCCTTACATATCCGGCCATATCATCGGGGGTCATATCGTAAACGCCCTGTTCCGTCTTGACATCCATATGCGGAACACCGGCGTTGGGTTTGGCCCATAAGCCAAAGCCCGGTATCGTTTCGCCATATTCTTTAAGGATGGCTTCCATATTTTCGAGCGTCGTGCCGCAATTGGCGCCGATCAGCACCGCGCCCATCTCCTTGTATTTCTTCGCCACATCCTTTGGCTTGACGCCCATCATCGTCCGCACGCCGCGATCATAGGAGAACGAAACCACAATCGGCAGATCGGTCACCGAGCGCGCACCGTTGAAGGCCGCGTCGGTCTCATCCAGTGCGAACATCGTTTCGATGAGCAGAAAGTCCACGCCGCCTTCGGAGAGAGCTTTGGCCTGTTCGGCGAAGGTTTCAAAGGCCTGCTCCGCCGTCATCGGGCCGTAAGGTTTCATGATCGAACCGGTCGGGCCCATCGAACCAGCGATCAGCACATCGGGACGGGGGGAAGCGGCCTTGCGCGCCAGTTCCGCCGCGCGCGTGCTGATCTCCGGAGCGCGAGACTGATATTTTGAATCCTTCATCCGCAGGCGCGTACCGCCAAAGGTGCAGGTCAGAATGATATCCGAACCGGCTTCGACAAATGCGCCTTCGAGTTTGAGCAGGAGATCAGGCTGGTCAATCACTAGATCTTCCGGCGCCCGGCCGGGCTTCAGACCCATCTTCTGCAAGTTGGTGCCCGTGGCCCCATCCGCAACCAATACTTTCCCCGTCTTGAGTCTTTCCAAAAATTTATTCATCGCATTCCCTTTCGGTGGTCAAGAGGGCGAAATGCTTTCGCCGGATCAAGACCCATGATTTTCAACAACATTTTTACAACAAGGTGGTCTCAAGTTTCGCCTGTGCTCAACTCCACCCGACCACCGGATTTATTTTGTTTTGAATTTCTCCGCCAACGGATCAGCGATACGGTTCGGGATCAAGTGCGCAATGTGCGGGAACGGCTCGCTCATATGCGGAAGACTGGTCGCCATCATGAACTGATTTTGGAACTCAGGGTCGGTGGGAAGCTCAAAGCGTTCCACGCGGCGCGTGACCGTTTCGATCTCCCTGCGCTTCTCGATGTTCAACAAGGCGATGCGCGCACCGTCGCCTGCGGCGTTGCCCACCGCGTACACATTCTCCAGAGGACAATCGGGAATCAAGCCGATCAGCATGGCCATTTCCTTATCAATATAACTTCCAAAGCCGCCTGCCAAAATGATTTTATCAGGAGATTGCAAACCCGTGCGCTTGAGCAGGGTACGCGCGGCGGTGAACAAGGCGGCTTTCGCCAATTGGATCTGTCTGACATCCTGTTGTGTGATAGGGATGTCCCTTCCGATGGAGGTCTCATCCGCCCAGGCGATCACGTACTCCAGCCCGTTCGCACCCTCGCGAATCCGAGGAGACTCAAGCCCGCGCTTGAACCTGCCGCGCGAATCAATGATGCCTACGCGGAAAATTTCCGCAACCGCATCTATAATGGCTGACCCGCAAATCCCCTTGACGCGGCCCTTGAAATCCGCATGGTCGGTGTTCCAACCTTCAACGCCGATAACCTTATATTTGGGTTCGAGAGTCTTCTCATCAATATGGACGCGCTCCATGGCCCCCGGCGCGGCGCGCATTCCATATTCGACGTGTGCGCCCTCGAGCGCGGGGCCGGTCGGTGTGGAGGTGCAAACCAGGCGGTTGCGGTTGCCCAATACCAGTTCGGCATTCGTACCCACGTCAATGATCAACCAGTTCTCATCCTGCTTATACGGCTCTTCAGCAAGGATCACCCCGCTGGTATCGGCACCGATGAAGGAGGCAATGGTTGGTAAAACATGGATATTGCCCGATGCATGGATATGCAATCCCAGCTCACGCGCTTTGATATCCAACGAATGATGGATGGCCGGGACAAAGGGTGCACGGCCCAAATCCCTGGGCGGAAGATTCAACACCAGATGGTGCATGGTGGAATTCCCCACCAGGACCATTTCGAGAATATTCTCCGTTTTGATCCTGGCTTTTCTGGCGGCCAGTTTCAATAACTTGTTGAGTACATCAATGACAGCCCTATGTAATTTCTCAAGGCCGTCCTTGTGCTCGATGGTATATTGAATGCGCGACATGATATCTTCACCATATACGATCTGCGGATTCATCTCCGATTCTGCAGCGAGGATTTCGCCGGTACGGAGATCGCAGAGGTACAACGCGATGGTGGTCGAGCCGATATCCACCGCCGCGCCATAACTCTCCTCCACCAAACCGGGCTGAACCTGCACGACCTCCCTATCCTGCCACACAGAGACCGTCACTTCCCAATTCGCCTCACGCAAAGTCTGGGACAGGGTGCGCAGACACATGTAATCAATTTTGAGATCGGACCATTCAGGCAGATTTTCTTCGCCGCGGCGGATCAGTCCCATGGAAGTTTCGAGTCCCTTGGCGAGCCGTTCCCAATCCGCGAAGGGATGCTCGAGATTGGGCGGCATCATCGTCACCAGGTATTTGCGAATGGACGGTTTAATCTCGATGGTGTGCTGGCTGGCGCTCTTGCGGATAATCTGCTTGTTGCCGCGGCTTTCCTCAGGGACATTGATCAGCACATCGCCAAGCACCTTGCATTGGCAGGAGAGCCGCACCTGCCCGACTTCCCAGCCCCTGGCTTTGAGAACGTTCGAGCGGCGGTCAAAATATGCCCGTTCGGCGGCCTTGACAGGAGATAGATTCTCGCGCTTCGATTCGATCCCATAGCGCTCGAAGCGACCCTTCTCCACCAAAACCATGCATTTGCCGCAGGTGGCATTTTCCGCACAGATCGATTCGATCTCGACGCCCAATTCGCGCGCGGCCTCACGCACGGACGTGCCTTCATCCACCTGTCCGCGGCGGCCCGAGGGTTGCAAGATCACAGTATGTTTATTCGGCATAAAATTGATAATACTCTCGACTGGAAAACTGTGGCAAATTGTAAGGGATGCCATTCAGACGGTCAACATAAAACATGGAACGATTCCGATGATTCTGCCTCTTTCATCCGCACGCCCTCTATAGTATAATCTTCGCCGCTGGTTCGGTTGAGGAAATTTTCCCTCAAAGATTGAAAATTCGAGGAGTGTGAAGCGCTTATTGATCGCAAGGTCAGCCTATCGTTTCGTTATCTACACGACCCTCAGCCGAGTCCGCCCATGGCTGAGGGTTTTTCTTGGCCCATCTTAATCGGTAAAGGAGGTGAATCGAATATGGCATTGGTTGTTTTGCGCAATGGCGAGTCGCAGGATTCGTTGTTGAAGCGTTTTCGCAAGAAGGTTGTCAAGAGCGGCGTATTGAGCACGGTGCGCCGCAAGCGCTGGTACATTTCCAAGAGCGAACAGCGCCGCATGGAAAAGAAAAAGGCTGCACGCCGTATTAAGCGGCGCACCTTTACCAAGGAAATTGAGTAAGTTCACCGGAGGCGTGTATGGCGAAAGAGGATGATAAAATTCGAGCAGAGGGAGTCGTGGTCGAGGCTTTGCCCGGGACTCAGTTCCGTGTGCGGCTGGATAACGGCCATGAAGTGCTGGCTTATCTTTCCGGCAAGATGCGCAAGTATTATATCCGCATATTGCTGGGAGACCATGTAGCCGTGGAGATGTCACCGTATGATTTGACGCGCGGCCGCATCACGTTCCGCCAGCGCAAGAATGCTCCAATGCCGGTTGAGGAATAGCCATTCTCGCTTTGAAATTATAAAAAAAGTCCCTTGAATCAGCAAGGGACTTTTTTATGGAGGTCAATTCGATTAAGGCAAATCTTGAAACGAACTTAATACTTTCATGTAATTTGCCCGCTCAAATGCAGAAGGCTCTGCAACAGATTTCTGGCTCATGCTTCCCTGCATCTGTTTAATGGAGGTATATTCGTGTGTCTCCATCCAGGTTTGCAATTCAGCAAGAATATTGGAAACAGAATCCACACCGTTGTGAAGCAACTCGGAAGCCATCATTGAAACTTTCGCGCCTGCCATCATGGCTTTGAGAACATCCGTAGCAGAGTGCACGCCGCTGGTTAATGCAAAGTCAACATTGACATGACCATGCAACATGGCAATCCAGCGCAGAGGCAGTCTCAACTCAGAGGATGAACTAAGGTCGAGGGTATGGGTAATGTTCAGTTCTTCAATGTCAAAATCGGGTTGATAAAAGCGGTTGAAGAGCACCAAGCCATCCGCGCCCGCCGCGGCGATGCGTTTTACGAAATGGGGAAGCGAAGTGTAAAAGGGACTTAACTTCACTGCCAGTGGGATTTTGATTGAGGATTTTACATCGGCCACAAGTTCAACTTGCGCATCTTCGATTTCCTGCGCAGCAATGGCGGAGTCGGTTTGGACGAAGTAGAGGTTCAATTCGAGCGCGTCCGCCCCAGCGTTCTGAAGGAGGCGGGCGTAGCGCGTCCAGCCACCTTTGGAGACACCATTCAGACTTCCAATGACAGGAATACGGACGGACTTTTTCAACTTTTCCACATTCGCCACGTAGCGATCGGGCAGCAGGCTGTAGGTGCCGGCATCAGGAAGATAGGTGAGGGCCTCGGCAAACGACTCCGTACCGCGCGTGAGATAGTGATCGAGTTCAAGGCTTTCGTGGATGATCTGTTCCTCGAATAATGAATACATGACCACTGCAGCGATACCCGCTTCTTCCATACGCTTGGCCTGTTCCACCTTTTTTGAAAGCGGAGAGGCCGAAGCCACAAGCGGATTTTTTAGCTTCAAGCCAAGATAAGTTGTAGAGAGATCAATCATTTTTCCTCCGGATATATGATTAGAGAGCAGTGAACCTGCTCTCTAATCACAGCCTTCTAACTTTTTTGTTGTCCGTCACCGTTCCCATCGGCATCATAATGGATGGCGGCCATTTGCTGATACAATGTCCAGCGCGACTTTGCATCCTGCTGGGCTTTGCGCATCAGTTCTTCTGCACGGACCTCATCTATCTGCGTGAGCATCTTATATCGAGTCTCGTTGTATGCATATTGAGAGACAGGAATGGTCGGCTCTTTGGATTCAATCATGAGCGGATTCTTGCCCTCATGCGCGAGACGCGGGTCATAACGATAGACCGGCCACGCTCCAGACTGGACAGCGAGCTTTTGCTGTTCCAGTCCATGTATCATATCGTAACCGTGTTCGATGCAGTGGCTGTAAGCGATGATCAACGATGGGCCATCATATGCTTCGGCATCCAGGAAAGCCTTGAGAGTCTGCTGGTCGTTATAGCCCATGGCAACACGCGCAACGTAAACATAACCGTACGCCATGGCAATCAAGCCAAGATCCTTCTTCGGCAGTCCTTTGCCGCTCATGGCGAATTTGGCAACCGCGGCGCGCGGCGTGGACTTGGAGGCCTGACCACCGGTATTGGAATAGACTTCGGTATCCAGCACCAGCACATTGACGTTGCGTCCGCTGGCGAGAACATGATCCAGGCCGCCGTAACCGATATCGTACGCCCAACCGTCGCCGCCGATGATCCAAACGGATTTCTTCACAAGCGAATCGGCGATGCTGATTAAATCTTTTGCACGCGAATCGTTCGAATTCGCAAGTTTCTTTTTGAGTTCCGTCACGCGTCCGCGCTGGTCATCAATGCCGGCCTCGGTGGATTGATTTGCATGAATGATGGCATCCACGAATTCCGAGCCAAGTTCCTTGCTGAAAGCAGCCAGCAATTCACGTGCAAACTCATTTTGTTTATCAAGCGTCAAGCGCATTCCCAGGCCGAATTCCGCGTTATCCTCAAACAGCGAGTTCGACCAGGCCGGGCCGCGTCCGAAAGCATCCTTCGCCCAAGGCGTGGTAGGCAGGTTGCCGCCATAGATGGAGGAGCAGCCCGTTGCGTTCGCTACAATTGCCCGGTCGCCAAAGAGTTGCGAGACGAGTTTGACATAAGGCGTTTCACCGCATCCCGAACAGGCACCGGAGAATTCAAACAACGGACGAAGCAACTGCGAATTCTTGATGGTCGAAGGGTTGATCAGCTTGCGATCCATGTCGGGAATCTTCATGAAGAAATCCCAATTCCTGCTTTCGCTTTCGCGCAGAGGCGGCTGCGGTACCATGTTCAAAGCCTTGCGCCCAGCCTGTGTCTTATCCTTTGCCGGACAGGCCTCCACACACAATTCGCATCCTGTGCAATCTTCAGGCGCAACCTGGATCGAATAGGTCATGCCCTGAGAGAACTCTTTAAATTTTGAAGGCATGTGCTTGAAGGTCTCGGGTGCACCCGCCAGTAATTTGTTGTCGAAAATCTTTTGCCGGATGACTGCATGAGGGCAAACGATGATGCATTTGCCGCATTGGATGCACAAGTCCGGAACCCACTCGGGGATTTCCAGCGCAAGATTGCGCTTTTCCCATTGGGTTGTGCCGGACGGGAACGTGCCGTCCACGGGCATGGCGCTGACAGGTACATCGTTGCCATCGAATGCGAGCATGGGCGCCAAGACATTCTTGACAAATTCAGGCGCTTCTGCCGGGACCATCGCC
>Ga0182027_10016234_pt1 | contig 10181 bp, 8 predicted proteins | sample 712E1DmetaG_FD_121300 | JGI IMG/M metagenome (GOLD analysis project Ga0182027, IMG submission 121300) | Permafrost microbial communities from Stordalen Mire, Sweden - 712E1D metaG (Illumina Assembly) | ecosystem: Environmental > Terrestrial > Soil > Wetlands > Permafrost | place: Sweden... | reverse complement strand
TACGCCGAGGCCATGATTTGCGGCGGCGCCGAGGCCTGCATCACGGCCTTGAGCGTCGGCGGATTCGCCGCCATGCGCGCTCTGTCGACGCGCAACGACGATCCGCAGCGCGCCTGTCGCCCCTGGGACCGCGACCGCGACGGATTCGTTATCGGCGAAGGCTCGGGCATCCTCATCCTCGAAGAACTGGAAGGCGCCAAACGCCGCGGCGCGACGATTCTGGCCGAGATCGTGGGCTACGGCATGGGCGGCGACGCTTACCACATCAGCGCCCCATCGCCCGACGGCGAAGGCGCCTACCGCGTGATGAGCAAAGCGGTCCGCGACGCCGGCCTGCAACCCGCCGACATCGATTACATCAACGCGCACGGCACCTCGACCCCGGTCGGCGACCAGATTGAAACCGCGGCCGTGAAACGGGCTTTCGGCGAGCACGCCTACAAGCTGTGCGTCAGTTCGACCAAGTCGATGACCGGCCACCTGCTCGGCGGCGCCGGCGGCCTGGAAGCGGGCCTGACCGTGCTCGCCCTGCGCGACCAGATTGCTCCGCCGACCATCAACCTCGACAACCCCAGCGAGGATTGCGATCTCGATTACGTGCCCCACACGGCGCGGCCGATGAAGATCGAATACGCGCTCTCGAACTCGTTCGGCTTCGGCGGCACCAACGGCAGCCTGGTCTTCAAGCGCTACACCGAATAGCCGGCTGGGGCGATCCAGCGCCGCACTCCGGTGTAGGCTGTTTCCTGGAGCAATGCCCTCCTTTCAATCCGATTGAGACCATCGATGCAGATTCTCGTCGCCATCAAGCAGGTCCCCGCGCGCGATTCGCTATTGACGATCGCGCCGGCGGGTGAGTGGATCGAAGCGGACGATCTCGCCTATGAGATCAACGAGCCCGACGCCTACGCGCTCGAAGCCGCGCTGCAGTTGAAAGAACGGCACGGCGGCGAGGTGATCGCGCTGTGCGCCGGACCGGAGCGCGTTTTGCCGGTGATCCGCGAGGCTCTGGCCAAGGGCGCGGACCGCGCCATCCACGTTGCCGAGGACCGTCCGGAGGCCTGGGACACGCTCGCCTGGGCGCGGCTGCTGGCCCAGGCCGCTGAAACGGAAAAGCCCGATCTGGTTTTAACGGGGCTGCAGTCGGACGATCTCGGCTGGGCTCAGACCGGCGTCGCGATGGCCGAACTGATGCGCCTGCCGCACGCCACGCTGGTGATCGAGATGGCGATCGAAGACGGGCGCGTGCGCGTGAAGCGCGAACTCGAGGGCGGCTGGTTCCAGCACGTCTCCATGCCGCTGCCCGCCCTCGTGACCATCCAGAGCGGCACCATCCGGCTGCGTTACGCCACGCTGATGGGTATCAAAAAAGCCCGGACCAAGCCGGTGCGCCGGCTCACCGCGGCCGAACTGGGCATTGCGCCGGCGCGCGCGGTCCGGCTGCGGCGCCTCCATCCGCCGCGGCACGACAAGCAGACCCAGATGCTGGCCGGGTCACCCGCCGAGCAGGCCGCGCAACTGGTCGAGAAGCTGCGGCACGAGGCGCGCGTGCTATGAGCGGCGTCCTGGCGATTTGCGAGCACAGCGCGGGCGTGTGGAACCGGATGTCGTTGGAGACGCTGGCCGCCGCGCAGCAACTGGGGCGCGCGCAGGGCTGGAGCGTGGCCGCCGTGATCCTGGGCCAGCCCACCGCGGCCCTCGCGGCGGAGCTGGCCGCGTGCGCGCTGGATCGGGTTTACGCTGTCGAGCACGAACGCCTGGCGCGCTACACCGCCGACGGCTTCACCAGTGCGCTGGACTGGCTCGTCGCGCGCGTGCGGCCGGACGTGGTGTTGCTGCCGCACACTTATCGCGTACGCGACTTCGCGCCGGGCCTGGCCGCGCGCGCCGGACGGCCGCTGCTCTCCGACGTCACCGCATTGCGCCTCGAGCAGGGCGAGCTGGTTTTTGAACGCCAGCTCTTTCAGGGCCGTCTGAACGCCGACTATTCGGTGGATGGCGCGGGGCCGGTGTTCGTCTCGCTGCAGGCCGGCGCCTTCCGTGCCGACGCCGTCCAGCCGGGCTCGGCGCCGATTGAAACTCTCACGCCGCCGCTCGACGCGTGCGTCATCCGCCAGCGCCCCGAGGAGCCCTTCCGCGAGTCCGCGGGCGAGCTCGATCTCGGCGCCGCCGAGCGGATCGTGGCCGTCGGCCGCGGCATTCGAGAAGCGGGCAACATCGAGCTCGTGCGCGAGCTCGCCACGGCGCTGGGCGCCGAACTCGCCGCCTCGCGGCCCGTCTGCGACAACGGCTGGCTGCCCATCGCACGCCAGGTCGGCAGCTCGGGCCAGACCGTCGCCCCCAAGCTCTACATCGCCGTCGGCATCTCCGGCGCGATCCAGCACCTGGTCGGCATGAAGGGCGCGCGGACCATCGTCGCCATCAACAAGGACGCTGGCGCGCCGATCTTCGAAATCGCCGACTACGGCATCGTGGGCGACCTGTTCGAGGTCCTGCCGGCGCTGATCGAATTGCTCCGCCAGGCGCAGGCCTAGCACTCTGTTACAACAGCCGGCGGACTCGTGCTCCCGGCAACAACGCGCCGCCGCGCCGGAGTACAATGCGAGCACGCCATGCCACGCCTCGTTTCCCGGCTCCTGTCCCTCCTGATGCCCCGCATCTTCTTTGCGCTTTCGTTCATCCTGATGGGCATGTCCGCCCGCGCCCAGACCCGCTCCACCGCGCTCGCGCCCGAGGCCATCGAGAATCCGCCGCTGGCCCAGAGCGCGGCCGAGAAGCGCATTCTCGCCACCATCAGCGAGGTGGTCCAGAAGGGCGAGTTGTACGCTAACGTGCCGGCCATCGACGGCCGTATGCTGCGCGTCCTCACGGAATCCACCGGCGCCAAACAGGTGCTCGAAATCGGCACCTCGACGGGCCTCTCCGGCCTGTGGTTTCTGATGGCCCTGCGCACCACCGGCGGCCGGCTGACCACGCTCGAGCTCGATCCGCAGCGCGCCGCATTGGCCCGCGCCCATTTCAAGAAAGCGGGCGTGGATTCGCTGGTCACCGTCATCGAAGGCGACGCGCATCGAAACATCGCGCAGGTGAAAGGGCCGCTCGACATCGTATTCATCGACGCCGAGAAGCCGGGCTACGTGGACTACCTGAACAAGACGCTGCCGCTGGTGCGGCCGGGCGGCCTGATTCTTGCGCACAACGTGGACATGGTTCCCGAATACGTGAAAGTGGTGACCGCCAATCCGGCGCTGGAGACGGTCTTCTACCTGCAGGGCAACCAGCTCGCGATCACGTTGAAGAAACGCTAGCCAGCCGCGGCCCGCGCGCAGTATTGCGAAAACCGGGGACTGACGTATCGGTCCCAGGCGCGCACGACTCTCGCCATCCACGCCCTGTCTCTTCTGCGCCGTGTGGACAGATCCGTCTGTCCCCGCATGATCGCCGTTTTGACCAAACCGCCCGTCTTTCGAGATACTGGGTCGATGCCCGAAGGCGCACCGTGTGCGGCGCTGCATATCCGCCAACTCCGCAAGACCTACAAGGACGTCGTCGCCGTCGACGGCCTGGATCTCGACGTGCCGGCCGGAGAATGTTTCGGCCTGCTCGGCCCCAACGGCGCCGGTAAAACCACGACCATCGAGATCTGCGAGGGCCTCACCGTGGCTGACTCGGGCCTGGTCGAGGTCCTGGGCCTCGAGTGGGACCAGCACGCCCAGGAGCTGCGCCAGCGGCTGGGCATTCAACTCCAGGAGACCCAGCTTTCCGAAAAGCTGACCGTGCTCGAGACCCTGCGCCTTTTCCGCAGCTTCTATCGCCAGGGGCCGGAGCCGGTCGAAGTGATCGCCCTGGTGCAACTCGACGAGAAGCGCAACGCCCGCGTGGGCGGCCTTTCGGGCGGGCAGAAGCAGCGCCTGGCGCTGGCCTGCGCGCTGGTGGGCGATCCCGATTTCCTGTTCCTCGACGAGCCCACCACGGGGCTCGACCCGCAGGCCCGGCGCCAGCTCTGGGAATTGATCGAACAGTTCAAGCTAGCCGGGCGGACGATCCTGCTGACCACGCATTACATGGACGAGGCCGAGCGGTTGTGCGACCGCGTGGGCATCATGGACCACGGCAAAGTGATCGCGCTGGGCACGCCGCGCGAGCTGGTGGCCTCGCTGGGCGCGGAGCACGTGGTCGAGTTCTCGGCCGGCGGCGCGGCTGGCGCGCTCGACCTCGGCGCGCTGAGCCGGCTGGAGGGCGTGCGCGGCGTGAGTCCGGAAAACGGCACTGTGCTGCTGCGAGTCGGCGAGCTGCACCAGGCCGTGCCGGCATTGCTCGGCGAGCTCACCCGGCAGGGCGTTGCGCTGACCGAGTTGCGCACCCATTCGGCCACGCTGGAGGATGTCTTCGTGGGACTGACCGGGAGGCACTTGCGCGATGAGTGAAATCGCGCCAAATTCGTCCGTGCCGGCCCGCGCGCCGTCCCTGCGCGGCTCCGCGCTGGCGCGCCACCCGCTGGCGCAACTGACGCTGGTGCGCTTCCTCGAATTCCTGCGCGAGCCCGAGGCGCTCTTCTGGGTCTTCATCTTCCCGGTGCTACTGGCCGCGGGCCTGGGGCTGGCCTTCCGCAACCGCCCGCCGGACGTGCTCAAGATTGCCGCCGTGACGCCGCACCTCGCCGCCTCGTTGAAACAGGAGCAACTGCTGGACGTGCAGTGGCTATCCGTTGCGCTGGCCGAACGGGCGTTGCGCGAGGGCAAGGTCGCGCTGGTGGTCGCGCCGGACCCGCGCATCCATATCGCTCAGGGCTACGGGATGAGCCGAGACATGCTGGGCGTGGTCTACGAATACGACGACACGAATCCCGAGGGCCGCACGGCGCGCATGCTGGCCGACCGCGCCATCCAACGCGCCGCCGGCCGGCTCGACGTCGTCGAATCGAACGACCGCATGCTGCGCGAGCCCGGCTCCCGCTATATCGACTTTCTGATCCCCGGCCTGCTCGGCATGAACCTGATGGGCAGCGCCATCTGGGGCATGGGCTTCACGATCGTCGATTCGCGCCGCAAGAAGCTCATGAAGCGCCTGGTCGCCACGCCCATGCCGCGGCACTACTATCTGCTCTCGTTCGCGCTCTCGCGGCTGCTGCTGCTGGTGCTCGAAGTGGGGGTGCTGGTCGGGTTTGGCGCGCTCGTGTTCCGTGTGCCAATGCGCGGTTCGCTCTTCGACCTGGGCGCGCTGTGCGTGCTCGGATCGATGTCGTTCGGCGCCATCGGGTTATTGATCGCTTCGCGCGTCCAGACCATCGAGGCCGCCTCCGGCATCATGAACCTGGTGATGATGCCGATGTGGATCGTCTCCGGCGTCTTCTTCTCGGCGCAGCGCTTTCCCGGCCTGCTGCAGCCGCTGATCAAGGTGCTGCCGCTGACCGCCATTATCGACGCCCTGCGGGCCAACATGCTGCAAGGCGCGGGCTTCGTCCAACTGGCGCCGCAGATGGCCATTCTCGGCGTCTGGATGGTGGTCTGCTTCACCGTGGCGCTGCGCATTTTCCGCTGGAGATAGGAACCTTGGCTGACTACTGAGTAGTCACTCGATCATTTATCTTAAATTAAATCAATAGGTTAGAAATCAGGGATGACTATTCGTAGTCATTCGGGCCGAGCCGCGGTCGGGTGAGTCTGGGCGGTGAGGCGCGGCCACAGGGTTTCCGGATGCGGGTCGAAGACTATGCTCTCGGTCGCCGTCGCGATGATCCAATAGCCGAACTTCAGCTCGTTGCGCAACTGCTCGGCCGACCAACCCGTGTAGCCCGCGTAGACGCGGAAGACGTCGGACCGCGCGCCGCTGAGCGTCATCTTTTCCAGCGCCATCGATTCGGAGATCACGGAAACACGGCCAAAAACAGGCAGCGCGTTTTTTGTTTTGTCCGGTGTCTTATCCGGCGCTTTCTCCCGATTGGTCTGTGGCGGCTTCTTCTCCGCCGAACGCACCAGGCCGCGCGCACCCTGCGCCACCAGTCCGCCCAGGTACACCGGCGCTTTGCCCGTCGGAGCGTCCTTGAGGTTCGGAAACAGATGCGCCAGCGGGACTTCGGTGGGGCGGTTGACGATCAGCCCGATCGCGCCCTGGGCGTCGCTGTGCACCAGCAGAATCACGGCTTGGGCGAAGTCGGCGTCGCGCATTTTGGGCGTGGCCACCAGCAGCCTGCCCGCGGCGGGCAGCGGCGCGTCAGCGGCCTGCAGCGGCAGCGCGAGCGCCAGGCAAGCCGCTGCCAGGAGGCGCATGCCCGAGGCGTGAAACGGCATCAGCAACCATTGTCACTCCGTCCATCTCGCAGCGCGGGCATTATCTCAACTGACCGCCAAATAGGGCCGCAAACCGCTTCCTTACGGTCGCGGCTCCGTCATAACGCAAACCGCTCCTTGCAGTCGCGGCTCCGTCACAACACCACCGCTCCATGCAGTCGCGGCTCCGTAACGCGCTCGCGGCGCGGCCTCAGCGCGGGGAGTCTCTCGCGGAGTGCAACACACCGGGGACCCTGAGGCCGGGCGGCGCTGGGCGCCGTCTGCGCGTGCGTCGCCGCCGACTAGGAATGGAAACTATGCCGCTCCGCCAGCCGCACTCGCCAAGGCTCTATAAAGCGAACCTCTAAAGCCAGCCCAATTGCCGACAGAACCAACGTCAGCCCAAGTCCTACCCAAGCTGTCGAACTTTCCGGTCCGTGCCACCAATGCTGGGTTACACCGCGCGCCAGCGTAATGGCAAATAGATGAAAAATGTAAAACGGATAAGACAGCTCTCCCACCAGCCGATCTGCTTTAAGCCCCGATGTCATCCGAAACATGAAGGGCAGAACGCAAGCAAGGGCCAAGGGATACGCCAAGGTGGCAAGGTGCCCGGGCACGCGAAATGCGGCGATACCTATCGCCAGTGGGTAGACACAATACTTTCCGATGCGCCCGGGTACGAGACGATCAAGCCAGCTTCGATATCGAAACGCCAGAGATCCCAGCAGAAAGTACCCAAGCTCGAACGGGAAGAACCGATATGTCCATGGGTCTCCGAGGTGGAGTGTTTGCATCGCAATTAGCTTAACGGCCAGGCTGCAACATGAGCCGAGAATCAACCATCGCGAGCGCAAATTGAGTAAGTACGGTGCGATGAGGTAGAAACTAAGTTCGATCCCAAGGGACCAGGCCTGAGGAATTGCCAGACCTTGCCATAAAGGCGCTTCGGAGTTCCAGAAATCCGCCGACCAATGGATCTGCCCGCTGTGCGCGGCAAAAAACATAATCGCATCCTGGAAGAGAATCGTCGCATTGGTGAGGCAGAGGAAGGCCTTGAAGAGTAAATTCCCAGGTGTATCGGGCAGAGCCCGAAGATAGCTCCAAACCGGGAGCGGAGCCAAACTCGGCCGCAGCAACGCCGCACCGACTACAAGCAAACTTCCCAGCAGGTATAGCGGCAGCAACCGGAAGTACCGCGCTTTGTAAAACTGGGAGACCCATGCCTTTCCCAGCTTTGCCTTCGTGTATCTGGTGCTCAGGACCAGCTGCATGTAAAAGCCAGACACGACGAAAAAAAGCTCAACCGCCAGGTCCGCGCCTAACCAGGGTAAATTACAGATCGGTCGTGAATGGGAGCAAAAGACGCAAACCGCCAAGAGGATGCGAAGAAGTCCCAAGCTCGATGCCTCCGTTAGGTCCGATTATGAAGCCGGGTAGCATTCCACAACAACACCGGCCTCGATCAGCCCCTGCCCGTCATCGGCAAGCTGAAGCTGAACAAGCCCGGCGGGCCGGCCTGATTCCCGGCGGGTTCAGCCCGCCAGAGACGGGCCTTCTTCAGCCCGGAATCGTGCTTGTCCCATGCGCCCGCGCGTCCTCGTCACGCTCCCCACTCAACGCCAGCCTCGCGCCACTGCCCCGCCCGAGCGAGCGCCACGCGCGCCGCTCAGACCAGTTTCACTTCCTGCAGGCACATCCCGTAGCGGCTGCCCGGCGGGTTGGACTGGTAGCCGGTCTTCAGGTATCCGTTGGTGAAATTGGCGGCGTACAGCAGCCACGCCGTGCGCCCGTCCGGGCTGATGAATTTGCTGGGGAAATTGACGAAATAGCCCTGCTCGCCGAAGTGCCGCATAAACGTCCCCAGGCGCCACGGGCCGGTGATTGCGTCCGATTCCAGAATGTAGGTGTTGAAGCGGCTGATGGTTGTCCCGCCGTCGGTGACGCACATCAAGTACTTCTTGAGGGGAGCGTTGTAAGTGATTGTCACGCAACCGGCCCGATTATTCCATTCGAACAGCGGCCGGATCTTGGCGAAGTCCCGCGTCCACACCGCCTGGCCGGATTTCGAATGCCCGCCGAAGTACGCCCAACTGGCCCGGTCGTTCATCGTCTTGAGCGACGGGCGGACCCGCGCCAGGTAAATCTGGTCGCCGGTGATCCAGCTCAGATTGGCCGGCCGCGGCTTGGGGTCGCTGGCCACCGCGCCGTGGCCCACCAGGTAAGCGTAGGCGTCGGGCGAATGTTCCATATTGCGGCCGAAGTCGGCGAAATGCGGCGCGCCGAGCTTCACCGGTCCGCCCACGTGCTCCGGTTCGGGGAACAGCGGATCGGCCGGCGTATGCGGCGTTTCGGTCCAGGTCTTGCCGAAATCGGAGGACGTCCGGAAGCCCACCAGCGGCCCCAGCACGTCCCAGTTCAGGCCCAGCTTGGGCGTCTCGATCAGGCAGTAGGTGCCGTAGTACCACACGCCGTTGTAGACCAGGCTGCCGCAGGGATAGCGGCCGCCGTAGGGTTCGGGCGAACTGGCAAACGTGCTGACGTCGGTGATCTTCAGCGCCAGCGGCGAATCGCCGACGATTTTCGCCTGGCCGGTGGTGGCCTTCGCTCCGCCGGAGCCCGAGTTCACGCCCTCGACCTTGCCGTCGGTCCAGGGCGAATACAGGTTGCCGTCGGCGGCCCAGCTCGGGTACCAGGTGTCGGCGTTTTCGTAGGAGATCTGGCGGCCGGTGAAGGCGATGCCGCGCAGCGATTTGGACGGCGGAAATGGACAACCGGCGGGCGGCTGGGAGGGCCACACGCCATCGGCGCCGAGCGCCACTGGCGCGTCGTCGTCCTTCTGAGCGTCCTTCTGGACATTCTTCTGAGACGTGGCCTGGCCGAACAACGGCGTGCATGCCCCGGACGCGGCGCAAAACATCCATTCTCTACGGTTTAGCAAAGCAATCCTCCAGCGATGGTTCAATCGCCCGAAATCATATCGTAGGCCGGAGGCGGTGTCGAATCGATGGCTGCGAATTGGAGCGGCTGGCCGGGACCCGGAAGCCGCTCCTTGGCGCCGAGGACGGGGCGTAGCAGCAGTTGTGGAGCAGCAGAACAACCGTTCCTTTACGGTCGCGGCTCAGTGCTAAGCCGCGCCTGCGTTACTGAGCTGGGAGCGGATGCGCAATTACTTTTGACGCTCTGTTTAGAACAGCGGCGCCTGCTGGCCGGCCGCGACCAGGCTGATCGCGCGGACCACCCGCCGGTAGGGGATCCCGGCCAAATCCGGGAAGGCAATCCACTGCCCGTCGCGCCACGAGGAGTAATACCAGCGGGCCAACAGCGCGACGTGCTCCTGCCGTTCCCGCAGCGTCACGCGCGCTGCCGGCAGGCTGTGCACGATCTCCCGCAGCCGCCGGTCCATCGGGATCATCGCGCTGCTGGACGCCACGCGAAACGCAGTCTCCGGCAGCCACACGCCGCCCGCCAGAAACCGCAGCGCCACCGTGCCCGCGTCGACCGACGGCAAAACCGCAACGCCGCACAAATGTTCCAGCTCCGTCGCCAGTTCGTCCCTCAGTTTCAGCACCTGCTCCACCCTCTGGTAGCGCTCATGTTGCCGCCGCGCCTCTTCAAACTGCATCTCTTCGCTGAAACGATCGCGCGCGGCCGCGATGGAGTGCAGTTGCGACTCGCCACCCGTCACCAGGAATTCCACCAGCCGGTTCACCTCGCTGTGGTACTCCTCGGCCCCGACGACCTCCTGGCACGGCCGCAGGCAGCGCATCATCTCCCCGTAGATGCAGCCCGGATGGTCGGGCGAGGGCGACAGATCCTCCTGGCAGCGCCGGATCTGGAACAAATCGAGCACTTCCTGTTCGAAGCGCTCCGCCGCCGCCCGCGTCCGGAATGGACCGAACTGGCAAGCCC
>Ga0182027_10016232_pt1 | contig 10182 bp, 8 predicted proteins | sample 712E1DmetaG_FD_121300 | JGI IMG/M metagenome (GOLD analysis project Ga0182027, IMG submission 121300) | Permafrost microbial communities from Stordalen Mire, Sweden - 712E1D metaG (Illumina Assembly) | ecosystem: Environmental > Terrestrial > Soil > Wetlands > Permafrost | place: Sweden... | reverse complement strand
GCATCGGTCATGGAAAGGATAAAGGAGATCGGAATCAGGCGTGCAATCGGAGCTACAAAACGCGACATTGCTTTGCAGTTCCTTATGGAAGCTACCCTCCTGAGCATTACCGGTGGCCTGATTGGGATCATACTTGGGATCATCTTTTCCAAACTTATCATGCAGTTCACAACTATCCTGACCATCATTTCTCCCGTTTCTATTATTATTTCCTTCGGAGTCTCTGCATCGGTCGGGATCATCTTCGGTTATATGCCTGCTAAACAGGCTTCCAGTGCAGATCCGGTGGAATCACTAAGACATGAATAAATAACCTGTTTGACTATGAAGGCCCTGCTTTCCTTATTGCTGACCCTTATCGCTGTCACAGCCATGACTTTTACGGTGCACGGGCAACAAAAGATACGCCAGCTTACTCTTGATGAAGCAATCAGTATATCCAAAGCACAATCGCCGGATGCCCTCAATGCAAAGCAAACCTTCCGGAACAGTTACTGGGAATACAGGACTTTCCTGGCTTCAAATCTTCCGGCACTGACCCTTACGGGGACAGCTCCCAATATAAACCAGAGTATGATATCCCAGCAGGTTAACGGGATTCAGTCCTATGCAAGTTACAAATACATAAGCGCACAGGCTAATCTCGCCCTTTCCCAGAAGATCGGGGTTACAGGCGGAACAATCTCGATGAACTCTTATTTGAGCGGTGTGTATAATGTTAACAGCCCCAACCCTTCACCATACCTCAGCTACCCGATAACCATCGAATTAAACCAGCCTATCTTCACTTATAATTCCTATCGCTGGGATAAGAAAATAAAACCATTGAAATATTCACTCGCCAAAAGGAAATACCTTGAAGATATTGAACAGATCTCAATAACAACATCGAACTATTTCTTTACACTTCTTCAGGCTCAGATTGAGAAAAAGATCGCCCTGATCAACCTGTCCAATTACGATACACTTTATCATATTGCAAAGGGCCGGTTCCAGCTTGGAAAAATTGCCGAGAACGATCTGCTCCAGCTGGAACTTAGTTTCCTCAAAGCACAGGCACAGGTGGAGAATGCAGATCTGTCCCTGGATAATGCACAATTCCTCTTCAAATCTTACCTGAGGTTGCAGGACAGTATCCGGGTTGTGCTGCTGCCTCCCGACAGGATCAACTTCTTTCGTATTGAACCCGGTAAGGCAGTAGAACTGGCCATACAAAACTCATCCTCTTCCCTCGACTTCAACCGGCGGCTGATGGAAGCCGCCAGTGCTGTCAACTTTGCAAAAATGGACGGGCGGTTCGATGCCAATATACATGCCCTGATCGGGCTCCAGCAATCTGCCGCCACCGTAGAAGGTGCTTATTCCAATCCTGCCGACCAAAGGCAAATATCACTTGGGCTCACGATCCCTATTGTCGACTGGGGAGTGGCAAGCGGCAAAATCAAAATGGCCCAGTCCCAGCAGGAGATCGTGAAAAATTCCGTGGAACAGGAGATTATTGATTTTCAGCGCAATGTTTACCTTAAGATCGTGGAATTCAATATGCAGCAAAATCAACTGAAAATTGCGGCAAAATCCGATACCGTCGCCAGGAAAAGTTATGAGGTCACCAAAGGCCGCTACCTGATCGGCAAGATAAACAGTATCCTTGACCTGAATAATGCACAGATCGAAAATGATAATTCCGAAAAGAATTATTATTCTGCTCTTCAGACCTACTGGAGAAGTTATTATGAAATCCGCAAAATGACTCTCTTTGATTTTGTCCGTAACCAGCAACTTCAATTCGATCTGAAGGACATTAAATAACAATTAAATTATATTTATTAATACTGTTTCTAAATAATTATTGTATCTTTGCAAAAAAGAATCAATAATCAATTAAAATAGTTTTGTTATGGCAGTATTAGTAGGAAAAAAAGCTCCGCATTTTGAAGCTGATGCCGTTATCAATGGCGGTGAATTTGTAGAAAAATTCTCTCTTGAACAGTATATTGGGAAGAAACATGTTGTGTTCTTCTTTTATCCTCTGGATTTCACTTTCGTTTGTCCCACCGAAATCCTGGCTTTCCAGGAAAAACTTTCTGAATTTGAGAAACGTAATGTAGCGGTTATAGGTTGTTCCATCGATTCCAAATTTTCACATTGGGCATGGCTGAACACCGAAAAAAAGAATGGCGGGATCAAGGGAGTGAAGTTCCCTTTAGTCTCAGATCTTTCCAAGACCATCTCGGCAAACTATGATGTTCTGGCAGGAGAATATCTCTATACAGAAGACGGAACCATGGAATTTGAAGGCGGTCCGGTTGCTTTCCGTGGCCTTTTCCTGATCGATAAACAGGGTATTGTCCGTCACCAGCTGGTCAACGACCTTCCTCTCGGACGCAGTGTTGATGAAGCTATCCGTATGGTTGATGCATTGCAGTTCTTCGAAGAGAACGGTGAAGTTTGCCCGGCCAACTGGCATAAGGGCGATGAAGGTATGAAGGGGACTTCGGAAGGGGTTGCCGATTACCTTTCAAGACATTGATCTGATACCGTAAACAAGAGTTAATCCCGGGCAGGCTGCACCAAGTGCTGCAATTACTACAACATTAATTAAAACGAAGGATTTTCTCCACTTATAAAGGCTGTTCCATATCCTTGGCCTGGTTCCAATAGATATCCATTTCGGCAAGGCTCATTTCATGAAGTGATCTTCCCAGTTTCTTTGCACTTTCCTCGAGATACTGGAAACGGCGGATGAATTTCCTGTTTGTCCTTTCCAGCGCATCTTCAGGGTTGACTTCGATGAACCTGGCATAATTGATCAGGGCAAAAAGCAGATCGCCCATTTCATCTTCTTTTTTTGCATGACTTGCATTGTTCTGAACATTTTCGCGGAGTTCCTGCAGTTCTTCCTTAACTTTTTCCCAGACCTGCTCCGGTTTTTCCCAGTCGAACCCGACTCCGCTGGCTTTTTCCTGTATCCTGTATGCCTTGACCACTGCAGGGAGGGACTTCGGAACACCCGACAATACCGACTTAATCCCCTTTTCCTTGAGTTTGATCTTCTCCCAGTTGTCGTGAACTTCTTTGGCATCTTTCACAACAACATCCCCGAATATGTGAGGATGACGGTGGATCAGCTTCTCGGAAATGTTATTCAGTACATCGGTGATATCGAACGCCCCGGATTCTGAAGCTATCTTTGAATAAAATACAAGATGCAGCATCAGGTCGCCCAGCTCTTTCTTGATGGATTCAAGATCATTCTCAATGATAGAATCCGATAATTCGTAAGTTTCCTCGATGGTAAGGTATCTCAGGCTTTCGATGGTCTGTTTTTTATCCCAGGGGCATTTTGCCCTGAGTTCGTCCATAATTTCCAGTAAGCGTGCGAAAGCGTCTGTCTTTTTCTGCATTTTTGATCTTTTGGTAAAAATAAGCATTTCAGCAATAGCGGGTGAACTCCAATGTTCCATAATTTTACGGCCAGATATCAAATATGCTCCTAACCTTTAAAACCCTTTTGTCATGGATCACCAGGATGATCACAGTTGTGGTGATCATCCTGGCCTGCCATTCGAAGTGCCAGGCCCAGTTTGAGCATAAACTTTTCACCTCCAGTCTGATAATTGAAGGCAAGGCAGATTATGGTTTTCTTTATGCCCAGCACCTTGAACTCCAACTGTTTAATGCTCATTTCCCGGCTTTTGAATTCAGTGTGGAAAAACAGACCTTCGGAAGGCAAAGCTGGGAAAGGGCATACAATTACCCTATTCTCGGAGTGACTCTCTTTTACAGTCCTCTGGGCAATAACCCGATCCTGGGAAGTGCTTTCGCCCTTATGCCTTTCATTAATTTCCCATTGTATAAAAAAAAGGCTTTTACTTTCGGGTTTCGCTTTTCTTTAGGTGCGGGTTATCTCACAAAAAAATTTGACAGGATCAGCAACTATAAGGATATTGCGATTGGTTCACATATCAATGCCGCTATCAACCTGCTGCTGGAGGCCCGTTACCGCATCAGTGAATATTTTACACTGACCGGGGGTATCAGCTTTCAGCATTTTTCCAATGGTTCGCTTAAAACTCCGAATTACGGGCTCAACGCCCCTTTTGTAAATATCGGGCTTGCATTTAAACCGGTGAGGGAAAATAAAGACATCGGCGACCGTTACATCGCTCCAACCGAACCGTTTTCAACGATCGTAAGGAATTCCATTGAGTTCAATATCGGGGGTGCACTGGGTTATAAGAACATGACCTCGGAGCTCGGGCATAACTATTTTGTTTATCATTTGTTTGAGAACACCTTTTTCAGGGTAAGCAGGAAGAGCAAGGTCGGTATGGGGCTTGACCTCTCCTATGACGAATCTCAGAAGAAAATACTCGAAATGGCCAGCAACCCTGCAAACAGCCCGTTCCAGATCCTAAGGCCAGGGGTGAATGCAGCTTATGAATTAATGCTGGGTAGGCTTGGCTTTATAACGAACCTCGGCATTTACCTTTCGGGAAAGGAGAAAACAAACGGACCGTTGTATGAGAAGGTCTGCTTCCAATACGATTTTCTAAAAAACTTTTTTGCCCATGTCCTTCTGAAGGTTCATTTCGGAAGAGCCGATTATATCGGATGGGGGATCGGGTATAAATTTGATGTATTTTATGGAAAAAAGACGATCAGGTAGGGTATTTATTTTCCTGTTCCTGTTTTTCACGGCAATCGTATCCGGATCAATGGGAATCATCTCCTGTAACAAAGGAGGGATGTGCTTCAGTAATTCGGGCAATGTGATCATGCAGGAAAGACCTGTTATGCCTTTCGACAGTATTGATCTCGGCGATAACGTTAACCTTATCCTCACGCAGGATACGGTGGACAGGATTACCGTTGAAGCCGGGAACAGGATAGTTTCAGGGATCACCACAGAAATACATAACCGCCAGCTGTATATACGCAACCTCAATACCTGCAACTGGCTCCGGAGCTATGACAAGCCCCTGAACGTACATGTTTCGGTAAGCCGGCTGTGGAAGATCTATTACAATTCTTCCGGTAATATAACTTCCACCAACACCCTTACCGGTGATTCGGTCAAGGTGGAAATATGGGGCGGATGCGGGTCTGTCGACCTTGCTCTTAAATATACCAGGGGATGGTTTGTTATGAATATGGGGACGGCCGACTATAACCTTCACGGAGTTTGTGCTATAGCAAATTTTTATATGAATGATATGGGTTTTATCCAGGCGAAAGATCTCGCCACCAGGTATTGTTCGGTAACCAACAGGGGAAGCAATGACTGCTATGTCAATGTAAGCGTTTCGCTTTATGCCGTCATTGAGAATATAGGCAGTGTATACTATACCGGAAATCCTGCCAGTGTCGCTGGAAAAATTACAGGCAGCGGGGTTCTGGAACCATTTAATCCTTAATAAGCGCGGGCAAATATGACTCTCTGTTCCGAGGGTTTTCCTGAATAAACGCACCGGCCCTTTTCCTTCACATTATTCAACGGGATGATCCTGATAGTAGCTTTGGTCTCATCCTTGATTTTTTCTTCGGTCTCAGCCGTGCCGTCCCAGTGAGCTGAAATAAAGCCGCCTTTATTTTCAATAATGTCAACGAACTCATTCCATGTATTCACGGTATAAGTGTTCTGTTCCCTGAACGACAAGGCCCTGTCGAACATGTTTTTCTGTATCTGGTCAAGTAGGTGCACGACCTTATCCTCAATGTCGGTAATCTGAAGGGTTTCTTTTTCAAGGGTATCACGGCGGGCTATCTCAACCGTGTTATTTTCTATATCGCGCGGTCCGATGGTGATCCTCAGAGGCACACCTTTAAATTCATATTCCGAGAATTTCCATCCCGGTTTATGGGTATCCCTGTCGTCGTACTTTACTGTTACTCCACGGCTTTCAAGCGCCTTCTTTATAGGAGTAACCACCCTTGAAATTTCATTCAGTTGTTCCCCGTTTTTGAATACAGGAACGATCACTACCTGTACAGGAGCCAGTTTGGGCGGCAGAACCAGGCCGTTATCATCGGAATGGGCCATCACCAGTGCTCCCATCAAACGGGTTGAGACTCCCCAGGAAGTAGCCCAGACATATTCCAGCTGGTTTTCGCGGTTCAGGAATTTCACATCAAATGCTTTGGCAAAATTCTGTCCAAGGAAATGTGATGTGCCGGCCTGCAACGCTTTACCATCCTGCATAAGTGCTTCAATTGCATATGTTTCCAATGCTCCTGCAAAGCGCTCGCCAGGAGATTTAACCCCCTTCAGAACCGGAATTGCCATCCAGTTTTCGGCAAAATCAGCATATACATCAAGCATCGTTTCCGCTTCTTTTACCGCTTCTTCCTTTGTTGCATGGGCCGTATGGCCTTCCTGCCAAAGAAATTCCGCCGTGCGGAGGAACAGCCGTGTGCGCATTTCCCAACGGACCACGTTGGCCCACTGGTTGTATAATATGGGCAGGTCTCGGTATGATTTTATCCAGTTCCTGTATGTATCCCAGATGATGGTTTCGGAAGTCGGACGAATTATGAGTTCCTCCTCCAGCTTAGCATCCTCATCAACAACTATGCCTTTACCGTCGGGGGAATTCTTGAGCCTGTAATGAGTGACCACTGCACATTCTTTAGCAAACCCTTCAACATGACTGGCTTCCTTACTGAAGAATGATTTTGGAATAAAAATCGGGAAATAAACATTCGAATGACCCGTGTCCTTGAATTTTTTATCCAATATGGATTGTATTTTTTCCCAGATGGCAAAACCGTATGGTTTTATCACCATACAACCTCTTACTGCGGAATTTTCAGCCAAATCGGCCTTGATTACCAGATCATTATACCATTGTGAATAATTCTCTGAACGGGTTGGGAAATCTTTAACCATTTAATACTTTGGTATGATATTTGCTGTTTGTATTGCCTGTATATATAAGGCAAAAGTAATAAAAATTGAACTATAAAGGAACCAAAGCCATGAAAAGAACAGCATTTATCGCAGTGATCATCAGTCTTCTGATGAGTGCCTGTAAAACGCAGCAACAGGCCGTTTCGGTAAATAACGATGATGTATATTCCATTCCCTCCCGGCAAAAGGCAAAGAGTGCTTCATCATCCAATTACACTCAGGATCTGACTTCTGCCCTGGCTGCTGATCAGGCAGCCGTGGCTCATGACAGTCTCAAGGCCAAAGCTGCAACACTCGATTACAGTGATATATCTTATGCCGACAGGTTAAAGAAATTCCAGCATCCTCAAAGCAATACGAGTTACTTCGGGAACACAGCTGCCGATACAACGGCAGGTTACGGCACTTCAAATATTAACATCAACCTGGGTTATGGCGACGGGTTTTACGACTGGGGGCCTTCATTATCATTTGGTTTCGGTATGGGTTATGGTATGGGATTTGGCTGGGGGTATCCTTATTACTGGGACTCTCCTTACTGGTGGTATTACTCACCTTACTCATACTGGGGTTATCCATATTGGTATCATGGATATAATCCTTACTGGGAAGGCGGATATTACCGTTCATATTACGGGCCAAGGCAGAGTGTGGTGAGGAATACAGCCTATGCACCAAACACTCGCGGAAATGCAACCTCTGCTCCGGCACCCAGGAACGACCGTGGTACACCCGGAACAGCCGGTAACCGTGCTGTCCCACCCTCATCGGTTCGTTCAACAACCCAGAATGGCTCTTCTGTGCGTTCTGCAGATCCTGTAAACACCCAGCGCAAACCACCGGTATCTCAGGAACGGTATCATTTTACACGTCCTGCAAATGACCGCCAGGGAACTTACAGCAGGAATACAGGCCAGGGAAACGCATACCGCGGAACAAGGCAACAGCCTTCGCCAAGATATTCACAACCCGGTGCTTCACCGGTTCAGCGTCAGGGCCAGACCCAGAATTACACTCCGGGTAATTACAGGCAGGCGCGTTCCAGCCAGGAATATATTAATCCCAGGGTTCAGGCACAAAATTCTGCCGGCAGGCCTGCAACAACATCAGGAAACCGTGGAGGCTCATCTGTTGGCCAGAGGGGATACTCTTCTCCGGGCAACTCTGCCGGTTCAAGAAGTCAGCAATACAATAGTCCACGGGGTTCCTCACCTTCAAGAGGTTATACTCCCAGTCATTCCATGCCATCCTTCGGAGGACGCTCAGGAGGCGGTTACAGTGGCGGAGGTGGCGCCCGTTCCGGCGGTGGCGGCGGAGGTGGTCATTCCGGTGGCGGTGGTGGTGGTCATTCCGGCGGTGGCGGCGGAGGCAGAAGGTAAAACAATCACATAATTCATTTACTATAAATACTACAACCATGAAAAAGCTGATAGTGATTTCCATCTCAGTACTTCTTGTACAGGCTGCCTTTACCCAATCTGCATCAGATGTACTCCGGTTCTCAAGGATATATTACAGCGGAACCGCCCGGTTTGTCGGAACCGGGGGTGCCTTCGGCGCCGTAGGTGCTGATTTCTCAGCCCTCGCAGTGAACCCTGCCGGGATAGGGCTTTATCAGGGTTCCGAGTTCTCCATGACAATTGCCCCGACAATTGAGGGTGTAAGGACCGATTACCTCAGCCAGATGAATTCCAACAACATCATAAACGTCGGTATGGGTAACATGGGTTTTGTATTCACATTTAAACCCCAGGTCCAAACCGGATCATTTTTCAACTTTAACGTGGCAATCGGGATGAACCGGCAGAATGATTTCAATTCATCATTCTCGATATCGGGTCCGAATCATTCGAGTTCCCTGATGAATGTATACACCGATAAATTAAATGGCACACAGGGGGCCAGTCCTTCAGATTATCCCTTTGACATAGGCCCTGCTTCTGATGCTAACCTTATCTATTACGACAAAAATACCAAACAATATACAAGCGATCAGCCCCATGGCGGAGCATTTCAATCCAAACAGGTTGACACTTACGGATCTATAAATGAGTTCGATATTGCCATGGGAGGAAATATCAGTGATAAATTTTATTTCGGGATCACATTCGGGGTACCTTTCATCCGCTACATCGAAAATTCAACTTATTCCGAAAATGACAATGGCGACTCCATCCCCTATTTTAAATCCATGTCTTATAATTACCACCTGCAGACAAGCGGCACCGGCTTTGTCATAAAGGGAGGTGTGATTTACCGTCCCCTCAACTGGATGCGGATAGGTGTTGCCGTTCATACTCCAACCTGGTACACTAACATGCATGATCACTGGTATTCTACGACTTCATCTAATTTTAAAGATTCTACCAACTGGAACAACATTGTCAATTCTCCGGTCGGTGATTATAACTATTACATGCGCACACCCTTCAGGGCTATCGGCAGTCTCGCCTTTGTCATCGGGAACTTCGGACTGATCAGTGCAGAGTACGAATATGTCAATTATTCACAAGGCAAACTCAATTCTTCAGGCTATTCATACAGCGATGTGAATAATGAAGTGAAGAACAGTTTTCAGTCATGGGGCAACATCCGGATAGGTACGGAATGGAGGATAGCCGATTTCAGGATTAGAGCCGGAGGTGCCTATTACAGCAATCCTTATACTTCATCGGGAGTTGACGGAGCCCGGTATACAATTTCAGGAGGATTTGGTTACCGTATAAAACATTTCTATGCCGATGTAACCTACCAATGGGCACAATCAAAAGAGGAGTATTACCTGTATAATTATCCAGGGATGGTACCATCCACAAATACACTTACAACCAGCACGGTCCTCACAACCATCGGCTTCAGGATTTAAGGATGATCCGATCTGACCCTGTTTATTCCAGCCTTGGCCTTCTGGTTAAGGCTGGTTCTATAATCGGCAGGTTTACAACTCAGGCAGATATGATATGCACTGTCGGCCTTGACAAAGTCGCCTTTATTTTCATAGATCAGTCCCATCTGCAGTGCTGACGCTGCAGCAAAATACCAGGAGTCGTGTTTTCCTCTCTGAATGGTAAGTTTGTAGTACGACAATGCTTTATCAGGGTTCCCCGATTCATGATATATCCTGCCGAGACGGTATGAATATTCGAGGATATCTTTCCTCGTGAACAGAAAGGATCTGGTTGGCCGGTTCAGCAGTTCATTCAATGCCCTGTTATAATTTCCACCATCGAAAAGCAGGCGTGCTTTTAACAAGACCAGGTTAGGAATCTGTT
>Ga0182027_10016231_pt1 | contig 10183 bp, 6 predicted proteins | sample 712E1DmetaG_FD_121300 | JGI IMG/M metagenome (GOLD analysis project Ga0182027, IMG submission 121300) | Permafrost microbial communities from Stordalen Mire, Sweden - 712E1D metaG (Illumina Assembly) | ecosystem: Environmental > Terrestrial > Soil > Wetlands > Permafrost | place: Sweden... | reverse complement strand
GTCCTCCGTGGTCCGTATGAGCCTGCCCGTTCCCTGACGGAATTTGATGACCGCCTCGGGCACCGAAAACGACATGAACGATTCGCCCTTTTCTTCTTCCACCTTGCGGCACAGCGCCCTGGTAAGCGGATGCGTGGGCACGGGAAAGGGCAGCCGCGAGATAATCACGATTTCGCACGCTTTGCCCGGTACGTCGATGCCTTCCCAGAAGCTGTCTGCGCCAAGGAGCACGGCGCGACGCGTGTGACGGAACTCGTCGAGGATCGCCTGACGGTTGCCCGAGAACCCCTGAGCGAGAATGGTGCAGTCGGCTTTTGACACCTGCGACTTGAGGCGCTGGAACACCGCAGCAAGCATGGCATTGGACGTGAACAGGGTCAGGATGTTCTTGTCGAACGCGGCAAGTAGGCCCAGTATCGCGTCGGCCACGTGCGATGGATACTGCGGCGATTCGACCTCGGGCGCCGTGCGCACGCCGCACCGGATCGCCTGCGACGGAGAAAACGGGCTTTCGAACACCTCGCTTGCGGTCGTCACTGCCGCGTTTCCCAACAGCCCTGCCTTGCGCTCAAAGTATTCCATGGAGCCGCACACCGAAAGCGTCGCGGAAGTAAATATCATGCCGCAGTCGTTTTTTTCCCAGATCGACGCGAGGATCGCGCCGATGTCCAGCGGCACGCCGAGGAGCTTGATCCAGCCCTTGGTGAGGTTTCCCTCGGCCCAGAACACGTGATCCTCCGTCGAGGCATCAGTCACGTACGAAAGATCGGCCTTGAGCTGCGAGGCCGCGTCGCCGCAGGAGAGCATCTCGCCCAGCAGGGTCTTGCCGGCAGGGGTGTCGCCCTCGGCTTCGCACAGCTGCGAATACCGGCGCAAGCAGTCCTGGAGGTCGGAAAGTGCACTCACGAGCGACAGCGCAGCCCCGGATTGGGAAAACGTTTCCACTCCCACGTCGAGCTGAAATTCCGGTGTTGGCGGGGTCTTCGACCGCGCCCAGGCAAGGCCGCCATCGAGAAAGGTTTTTACTTCCGAGCGAAGCTGCTTTACAAGGGGCTTGAGTTCCTTGTCGGTAAACGGCGGGTTTTCCCGGTCTCCGAATTTCTTCACTTCCTTTTCGAGATTCGTCACGGTATCGAGGAACGCCGAGAACCGGTTGCTGTCCACTTCCGTCCGCAGGTGCCGGTGGCCGCACGACTCAATATGGTGCGCCTCGTCGAAAATAATGGGGCCGATTTTTCCGAGAAACGACGACTCCGCGCAAATCTCCGAGAAGAAAAGGGCATGATTGATCACCACCACGTGGGAACCGAGCGCACGCTGGCGGGCCTGTTGCAAAAAGCAACAGTTGTATTCCCCGCATCGCCGTCCCTCGCAGAAATGCGCCTCGGCCGATATCGAATGCCACACGCGCGAAAACCACCTGATATTGAACTCATTCTGTTCCTCTATGTCACCGCTCTCAGTCTCCTGCGCCCACCGGATAAGCGGCAGCATTCCCATGCGCTCCCGGTACGAAAAATCGCCCAGCTCGCCGGAAAGCAGGCGCCGGAACCGATTCTGGCACAGATAATTCGCCCTGCCCTTGAGCACCGAAAACCGCAGGTCCTCTCCGGCGATCTTCTTTACAACAGGTAAATCTTTGGACACGAGCTGGTCCTGGAGGTTGCGTGTGTGGGTCGACACCAGAACGCGGCAATTGTTCCTGAGCGCATAGAGCGCTGCGGGAACGAGGTATGCCAGCGACTTGCCGGTGCCGGTGCCGGCCTCGGCAACCAGGCAGGTTTTTCCGTTGAACGCCCCGGCCACCGCACCAGCCATCTTTGTCTGCGACTGGCGTTGGGCAAACCCTTTCATCGCCTGCGACAGGGCGCCGCCGGGCGCAAATACTCCGGTCACAGCCGATTCATCTATGGGAACCGGAGGATCCTGGGGCGACAGCCTTTTGGGCGCCTTGGGCAGCACGGGCGGCGACAGGTCGAGCGAATATGATTCCTTTTCCAGGGACTTGACAAGGTAGTGCTTGACAACCGAGGGCGGCGCGGCGTGCGCCATCACGGCCCGCACCGCAACGGGTATCTGCGCGAGTTTGGGCAGCAGCGCCAGCGCGACGTTGCCCGAGGCGCGCGCGTCGTCGAGCGCGCGGTGCGCGTTTTCGAGCGGTACGCCCAGCGACCGCGCCACGGACCCGAGCGTATACCTCGTAACGGCCAAATTTACAATCCGGGAAATGAGCGCGGTGTCTATCTGCTGCACAAAGACCTTGGGCAGGGCGATCCGCCTGAACTCCTCATTAAGGAAGTTTATGTCGAAATCGATCTGGTGGCCGCATATCGGCATGTCGGCGATGAACTCGCTCAGCTTGGCGGCAACGTCGCGAAACACAGGCGCCGAAGCCACGTGCTCGCCGGTAATGCCAGTGAGGCGCGTGATGTGCTCGGGTATGGGCATGCCTGGATTGACAAAGGTGCTGTACTCCTCGCCGGGAACACCGTTTGCAAACTTCACCGCGCCTATTTCAATCACGCGGTCGGTTTTGAAATCCAGGCCGGTGGTTTCCAGATCGAGTGCGACAAAGTCCAGCCTGTCGTACAGATCGTGATGTCGAAAGGGTTTGCCCTGGGCCCGCGTGTCACCGCCTGCGGAAGGCCGCTTCCCGGGTTCCCGCTTTGGATCTTCCTTTCCGGCAATCTTCCGAAGCGAGGAAATGGTCTTGTCGCTGGTGTTGTCGGAAAGCAGGTCGAACAGTCGGGGCATGGTATTTTGGTCCGGGAAAATGGTTTGGCGCTTGCGGGATTGGGTAAAAATAAGACTTGGGGATGGACAGGAGTTAAGTTTCCGGTTGCGGAGTTCGGCAAAACGGTCCGGAGCGCGAGGCCGACTGGGGATTCTCTGTCATATCGCCGGAGGCATGGTAATCCGCAGGCGCTCAAAACAGCTTCCGCCCTGATTTTTTTACTCCGGCCATCCGCGCCATTCGGGTTTCTTGATCTGTTCAAGAAGGGCCTTATCGACAATCCAGCCCTTCTTTGACTGATCCCACACTGTTGCGAGTTTCTCAGGCCATTGTAGCTTTACTTGGTACAGAACTTCCGTGTCGAGCTTCGCCCGGTAGAATGATGCAACAAACTGGAGGTCCGTTCCCCAGAGGATGGCTTTCCGAAGGTCTGCCTCCCCAAAGTTGGTTCCCCGAAGGTTGGCTCCCTGCAGATGAGCGCCTTCCAGGTGGGCGCCTTGAAGGTTGGCGCAATCAAGGTTGGCGCCCCGAAGGTGAGATCCCTGAAGGTCGGCATCGTCAAGCAGGGCGTTTCCGAGGTCGGCGCCCTGAAGATCGGCTCCCGAAAGGTTAGCTCCTGGAAGGAGGGCTCCCTGAAGGACGGCTCCTTTAAAGTCTAGATGAAGATTCCCATGCTGTTTTCTCCATTCGTTCCACTTTGTCACTCCACAGGTGAGCAAATCAATATGGTCCTGCGAAGCCGCATCTATCGAGAGCAGCAGCAGAAACGCAATTGCGCTCTTCAAGCCGATCATAGCGTTCACACCGCCAGGGGAACGGCCAATTGACTTCGTTGGACTTGCGTCCTGAGTGGAATATTTGTTTCCTTGTGGCACGAGTCTTCACGCACCCTCCCAAAACTAGATATTCCCTGGCGTCAAAAGCAAATCGCCTGCCTCCATGCCGTGATTGACGAATTGCGCGAACGAGGAAATCGATACCAAGGTGTTGATGGCAGGAATGGGGCAATGCTGGCACAGGGCGAATACGGCTTTTGTCAGTCCGTGTGTTCTTTCGGTGTATTTCCTTACCCCCGCCGACCGACGTATGCCTGCACTCCGTGGCGTACTCTTCTCGGCCCATGGACCCGTTGAAGGTCAAATTATTTCTTCTTAATAAACGTGCCTTCGTCAAGCTCTCTGAAAGCGAGTTCAAGCTCTTCTTCCGTATTCATGACGATCGGGCCGCCCCAGGCAACAGGTTCATTGAGCTGCTTGCCTGTAGCAAATATGTAATGGATATCGCTCGTAGCTTTTATGGAAATACTGCCGGGCTCCGTGAAGAGAATCAGGTTGCCTTCTTCGAGTTTCGTGTCATCAAACTCGCCTGTTCCCTTAATAGGATAGCAAAAACTGGTGTACCCTTTCTTGCTCTGGCGAGACAGAGCGGATCCCTTCTTGAGGCGGATATCGAGATATTCGACATCCATCACCAGTTCCCGTACGGGGCCCTTGACATTTTCAAAAGCGCCGGCGATGATCCGCACTTCTCCGCCAGGAATCTTGACAACCGGCACTTCGCCTTCCACTATGCCCCTGTAGCGCGGCTCCATCATCTTGCTCTTTGCGGGCAGATTAACCCATAACTGCAGCCCGTGCATCATTCCTTTTGAAGGCTTCGGCATCTCCTGGTGTATCACGCCGCCGCCCGCGGTCATCCATTGAATGTCTCCCCGCCCGATGGTACCCGAGTTGCCGATACTGTCGCCGTGCTCAACCGTTCCGTCGAGCATATACGTCACGGTTTCAATCCCGCGATGAGGGTGCCAGGGAAAGCCTTTTATATAATCGTCGGGGTTGTCCGAACCGAAATGGTCCAGGAGCAGGAACGGATCGGTAAATTCCGTGTCGTTATTCGCGAAGATACGCTTCAACTTGACGCCCGCGCCGTCGTACGTTGGCTGTCCTTGGAAAATTAATTTCTTCACATGATCCTCCCCGATGTTTGGTGCCAGGTTTAGGGCGTAGCATGAACTGTCCAACTATCCATAAATCAAATCCCGCCATCATGCAAAGCAAGCGCAATTGGGAAATCGGAATTAGCGCTATACGGGTGAGGCGAAAAACAAGTGCGATTCTGGTTTGCTGAGCTGGTGCTGCGTGGAAGGTCCCGTTGCAAGCCCGAATCTTCTGCTGCGCGCATCATGGAGACACCCGGCTGCAAAAACGCAAAATCTTGGTATTGGACATTCATCGGGAGGAAGCCGTCCCGGCGAGGGCAGGCGTGGTGGGGTGATCTGCAATTGGCATTTTCCTTGCGGGATAGCCTAAATTTGCATTTGTTCCGTATTTTTTGAACTTCTCAACTCTTCATCTATTCAACAACCACTCTTCTTTCCCATCTTGCTTCCCCGCATACCAGGCTCACCACGTAAATGCCGGGAGAGAATTTCCGCGTGTCGAGAAATGCCTCTTTCCCCTGCACCGTCCGTTGTACAAGCGCGCGGCCCTTTGTGTCAAGAAGGCCGAGCGAAAAAGTCCTGTCGGGCGGAAGCGCGATTCCGAAACCGCCCCTTGTGCGACTGATGCGTATTTGGCCGTCGAGATCGCGGGAAGAAATGAACCGTTGCGCTAATCCTACCGTTGGCGACCAACAGAACGTGATGCTTGCCTTGGACGGAACGGTGTAGGAAAACGACTGGCCCGCCCACACCACCTTTATCTGGCGGTCGGCCAGCGTGTCGTTGAATACGAGCAGCGCGACCGACTTGTCTGGATTAACAAAAGCGACATTGAGGATTTGACTGTAGTAGGTGGAGAATATCCGGTAGGCGCCGTTTGTTACGAACTTGGTGATGTGGCCCACGTCGTAGTAGTCGATGCGGAAGTCCACGGTGCCGCGCTTCTGCGGGTCGTATCGCCAGACGCGCATGAGCCCGCGGCAGCCGTCGCACCCGCCCACATGCGGGCCGAACTCCTCGTCGGTGGCCACGGGCCACTTGACAAAAGACTGCGCGTAATTGCGGGTCACCGAAACGATCTTGCGCATGTCGGCTTCCTGCTGCTGCCTCCCGTCGGTGAATCCGGACCATTCCGTCAGGTAGACGTTGTAGCCATAGGTGTCGTACACCGTGGTCTGTATCGACGGGTCGCCGCCGTACCCGTGAAAGGCAACGCCGCCTATGTACGGACTGTTCTGAATCTGTGCGTCGGCAAGAAACGGCGTCACCAGGCTCACGTGGTCCGGGTTGAAATCCAGCAGGAGAATCTTGGTGGTGAGCTTGTTCGCCGCGAACGCGGGCAGCCAGTAGCTCTTGAGCATGGTGCGCATGACGTCCGCGCCCATCACCGACACCGACGGATAGTCGATGCTGTCGCAGCACGACGGTTCGTTGTTGAGCGTCACGTAATTGATGTGCACGCCCTCGGCCTCATACGCCTGAATGGTCTTGACATAGTAATTTGCGTGATAGCCGTAGTACTGTGGCAAAATCGACCCGGCAACAAGACTGTTGGTCGATTTCATCCATGCCGGCGGGCTCCAGGCGTTCATCTGCAGCGTGAGGGCCGGGTTGAGTTCACGCGCCTTTTTCGTGAGCGGCAGAACGTCGGCCCGGTCGTGGTCGATGCTGAAATGGGGCAGCGTGGAATCGGCCTGGTCGGCGGGATTATCGTCGTACGTGTAGCGCGACACGGTGAGGTCAGACGATCCCATGGGATTGCGCAGGTAGCTTACGCCGATCCCCTTGGCGGGATCGAACAGCGAGGTCATCACGCTGTCGCGCAATTCCGGTTTGACAACGCTGTCGATGAGCCAGGCCGCGGCATCGGTAAACGAGGCGCCCGCGCCTTCCCATTTCTGGTAGCGGATCTTGTCGTTCACCACTATGGGCATCAGCGGCGCCGAGGTGTCCGCAGAGAACACGGCCGAGTCGATGGGTTCGAGGCCGCGGGCGACCCAGGTGTCGGTGGTGGTGGTGATCCATGCCCGAACGGTTTCGGTTGCCGAATTGACAGGTGCGAACATGGAGAACAACAGAATGACTGTGGGGAACAAGTACCGAATATGCATGGCTGCGGAATACTCCTGCATGTGAACGGGAACAGTTCGGAACCCATCGAAAATAGTGTGTGCCGTGCGCCGGAGGCCAGTAGGGAGGCGCGGGCAGCCGGCTCCGATGATTACTGCCGCACCGCCACTCTTTTGGAAAGCGTGCCGAACTCGCCCCGGACCGTGGCGAAGTAGAGGCCGGAGGCGAGCCCGCGCAAGGGAAGGCTCAGGGACTTTGCATTCCCGCTCGTGGCAACCATTCTCCGGCCATCGGGAGAAACAAGTTCGGCTGCATAGGCCTGGCATGAGGGAAGCTCCACCAGGAGCCTGCGGGCAACGACCGTGATCGAGGTCACGGGTGCGCGTGCGGCTGCGGCCGGAATATGCGCATCGAGCGTCGGATCCCAATTGAAAACACGGACGTAGTCCACGATCAGGCTTTCCGGGAAATCGGTGGTGTTGTCGCTGGCGACGTCGAAATTGCCGCCCACGGCAAGGTTAAGAATGAAGTAATATGGCTTGTCAAAGGGTAAATCTGCGTCGTCGTTCTTGGTGATGGTGGCGAAATTCACGGTGTCAAAGTACCACCGGACCGAATCGGCGGTCATTTCGGCGGCATAGATGTGGAAGTCGTCGTGAACATTGCCCTTCGGCAGCACGTACTGGTTTGTTCTGTCGAAATTGGTGAAGTGGAACGATCCGGATGTCCAGTTTGGAAACCTGCCCTTTCCCTCCATGATGTCGAGCTCGCCGCACGCGGGCCAGGAGCCGCCTACGCCGAGCATCCAGAACGCGGGCCACATGCCGTCGGTTACCGGCAGCCGCATGCGGGCCTCCATTCTGCCATAGGTAAAGCTTTTGAGCCCGCCGCCCTCGATGCGGCCCGACGTGATGCCGCCTGCATTCTTGGCAACGATTATAAGATTTCCATTCTTTACAAAGACGTTTGAGGTGCTCTGGTCGTGACCGGCAACGTACCGCTCCTCTTCGTTATTGAACGCGCCCGCAGGATAGGCCTTGGCAGCCCAGTACCCGTCGTTGAGCGCCGTGGAATCGAACTCGTCGGACCAGAGCAGCTTCCAACCGCCGGCCATTGCGTTTGTCAACAAGAACGCCACCACGAGCGCTACGTTCCTCAGTGCCTCAATTCTCACAGCATGCAATCCCGTCATTCATTCCGCCTTTTCTGTCCCCCCCGCAAAGCACTGTTTCGAGAAACAAGTATGCCGTAAAAATAGCGTTAATGAGGGAATTTTGCGCTAACTATCTGCGGGGACTCAAGAATTGCGGGAGGCCGACGTTGTCTTATATCTGTTGGTAAGGCAAACGCAATCTTGGATTGCTGGGCGGGTGCCGCGTGGACCGACTTAGAACCGATCGCTCGCACGCATACGTTAGACAGGAGCGAAGCAATGCGCCTGCCCAACAGGAAGGGCGCGTAAGCGACGCCCAAACCTGTTGTCAACTTTTGAAACAATCTTGGCGATGTGCGGAAGCACAATACAAAAGCGCCGATTCCCTGCGTGGGAGATCAGCGCTATTTCTTTGACATCAGGTTCTTAATCGATCCTTAAGACTTATTTGCCTTCCCTTCTCGCGCGATAGGCAACGGCCTTTTCGAGCTGCATGATTGCCTTGCGGGATGCCGCAATGGCCGCGGCTTTGTGGCCACCAAAGTTGTGAGGAGCGGCTTCCATGTATGCGATGGCGTCTTTGAGATCCCGTATTGCAGTTTCGATCCGGGGATGTTCACTCATTTCTTCCGCAACCCCGCCCCGTGATGGCGGCTGGGCCTGTATTTGTGAACATGGGAAAAGGACAAACGCCGCACACATCATGAACGCAACCGCTTTTCTCATCGATTCCTCCTTTGGTTTCCGGTTGAAGGCATCATTAACTCCACGGGCCTTGGATCCGCGCTAGAATCCTTACTTCTTCTTTGTTGACAAAATCCGGTATGTCTGCGAAACCGACAGCCCGAATTTCTTGGCAATCTCTATTCCGGTTTTTCCGCTTTTGTACATGGCCGCCACTTTCTTGTCGCGCGCAGGATTGAGCGCCCTTCGCGAGGCGATGCCATACTTGGCGCGCAGCTGGTGGATCGCCTGCCTGGTGACGCGGAACTTCTTTGCGATTGCCTCGTCGGTCTTGAGGGTGTTCTGCAACCGGACAAGTTCGCTTTTGCTTGCAAGAGCCATAACTGCTCCTTTGTTGATAGTAGGTGTAATTGACTGAAGCCCGATCCGTTTGTTCGCATTCGTAGCAAGCGGAGGCCTTCCTGTTTCTTATAGCAATTAGACTACCAAACGCGAAAATTGTTACTGTTTTTGTTTTTTTCCGATTTTATCCGGGAGAAGTCTCGCATGTGTCCCACCGAAACGCAAGAAGAAACAGCCGTGAGCCTTTTTGAAATGTCAATTTCGAGAAAATGATTTGCAGAAATGGGAATAGCGACGGCCATCACGGCCGTCTCATTTGTGGAGCAGGGAAGGCCAAGGCACCAGCACGAGAGGCCGGGACTGTGCTTCCGGTCACCGCCTGCACCATGACGCCGGAGGCGCGGCGCTCAGCCGGAATCCGTGGCGCTTTACCGTGCGGGCGTGCCACGGAACGTATATTTCCACCTTATACGTTTTGTCGAACGCATTCGATAAGGAGCCCTTCATGGAGACGTTTCACTACTTCATCGAAACCCCGAGATTCGGCAGCGTGGACAATGAGTCGGAACATCGTCCGGTGTCCATTTGCTTTGCGTCCATGGAACCCGTGGTTCGGGTACGGATTCTCACCGGCAGCACAATTGAGGACAATGCGGCTTTTGTCCTCCGGCCCGATATTGCGGAAAAACAAAAACAACTTCGGTACAAGCATCACATATCCTTTGAATCCGGCAAGAGTGCAAAGGACCTTCTGGGCGGAAAGGAAAGCATCGAGGTTATCGCCCAGCTCTTCCATGCAAACCAGGCCTACGATCTCATCAAGATCCCATTGCGAAAATATTCGTACCGGGAATCCAAGGAGAAGAAATTCGCGAAATACGTCTCTCTGCTTGCCTGTCCGTATTGCCACGGCGCGGTCACGTCCCGCGAAGCGGGTTTTGCGTGCGGCTCCTGCGGCAAAGTCTACGGCCGCACCGGCACTGCCGTCGACTTCCTTCCGACCGAGCTCCGGGCGGAATTCGCGATTGTGGATACCGACAATGTGTCGGATCACGGTCTGGAGCCTCCGGTCATCGAGGCGGTCGAATTGAATCCCGGCAAGCTTTACATAGACGTGGGGGCGGGATTCAAATACAAGTGCTACGAAAACGTGGTGAATCTCGAAATCGTTGACTACCCCTCAACCGACGTACTCGGCGTGGGCGAGCGACTGCCGTTCCTCGACAATTCATTTGACGGGGTCATCAGTTCCGTGGTATTG
>Ga0182027_10016230_pt1 | contig 10184 bp, 12 predicted proteins | sample 712E1DmetaG_FD_121300 | JGI IMG/M metagenome (GOLD analysis project Ga0182027, IMG submission 121300) | Permafrost microbial communities from Stordalen Mire, Sweden - 712E1D metaG (Illumina Assembly) | ecosystem: Environmental > Terrestrial > Soil > Wetlands > Permafrost | place: Sweden... | reverse complement strand
TGGGGAGTCGTTCATTCACTTAATCGAGACCGGGGGCCGGCCGGGGGACACGCTCCAGATGTGAGAACGGCTGCGTAGAAACAAAAACCAGGCACACCGCGGGCTGATAAGCTGTTCGACATCACAAGCAAGTGAGGTTAGTGCTGCATGCAGATCGAAGGCGCGTTGTTTTTCCATGACAAAGCGGCGGTGAGGTTAGAGATTGGTGCTCCAGCAGCGCTGCGAGAGGCCGTGGGAAAGGTGCGGCTGCCGGCCGCTGTTGTGGTGCGTGCCGCGGATCTGGGGCTGCTTGGCGAATGCGCTGAATTGTTCAAGGATCGGCACCAGAAGGACGGACGCAAGGGTTTGTCAGCATTGCTGCTCGGGCAGGGGGAGCGGATTCCGTTTATTCATTCGGATTTCGCTTCGGACGGGCGACTCCGGCAGGGCGTCGAGGCCCTGCTCAAGAATGCGGAGAAGGCCGGCGAATTTGGCATCTATGTTATTGGGGTGAATGGAGAGGTTTTCCAGGATGTCTGGCGGAACGCCAAGACTGAGGATGAGTCCATGCAATCGGTTTCCCCGGAGAAGCCGCTTTCGCTTCTGTTGAAGCCGCTGCCGGGGGAGGCTGAACTCAGCAAGACATTCTGGGGCGATTCGCCGGATTACCATCTGGTCCGGCAGCTGATCTTGAGGGCGGCACAGATAGATGATCCGGTGCTGATCCTGGGAGAGACGGGCACGGGAAAAGGTGTAGCGGCGCGCGCGATCCATGACCTGGGGCGGCGGGACAAGCCGTTTGTGGAGGTGAATTGCGCTGCGATTCCGGGCGAGCTGTTTGAGTCAGAACTGTTCGGCTATATGAAGGGCGCGTTTACCAATGCTTTGGGGACTGGGAAGAAGGGGCTGTGGGAGTTGGCGGGGGATGGCACTCTGTTTCTGGATGAAATTGGCGACTTGAGGCTGGATCACCAGGCGAAGATACTTCACACCTTGCAAGATTCGAAGATCTGGCGTCTGGGTGCGGAGAAGGCTACGGACGTTTCCGCCCGAGTGATTGCCGCGACCAATCGCAATCTGCGGAGCATGGTGGAGAGCGGCGAGTTTCGCGAGGATCTTTATTACCGGCTGCGGCAGTTTCTGATCTATACGCCGGACCTGCGTGACGATCCGCGCAATCTTGAGTTGATTGCGCAGGAAGTGTGGCAGGAGATTACGAAGTCGCATGCCAGGCTACCCAAGGAGATCCTCGACGACTTGTGCCGCCACCGCTGGCCAGGAAACGTGCGTGAGTTGCGGTCGGTGCTGGGTTCGCTGAAGAACTTCTTTGGGACGAGCGATCTGAAACGCGAGCATCTGAACGCGGTGTTCCAGCACTTCGGGCTTGTAGCTGGCTATGAACTGCATGACGATGACGCCGAGGAACCGGCGGTGTTGCAGGTGGAGTGTCTCAAGAAGATTCGGCGCGCGGACGATGCGATCCAGGCATGCGAACAGAAACTGAAGCAGCTGGCCGAAGGGAGTCCGCTGAGTACGGCCGCGCGGGAATCGCTGCTCCGGCTGCGCGTGGAGATGCAGGCTCTGATGCGGAACCGGCTTTACTTTGGGAGCCAGGAGACTTACCAGTCTGTGGAGCGAGTGGAGGAGAATCTAGGGCAGTTACTTGGGATGCCGGCGAACGATGCGCGGGCTCTTGCCCGTTTCTGGCAAAAGACGCTTGAGCCTGATATCCATAGCGCCGTGAGCAGACTGTTTGAGGAATTGAGGAAGTTACGCACTTAGAACATTTTCACTGACATGTGTAAGGAAGCTCCGTGCCCCATCCATTTCACGTTCTTTGTGAAATGGGTGGGAAACCACGAAATCAACCTTACAGAAATTGTGAAAATGCTCTAGAAGAAACCGCGATTGCGCTGGAGTTCCGTCGCTTCGCGTCTGTGGATATGAATTTCCATTCATTGGCGTGCTCGCTCGGAAACTATGTAAGTGCTTCAGGATTTCCAAGCGATCTGACAATAAGTTGCTGGTGCGATTCCCCTTGATACAAATCAACTTATTCGACTAACTCAACTCAATAACTCAACTCATACGAAAGCAAGAATTCGCATCTTGTTGATTCGACTCCGTGGACAATTCTGGCGCGGGAATTGCAACTATCCCTTGCGGGTTGGCCGACGTTGCTTGTGCGCGACGCGGACGACCCCAAGGGGGAGCCATGGCCGGGAGTGTGCCGCCGCGATTCAATGTTCCCGCATCTTTCCGTGATGCGCTGCATGAGTTGCGCCTGGTGCGAAGCAGCCTCGAAGGGCAGATCGACAGGCTCGATCGCCTGGAGCAGGAGTTGGTGACTCTCTCCCGCATTTGGTCCGGTGGGGTGGGCTACGAACCCCCGATCGACCTGGGGCAGATTGCATACAACCTGGAGATTCAATCTCGCCCCGATGGGTCCGCGATTGTTTCCATAGATGGTGACCGCAAGTTCGTTTTGGCTCAGCAACTGGCGGAGGTCTTTCGGTTCATCGCGTCAGGTGAGAAGGACCGCGGTGGGAGTGACCCTCTAGTTGGCTGGCGATCGCGGGGTGAGATTCTCGACTTTCTGGCAGATTCCGCGGGGAGGAGTTACGAGCCGCGTTACATCAACAATCTGGTTCACCGCCTCAAGAAAGCGCTTCGGAAAGCCGAATACGACTGCAATCTTATTCAGACAAATCGGCAGAAAGGCGTGCGATTCGCATTCAAGCGCGGAGCGCGCATTCAGCTGGAGGTCTCGCCTCTCGATAGTGGTAAACCGGTGGCCCGGGAGGGCGCGGGAGGTCCGAAGATCTTGCCGTCTGCTTCATCGTCGCTTGGCTGAATCGTTTCTGTTGCATAAAGTGGGCGGCTGAATTCGCATCTAGTCGTGGCCAGTTCATTCTCAGCTTTTGATCCACTTACTCTCGGCTTTGCCTCAAGCGTGGGTTCGATTCTGGATTCATTCGACATCGGAATTCTTACCTTCCTGCACTTGCGGTTTGGACCATATACTGCGAATACGTCCGATCGGGAACCGGGTTCCTGCCAGCTAGAATGGGTGTCCTTCACTTGCAATGGCTGGTACGTCGTGCCAGTCTTCCGCTTCTGTAAAAGGATCAGATAGATCGAGAGTTCTACCGTGCCTCATGCTGAGGATTTGCTCCCAGGAGCAGTACCAATTTCCTTCGAGATCTCCGGCAAGCCGCTTCACAACCGCGCCCCGAACCTTGGCCCGCCCCTTGCTCGGCGGGTTGCGCATGGCGTACTCGATATTGTCGATTCCGCTTACGCAGTGATCGAGAACCTGGTTCGCATCGAGCATGGAGAAGATTCCGTGCGGGCCGAGTTGTCCAAACCGCGTGTCGATTTCGAAGAACTCGTTGCGCAATTCCAGAATCTGCCGAAGCTCTTTCCACTCGAAACCCTTCCTGCGCAGCAGAGCCTCGATTCTGTGAACCAAGAAAGGAATGGGCGTGTCTATTGAGATCGCAAGGTCAAGAGGGAATGGTTCACCATTCGCCAACAATCCCATCTCCCCCCTCATGCGCTCAACGATTGCATTCCAGAAGGCCAGGCGAGACCAGTCGAGGCCGCGTTGCGCCGCGTAGCTGGTAAAGAGCGCGAGCTTCATCTGCCAATCAAAGGTCTTTGCGGCCGCGCCATGGCCTGCATCGAGTAGATCGAGCGCATGCCGCCAGTGCTCGCAGAACTGCGGCGCCCAAGCGGGCATGAAGGCGTCGCGACAATGGGCCTCAGCCATCGCCAGATAATGTCTCTGGATCTCGATGGCGGTCATCCTTCGTGGTGGGTTTCTAACCTTTAACGGGCTCGTTAAGGTCGGGTCGCTAGCTACAGCGCGCAAGGCAGTGAGAGGCGAATCCAACTGAACAGCGCTTCCAGGGGCAAGGCCTGCTTCTGCCATGGCGACGACAAGGCAGGTTGCGCCGAACTTGACGAACATTGAGAACTGAGAGCAGAGGCTCTCTCCGCACAGGATGTGCAATCGGTTATACCCGGAGCACAAGGGCTCGTTTTTGGAGTGATAGATCCCACGGTCGCTTGTGGAATCCGAAGAAATGGTGTGCTCGATGTGTGCGGCACGGGGGCTCAAGGTGAATCTCAGACTGCTTGAGAATGGATCGAATCCACCCGCCCCCGCGTAGATGATGCGCGTGACGAGATGGGGGATCAGATTCGGCGGCAATTCGGCTAGTGGCACCCGATGTTGGTACGACTCGTGGCAACCCCAGGTTGCGCCTGTGCCTGAGTAGTCGACGTTCACTCGATAGCAACCGGTCTGCACATCCGGGGTACGTTCATGGGTCATCTTTTGAATCAGATTGAGCAGAATTCGATTCCCGGCTTCAACGTAGCGCACGGCGTCCCAGGGGTTGGCACACTCGGGTGTTGAATACTCCACATGCATACCGCTGTCCAAATAGAGTCGCGCGGCATTTTCCATGAACAACCCCGAGGAACTGCCGTCCTGGAGATTGCGCAACGTGGTGTGCGCCAGATCAAGCAGGTGGCGAATGATCATCCGATGATCGGCCGCCTCCAGCCCCTGCATTCCGCTGATGGCGTACTCCGTCTCGACGCCTAGAAGGCGATCCGCCATGGTTATTGTCCGCCCTGATGTCTACCTGCGCGCAAGAATGCTCCGGAATTACTGCCGGCCAGTGCGCGTTGAATGGCCGTGGAAACGCAGCCCGCATCACCGCATCGGCGGCGGCGGAAAAGAAGTCTTTCGCGAGGTGACATATTTGCTGAGCTTCGAGAGTGCACGCTTTCCCTTTGCCCCACGCTCGCACCGGATGCCAGTGCCAATAACCGAGGTAGACTTCTCCTCGTCTGCGCAGCCGTAAAGCAGCATCCACCGCAGCCCATGTCTCTGGGATGAAGGTCACCCAAATCACACTGCGCGCCGGCTAGCGCCACGGCATCCCACCCGCATTCGTCCTGGGTCCAAAGATGAGCCATTGGAATTCTCAGCCTCGCGTGTAGTTTTGCCGGTTACCGTGTGCAAGGAATAATCACATGATCTCTTGCTCCCTTCTGGGCGGTGAAGAAGCTAAGAATGTGAGAGATAACCCGGAGAATCATCAATCGCGTGCACCGATGATCACTCATCGCAATTGTGACCCCGGTGACACTTTCGGCTTGCCTGTCGAATACCCTTGTCGCACCTTCCTGTTCCAGCTAGACTGATCGGAATCTTCCACACGGGGTTGAGCGCTATCCACTGGCTTGTGGGCAGTTGGCTTTCCGATTCCACCATGAGCGTGGTGTGTCACCTCTTGAGAACGGATGAGTACGATGGCGGTGTTTGCGATTGCGGTTCCTTCCCACTATCTCTCGATTCCTCAGCGCAATGGCCTGGTGTGATGTTTCGAATTACACGGTGATTGATCGTGAGCATCTCTCGCAAGGAAATAATGGAGCGACGCCACGGCATGCACGCTCCGGGCGTGCGCGTTGTTGAGGGCGTGATAATGATCGGCATTCTGGATCTCGCTGAACACCGTGGCGCATGCAGGTGGACTCTGTTCGCCGCCGCTTTAATGCTGATGCTGCTAGAGCGATTTCAATGTTGCCGTTCCTAAGACCTGTTCTAAATCGTCGCCGCTTTTTGTAGCGCCGGACTCCAGTCCGACTGTCGTGCGGGCGTCCTCGCCCGCATCCCCGTTTGGAATGCGATGAAGTCGATGGGTACACCATCACGAAAATTGCTCTAGATTGTCGAGAGACTTCGTGAGCGAGTGAAAGGGGTAGCGTGTGTGGTGACCTCACGCCGCTGCCTCCGAACTGTCAAACTGGCTTGGAGGTGTTCCAGTTCACGCCTGCCTGGGCCTAATCCGCATAGCGCCAGTGCTTGGTCAGGCTAACGGTGTTTGCTGAGATAACACCGCCTTGACGAAAATAGCCTTTCAAGTACCCCCCAGAGAACTGCGTTCCATTCGCATACCTCACTTGCACGCGGGTATTGTCTCTGGGATGAGTATTTGAATCTTTGGGGTCAAATTTGTGCCATTCGTTCTTCATAGCTGATTCTTGCACTCGTCGATGTTTCTCTTGAGGGAGCGTCGGGACATCTCAAAGGGAGGACGATCCCTCCTTCTGGGTGGGTGCGCTCCGCTGAAGACGGAGGAAACTGAAGGCTAGATGATCCAGCGGATCATGCCCGGCCTCCCACTATGCCGCCAGTGGTCTCAAACTCGATGACACGTCCCGTTCCGGCAAAAGTGCACGCACCCTGACGGCGGAGACGCATAGAAGCCGGTGCTCTTCCAGTTCGTACCTGGCGCGTTCCATATCGACATTCATCTCGGCCGCATGCCTATTGCTGACCTGATAACTTGCTGAGGAACGAGCCTCGATGTACTCGCTGAGCCCAGCCTCAAAAGCCTGTTCCAGGTTTCTACAGATTGAGCAATTCATACCTGCGCCTCTCCGGCGTTCTGCCGGACCAACCATTGCCAAGGTGCGTTCGTGATTCAAAAACTGCCTGAAACCTCGAGCGAAGTGAAGTGCAGGCCTGGAAGAGAATGTTCCCGGGTGAAGTCTTCGACAAAAGTCAGTCTGCCCGCCCACAGTCCGTCCGGCTTGATCTCTGGAGGATTGACTCTATCGGCTTGTCTCACCGGCCTGAATGAAGGCCGACTGTCGCTACGACTCACAGGAAGACGATTGTTTGCATCGAATTTCTTGAGAAGAATCACCGCAGCTCCAGTCGTTCGGTTGCTAGTTTGAACCGTGCTCGTCTGGGCCGGAGCTTGGAAAGCGATAGGCGAGGAGGGAAAAGTCTGTACTTTTTTGATCATACACCCACTGCAGCCCACGTGCCGACGGCTTTACCCTTCTTGGCGCTCAGCGGTTCCTAAGCGGGGATTCTGGAGGGAAAAGCGGCGGCTGACCCAATGTCCTCCGTGTCAGTCCTCCACCGGCGAAGCCAACCCGCGATAGATGAAACCGGCAGCGGTCTTTCTCCCGTAGGGAGATCGGATAATAGCCCAGGACAAGCGGAGCACAGTCCTGGGCTATTATCCAACAATCGCCCCCCCGTCCTGTAGGGACGGGGCGAAATCAGCCCAAGATGCACTTGTTCGATGAAATCAACCATTTGCAACCTCGCTGGAGAGTGGTTTCTTTTCAGTTGGCGTAAAGTTGCCGATGCACTCAGCGAACACCCAATGAACTCCAACCTTCCTGGTTCCGCACGAACCATCAACAAAGCGATCAGAACTGTAAGACGAGATGTCGGGTCATCGTCCCGTGGCGCGGAGGCCACTGACCATGAAGCAGGAGCTGGGCCCAAGGGTGCGGCGATCTTCCCCATCGTCGAGAGCTGCCGCCGACTCGGTCTGCCGACTCGCCAACCGCTCCATCCAAAGCCTGGATCAACTGACCCCCGGCAGCATACGCCGCTAACAAGGCAAAGTAACCTACCCGCCAACCCAAGACCCCGTCAACAGTGCACTTGGCCGGACGAATACGGTCAAGCTGCTTCGCGCGTTGCTCTATGTTCATACTCCCTCATCGCTTTTGTGCTGCGCTGATAGTGGATCGCTAATCAAAGTAACCTGGGGTGGCGGTTGGCAAATGGCTTGCCGCTCAGGCATGGGCAGCGTTCTTCGGAGTTTGGGGAGGCTAGCTCAGCGATGATCCAGTCGCACCATGCGCGTGCGGAGAGACTCTGGAATCGGTTCGCCTCCTCTCGCAGGAGGGATATTAGCGGCCGTACATAGCCGTGCTCCTCTGCGGCTCCCGGCCAGGCGCCGAGCCGTTCAAAGATGCTTCGCTTATCAAGCCAGAGGAGGCTGGCATGCAAGACCTCCGCAGCTACCTTATCTTTGCAAATCAACTTTACACAGAGTGATCTGACGGCCTCTTCGTCCGGTTTGAATGCCATCTGGACGAAGGAAGCCACACATCATCCTTATCGAGGGGCACCCACAAGAGTGTCATCCAACTTCTTATCCCCCGAGAAGCCGCTTCGTGATGAACTCTGCGAACCACTCCTGAAGGTAGCTACGGTTACGGAATCCATCAGCGAATAGACCAACCCTTATCAGCCAGATACATTTACGTTAGAACACCTCCGTAACGTTGACTCGCGCCCATCGCAACCGCCACTCTTGCCCAATGCAATTCTGTTAGACTCGGCCGGCAGAAACAAACATCGTGATCGATTAATTTTTTCTGCCGGCGGTCTTCTTCTGTGACTCACATGTTACTGTATTCAGTGGTAACTCTACGGGTCACATTCATAAAGGGATATTCGGAGATGTTTATGCATTGCTTCAAGACATCAATTGTGACGTTGCTTAGCCTACTAATTCTCGCTTCTTGTTTCGCCCAGGAGTCAGGTAACCTCTCTCCGGAGGAATTGAAGAAACTGATCGATAAGCGCAACGCCGTTGAACAGGAACTGGAATCGCTCGCTATTGTTGACCGCAAGGTCATGATTCCGATGCTCGACGGGAAGCGAATGGCAGCGGATATCTACCGGCCGAAAGACACTTCAAGAAAGTATCCGATTATTTTCGTCCGTACACCATACAACTTCAATTACTGGGACGTTCGGATTGGCGCGCCCCGCGATATGTCGGCCGAATTGTCTGCCATCAAGCGAGGCTATGCGTTTGTTGAGATTAACGAGCGTGGGCAATTCTTCTCTGAGGGCAATTACGATATCTTAGGCATGCCGCTTTCCGACGGTGCAAATGAGTTGACCTGGATGGGAGCACAGCCGTGGTCAAACGGTAAGGTCGGAACAATTGGATGTTCCTCAACCGCGGAGTGGCAGCTCGGCGTCGCATCCTTAGGGAACAAGGCGCTTGCGGCGATTATTCCTGAGGGCTTCGGTGCTGGGGTTGGGCGCGTCAAGCCTTACTTCGAACAAGGGAATTGGTTCCGTGGCGGCGCTTTCCAGATGCTATTCGTAACTTGGCTATATGGTGTGCAAAATCAAGTGCGTCCCATGTTTCCCCCGAATACTTCGCAAGCGGATTTGATCGAGGCCTCCAAAATGTTCGATCTCGCACCGCAGATGCCTCCTGTCGACTGGTCCAAGGCCTTGACCCACTTACCGGAGAACGACATCATCAGATTCGTGGGCGGTCCTCGCGGGATCTATACCGATCACATGCCGGTACGCACAGGCGGGGATATGATCGAGCGGACGCCTAATGATCCGGCCTGGTATAAGGGCGGTCTTTGGCACGACAACATGCCAATCAATGTCCCGGGCCTTTGGCTAATGAGTTGGTATGACGTCTCCGTAGGTCCGAACCTCGCCGCCTATAACTATGTACGCAAGACAGCGGATGCTAAAATTGCGGACCAGCAGTATGCTGTCATCGCTCCAGTTCGCCACTGTCAATATACAAGCGCAACCGGCCAAACGATCGTCGGCCAGCGCGATGTGGGCGATGCGCGCCTCGATTACGATGCCCTCACTTTTGGTTGGTTTGACCACTTTCTAAAAGGAGAGAACAATCACATTCTGGAGAAGACAGCGCGAGTGCAATATTACACGATGGGTTCGAATAAGTGGCAAGCATCGGATACATGGCCGCCTAAGGGCGCCGAGCTAATGAACCTTTATCTTGCAAGTGAAGGACATGCGTCGACTCTTCATGGAGACGGTACGCTATTGCCTGCGGTGCCGCCAGTCGATCACCCGGATATGTTCACTTACGACCCGATGAATCCAACCCCTTCGGATGGAACGAGTGATCCGTCGTTTCCGAGCGGTTCATACGATCAGCGGAAAACTGAGGAAAATCCAGATGTATTGGTGTTTTCGACACCTCCGCTAAAGGAAGGAATTGAAGTTACCGGATCCATCGTCGTAACGCTTTATGTGTCTGCCGATGTAAAGGACACGGATATAGCGATAAAGCTTGTTGATGTTGCTCCAGGCGGACCTGCCTACAATGTTGACGAAACGATTCAACGCCTACGCTGGCGCGACGGATACGATCGCCCTCCAGTCTGGATGCATCCAGAGGAAGTTTACAAAGTCACACTCTCGCCGATGAACACCAGTAATTACTTTGCGAAGGGCCACTCAATCAGTATTGAAGTATCGGGAAGTAATTTCCCTCGCTACGATCGCAATCTGAATACCGGTGGCCACAATTACGATGAGAACACATGGAAAGTGGCGCACACCGGGATTCACCATTCTC
>Ga0182027_10016229_pt1 | contig 10184 bp, 5 predicted proteins | sample 712E1DmetaG_FD_121300 | JGI IMG/M metagenome (GOLD analysis project Ga0182027, IMG submission 121300) | Permafrost microbial communities from Stordalen Mire, Sweden - 712E1D metaG (Illumina Assembly) | ecosystem: Environmental > Terrestrial > Soil > Wetlands > Permafrost | place: Sweden... | reverse complement strand
TGTTGGTGAGTCCGTTAAGGGTCTCTTCTCCGCACGTAAACATTTGAGGGCCGGGGAATTCCTGATGGGCCGCGGTCTGGGCCGACGTGATAAACGCCGCCGTGACGCTACTGTATGATTCGTTGGGTATGGACTCCCAGAGGATGATCGAAGGGTGGTTGCGGTAATACCTAACCATGTCACGAAGGGCGGCTATGGAATTGTTGACAAAGTCGGTGGATGAGGAAAAATATTGCCAGCCGGGCAGGCAGGCCTGGCCCAGCATGCCGAGCTTATCGCACGCGTCAACAAAACTCTGCGCCTGGACATAGTGCGACATGCGCACGAAATTGAACCCGTATTCCTTCAGGCGTAGCGCGTCGCGGTACTGCCCCGAATTGGGCACCGCGTTCCCGATGTACGGATACGCCTGGTGGCGGTCCGCGCCCCTGAAGATCAGGCGGGAGCCGTTGATGGTAAAGCCGCCCGATTTGCTGAACCCGATGGTGCGTATGCCGATGGTGGTGCTCATGGTGTCGGCGAGGCGGGTATCGTCGAACACCTGCGACTTGACAACATAGAGATTCGGATGGTCGGGGTGCCAGAGCTGCGGGTTTGACACCGAAAGGCTTTGCGTGAAGGTGCTTGTCACCCCCGCGGCAACGCTCTGGGTGGTTGATATTGTGGCAACCTGCTGGCCCGTCGCGGAAACAATCGAGGTCGTGAGCACGCATGACTTGGCGCTCTTGAATTCGTTCAGCACGTCCGTCTTGACCTGCACCGTCGCCGATGTGGTGCTCACCGCCGGATACGTAACGAACACTCCGCCTCCGCCGGGCGTATTGGCGTATATCGCATTGGTGACATGCAGGCTGTCGGTGAGATGGAGATATGCGTCGCGGTACAGGCCGCCGAAATAGAGAAAATCAGGGTCGGTGTTTCCAGGAGGAAAAGTTGACGATGCGGTATTGTCAAGCCGCACCGCTATAACGGTGGCGGCCCCGGAAGCCAGTGCACTGGTGATGTCGATCACGAACGGCGTGTAGCCGCCGAGATGGGTTGCCGCGAGCGCGCCGTTGACGTAAACCTGCGCGGTCTGCATGGCCGCTTCGAATTCCAGAAAACATTTTTTTCCCAGGAATGAAGGGTCCGGGACGAACGATTTACGGTACCAGCACACTCCCATGTAAATCGACGACGTGTTGTAGTTCAACTCGATGCGCGGCGTGTGAGGAAGATATACGGTGGCCCACGACGCGTCGCTGAAGGTGGTTGCCTGCGCGCCGCTGGCGTCGCCCAGGTAAAATTTCCATCCGTCGCTGAAACGTATGTCCTGTCCGGCATTGCTTTCGGCGATTAGGCTAAAAATAAGAACGGAAACAAAAGACGGTGTATAGGAAAAAAGCCTGAATTTTTTCATGTTTTCCTTTGAAACGATTCAAAACCAGCGCATGTTGCACTGCGTTTTTTTATTTTCCTTAAGCGCCGCCATTACTGGCACAATACGACCTTCGTTGCCAATGAATTCACTCCCGCACCGCATCTGAGCATATAGGTTCCTTTACGCAAGCAAGGCATTGAAATGGCAATTACTTTTTGTCCGGTTGTAATTGTTTTAAATACTATTGACCCCGCAAGATTGAATAAGGCTATTTCATGCTGGCCCGGTATTGGAATGCGGACAAACAGGTTGTTGTTTTCAATCCTCGCGCTCAGTTTCTCCGCCACAAGATTCATCGGTCCGCCGGGCTGCCGTATGGCCGCTCTGCTCGGATCGCTTAACCTGATAAGCGACACGCTGTAGGGACGATGGGAAAACGATCCGGTGTATGAATTGCCCGTAAGCGGGACGGTCTTGACCGAATCGTAGTACTTAAGGTCCGCGGCCGCTTTGATCTGGGCCCACTGCGCCGCAGTCGGCGTTGCCGGGCTTGTCATGGCTTGCCAGGCCCGATATGCGTTGCTTCGGGCGCTGTCAACGATGAAATGCTCGATTTTCGCGTTGGCAAATGGAATATTGCTCACCGTCAGTATTATGCTGTCACTGTTGAAAACCGACATATGAGTATAGACCATTATCTGCACGGCGCTTGTATCTTTAGATATGGTGGCAAAAGCGTTGGGACCGTCTGCGAAAATGCCTCCTGTGCATGAAATCTGGATATCTCCCATCTGGTGAAGCAATTTAAACGCGTTAAATACCGGTTTTCCCACGTCCCATGAATCCGGAATATTAGCGTCTCCGCGTAGACAGATTCCGTAATTACCCGGATTGTCAAATGCCGTGACACGGCCACTTGCCCAAAAATTAGATTCCTCATAAATGTCCGAAATACACCAGTATCCATACATATACGGCGGCGGATAATCAGCCCCATTGCTTATGAGCAGATGAACCGTTTTAAGAATAAAACTTGCATTTCTTTCATTTTCGCGGTCGATGATAGGGTAGGAAGAAAGTCCCCATTCATCGTTTATAATAAGGCCGGTGAAATTGAAATGTTTGCAACAATTGATAATGTCTTTATGGTAATCGCTCTGGGATTTAGGAATTGAGATGCCGCTGGCATCACTTGGTTTTGCGGCAGGATTATCAGCGTAACGATGATAGGAAATGAAATCGCATTTTGAACCGGTTGTTCCGGTCGCCAGGTTTGTCCCGCTAGTCACGTGCCCGATAAATGCAAGGATAGTTGTCGTGTCTTCCGCAGCGGTAGCCGGGCCGCCAACTTTACACATTGAATCGGCGCTTCTTACCCCTTCAGAGGCGTAATCGTAGAGCTTGTAATAATCCTGCATAGTCCCATTAAAAAAGTTTCCTAAATTCGGTTCATTATAGACTTCAAATAGCCAATTTTCAACCTCCGTCTTACCATATCTGTATTCACAATGTGTTACGACGGAATCGCATAAATCACGCCATTTAGTAAAATCCTTAGGTAAAGTCGTATTTCCGGCCGCGCCATTGTACCAAAGGCATGTGCTTGTTCCCGACGCCATTGCCATGGGAGTAAAGCTAAATTCCACTATTGGCCGAATGCCGATTGCCTTGGCCGCATCATAAACGGAATCGAAGTTCGACCAGTCATACGTAGGAACGCCGCCGGGTTCGGAATAAAGCGCTATATCGCTGTTGAGAATTCCATGCCCACGAAAATATTTAAAGCCGCATTCGGTTGTTCCTCTTTTCAAGACATTCTGCATGTTCCTGCCGTAGGCTGAACTAAGCATATCATGCACATGGTCAGTAGATATGAGGTTTTCGTAAAAACGGTTCCACTGGCCTGATTGCTGGTTCACATTCACCGCGATTGAATATACGGCGCCTTCCACTTTTATCGCCTGCAAGCAGACAATACAAAAAACTATGAATATTCCAAGAAAAGCTCCCCTATATATGCGCTTGACTGCCATTATGGATCTCCTTGCAATAAAATTGTTGTTAAAAATTAAACTGAGTTTTTGCTACCCACCACCAGTCGCCATGCTGGAGCAATACGTCGGTTCTGTCGGAATTGCCTTGCACAAGTGAAAAGGATTCCGGAATCAAATGATCGTGCGCGACTTGAATGATAACCGAAAAATTGTTCCCGCAGTCCCTTTTCGCGTAGAACGACCACTTAAGGTTATCATGAGGAAGTACGGTTTGTTGAGGATCAATCGGCAGCGGTACTTCACCATCATAGGTTTCATGATAACTATTGGGATATGGATTCTGCCAATATTCAAGCTCCATATTGAACAAATCGAGCAGTTTAAATCCAAGCGCCGATGTCAATGCGGTGGCGCATACGGGAAAATTAAAACCGAGCATAACTGGGATTCTCCAGTATATATTTGTATAATACGGCAGAGAGTTATGTTTAATGTCATCGACCGAATCACTTTTTAAACCAAGTATGGAAAATTCCGAATAGATTTTCAAATCTTCTTTGCTGAATATCCCCTCCGGCAAAAACACTTTCGGATCAAACGATAGCCTTCCCATTACTTTGGTGCCGGAAAATGTATAATACCCCGAATCTCCCGAAGGAGTATAGTATTTATCATTAGGATAATTAATTGGGGTTGTTTCATAACCATGCACTGGAAAGAGCCGATCAAAATCAATGCCCCCGCCAACTTCAATGAACTTTAAAATGTTCAGGCAGGCGACATACGAGAGAGAAAAATCCATTAACGGATAGTTGTGTATCTCACTTGTCAATAACAAATCCTGATGAAAATGGAAACATGTACCGAATTGGTTTCCTATGCGAAGCCCCGCGATATCGGCGTACGGCCGGTCAAAAACATTTAATAAACACTGAGGATAGGTAAATGATCGGAATAAGTACTCGCCAAGATTCCGAACATCAGGATCATATTTGTAAGGAAACAATCCGCCCTCAAGCTGTAAATATGGTTGCCCCGGGTCGCCGAAGGAATATATTCCTTCGGCATGTTTAATGTTAAGACTGGTCTGTGGAAACATGGTTTGACGATTCATATCTACCGTGCCTGGAGCGACGCTAAAAGAAAAATTCAATTCTCCCTCAAGTGCGGCAATAACTCGAAAATGATCGTTTATTGCGGCATCTGCTCTGAGACCGGCAAAAGCAGTCTGAAGCCAATAGTGGTCAAGATTGCCGACAATTCCATACCCCTTCATCACTTCTCCGTCCTGGAACGAGGCGTATCCGGAAAAAACGGGTTTAACATGTGCCGTAGAATCGTTACATAAGGCCATTTTAACAATTAAAATTATCCAAAATATAAAGGCCGCTGAAATTCGTTTTTCCATTTCCGTGTATTCTCCATTTTCTATATTTAATTTAATGGGTCCATTGATATGTAAAATCCAAGAAGTTGTTACTTGTCTTGTCTATTACCGTCGATCGTGGCGCACCGGGAGTATTCATCATCAAATAACACTCCTCAAACGATCCCGCAGGCGGCAGAAAATCGTAAATTGTTAAAATCATCTGACCCTTATACTGGGCGGGTGATGTCAGGTAAATGTCCATGGCGTTCGGCGTTACCGATGAATCCAACGAAAAAATGCCGCCGTAAATTTCTGTGGTATCATAATTAACTGTCACAGTAACGGTATCTACCGACTGACTTATATTGGATATTACGACCGTATTTCCTTTAAAGTTAAAGAGCCAGGAAACACCTGACAGATCGTTCGCCGCCCAATAGCCAAGGTATCCTTGGGATCGCCCGAATTCCCAGAATGAGGAATCTTTTAGGGTCGTGAAATTCCATGGACCAGACCAGGCGCTGACCCCGCTGGCATTTTTAGCGCTAACCCGCCAATAGTAGGTCGTACTGTCGATAAGCCAGGGAACTGAATCGCTGGCGGCTGTAACCGAAGAGTCCTCGGCGACTATTAACGAAAAATCGCTGCTCGATGAAACCTGAACATGATATGTTGCCGCATTACTTACCGGCGACCACGCCAACATGGCGGTCACGGGCTGGTTGACTGCTCCATTGGACGGCAGGTTCAGCGTTGGCATAACGGGCTTGGCAATGGGGGCCGTCGGACTGGAGTTGTTACAGGACGAAAAAAGCACTGATAAAAAAATAAAAACAAAACTTATTATTCCAAGACCTTTCATAAAAATCTCCCCGTTTAAAAGAGTTTAAAAAAATCTGAATTATATGCCGAATACTTGCAATACAACTAAAAAGAAGGATTTCTTATTCAGTATTTCTCTATACCTACCTCGCTTTCTCATGCTTTTTACGCCTTTTAAAATAATATAAAGAAACAAAACTCAATAGTCAATAATTTATTTATTATTGTCAATATTTGGGGATCATTAATTCGGGACGTGTCTATAAAAGAATTTTAAGCCATTATTTAATCACGACCAGTTTATTATCTTTTCTCTGGTTCATATAGCACAGCTTTATCCAGTCGGATGAACGTAGAACGCTCGACACACACACTTCATCCAGCGCGCCTTTAAAGTACCTGCCTCCTTCATCGCCATCGATGCTATGCGACAATTGTAAGTCCGAGGCGGTGCTTCGAGCCACGATTCCGTATGCGCGAGTGGTTATGGTCACCGAGTCACTGACGAGGGCCCCGTCAACGTAGAGGAACATCGAGGCGCCCGACCGGACGCTTGCCACGAATTTCCAGGTATGGGCCACGGCCGGGTACCGGACGCCTTCCCACCAGGAACTGTCTTTATATTCATTGAACTCCCAGACATTTTCAGGACGGATCTGCAATCCATATTGATACGTGCCCTTATACACAAGCGCTTGAAAAGACGAATCTAGGGTGTCGACGTTGACCCATGCGGAAAGCGTATACTGGCCCCTTTCGGGAAAACTGAGGGAGCTGCCCGCCGTGCCCGTCATGTCAAAATAGTTTGACGATCCGTTGAATTTTTTCGCCATTCCGATGATCCCGACGGTGTCGTCCGGCAATGGAGTTCCGTATGGCGCGGCATTGAAGTGGTGAATGGTCGCATCCGGTTCTATCGCGCCGGTGACCGCGCCAAGGTGCCAGACGCCCTGATAACCATGTGCAGTATCGAACACCGCGGCGCCGCTGGAAGCGCTTGCCGCGCCGGGATTTCCCCAATACATGACAATGGAGTGCGTGCTGTCATTGCCGAAAATCGTGTCCGTTTTCACCCATATTTCGGCCTGCCCGCTTACCGCGTCGAAACGCTCTATCTCGTATGCCAGCGGAGTGTTGTCCTGTTTTGTAAATCTTATATCGCTGCCGCTGGTCGTTGCCTCGCCGAAATTGAAGTTCATGCTCGTCAGCCGTATGAGCACGGGAAACCCGTAAACATTGCCGATGATTTGCGCGCCGGACTGTGTGGTGTTGAGTCCGATTGTTTTCGAATATTGCCACGCCGTGTTTAACAATACCACCATACCGCCCGATGGCACCGTAATGTCATAGCGGACAACCCTTGGCTGCACGCTTCCGCTCGATGAATTGTAAACAACCGAAGCAACGGTCCCGGCCGGTATGGAATCTAAAACCGCGAAACCACCGGCTCCGCGCAGATAAACGGAAAAAAACGTTCCCGGAATATAGATGTATCCGTTTGCCGTATCGAAAGAGGGGGAGACCGAAACTTTAATGGAACCGGGTATTTGCATTGTTTCATCGGGCACGAGTGCGCTGTCTCCGGCAACGTCAATAACACCGGTCATTGCCCTGGTCCTTTCCAGTACATTGACCGCTTGAATGGCATAGGCGCCCGCAGGTATGTTTTTAAATATATACGAACCGGAAGAGTTTGTTGTATCGGCGTATGTTTGAAACCCCTGCGCGTCCCGCACAGGATCGAAGTCCGCCGGGACCAATTTCACGGCGCTTGCCGAAACCGGGGTTCCGGAACCCGTTACAAGCCTGCCTTTTACAACAGTGCCTGTTTCGGTGACGCCGGCCGTTTCCAGGGTATGCGAACATAACACAAGCGCCGGAAGGAGCGCGCTCGCTATGTAAAATCGGCGTCTCATAAAACACCATCCTCTTTTTTAGGCAATTTAGTCATTGGAAACAGCTGTAAATTAAGCTGATATACCCGATCAAGAGGCTTTTGCTTAGCAATAATGGTTATCAGTTTTTTCCGAAATGCCCGTATTTCCGATTGTATTTCCTTAAACCCCGTCTTATTAGTGCCGAAGGTCAGGGTTGAAATCTCCTGTTTGTTTCCCAGTCGGGTGATTGCGCGCCGGGAAAGATCGCTTGTTTCGCGCTGGAAGTTTGCAACCGCGATATTTTGCACCTCGTCACCGGTGGTAATGACCGTGTCAGTCTGGACGTACGAACCATTTTGTTTTTTTATCAAGCCAAGCCGCAATAGAATCTCGATTCCCCGCTTGGCTTCTATCGCGGAAATCGGAGGGTCCAGCATAGCGCCCAATTTCCGAAAATCATCATTAAAATCACTATACGCGGAAACTTCTCTAAGTACCGCGCAGTACCAATGCTTAAAGTATTCAAACTGGTCGTTACGTAATAAAACCGATTTATTACTTTGATGGGTCGATTGCAGGATTTCAAAAAACCGGCTTTTTTTGTTCAGCGATTTTTCATTGTTAAAATAAACAAGGGCCTTGAAATAGCCACGTTCTTTTTTTTGAAGGTCCATTGCCTTTGCGACGCGCCCGACGCTTTGAGCCGACAACGCTTTTTCACCATTGATCACTTTGATAAGGAAGGACCTTGATTTGTATCCTGCTTTTTTTGCAAATACCGCGTGGGAAAAGCCTTTATCGCAGCGCTTCCGTTCGGCAAAATAGTCGGAAATGAATTTACGATAATCGGTATAGGAAAAAACGCTGATCATAGCATGCCTGTTTTTGAAGCGAATTTCCATGTTTTCTCTCGCAGGGACGATGCCGGAACCTAATGTCCTATAATATAACCCTAAAGCCGGGGGAAGTCAATAATTAGTTGTTTTTGTCAATTTTTGGGGAGCATTTTTGTCACGGGGGACTATGGTGAATTTGTTTATAAACAAAGAAGGCGTCGTCATTCGTTCCCCTTTGAGCGTATAATAAACAGGAAAACCGTCTTGTGTCAACATATGCAGAAAAGGCATTCCGCGGCAAGGCCAAATTTCCCGGCTTACCGGCATGGTTTCTTGTTTAAAATGCAACACCTGCTCGTTAATGGAAACCGCGGGTTGCGGGCCATCGCACGTGTAATGAAAATAATCGACGTCCATATATCCGCCGGAAGCGCCGCTACTGAGATTATAGGTAAATAGTCCGAATTTTATTCCCTCATACCACGTTCGCGTCACGGCCTGGTTCGTAGGTCCAAGGGTCGTATAGGACGCGCCGCTGGGCGAATAAGCAAAACTGATGCAAGAGTTTGTGTCCATCGCCGCTTTCAGGAAAATTGTGTCGGAGGTGAGCGTTGGGCCGGTCGTATATGCACCGTTTATATTGGTTCGTATGGTTACAGCGCTTCCCTGCTTGACCGCTCCTATCCAACCGTACACTTCGCCGAACAGGGTTACGCCCGCGCGCTGGCCGTCGATCATCCCGCCAATGTCTATTTTGGCGATCCCGGAGCATATGCGTCCCATGGCCAACTGAACGAGCGTATTATAGGCGAACAAAATATTGTCCTCCGTAAATTTCACCGCGCCACCCGTGCCGTCGGTCCCGCTTAAACTACTTAGGGGCCGGGCGGTCAATCGAAGCCATCCGGGCCGGGCCGTTAGCGACCATTTCGTGGAATCGGGATTATGGTTCCAGAGCCACTGCAAACCTAACGTTGCCAACGAAAATTCGTCCGAACTCTGAGGTATTTGCACGGGAAAAGTTCCGCCCACATTAGGTTTCTGGGGCCGCCCGACCGGCTCGCCGATGCCGTTGCCGTTGAGATCCGTGCCGATTGCCGGCCAACCGTCCGCGCCCCAGCGCGCGGGCTCAAGATGCGCGATCCTGCCCCAACCAGCATCCTGCTGAAAATGGTAAAACCAGGATTCTCCGCTCACCAGATCGATCCACGATCCTTGATGTGGACCGTTGACCGTGGTGCTGCCTTGCTCAAGAATGGTTTTCGAAACATACGGACCGTACAAGGCCTGTGACCGCAGCACGACCTGATACCCTTGATCAATTCCGCCTTCCGGTGCGAAAATATAGTAATACCCGTTGCGTTTCATGAGTTTGGGACCTTCAAGGCCGGAGCCGGTGGCGATGGTTTGTCCTGAATCAAGCAGCGTTTTGCCGTCCCAGCTCATCGCGTGCAGGATAAGTGAGCCGGCCCCCAGCTTGCTTCTGACAAGATACGCCTTGCAGCCGCCCGGCCCGTCGCCTCCGGCGCCCGTGACGTCGTCCCAATACGGGCACGGATCTTCCCAACCGGCTATATTCTTGACAACATACCACGGGTCCCATGCTCCGGCCGGATCGCTCGCCGACGACATAATCAGCCCTTCGTCGGGTGTGCAAACGTACACATAATATCGTCCGCCATTGAAGCGGATTGATGGCGCCCACGTCCCGCGCTGGTAGGCCTGCCCTGGCGTGTTATAGCTCGCGCTCAGGTCCAATCGCCGGTAAATCCGCGAAACGATCGTCCAATTCACCATGTCCGTTGAATGCAAGACTGGCATGCCCATGAAATGATGGGTCGCGGCAGTCATGTAAAAATCGCTTCCCTGGCGAATAACGTCGAGGTTGTTATAATCGGCCCACAGAACAGGGTTCTTGAATGTTCC
>Ga0182027_10016228_pt1 | contig 10185 bp, 13 predicted proteins | sample 712E1DmetaG_FD_121300 | JGI IMG/M metagenome (GOLD analysis project Ga0182027, IMG submission 121300) | Permafrost microbial communities from Stordalen Mire, Sweden - 712E1D metaG (Illumina Assembly) | ecosystem: Environmental > Terrestrial > Soil > Wetlands > Permafrost | place: Sweden... | reverse complement strand
GACTGTAGAGATTGTTGAGCGTAACTGGAAAGTCGAGGGTCAGATTGTTCGGCCAAGATCGCTTTCCAATATTCATTCTGGGTTCATTACATTGATGAGAAAAATCGCTTAAGCTGTGACTGCTTCTGCCTGTTCTCTAGCAAGCCTTCGCATCAACTCTCTTTGATCGCGCAGGATTGCCAGACGTTTAGGGTTCATACTCTCACCTCTTCTTCTGCAGAAAATATTGGACTTAGGGTAATCGTGTCAATCTCTGAATTGAAATATTCTATATCTTCAACAGATCTCATCCGTCCGTTCCTATCAAAGATCCATGATTCATCATTCCACTCATGCATCTTGTCAGCAACTAGCCTATTATAATTGTTCTTGGAGAATCTCATGCTCCCACCTCTCTTTCAGGGACAATACCATGCCTTTCCCAAAAAGAAATGCGCTCTTCTTTCAATAGAAGCTCTTCTTCGACATCAAATCTCGTTTTCATGTAAATCACCTCAACGATTTATCACATTTTGTTTAATATCACTTGACCTAACATTTATTAATACCTTGGGAAAGGTTAATTAGGAAAGTTTGTAAAGAAAAATCATACATAAGATTTAAAAACCATCTTCCGCTGGTAGACGATAAGAAATCAACTCCAATAAATATCATCTGGTTCTTCATTGGTCTTAAATATCAATATGACAAGGTCATCATCTGTATCATTGATGAATGAATGAACATCTCCAGGTTCGCATAAGAAAAACGTGTCTGTTCTACAATCATATTGCTCCTTGTTTAACATTATCTTTCCATTGCCTTCTCTGATATAGAATATCTCTGTGGTCCTCTTGTGGTAATGTGGCTCGATTGATGTATGCGGCTCGAATTTCACTACCTGAAATCTTGCTCCTTTACATTTCAGGTCATTTTCATCAAATGGCACGTTCTTGACATATGTAAATCTCTCTTTCCACTCAAGATTTGTCAATTCTCCTTGCTTCATTCTGTTCACTCTCTATTCTCCAATTATTTGCACTATTAATTCTCTTTGTCTTGATCCATCAAGTTCGAAGAAGAATATTGATTGCCATTCTCCAAGTGCAAGATCTCCATCTATTATTGGTATGGTCTCGCTGCTATTAAGGAATAATGCCTTTACATGACTGTGCGCATTTATCCTTTCATCAGGAGGGCATTCTCTTAATGATATATCATCATGCAAATACCTGCTATTTATTGGAGCTGTCTTGTTTAGGAATAGTTCGATGTCTTTCAATAGTCTGGTTTCATCCTCGTTTATTCTAACCCCTGTTGTCGTATGCCTTGTATACACTGTGACAATGCCTTTTTTTATCCCGGATTCAGCGAGGAATGATTTAACTTTTTTTGTGATATTGATGATGCTGATTCCATTGTCTGTTTTCATATCGATTTTTCTTGTGAATATCATTATTCCACCTCTACAACATGTAATGTGTGATATTCTGGTACTGCTGCTTGATCGATCCCTAGATATTCTGTTTTTATTTCCTTAAGTCCATTTTCTTTGAATATCTCTTGCCAACTGTCTTTTCCTTCTGGCTGCCTGAAATTGAATGGAACATTTACTTTTGTTTTTGGATCGCTGCTGTAATGTATCACTCTATTATAGAAGTGGTCAAAGAATATGTTTGCTGATCTTTGTTCTTCTGGATTTAATTTTTTAAAATCTTCTGCAATCTGTGACTTATAGCTGTCTTTTTTATCTGTACCTATGCCATAGACTGATTCTATTATGTATATCCTCCCGCCCTTTTTTGTCCTGGATTTTGCATCCTGTAATGTCTTTATAGGATTATCGCTGTGATGCATCACTGTAAAGAGTAATGTATGGTCATATTGCCTTTTATCTGGCATGCTTTCTCCTTGGGCAAATTGTACGAATGGAAGATTTGTCTCTGCTATATGTGCATGCTTGTAAACATCAGATAGGACAACTTCTAGACCATCTTTTGATAATCTTTCTCCTACCTTTCCATCTCCGCATCCATAATCTAGAACAGTTCCTTTAGTTATAAGGTCTTTTATCTGCTTGTAGATTAATTCTGCTCTTCCTGATAATGCTTTTGTAAGATTTTGCGATGTGACGCCCTGTGTCTCTAAATATTCATGTGCTTTTCTCTCATAATCTTTTTCTCCTGTAAATCTTAGGACGCTTTCTGTTATGTTTGCTGTATCTCTTGCTCCTAGAGTTTCTAGTACAGTCACAAGCGTATCCTGTATGTATGTCCTTACCTTCTGATTCTCTAAGATTTTATCCATTGATGGCGTGTTTTGATTGAATGCGTTTTTCATTTTAAACCCCCTTTTTACAAATCATATTTGTTACTATAGGATAGTATCATTAATATATAAATCTTATTCCCCTTATGGGGGGATAATAATAACATTTTTATATCCTATAGTAAAATAGTTATTATGGATACTGAGCCATTGAGGCAATTGGGATTGACAGAAGGCGAGATTAAGATATATATAGCATTAGTGAGGCTTGGAGAGACGACCAGTGGGCCGATAGCTGATGAATCTGAAGTATCGATGTCAAAAGTATATGAAATCCTTGAGAGACTGGCAAAAAAAGGGTTAGTATCACATATAATAAAGAATAAGACAAAATATTTTGAGGCATCAGATCCAAACAGGCTCATGGTATACCTGCAGGAAAAACAAGACACATTAAAACAGCAAGAAGATAAGCTACAAAAATTGATACCAAAGCTAGAACTAGAGCAGCATATACATCCATCTGAGCAGACAGCACAAGTATATGATGGCCTAAAGGGAATACAGACTGCACGTGAGAGAACTCTTAAGATAATGAATAAAAGAGACGAGATGTATATTATCGGCATATCAAAGACTCCTTATGATAGGCTGACTCCATATTTTTCAGAATATCATCATAGAAGATATGAGAAGGGGATAAAATGTTATTACTTATATAATGAGTATGCAAGAAAATCTCACGGAGAATTATCAGCGACATATCCATTAAGTGAAGTCAGATACATGCCAGAAGGATTGATAACACATGCATGGATGGAGATATATGCTGACACAGTAACCATTGGGATAAATAAAGGGAAATCATTTTCAATAGTCATACAGAATCAAGAAGTTGCAGATTCATTCAAGATATATGCAAAACTATTATGGGATATGGCACATAAATAATATCTAGATCAAAAAATTAGGATATTTCTTTTTCCATAACATTTATATATCTCTGGCTTTTTCCTTATTTTGGTATGAGCCATAATCAAGCTCATACGTTCAGCCCGACACAGAGAGTACCTGTGGGAGTTTACGGCGCAATGCCAAGCTTTGAACATAGGGGTTAGTGGTGCGGGCGACAAACCTTTTTTTAAGGTTTGTCATAGTGGACAGTCATAAAAGGGGACAAGTTCATATTCATTTAATCACGAGATTAAAATGTTTGAATCAGAATCAAATTCGAGAAAGAAAAGATTCAAATAAGAGTAATAATATTGTGAGCTTGTTCTAGAAATTTATGCACTGTTTAAGATATAGCAATCAAAAGAAACGGTGGTTTAAATGGGTAAAATCAATCCAGTAAGTTCAAAATATATAGTGCATACATCTATCCAGATTGATGGTGTTGTAGATAAGCCTGATGTCATAGGAGCGATTTTCGGTCAGACAGAGGGACTGCTTGGCGCAGATTTGGAATTAAGAGAGCTTCAAAGGTCTGGAAAGATCGGAAGAATTGAGGTAAATCTTGATACTAGAAGCGGCAAGACAAAAGGAGAGATAGTCCTTCCTAGTTCTTTAGATAAGGCAGAGACAGCAATTGTTGGAGCAGCTTTAGAGATAATCCAAAGGATTGGTCCATGCAATGCAAAAGTTCGAGTCGAAAACATCGAGGATGTAAGGATTAGCAAGAGACAATTCGTCATCGAAAGGGCAAAGGAATTATTGAAGACATTGACAGATTCTGTGCTTCCGAACAGCCAAGAGATAGCTGAAGAAGTTGCAGCATCAGTTAGAGTCATGGAAATCTCTGAATATGGGCGTGACAGGTTGCCTGCAGGTCCAGACATCGAAGAAAGTCCAGAGATAATTGTCGTAGAAGGAAGAGCAGATGTAGTTAATTTGCTAAAGAACGGCTTCAAGAATGCTATTGCAATAAATGGGACGTCAGTTCCTGCAACAATTGTTGAGTTATGCAGGAAAAAGACAGTCACAGTATTTGTCGATGGTGATAGGGGTGGTAATTTGATTGTCCAGGAGCTATTGTCTGTTACAGACATAGACTTTGTGACTAGGGCTCCTGATGGTAAAGAGCTTGAGGAATTGACTAAAAAGGAGATTCATAAATGCTTGAGAGCAAGGATTGCTGCCGAGCAGGTAAAGCTTGAGATTGGTGTCAAGGATAATGCTCCAGAAAATGCAGCTGACATTCAGCAGAATGATAAGATCACAGGCGATACTTTCAGTGTAAAAAAGCTCACGAAGCCGATGATGCCGCAGCAAAGGCCTCCACATCCAGGACAACAGCAACAGCAAAGGCCTCCACAAGCGCCAGTTCAGCCAAGACCACAGTCTGCAGCGCAACCACACCCGGCAGCACCACCACAACAGTCTTCTGTTCCTAAAAAAGCATCATCAGCAGAGCTTGAGAGCTTTGGCGACATGATGGAAGATTTGATTGGCACACGTGCAGCATTCATGCTCGATGATAAGCTGAGCATATTAGGAAAGATTCCTGTATCAGAGCTTGTCAGCACAATAAAGAGCCTGAATTCTGGAGTGTATGCAATAGTGCTCGATGATATCATTGATAAGGACTTGCTTGCTGCAGCAGAAAGGGCAAATGTCTCATTTTTGGTTGCAATGGACTCAAGAGTGCAGAGCAATAGGCTATCGATAATAACGACTGATGACTTGTAAGCGATAAATTATTTTTTTATTTTAATTATTTATTACTTCTAAGTGACAATAAATCATAAAGTTTATAAATAGTGATTATTCTATAGTATATTGGGGGTTATATGACTATCGAATACAAGTTTGATAAGCGTGGTAGAAGTTACAGGGCTGATAGGCCTCGCCCTCCAATTTGGCGTAAGTTTGCAGCCACTGCTGCAATAATCGCAGGATTAGTGGTTGGCTATAATCATTTCCATTCAGGACCTGATGCTTCAAAAGATAAAAAAGCTGATGAGCTGCATGAGTTTATTGAGGAAAAACAGGCCAATCTTGTTGAAGAGAAACAATCATTAGAGAAAAAAGTTTTCATCTATTCTCAAGATCTAGATAAAAAGGCAATCAACGATAAAACGCTTGCTGTCTGCGATTATTTTGTCCCGCATATGTTCGAGATAGACATAAGATCTGCAAAAAGAAAAAAAGGAGAAAAATCTCATGTAGTGAGGTCTGCAGAACCAGAGATATACTCTCGTGCGAGCCGTAAGACAATAGATACATTGATGGTCAATGCGTCAAGAAAGAATATCCTGGTAACTCCCATGGTGAGTGCATTCAAACAGCAGGTCATCGAAAAGATGCTTGAGAATCCGGAGTATTATGCTAGTTCAATGGCTGATAAGATAAAAAAGATTGGTGCCAAAGGAGTGGTCATAGATTTTGAATCTGTGAAGATAGATAGTGCATATAGTCCTGCATTGATACAATTCATGAAAGAATTAAGATCGAGACTGACACAAGGAGAATATTCCATATCAATAGCTGTCAGCCCAAGGTTTAACGGAAGTGCCGAGAAAGGCTTTTCACATCACGGATTCTATGATTTTAGGGAATTATCAAAACATGTTGATTATGTGCAGTTGATGTGTTATGATTTCCATAAGACAAAAGTGGGTCCTGTATTGCCTCAACAGATGTTTGAAAAAATATTACAATACGCATCACAGACAGTCCCTTCGGAAAAGATAGTCGCTATATTGCCATTTTATGGATATGCATGGAGATTGAAAAATCATACAAAAGGAAAAGGAAAACATAAGATAAAGGAAGTAGTTATAATCAAACAAGGAACTCTCAGCGCAAAAAATTCTGATGGATACCTAAAAAGGCATACTCCTATAGATGAAGAATATAGAGATGGAGAATTATACGTGAAGACTAAAAATTCTATCGCCTATATCCAAAACGGAGAAGTTTTTAGAAATAGGTTCGCTATATTGCAGAAATATGGTATATATAATGTTGCTGGCTGGCGTGAAAGTCATAGTACGCTTGAGATATCTGACTCCCTTGGTGTTTGGAAGAAGGAATAGTGCAAAAGATTCAGATGATGATTGAACATGATGAGATGAATGTCATTTATAGATTTTTATTTCTGTTATCTCTGCAATCAACTTTATATATTAATCAGTATTCTATTTTCTTATCATGAAAAAGCGTAATGATAAGGAAACTTCAAAGACAGATTGGAAAGTCTATGGAAATGTCTTCAGTGAGCATTCCAGAAAATTATTGTTCAAGATGTCGACACAAGGATATTTTGAGGATCTTGAAGCGGCAATATCTGTTGGCAAGGAAGCCAATGTATTCACTGCGATAACAAAAGATGAGGAAAGAATAGTTGTCAAGATCTATCGTCTTGAGAATTGCAATTTCAGTAAGATGCACTCTTATCTCACAACAGATCCCAGATACATCTCTACAACGACAAATTCCCGCCAGATAATCTTCACATGGGTACAAAGAGAGTTCAGAAACCTCATGATAGCAAGAGAAGTCATCAAGGTCCCAAAGCCTATAGCCTTCAAAGATAATATATTATTGATGGAATTCATCGGCCTGCATGATCCTGCACCAGAACTCAAGAACCATCCTGCAAAAGATCCAAAGAAATTCTTCGACAAAGTGATTGTCAACATGAAAAAATTATTCAGCGTAGGATTGATACATGGAGATCTTTCGCCATTCAATATCTTGAATCATGATGAAGAGCCTGTATTCATAGATTTCTCGCAAGGGACAATGAAAGATGCCAGTAATGCAAAAGAATTACTCAGAAGAGATGTCAAGAATATCTGCATATATTTCAGAAAATATTTCCCAATATCTGAAGATGAAGAAGAAAAAATATACAAGAAAATAATAAAATAAATAAAAAATCAGTTTATCTTCTGCCATTTGCCTTCATTGACTTTAATCAGGCTCACTTCCCTATTCGATAACCTATCATCGCTGAATTCTAGTCTGCCTCCTACTCCGAAGTATTTTATCGATTTCATTTTTTGCATCACGCAATCTTTATTGTTTACATCTGAATTGCATTGGCTTATCGCAATAGCGATGATATGCATGTCATCATAAGCGTATGCTGCGTCTGGTCGTGGATCTTGGCCATACTTTTCCTTGTATGTGTCTATGAACTCTGATTGCATTTTAGTATTTGATGTCTCGCCAAATCCGTACCATGTGGATATTGCGTCATTCTCCTCGTAGATTTCTCTTAATTCAGGAGTATCTGCTGCCGGAAGAAATGGGGCCGTCAGATGAAATGTTTTTACATCAATCATTCCGAGTTCTTTTAACTGCTTCATTATGAATTGCTCAGTCCTAATCGAACATAATACCATTGCATCACCTTTATTAGGGTTCATCTTCAGCAGATCTGTCTTGAAATCTGTTTCTGTTGTTTCGTATCTTGTGGTCGTAATTATTTTTATCCCCAATCTTTCTGATTCATTTCTGAAGTTTGCGTCAAATAATGAACACGGATCAGTAATCTCTTCCATGATGTAGACATCAGAATAATTTTCTTGCTTTATCTCCCTTGCAAGTGCAATCGCATGGTCTTTATAGTCGTAATAATCTCTGAAAGTATAATTGTTCTCTTGAGCGATTGTAGGGATTGTCGATGCATAAATCATGATCTTTCCGCTATCGAACACTGTCTGTTTTGCTGCTTGTGTTATGTGTGTGAATGCTGAAAAAAATATGTCTACATCATCGACATTCAATAGTTTATTTGCAGTGGTTGCGCCTTCTATTGCATCCCCTTTGTTGTCTTCAACTATTAATTTGAATTTGACATTGTCTGGTCTTGCGTTTATCTCTTCGATAGCCATCTCCATGCCGCGGAGTTCATTCTGTCCTATATATGCGTATTGTCCTGTCAATGCAAGTGTCGCTCCTATCTTCACAACCTTCTGTTCAGTTTGATTCGTAGTTATCTGTCCAGTTATTGGCTGATTTGCACATGCGCTTATAATCAAGGTCAGTAATAATAACATCCCCAATATTGTTTTTTTCATTTTTCCTCCATTTTTTCGGTTCTTTAGGTCAGATGCAAATGATTTATACTACTAATTAGTGATACATATATTTAAAATATGTGTGTCTAAAAATAGACAACTTTAAATAAATGTTATGATGAAATATATTATGGATGCAAAACAGCTCACAAAATTGGGATTGACTGAATCAGAATCTATAATATATCACAGCATCTTGAGGAAAGGAGTATGTACTGTAAAAGAAATATCCAAAGATTGTGGATTTCATAGGACAAATATTTATGATGTTTTAGAACAACTGAAAGAAAAAGGGCTTATTACTTATTTTAAGGAAGGAAAGGTCTTAAAATATAATGTGACCGATCCACAGAATCTGTATGCTTTTCTCAGAGAAAAAAAGGAATTTCTAGATCAGATATTTCCTGAGATAGAAAACCTTAAAGGGATAAATTCTGAAAATATCACTGTTGAGATATTCAAAGGGGATGAAGGCATGAAATCTTCATGGAGAGATATGATTAAAGATGGTAAACCGATATTCGGTTTTGGAGTTAAAGGTCAGCTTCGAGAAAAACTCCCTGTATTTGCAGCTCAATGGGTGCGAGATGCAAAAGCGAAGAGAATACCCTATTATGGGATATACACAGAAAAAAATCCTCCTGCATATTCTACAGAAATAAGATATGTTTCAAACGAGTTATCTGGCCCCGTCGCTACATTCATATATGGAGATAAGATAAACATCAATATATGGGAACCATCATTGGTTGCAATAGTCATCAAATCAGAATTAGTGGCGCAGATGTACAAGAAACATTTTGACCTGATATGGAAACTTGCAAAGAAATGATCTTAATGACCAATATATTTAAATCTCGGCACTTTCTTCCCTTCTACAACAACTTTTTCCATGAACATTTTTATTGGCCTTACAAACATAGGATTTTTTCCGAATTTTTTATTATTCACATAATCGATGTATACGACCATTTTCTCTAATGTCTCGCTGTGATATGCAATCCCTATCACCTTGACGATTACGCCTTTGTAATGTCTGTATTTTCCTAGTTTTGGCTCTTTCATGGTTTGTTGATGATTATCTGATTTATATTTTTTATTGATTGTGTTCCGACTGAGTATGGCAATGAGATTTTTGTCTAAACCATCTACTTTAAAAATAATCCATTGTTCCTTTGATGCATGGCTGATGAAGAATATTCTTATGACCTGAAGATCACAAAAGATAGGATTGCAGTACTTATAGGGACGAAGGGAGAAACCAAGCAGGACCTTGAGAGAGAGACCAAATGCAACATCCAGGTAGACAGTGTCGAAGGGGATGTGACTCTCAGCGGAAAAGATGCTGTGACTCTGTTTGCATTAAGAGAGGTAATCAAGGCGATAGCCAGAGGATTCAACCCTGACCTAGCAAAACAATTATTGAAACAGGATTATATATTAGAGATAATATCTTTGAATGATTATTCTCGAGAAAAATCCCATCAGCAAAGGCTCAAAGGAAGAGTCATAGGTATGGACGGGAAAGCCAGGAACACTATCGAAGATTTGACTGAATGCTATGTCTCTGTCTATGGAAAGACCATTGCGATAATCGGAAAGGTAGAGATGGTAGGAGTATGCAAGCGTGCGTTAGAATCCCTGCTTTCAGGAAGTCCGCATGCGAATGTCTATAAATGGCTCGAGAGACAGAGAAGGCTACTAAAGAAAAGAACATTAGAAGAAGGTGGATTCTAGAAAATGCTCAAAGTCGAGCTTCATGCGCATGCTTCTGAAGACAAAGAAGATAATCTTTCTTATACTGCAAAAGATCTTATCGACAAGGCATCATCGCTAGGATATGATGTTCTGTTCCTAACATTTCATAACAAGGTCATCGAAGGGAAATTCTTTGAGGAATTGTCTGCTT
>Ga0182027_10016227_pt1 | contig 10185 bp, 10 predicted proteins | sample 712E1DmetaG_FD_121300 | JGI IMG/M metagenome (GOLD analysis project Ga0182027, IMG submission 121300) | Permafrost microbial communities from Stordalen Mire, Sweden - 712E1D metaG (Illumina Assembly) | ecosystem: Environmental > Terrestrial > Soil > Wetlands > Permafrost | place: Sweden... | reverse complement strand
GGTGGAACCATTCCCCAACTGTCCGTAACTGTTATCGCCCCAGGCATAAACATTACCCCCCATTACCGCCAGTGAATGACCGTCGTACCCGGCATCAAAAGAAGTTACGTTGCTGAGACCTACTAGTGATAGAGATGGATTATTCGAAGTATCCATGGAACCAAAACCCCATAACGTTCCCGTTCCATTCCCTTCCGCTTTCACCGGTGATGCTGCCGGAATATATGTCGCTAGACAAAGTAAAACGGCAATTACCGGGCCTAAGAACTTGCGAAATTTTGCGGCGAATTTTGAGACTTTCATTATTTACCCCTTCGAAACTCGATCGTTAATTATTTTTTAGCTGTATGTGGAAATTGAACTATCAATCTCCGTCCGGGATAATAATTACGCGTAACCCCGGAACACCAAAATGTAATTTGTCAATTTCCGTATCATTGAAGCCAAATTTTAAAAAACAAAAACCGGCCTCAAAACCCATTAGGCCGGTTTCACTATTAGCTCCCTGATGCCCAAGTGACCACATTACAGACATCAGTTCAAAGCTTCTAACTTTCAATTGTTTTGCTGGTCTTTAGCGCAGGCATTTAAGTAAAGATAGTTATTGTTACGTTACATCTATTATCAATACAAGATTCAATATATATTATAAACCAAAAGTTAATACCTGGTTCAATTTTTATCAATAGGCGTGAAGGGTATTTCAAAAATATCAATCTCACTTTGGGACAAATTGTTTAAGAACTCTGATTATTCCGTCCTCCGACCGAAATGACCTAACGTCACATTCATAATTATTTCCTTCCCAAAAAGAGTTACCTAAATTAACTATTGCAGCTATTTCCATAAACGCCCGCATGAAAAGAGTATTTCCGATGGGCTTTACAAAACGTTATGTTGTAAAGTCATATTTCATCGGATTGTTGGGTGAGGTTCCAGGATCCACCCCGGTTTCATTTGCTTCGTATGGCACTGCCACTTCTGTAGTAACGGCTAGAAAATGGTCACAAAAATGGTCGCACTTTTTTACGACGGAATAATTAATTAGGTTCGAAGTGCTGTTTCTGTCTGTTAGTCTCTATTGGTATTGCGTAGCTAGATTGGATGCCTCCTTAAATTTCACACGCAAGGGGTCAGTGGTTCAAATCCACTACTGCCCACCATCGTATCCAATAAACGGAACTGATAACTTATCTATTAGCATACCTTTGGGTAGCATCGGGGTTGTGTCTTTAACCCAGCACTTCATCACCGGTGACTTTAACCTCTTTAACAAAGCTTCTAATGAATGATTTTCTCTCTGTTAGAGGATTTTCACTGAGCAGGTTACGCAAGTCATTTACATATTGAGTTACCGTTTCTGTATCGGCCAATTCCACACGCAGGTTAGATAGTTCTTGTTCCAGTTCAAATTTTACGGTCTGTAATTGTTCCCGACATTGTTTTAGCTGAAATGCACTGCGCTAAATTAACAATCTGGCTTATCCCCGTTTCAGAACGTCATATTACCGTTCCAACCGAAGGTCTACCTCAGTAAATTCCTGGACTATATTGCCCGGACGCAAGCGCTTTGCCGCAACGGCCGTATTTTGCCAATAGTTTCGTGAGTTCAGTGGTGAGTTAGTAATGCGATGTTAGTATTAAGTAATATTCTTTGCCAGAAATAGGTTCTTGCACTGATTGTTAAAGCCCAAGGGTATTATTACAATTTAAGTAGATATTATACGCGCAACTTGTTTAGCATAGGTAAAGTGAGTTATCGAGAATCAGGAGAACGATAATACTTAAAACTATTTCGGGAATAAAATAAAATGATACAACAAACAAAAACAGGATTCCCCTCGGACTCCTCCAATAAACATCCGAGTTTTTCGTGGAGACTCGTAATTAAAGATTGTTTATATTTTGTGGGCATAGCTATTCTGCTGGGGGGGGTGCTTAATTATTCATTACTGGTCAAGGCTTTTAACGGTACATTGATATCCAAAATTCAACAGAATCAATTGGCGAATTTAAAGTCGAAGGCTTCACTGCTCTACGGAATTTCCGTTATCGATCTTGTATCTGCTAAACCGCTGTATGATGAAAAGATTGCCATTTTTGTGGATGCCCGAACTCTTCAAGAATATAGCATAGGACATATTTCCGAAGCCATTAGTATACCGGACAGAGAATTTTTGATGGGACAGATAGATCCTGGCAAAATATTACCAGACAAGGAAGCCATTTTGATCACGTACTGTGATGGGGGTGAATGCGAATTAGCTGTAGACGTGGCAAAAGGTTTATCTGAACGCGGATACAACAATGTTTTTATCCTGGGAGAAGGATATCCAGGCTGGGAAGCCGCTGGTTACCCGGTGGATAAATAAGAGTTATGACTATGAAATTCCTAAATAATGATTACCTTCATCTAACGCTCCAACTTTTCGTCGGTGTTATATTTGTGTACAGCGCAGTACCACATATTTTAAACTCAATGGGACTCGCCTCATCGATTTACAACTACAAGCTATTCCCGTCTCCAATAATTGGTTTGTCAGCCGCTGTTATTCCATGGATAACATTATTATCAGGTCTGGCGCTCATCTTAGGAGTAAAAGTTAGAGCTGCATCTCTTCTTATTTCTACACTGTTGGTGATATTCATTAGTCTTGCTGGAATCAGTATGATACGAGGTCTTGACATAGATTGCGGATGTTTCATTGGGATTATCAGAAAAGCTAACTGGCTCGCAGTCTGTGAGGACGTTTTATTATTATTAGGTTCGCTTTTTATATTCTTTTTTGATAGAACCAGGATATCCTTAGTGTTGCTTATTAAAAAATTTGTATTCCACAATAAAAATTATAAAGGAGCGTTATTATGAGATTAAGAACATTTTTAACTGTAAGCATGGCTGCATTATTATTATCAATTGGATTGGCAAGTATATCCGGTTGCGGTACAACCATAAACCAGGCTGCCCTAGTGATTCAGCCCACCTCGGTCTCGGCGGTTGTTCAAACCACCTCGGGGATGCCGGTTACTACACCTGCCCCCATCGCGACTACAGAAAGTCAACAGATTCTATTGGCGGGTATAAGGTCGACAGATGTACAACCCTACGTGGGAGTTTACTATGTCAACGCTGTAACTGCAAAAAACCTTGTAGATCAGACACAAGCCATTATTTTAGATGCCAGATACAAAGTAGATTATGATGTATCACATATTTCCGGTGCCATCAGCTTGCCGGTCTCCTCCGTATGGGCTGGAATAATAGACCCGGGAAAAATATTGCTCGACAAGGAAACTATTATAATTGCATACTGTGCTCCCGGATGTCCAGCCGGTTTGGAACTGGCAGAAGAGTTGTATGTACGCGGATACCAGAATGTGTTTGTCCTCGATGGAGGATACCTCGTTTGGCAAGACGCCGGCTATGCGATGGTTACACAAACCGTGACACCATGATATTCCAACATTATGATTATTTATAACTAAACCGCCCGGGTTTTGACGGACGCTTTATTGGTATCCAGCGCATTGGACAACTCCGCTTCACTCCGGCGGCCACCGGGCTGTTCAAATTCATTGATTCGGATATAGGCCGATCGGAAGAGGATATAAGTTCTTATCTCAAGTCCGAGGATTTACCACAGGCTGCCATCGGGTATTGGAAACCCTTATTCCTTCCGAGCAAGAGCTTCAAACCAAGGATGGGCACTGGTATTCCCTGAGGATTCACCCCTACCGTACCGCTGATAATGCCATTGAGGTCGTGGTGGCATATTTTGAAGACATTGACAGGATGAAGACGGCGTTAGCCTATGCCCAAAGTATCATCGGTACCGTGCGGGAGCCGCTACTGGTACTCGATGAAAACCTGAGGGTTTGTCTCTGCCAGCCGGTCTTTCTATACGACATTTGGGGTGACTAAAAGAAGTGCCGAAAGACAAACCATTTACGACTTGGGTAATCACCAATGGGATATACCATAATTGAGAACGCTGCTGAGAAGCATCTTGAAAGAAAACAGGGTATTTGAGGGGTTCATGGTGGAGTATAAGTTCCCCGAACTCGGACAGCGAGTAATGTTACTCAATGCACGGCGCATCTATGACGGAGTTGGCACAACAGAGAATATTTTACTCGCGATGGAAGATATCACTGATCGCCCCGGGTTGGAGGCGTTCTCCGAGGGCAAAGCGAAGGGGAAGAGAAGCAGATGGTGAGAATAGAAGAACTCAAATAGCTCAGCCGGCAGGTAGAAGAAGAGCTAGTCGTCGGCTCTATAATGAATGTCAATAAATAAAATTCCGTGTTCTCGGATCGAACCAGCGGCAAAGCCGGTTCTCTGCTCACATTAGTAGTAATTTTACACCAGACCTAAGCCAGATTAATTTAAACGAACCGAATTACACCGGTTCATTATCAAATTCCAGAACGTGTTTCTATTTCGCCATGAAAAATATGGGATAAAACATGCCCTAAATTCGCAAGAATACCATTGTCTTTGAATGTCATTGAGGTTTATCTTTCACCAAGACCGTACGCACAAAATCTCCTCACATCGTTGTATATGTTGTATATTACGATATCATTATCAAAGTCCCACCACCTAATATTTCACACGTATTCACTAAAAAATAAGCGGTATTTTCAGCGTGAAGTAAGCTAACATACGAATATACTTATTATTAAAACAACCATATTATAAAGATAAAGCGATTTTTAATTAAGGTAAATGAATAATTAATGAGGGTATGTATTATTGCTGAAGGCTCGTATCCTATCATTCGGGGTGGTCTGAGTGAGTGGGCACATATGCTTATTAAAGCTTTGAAAGATGTCACCTTTGATGTTTATTGTATTACGCCCACTGAAGAAAGCAAATGGAAACCGGTATATGAGAAATTCCCCAATGTGGACAGGGTAATCATTAAACCATTGATAAGGACCAAAACGGGAGTAAAAACCAGTAATGCGCCCCAAAAAGTCTCCTCTGCTCTGGTCAAGCTGTTAGAGAATGTTATGAATGGAGAGCCCGCAGATTTTGAAAAATTTGTCCGACTGCAGGGTATCACTGCGGTCAATAAAGGTTGGCTGACCTCAAAGGACTACTGGGCTTTTGTCGTAAGTGCCTACTATAAGAATTACCCGAAAGGTTCATTTGCGGAATATTTTTGGACGTTTAACGGGCTTAATTCAATTCTACTGGATAGTTTACAATTTATTCGGGAGATTCCAAAGGCAGATGTTTATCACTCGCTGAGCAGCGGTTTTGCCGGCTTTGCCGGCTCAATAGCAAAAACAGTATGGGATAGTCCTCTGGTCATCACAGAGCAAGGGTTGTATCTTGTGGAAAGGTCCGATGAATTGTCCAGACAAAACGTCTCCGAATGGTATCGTTCGCAATTAATCAGATTTTCGGAATCACTAGTAAAAACTTCATATAAATATGCTGACAAAATTGTACCGCCATGTCACAGCCATATGAATATCGAAAAACAATTGGGAGCAGACCCGGGTAAAATAGTAATGATAAAAAACGGAATAGAAACCGACAGGTTCGTTCCTTCAACGAGTAAAAATGGCCACACACCACTGGTCGGTTGTTTTGCCAGAGTTGTTCCCATCAAGGGAATTACCACGCTTATCAAAGCAGCGAAAATTGTTTGTGATAAGTTTCCGGCTGATTTTGTCGTGGTCGGCGAGATTCAAGATGAAGCCTATTATGAAGAGTGCAAAAAAATGGTGGAGAAATTAGGGATTGCGGATCGATTTAAATTCATCGGACATGCCAATTCAGTGGAGTGGTATCACAAGGTGGATGTTTTTACATTATCTTCAAACTCAGAAGGAGTGCCATACGCGTTATTGGAAGCGATGAGCTGCGGGCTGCCCTGTGTTTGTACCGATGTGGGTGGTATCTCTGAGATACTGGCAGATGGACTTGGTTATGTCGTTCCACCAGGTCAACCAGAGAGGTTAGCACAGGAAATTTATAATTTACTGGAAAACAAAGAGTTGAGGATAGAAATGGGACAGCGAGCTACGATGGTAGCTCGCGAAAAATATACGATAAAAGAAGAGGCAGAAAATATCCATAATCTTTACAAAGGACTGGTTAAATGAGCGGAACAGGATTTGAGATGAAGGAAGTCCTCAGAGCTGAACCTAAGCATTCCAGTGTAAATCAGGCGATGCTTTTCATTTTGCCCTCAATTGTCGTAACGCTAATCTCAATCATTTTATTTACCCAATTAACCGCCTTAACGGATCAGCAACGTCATATCTTTTCGGTAACTATTATCGCCGCCATCATTTTGAGCCTGGTTGGAATGGCCGGCATGCAGTTATTAATCTACCGGATTATCGATGACCGTGATAACGATATGAATGGAGCTGCCAGACGAAGCACGAACGTTGGTATTAGATATAGCATCATCTTCTCGATAATTATGGTAGCTCTAGTTTCTCCATATTTTCTGATTGTTTTACATTTCTCATTAATGGATTTTTTCTATTTCGCATATCTATTATTTTTATATTCGGCGATTTGGGTTATCGTCTCGGTATTTTGGGCTGCAGAGCGGTATAAATATCCCGCGATTATCTTTACATTTTCATATCTGGCGATATTCGCATTTACCTATGCTGCATATGAATTTAATCCTGCATACGCAATATCGGGTTATACTTTTGGAACGACAGTATTATTACTGATGTTCCTCCTGGCATCAAAGATAATATTCCGTAAACCTGATCCTTATCATAAATTATCGAAGACGTTTACCAGACTGACAAAACTAATTCCGCAAAATTCAGCCGCGATCATGTTTAATATTTTTTTTGTTCTGGCTATTTTCCTCGATAAAATCATCGTTTGGGTATATCAAGGAGTGATGACAGGACAGGGGCTATCGGTTACAGGACCTTACACCGAAGGAACCTTCCTGGGTCTTATTCCTATGTTCAGTATCGCCGTTACCGCATATTTTACCAGGCGAACAAAATTACTTGTTGATAATCGGTATAATGGAACGTTTAGTGAAATTCGAAAAGGAATCGAGGAATACAAGCGTGTATACTGGACCAGCATGAGAGCGATGTTGTTAATTACAGTTGGGCTTATTGTTATAGTAACATCGTTGGTTCTTTTCTTAATCAATGATCCCCAGGTATTACGTATATTGTTAACCTACTCTATAGGTTGTATATTCTTTGTGGTAATAATATTCAACTCTTCCGTACTGGTAATATTCGGAAAATCCAGCATTTCGACATACGCGGTCCTGGCGGTAATTATCGGAGAACTTGCAACCATTCCCCTGGTATCTATTAACGTTTGGTATTGTTCATTGGGATTTTTAATCGGCAGCTTTACCGGTTTTTTGATTAGTTTATTATCTACCATCAGGCTATTTTCCAATTACGAATACAATATGTTTGGTTTTTTACTTAAGACATAAAATATATAAACAGGAGAGGATTATGATGAAAAAGATACTGGTCACAGGTGGTAGCGGTTTTGTCGGACGTAGTCTCATAAAAGAACTATTCAGGAAGTATCCCGATATCGAGGTTACCTCACTATCTAGAAGTGAAGGGGTTATCTCACAGTTGTTAATGGAATGCTCTGATAAGAGGCTAAAAATTGAAATGGCTGATATAAGAGATGCCCAGGCGGTAAACCAGGCACTAAGGGACAAGGATACCGTGATTCATTTGGCGGCAATGAAGCGTGTAGACCTAAGTGAAGCAGAGTGTCATGAGGCAGCGAGCATTAATGTTATTGGTACCATGAACATATTGGATGCATTCCAGGGGAATACGTTTATTTTGATGTCAACCGATAAGGCCGTAGAGCCGTGCAATTGCTATGGTGCCACAAAGCTAGTCGCAGAGAAATTGGTCATGGAGCGGGCAAAAAAGGAGCAAAATAATGCCAGGTTTATGATTGTCCGGTCAGGTAACATAATGGGTTCTACCGGGAGCGTACTGGATATCTGGAAGAATCAAATAGAACAATTCAACGCAATCACAGTAACCGATGTTGATATGCTGCGATTCTACACAACAATCGAGGGCGTATCACAACTATACCTGGCCGTGATGGATAAGGGAGAGAACGGCAAAATATATTTCACACCGCGTGGAGAGCCGGTAGTTCTAAGAGAACTTATAGGAAAAACGCTTAAACTATACGGGAACGAAAAGACAAAGGTTACGTATATTGGTTTGAGACCAGGAGAACGGATGACAGAAAAAATGCGCACTCCCGACGAGATAAATACTGTCTCTGGTTTCGGAGAGAAGTAGCATAAAAAATATAATGAGATCTGCAATCTGACCAGAAGTATTGTATTTATTTGATAAATATCATAAAAAAGCTGGCTAATGAATTTCAGCTTATTAGCCAGCTTTTTATTGTTGCCTGAGTCAGCAGAAAGTTAATTATGGTAATTCACGACAGTGCCAATTTGATCAGGTCATTCTTATAATAAGCTATTGCCTTAGGGATGCCGTCTTTAACATGCGTCTGAGGATTCCATTTTAATATTTTTACGGCGCGGGCATTATCAAGATAAATTCGTTTGATCTCACCGGGGCGTTCCGCCGCGTAAAAAGGAACTCCATTATAATTACAACCTTGGCTAATAAGTTCAAATACCTTTTGATCTGTAGTTTCTTCCCCTGTACCTATATTGAAAATTCCGGTCTCGTTCGACTCTACGGCTATTATATTAGCTCGCACGACGTCATCAACATAAACATAATCCCTGGATTTATCTCCCAGTCCATATATGGTCGGCTGCTCACGACTCAGCATCTTGCCGGCAAATATTGCGATAACTCCGCCTTCTCCACGAGGATTTTGTCTCGGCCCGTATACGTTTGCGTATCTTAACACTATAAAAGAGAGTCCATGAAGAGTTTGGTTTTGAAATAGATAATGTTCCACAGTATGTTTGGAAATACCATATGGCGAGAGTGATTTCACCGGGTGTTTTTCATCTACCGGCAGATATTCAGGTGTTCCATACAAAGCACTGGAGGAGGCATAAACTATTCTATGCACACCGGTTTTGACACAATTAGAAATAATATTCAAACTACCTAATATATTGACTCCGGCATCAAAGGTCGGGTCAGTTATTGACCGGGTAACCGACGTTTGCGCCGCCAGGTGGATAACTACTTGCGGTTTTTCCAGTTCAAAGATTTTATCAATGTCGGTGTCACAGATGCTTAAGCGATAAAGTTTAGCTGCGGGGTTCAGATTCTTCTCAAATCCAGTGCTAAAATTATCGATTATGACTACCTCATCACCTTGCTTAACCAGAGCATCCACAACATGAGAGCCGATAAATCCCGCTCCCCCGGTTACCAATATTTTCATGGTTACCTCCAAAGCTAATGCTTCCCCTTTTAATCATGATTCTAATCTTTAAATATTGATATTCGTAGCGTTGCGCAATTTGTCGAAAAATATTACCTATTCATTAGAATTGAAGGTGATAAAAACAAAACGGCGTGGCATAATAGGGTAGATAAACCTGTCAATTTGTTAAAATAAGAAGCAGGACGATGTTGCGGATTAATTTAATATTTTACGGTACTCATACACCCAATATTGATTCCCGTATCTTAAGCATAAAACCGCAATACGTGATCATTAATTCTCCTCATGGCCTTTGGAGTGATATTTCCGGAACTAATATTTTCCAAAACATGGCTGCATATAAAGCAGCCGGGATTAAAGTTATCGGTTACATAACCGCCGGATATGAAGAATCCGGAAGTAACGGCAATATTGACCGTAAGTGGTACACACTGGGAATGAATCAGACCCTCATCAAAAAAATGGCTGAAATTGACCATGTAGACGGAGTATTTATCGATGAGTGCAGTGCTTTCCCCAGAGAGCCTTCCCGGATTTATTTAAAAACACTGACTGACCTTGCCCATAGTTATGGTCTAATCACCTGGGGCAATGTTGGGCAGGCAGAATTTGATACCTGGTTCTTTACCAAAGGTAGTTTTGACCTGATGCAGTCCAACGAGGACTGGTATGGACAACGTTTAAGTCAGGTACAGCGTGATTGGGGTAATTGGATCAGTGTTGCCGGGTTAAAACCCGGCTGTACGGCTCAAGATGCTTTTAACCTTACTGTCAAAGCCTGGCAACAGGGCTTG
>Ga0182027_10016226_pt1 | contig 10185 bp, 11 predicted proteins | sample 712E1DmetaG_FD_121300 | JGI IMG/M metagenome (GOLD analysis project Ga0182027, IMG submission 121300) | Permafrost microbial communities from Stordalen Mire, Sweden - 712E1D metaG (Illumina Assembly) | ecosystem: Environmental > Terrestrial > Soil > Wetlands > Permafrost | place: Sweden... | reverse complement strand
TAACCGCCACCAAAATGAATTTCCACACACGGCCACGGCTTCGCCGTGGTTTTGTGTATTCAGTTCGTATAGATAATCCCACGGTTTTTTAAACGAAAGGGAGAGAAAACGGTTTTGAATTTTCGGGTTCGAGCCGATTTTTTTAAGGAAAGTTCTTGTCCGCTTCAAGGTGTAATCTTTAATCGTCCTTGATAATTTTCTATGTTGAGATTTGTTTCTAAGTCATCGAGTTGATTCAGGGTCAACCCTATAATGCTTTTACTATCAAAAGCCCAATTGAGAAGCTTGGGTGCTATGTTAGTATATTTTTCTTTAACTCTTAGATAAGACTGTCCCTCTTCGCCATCGGACGCTCTCTTTAGATGGAGTAAGACGTAATCAGCATTTTTGGTTTTATTGATCACCGAGCAGTTTTCTCTATTCAAGAAAATCGTCAATCCGCCAATTGATTGTGATACGCCCGTTGGTTTAAATAGCTCCTTAACTTTCATAAAAATAGTCAGTATTTTAGCGGCTCTGAATTATTTTAATCGAATCCAGTATCTTTAAGAAATCTGTGTTAATAATATTTGCCTTTGGCTCGTCTTTGTCCATAAAGGTTAAATCGAATATAAGTAAGAAATCTGGCAAAAAGACAAAGACGGTCTCGCTAAAACTTGTTGGCTTCAGCCCGTTTTCTTTACCGCCCGTGATTCTAAGCACTTTAATCTTTGGGTTTCCTATAAAAATATTATCGGCTTTAGATATTTTATAACCAACCGTCTTTATTTTATATGCTGCAATAATAGGTAGAAGCAATTCGTCAATATTTTTTGAAACCAAAAAACTATCCTCTTGGAATCCTTTAAAATCGTTTGCAACATTGTCGCTGGTTGGACTAACAAAAACACGTAAGATCACATCACTTTTTGCTTGCCTGTATGAGGCTGGTATACCAACTAAAATATCAAGCGTTGGATAACTCTTTTTGGCCATTTTTTTGAGTACGGGTATTTCGTACCAATCCATTTGGGAATTGATAAAAGAAATTGAGTAGGGAGCTTTTGCCCCAAGTAATTTGCCCGATAATTTTTTATTAAATATTTTTGATAGATTAAACATATAGTCAAAGTTATTTTAATAATTCTTCCATAGAAACATTTAGGGCTTTAGCGATTTTGGCGATCATTTGAACGCCTGGCTTCTTCACAAAATCGCCTTCAATTTTCGCAAGAGTGGAATATTTAAGATCGGCCTTTTTTGCTAAATCGTCTTGGCTCAATCCCTCCTTTGTTCTTATCTTTTTGATGTTTTCACCTATTGTTGCCATAGTATCCAAGTTTTGATAGTATCAAAGTATATTATAACTTTACCTATAAGATGAGGATAACAAATATTTCTGATTGCGTAAATCAACAACTATGACCAACTATTTCCTATACGCCCGCAAATCGACCGAGGACGAGGAGCGGCAAATCCTCTCTATAGAAGCTCAACTCGCCGAGCTTCGGTCTTTTGCTAAACAAAACGATATTCATATCGTCCGCGAATATACCGAAAGCCAAAGCGCGAAAGCCCCCGGACGCCCTATCTTTAATGAAATGATTGGCCAAATAGAGAAAGGCGGGGCCTCCGGCGTTATCGCTTGGCACCCCGACCGTTTGGCTCGTAATTCCATAGATGGCGGAAAGATTACTTATCTCGTCGATACTGGAAAGATTGTTTTGTTAAAATTCCCTACGTTTTGGTTTGAGCCAACGCCGCAAGGCAAGTTTATGCTCTCCGTCGCTTTCGGTCAGGCAAAATATTATGTCGATAACCTCCGCGAAAACATCTTGCGCGGGATAAGACAAAAGATAAGGCGTGGTGAATTGTCCGCCAAGGCACCGATTGGATACTTAAACGAGCCGCGCTTGCGGACAATCGTTCCCGACCCAAAAAAATATTCCAAAGTGAAAAAGATTTTAGAATTGTTCGCAGAGGGTAATGATACACTAACGAGCATTAGCGCAAAAATGTTTTCGTTAGGTCTAAGAAACAAAGTGGGGAAGCCTATTCATCTCTCAACGCTTGCCAAAATACTAACGAACCCGTTCTATTACGGAAACTTTATCTATCGCGGCGAACTGCACGAAGGAAGCCACAAGCCGATGATTACGAAAATATGCTTTGACCACATACAGGAAGCAAAGCGAGATAACGGTAAGCCGCGCAAAGACCGCAACAAAAAACCTTTCTTGTTTCTGGGTTTTGCTCGTTGCGGCGAGTGTGGCTATACGATAACCGCCGAACGGCATATTAAGAAAAGTGGCCTTATCTTTACTTACTACCGTTGTAGTAAAAAGAGCAGGAAAGTTAAATGCTTACAGAATAGCTTCTTGTCGGAAAAGAGCCTTGTTGTACAGATTAAGGATAACGTCAAAAAACTATCCTTGCCCGATGAATGGCGGGATAAATTCCTTGCGAGAATAGATCAGTGGGCGCAGGATAACCGTCAATCATCAGACCTAATCGCCAAAGGGCTTAAAGACGAGCTAGCCACCATTAAAACCAAGCTCGACCGCCTCACCGACGCCTATTTAGAGCAGGGTTTGGAGTTGTCCGAATTCCAAGAAAAGAAGAATACCCTAGTTGAGCTAAAAGCCGATTTGCAGGGCAAATTGTCCGAACTTGACCTAACAGGCACGCGTTGGCTCGAACTCGTGCGAGAATGGGTTTTAGCCGCTAATAACGCGGAAAAATTGTCATTGGGCGACAATTTTCCTGAAATAAGAACTTTCCTCAAAAAAATCGGCTCGAACCCAAAAATTCAAAACCGCTCTCTCTCCCTATCGTTTAAAAAACCGTGGGATTATCTATACGAACTGAATACACAAAACCGCCGCGAAGCGGCGGCGGTGTGTGGAAATTTTCTATGGTGGACCGTAGCGGGCTCGAACCGCTGACCTCCTCGTTGCAAACGAGGCGCTCTACCGGCTGAGCTAACGGCCCTTATTAGTTGCTAGTTTCTGGTTATGGGTTGTAGGTAACGACCCGCCGACCAAGTGATGATTGGATTCCCGCCGGAGTTTATCCTGAGCCGGGTCGAAGGGCGGGAATGACGCAACTACGAACCAAACATTAACATTTCAGGGAGATTTTTTCAAGAACAGCATGTGGCCAATGGTTTCACTTATTGTCCACCTGGACAATAAGTGAGGCGACAAAATATATGACAAAAACTCGGTAAAAAGGTAATGTAGTGAGGTCTAGACCACCCCTCACCCTCCCCTCTCCCCACTTCGCTATCGCTACGCGGGGCGAGGGGTGAAAATAATATGCCCATAAAATCGACTGTTAAAAAGATCGTGCCGAAACAAATTATTTCACTCTACCACCTTGCTCTCGCTTGGACGGGGGCGGTTTTGTATGGGTTTCCTTCGCGGAAGATGATGGTGATCGGCGTGACCGGGACGCGCGGGAAAACGACGACCTCCAACTATATTTGGTCGGTTTTGACGGAGGCCGGGTACAAGGTCGGACAGACGGGGACGGCGAACATCAGGATCGGTGAAAAGGAAATGATGAACCCCTACCACATGACCATGCCGGGGCGGTTTAAGATGCAAAAATTGCTTTCGCAAATGGCGCGCGCCAAATGCGAAATTGCGATCGTCGAAACGCCGTCTGAGGGCGTCGAGCAATTCCGCCACAAGGGAATTGCTTACGACTTTTTTGTTTTCACCGTCCTTTACCCTGAACGCTTGGCGATCCATAACTGGGATCCGGAACGCTGTACGAAAAAAATGATCGAGCCGTTTGCCGAACTCATGAAACAGCCGAAGAAAAAACTGCGCGGGACTCCAGTCGCCAAAACGATCGTCGTTAATCGCGACTTCGACGGCTGGGAACGATTCTGGAACAATAAAGCAGATAAAAAAATATCTTTCGGAATTAAGAATCACGCCGACCTTAGCGCCGGCGGCATTGTTGCATCAAGTATCGGCGTGGACTTTAGCGCGAATGCAAAAAATTATCATTTAAATATCCCCGGCGAATACAATGTCGCGAACGCGCTTCCGGCCATTGCCATTGGTCATGCATTAAACATTTCCGATGAAACGATAGAAAAGGGTCTCTCCGCGCTCGCCACCATCCCCGGACGCATGGAAAAGATCGAGGCGAATCAGCCGTTCGCGGTTTACGTCGATTATGCCCACGATGGACCGAGCATTGAAGCGCTTTTGCGATCAGCCCGACAAATGACGCACCATGGCGGACGCGTGATCATTACGGTCGGCGCCGAGGGCGGCGGACGCGACAAGGATAAGCGGCCGGTCATGGGCAGACACTGCGCCACGCTCGCCGACTTTGTCATCGTCACCAATGTCGATCCATATGAAGACGATCCAAAGCCGATCTTGAAAGACATTGCCGATGCCGCGGCGGCGAACGGAAAACAGATCGGCCTCGACCTGTTCGTCATCGCCGACCGCCGCGCCGGGATCAATAAAGCGCTTTCGCTCGGCAAAACCGGCGACATCGTGCTCATAACCGGCAAAGGCGCGGAGCAGTCGATGGAGATCGGCGGACATTCGGTTCCCTGGGATGATCGGGATATGGTCCGCGAGGAACTACAAACATTAAATGTTAAAAATTAAATAGTTAAATATAATAATTAATATTTAACGTTTAATATTTGCCAATTTTGAGCTATAATGGGGGCATATGAAATTAGTTTACGGTAGTATTGCCCTTTTGGCGGTTATTTTTTGGGCGATCCCGGCCTTCGCCAGCACGACCGTGCCGCCGAACCTCACGATCTTAAAAAGTGGGAAGATCGTTAAAACCGTCCCTATTTTTGACAAATGGACCGATGGTGCGACAATTGCCGTCGGCGACTTGGGAACTGACGGCGTGCCCGAGGTCGTGGTCGGCGCCGGGCCGGGCAGCGCCCCCGAGATCCGCGTCTTGCGCCAAGACGGAACGCTCATCAACAAATTCAACGCCTTCGACGCAACCCTGACCAAGGGCGTGATCGTTTCGCTCGGCGACACGAACGGCGACGGAAAGAACGAGATCGTCGCCGCGACCGGTCCCAAGTTCGGCAATTATGTCCGCGTCTTTGATGGAACAGGGAAACTCTTGAACGATTGGTTCCCCAAACCACAAACCGTCTCCTCAATCATCACCGCCGCCACGGTTGCCGATGCCGAAACGACCTATTCGGTTCCGGCGCCGCATTTTACCAATGCCACGATCGGCGCCGGCAAGCAGATTGAGGTTGACCTTACCAAGCAGCGGCTTTACGCTTGGGAGAATGGCCTCTTGGTCGCCACATACTTGGTTTCGACCGGCACGAAAGCATATCCGACCATTCCGGGGAATTATTCGATCTTGCGCAAAGTCCCGATCAAAGAGTATATCGGCCCGGGATACGACCTTAAGAACACCCACTGGAACAGCCAATTCTCAGCGCGCGGCGATTATTTGCATGAGGCGTGGTGGCATAAAAAATTCGGCCAGCCGATGAGCCACGGTTGCGTCAATATGCGCCTCTTGGATGCCAAATTCATTTACGACTGGGCGCCCGTTGGCACGCCGGTGACGATACATACTTGATGAACAATGAACGATGAACTATGAACAATTCCGTCGGATTTGCAACTGAAGTCGGAGTTACCATCGCCATCCTTATGGTCGGCGGGGTTTTCTTCGGGCTCTGGCTTAACACGAAGTTCAACATGGCTCCTTGGGGAATATTGATAGGGATGATGACTGGCATAGTTTTGGCCACCGCTATTCTCATTATCCGCACAAGAGCTATAATGAAACCATAATGAACGACTAACGATGAACGACTAACGACTAATGCCAACACCGTATTCATCATTCATCATTCATACTTAGTCGTTTTTCATCTATATGCCTTACAAATCAGTAACCGTTTATTCAACCGTCGTTTGTCCGTACTGCAAGATCGAAAAGCAATGGCTGGAAAAGAACGACGTGAAGTATAAGAACATCTTCATCGACGATGACGAGGACGCGGCCGAAGCGATGATCAAAAAAAGCAAGCAGATGGGCGTACCGGTGACGGTCATCGTGACAAAAGAGGGCAAGGAAAAGGTCATCGTCGGATTTGATAAGCAGGAGCTCTCGAAGATGTTGGAAATAAAGGAATAATAAAAACGCCCTTCGGGGCGTTTTTTGAATGTCGAATATCGAATGTCTAATGTCGAATTAGCTCATCAATACACATTATCAAAATGATTATGCAGGACTTAAAATGTTTAGTACAATCTATTCTTTGCCGGAATTAGACATTCGTCATTCGACATTAGACATTCAAACAAGCTTCCCCTGCTCCATCTTCTTCCTTTCTTTATCGGAAAATATTTTCACCGTGCCGTACTCGCCGTCATAACCCGGTTCGACCGAGAGGCGGCCTTCGCGCACGCGGCGGATCGCTTCAATAACATCAGCAGGCGCGAATGACGCCAGTTCATCGTATGGCGCGTTCAATAAAATTTGAAATTCGGGAAGACGCGCGACCATCTGTTCATAAACCGTTTGCACGCCCTTTGTCCCGGCGCCCCTGTCAAACGCTTCGGCGATGATCTCGTCAAGCGGCACAATACTCTTAAAAGGCACCGCTTGCGGCGGGCGAGTTCCTTCGGGGCGATCAGCAAGTTTGGCAACGCGCGAATAAACGCCGACCGTCACCGGCTTTTTGCAGACCGGGCAAAGCCCCATATTTTTTGCGGTCTCGTCGGGATGCATGCGTTTTTTACAAGCGCGATGGCCGTCAAAATGGTACATCCCCTCTTCGGGATAAAACTCGATCGTGTAAAGGAACTTCGAGCGATCTTTCTCGCGCAAAATTCTAACGATTTCATCATACGACAATTTATCGGGCGCGATATCGAAAACATTTGCCTCGCGTCCTAAATTTCCCAGCGAATGCGCGTCAGAATTCGAGACCAATAAAACCTTGTCGAGCGACGATAAACGCCAATTCATCGGCGGGTCCGATGACAGGCCGGTCTCAATAGCGTGAATATGTTTCGCGTTGTCGCCAAAACATTCTTCAAGCGAATCAAAACCGGACATTGAGCCGAAAATGGCGAACCACGGCGTCCATGCGTGCGCCGGAATCAGCATGCAATCGGGCGAAGCGTCTAAAACGATCTTTAAAAGTTCTTCCGAATCCAGCCCGACGATCGGCCGTCCGTCGGCACCGAGATTACAGTTGCGAGTTACTAGTTGCGAGATAATCAAATCAACCGCGGCAAACGATGGGGCGAGAATACAGTTATGAACGCGCCGGGTTTTTCCGCCGCGCTTGTAGATGCAGGAAATTTCCGTCGTCAGCATGAAACGCGCTTTAAAATTTCCATTCCTTAATTTAAAAAGTCCCGGCCGGTCTTCGACCAGTGCTTCCTTCAATTCCTTGTTCCAAGCCGGGTGTGTAAAATCGCCCGTTCCCAAAACTTGGATACCCTTTTTGTCGGCCCACAACGCCAAATTGGCCGGCGTTAAAAGCGGCGAACAGGCGCGGGAGTAGCGAGAATGAATATGCAGGTCGGCGATGGTTTCCATACCACCCATTTATATCCTCTCCAGGCCTTTTTGTCATCTTTTTCGATCATCACAAAAATCGACGACCGCTGGTTTTTGTGATGAAAAGAAAAAGCGCCGATCTGCCACTCACGAAGAGTGACGAATCGGCGCTGTTGCGGCGAGAGAAAGGTTCAAAAGTCGTCGGTCGTGAATTCCCCGGTGTACGAGTCGGAAGAACCGTCTGCACCGGCGGCGATCACGTATTCGTAAACCGTGTTCGGTCTAAGCTTGCGCGTCCAGCGGTTCGGAGTCATGTATTCATGCACCATAAGGGTCGGAGCGCCCGAGAAGCTTTCGAAGAAAAAGAACCTGCCATTGCTCTTGTCGACGATCATCATATTCACCCACTGCGGCGCCTCGCTGAACTGGACGCAGAAACTGCGCACATCGACAGCGGGGTTGCCGTAGGCATCGATCTCGTCGACCCTGACGGAAGTGATCTCGAACGGCACGGTGTCGGTCGAGGTGGCGGTCTGCGTGTCCGTTCCCGTGGCGCCGGAAGCGACGGAGACGTTGAGCGGATAGGGCTCGCAGGCGGCCAGAGCAAGTACGAACAGCAATGCTAATGCAGTTTTCATCTTTTGATCCTCCTATAGTGAAGTGTGAACGAGCTAACGATCTTTCCGTTAGAATACCACTTTATTTTTTTCCTTGGAAGTCCTTGGTCAGATCGCGAGTTGCGACAGTTCCTCCATCTTGGCGAGCACTTCGTCCTTGGTCATTTTCCCAGTCAAACGGTTTTTTGGAACAACCGCCAGAAGCGGTCGTAGGGCGAGATAGACCTTCGCCAAGTCGAGTTCGGTCAAGGCCGTAACGCTGATTGAAGAGGTCTTGTTGGTGAACACATGCAGCCTGGCCGCGTTGAGCTCGAGAAAATTCACCCGTCCGCCATGGTTGCTCCGCGCCGCTTGAAGCGCAAGGTGCAGCGCGGTCACCACATGCTCCAAGTCGTACGGCCGCGTCGGAACTTCCTGATCCGCCTGAGTGAAGGTCACGAAAAACGGTCTGTCGATTTGATTTTTCATCTTCCTTTGCCTCCTGTGTTGTAATGAACTCTGGTAGATTTTCGCTTTTGTTTATTTCCCTAAAAGTCCGTGGATTTTCTTTTTCCGTTCATTTCCCAAAACTCACGACCGTGGGTTTCTGAGAAATTGATGGATCCATGAACTTTAGTAGGAAGGCGAGCGGATGGAGTTAACCATTCAATGCTCGCCCCTATTTAGTTTTCGGAAAGAACTCTACTGACAGGCCACGGGCGTGAACTGCGCCTTGTCTCCGGAGCTCGAGGTCGACACGATGCCGAAGGTACTGCCGCTTGCAGCCAAATCTGCAGCATCATACTTCTGGCGGCTGGTGTCATCCTTGAAGATGTTGATAGTGTCACCTACCTGCGTCCCGTCGTTCCGGAATAAAAGCAGGTTCGTCTCCCCAACAACCGGATTGGCGGCGAGAAGACCGATGTACTTTCCATTCCAAGCGAGACTATCGTGTCTTGCGCCGGAATTGCTCCCGGTCCAACCCATCACTTCAATGGTATTCCTGACGATTCCGTCGGGCGTTCCGTCGTAGGGAACGAACGAAAGGTAGTGCATCCAATTCGTACCGGGAGCCGTGTACCACCAAGCCATAACATAGCCGGTATCGGTCGCGACGATCGAATCGAGCACGATCTTGTCGAGAGATACGAAACCTCCGGTGGCGTTGTCGACGGGATTCACCACATTAGGATAGATTCCGCCATCCTTTACGACGATGATCATCGCCTGTCCGGCCTGCGACATCCCAAAGGCCCAGGTGCCGCCGCCCTGTGCGCCGTTCGTTGTTTTAAACGCTGCCTTCGCGCCCCACTGGAAAACCTTCTCATCGACAAGGGCGTTAGTGCTAATCTGCACTTGGTGCAGGGCAGGATAACCTTCACCTTGGTCCAAGAAGGTAAACCCTTCGTTGTTCGAACCAACAATCGGTTCGGTCACCGGCTGATTATTCACGAGTGCCGACATGGTTCCGTCGAATCCTGCCATCATGAAATTGGAGCGCTGGTCTAATCCGGGGTAATCCATCGAAAGCGCGTAGCCGTTCATCATGGTGGCAATGCCGATCCTCTCGCCGATTATGTCTTCGGTTGAAAGATAGACCAGCCCAGCAGACTTCTTATTGCCGCCAATATCGACCCTAGCGAACATTCCATGATTCATTTGCGCAGGCATGAGGGTATTATCTTTCCAGATGATCCCAAAACCGGAATTGCTTCCGGCGATCGACGGGTCAATGCCGTTGCCGATATCCACCGTTGCTCCGACCTTGCAGCCGTTCGTGAATATTGTTTCCGTATTGGTGTCCGTCGCGGTCTGACTGACCGTGACTGGTACCGTATCAGATTGCGTTTCCGTCGCGGTCGTCGTTACCGTGGCCGTCGGCGTCGTGGTGACGATCGAGGTCGCGGTGTCGATAGACGTGACGGTGTCAGAAACGGTCTGAATTGCGGTCGTCTGTACGGTCGTGGTCTGCGTTGCCGATACTGTATCGGTCTTGGTTGCGGTGGCCGACGATGTGTCGACGGCGGTTTCCGACGCTCCATCCAAAACTATGGTTCTGAGCGGCGTG
>Ga0182027_10016225_pt1 | contig 10185 bp, 8 predicted proteins | sample 712E1DmetaG_FD_121300 | JGI IMG/M metagenome (GOLD analysis project Ga0182027, IMG submission 121300) | Permafrost microbial communities from Stordalen Mire, Sweden - 712E1D metaG (Illumina Assembly) | ecosystem: Environmental > Terrestrial > Soil > Wetlands > Permafrost | place: Sweden... | reverse complement strand
TTGATAAAAATCAATCCTTAAATCTTTAACTTTTACACTGTCCCCGTCTATAAATAACCTGTTCATTAAAGTAATTTCATAATTATTTAAATCATTGGTCTTGTTTTGTAATTTCGTGATTACTTGCTCTCTGTTTGTCTTGTCAAAAACTCCCAATACTTTTTCTTTGGTTGCTTTTTCTTCAAGCCTAATATATTTTCTAATTGCCAAGTCAAATATTGTCGCTGTTACATCATCTCTTTCAAGCTTTGCCGTATCCATTGTTCCGGCCAATGCGGGACGAAGAATATCATCGTTTTCATCCTTTGGAATATCAAAATTAACAGTTGGTTTTCCAAACTTCTTCTTATTCTTATGCCGCAAATACCAATAAATTAAAATAATTGGTAAAACTATGTTAAGAGAAATGACAATAAGAAAATAATATTTAATTAATAAGTACAAAGCCGCTTGGGAAATCGTCATTGGTAATTGTTTGACCAAAACACTCTTCGGAAAAGTACCTACAGGATATCCGGCAACCACTGATAAACCCTCTCCTGAATTAAGAACCTGAGTTGTTGAAATCTGACCATTATTAATAGCACAATTTTTATCGGTTGAACCAGTTACGCCCGTAAAACAAACTAAATTATTTTGCACTGCGCCAAAATCGGTGGTAATTTTAGTCCTCGCGTTTTCAATCGGCACTTGCCATTCATTTCCGGTTGCGTTCCAATAAATTTCATCGTGATCCTGATAATTACTGCCAATTCCATTTTCAACGGTATAGGAAATTTTATAAACATGGCTACCTGTTATTGTCGTATCTGCATTGCCGATTTTAAAATCGGCTATATTATCAGCTACGGAGGTCGTGAAATTTTCGTCTTGATCATCTCTTATAACATTAACATTTTCAATCTTTATCACTCTGTATAAATCGCCCACTTTTGACACAAGCGGAATGTCTCTGTAAATTCCGTGCTTTGAAAGATCGCCAAAATCGTAATTAATAGTTTCTACTACATCCATCAAGCCGTTTTGATGGGCTGTAATTTGAGTGTCAAATGAGTGAATAGTTTCGGCAAAAGTTACAGGTGGCCTAAAAAAGAAAAACAAACTGAGTATTAGTAAGAATATTATTTTTTTCACTAGTTTCACTATCCTAATTATACATATTTTTATGGGGATTGACAGGAAAATTTAATACGATATAATCGTCGCGGAGGCCTTGCTTGGGCAAACATGCGAGGTCTCCGTTTTTTATATTCAATTTAGGATGTCATATTTGTTGACGAATAGCTGTAAAAAGATTATATTATTTCTTGGTTTATGAGAAACAATATCCGCAGAGCAATTAAAAATTCTACAAGATTACAACATGTTCAGGAAGCAATAATAGAGGTATTTATTGACACAAATAAGAATAATCCGTCAAAAAAAATCGGCTATGTGGCAGGAATTATCAGTTCGGACGGAGACGAACACGTTTTAAAAAACCAAAAAAGGCTTGAACAAATCGCAGAAAAATTAAAAAAGAAAACCGGCTTCCCTGTTTTTTCGTCCGTTGATTTATTCGGCGACGGAAAGTACGACCAAATTGATGATTATCATGTTAAACGACCTTTAAGGGAAAAGGGCTTTATACAATTTTGGGAATCCTTGTTAAAAAGTGGGCACATAACTGACATCTATATGACGCCTAGATGGAAAGAATCAAAAGGAGCAAAAGCTGAACATGCCGTTGCTAAACAAAATGGCCTCACAATTCATTATATAGATGAAGAATTAAATGAGATCCTAAGCAAATAAAAAACCTTCTATTTCTGCTATAATTTAGCTATGACAGCAAAGGAAATAATCGACATTTATATTAAGTTTTTTGAAGAAAGAGGACATAAACGGATTGCCAATTCGCCTTTGATTCCAGAAAATGATCCAACCACTCTTTTTACATCAAGCGGCATGCAACCGCTAGTTCCATATTTACTGGGGGAACAACACCCAGCAGGTAAAAGACTTGTTGATGTTCAAAATTGTTTTCGTGCAGTTGATATCGAAGAAGTCGGCGACAATAGGCATTCTACTTTTTTCAGGATGCTGGGCAACTGGAGCTTGGGCGACTATTTTAAAAATGAAGAGATTCCCTGGCTTTGGGAATTGTTAACCAAAGATTTAGGACTTCCCAAAGAGAAACTGTATATAACGGTCTTTGCAGGAGATAAAAATGTAAGCTTTGATAACGAATCCGAACAAATCTGGAAAGATGTTTTAGAAAAATCCTTTGGCTCAAATCAGGATCAAAGAATTTCTAAAGATCCTACAAATTGGTGGAGCAGATCAGGTCTTCCGGATAAAATGCCTGCCGGAGAACCTGGTGGCCCTGATACAGAAGTTTATTACCGATTTGATGAGTTGGAACATAAAAGTGAATGCAAAGACAATCCGGTTGAGTGTGAATGCGGAAAGTTTTTAGAAATTGCCAATAGCGTTTTTATGCAATACAAGAAAAAAGATAGCGGTTCACTTGAATTATTGCCTGAACCGAATGTTGACTATGGTGGTGGCGTTGAGAGAATAATGGCAGCTATCGAAGATAAAGCCGATTATTTTGAAACTTCTCTTTTTGCACCAATTATTAAGGCTGTTGAAGACGAAAGTGGAAAAAGTTACAAGCAGAATAAAAAAGAAATGCAGATTATCGCCGACCACTTAATAGCGGCTATTTTTATCGCCTCATCTGGCATTAAACCTTCAAAAACCGACCAGGGTTATATTCTTAGAAGACTTACTAGGAGAGCCCTTGATAATTTCCGCGTTTTAGATGGCGAAAATATTTCAATGGTAATTGAAAAAATCGTTGAACAATATTCGTCAACCGATGAGATTTTGCAAGAAAAATACGAGGAAATAAGAAACGTTATTCTGGAAGAACAACAACTTTACGAAAGAACAATTAAAAATGCGACAAACATTCTTGGTAAATCATTTACGCTCGGATCCAGCAAGCTGGGAGAAAACTCAAAAGAAACCTCTAATGTCAAAGAAATAAGTGCTGATGAAGCTTTTACGATGTATACAACCCACGGATTATCCCCAACCCAGATAAGATCTTTAGGCTATATTTTTAATGAATATGAATTTGCCGAAAAAATTAAGGCACACCAAGCATTATCCAGAAGCGGTGCTGAGCAAAAATTCAAAGGTGGCTTGGCAGACCATTCTGAAAAAACTATCATGGGACATACCGCCACCCATCTTTTACATAAGGCCTTAAGAGACATGTTTGGCGAACAGCTTCATCAAACTGGATCGAACATAACTTCTAAACGTGTAAGATTTGATTTCAATTTTGACCGGAAACTCGAAGATAGTGAGATTGCCGAAATTGAAAAAACAATCAACGAAAAAATTAAGGGAAATTTACCCGTCCATTTTGAGATTATGCCAATTAAAAAAGCCAAAGAATTGGGCGCAATCGGGCTTTTCGATGAAAAATACGCCGAAGACGTTAAAGTCTATTTTATTGCCGATTATTCCAAAGAGCTCTGCGGCGGACCGCATGTTGAGTTTACATCTCAGATTAAACAGTTTAAAATAATAAAGCAGGAGAATATTGGTCACGGCCAGCGAAGAATTTACGCAGAGGTGGGTTGAGGCGTTCTTTTAACGCCGAAATGGTTTAAATCCGCAGATTTAAACCACTGAGAGATATTTAACATGAAATTACCTTTTTTAGAAAAAAAAGAAAAAGCCGAATATTACCTGGCCTTAGTTTTAAGAAACGAAACAGTTACCTCTGTAATTTTTGAAAAGATCGGCACCACCATCAAGTACATTTCCCATGGAGAGGAAACATTTCAGGATACGATTGAGGATGCCCAAACCGAAGAGTTTTTGGACGTTTTAGATAAAGCGATTACCCAGGCAGAAGAGGCACTTCCTGAAAGCATTGAAACCCACAAAACAATTTTGGACTTAAAGGTAGTTGGATTGAAGATAACAAAATTAAAAAAGAATATTTGGAGAAACTTAAAAAAGCCAGCGACGAACTAAGTCTTAATCCAATCGGTTTTTTGGTTTCCGACGAAAGCATTATTAACCTTGTCCAAAAAGACGAAGGAGCACCTGTTACTGCGATTTTAGCTGATATCGGCAGTAAATTTATTACTGTTTCATTAATCAAATCGGGGAAAATTGTTGAAACAAAGTCATCGGAGATACACCAATCAGCCTCATTTACGGTTGACACGTTATTAAAACATTTTCAGACCCCAGAAGTCATGCCGGCCCGCATTATTCTACTTGACTCCGAAGAAGATGAATTAACCCAGGAATTTATGAACCATCAATGGAGCAAAAGTCTTCCCTTTTTACATCTTCCCCAAATAATCAGCCTGCCGCAAGATGCCTCTATTAAAGCTATGCTTTTGGGCGCCGCAACGCAAATGAATACGGAACTTTTATATGATTCAACCCGAATTGATATGGGAGAAACACCAAAAAGATTGGAACCTGAACAGTTAGAAAAAACAAAACATATCGAAACCCCAATTGAAAAACCGGAAGATAATACTGATAATGACTGGGTTTTGGAAGACGCTTTTGAAGATAATCTTGAAGAAACAGATGCCAACCAAGAACAAGCCCAGGCCGAAATAGCAACGGCGGAAACCTTGGATTATGTTGACCATGACGACTCTTTGGAATATTTCGGGTTTAGCGAAGGAGCTGACGTAGCCAAAACTCCTTTACCAAACTCAGTTATAAACGAAACAGTTCCGGATGCCCTTAGGGAACAAATTATTGATGAAACACCCGAAGAAACAAAAATTGACACAGAGAAAAAAGTGGCAGTTCCTGCAGCTGCCGGAATGGTTGTTGAACAAATTAAAAAAACTACAGAAGTGGTATTAAAAAACCTTCAGAAGATTAAATTTACAGGATTACTTTTAAATTTAAAAAACGTTGATTTTAAAAAAAAGACGATCATTATTATCCCTACTATTATTATCATTATCTTACTTATTACTGTTTTCTATTTGTATAGTTCCCGGAGAGCAACAATTTCAATCTTGGTCAACCCAAAACAAGATAGCAAAAGCACTTCCGTAACTTTTTCCACTTCTTCCCCAACCGATGCGGCAAATTCGGTGGTCGCTTCTCAAACAGTCTCCGTATCGGAGGATGGAACCGTAACTGAAACTGCCACTGGCAAAAAAGATGTCGGCACTCCAGCAAAAGGAAAAGTAACAATTTTTAATGTAGGCGATACTGTTTCCATTGATTCGGGAACAACTATTACCGCACCTAATGGTTTAAAATATACATTGGACAACTCCGTTGATATTGCGTCTGGAGACGCCACCCTGGCATCAACCTCAACCGTCAATGTTACCTCAGCAGATATCGGACAAGACTATAATCTTCCATCAGGAACTAAATTCAGTATCTCAGGACAGGATTCTACTGTTGCCGCTAAGAATGACGACGCTTTTTCCGGAGGTAGTAAAAAACAAATTACAGTGATTTCCGATAATGACATTCAAAAAGCCTTAACTGATCTTCCCAAACAACTTGAGACAAAAGCCAAAACCGACATTCAGGGAAAAATTAATAATAGCGATAGTACGCTTCTGGGAACTTTTGTCGATGAAACCGTTACCAAAAAAAGTTTCGATAAAAAATCAGGTGACCAGGCAAATCAAGTTACCCTAATCGGAACTGTAAATTTTAACAGTCTTTCTTATAAAAACAGTGACCTGGTTGATTTGGCAAATTCACTGTTTAACTCACCAGACATGCAATTATCTAAAGATAACCTAAGTGTAAGCGCTGAAAATGTTGTTACCCAAGCAAACAATGATGTTTCGGCAGATTTAAAAATCAATGCCAATCTTTTACCTAAAATTGATACTACCGCACTTGCTAAGCAAATTGCCGGAGATCCCTTACAAAAAGCCAAAAATGCAATTTCCAATTTTCCTCAGGTTGAAAATGTCGGCGTGGTCTTAAATCCTGATATTCCCTTCCTTCCTCAAGATCTACCCGCTAGTCCCAAAAATATAACTATTCAGGTGACTGCAAAATAAATAATGGGTAAGTACTACTATAAAAAGGCTAACAAGAAAGACAAGAAAAGAATTCTTCGTTTAATAGCTTTGGGAATTTTTTTAACCGGGGCCAGCATTGTTATTTACGTCTTCTTTCCCCTCCTTTCCTGGCAGGTGTATTTTGCGCCAATCTTTTCAAACCAAAGCGTTGCATCTCCAATCCCGCAAAGCACAATAGTTTCAAGCTCTACAATCGGATCTTTAATTGAAGAAGTATCAAATAGCTTGTCGGGAATTGATTATACCAACGCCCAAAACTGGTTCCCAAATCTTAAAACTCAAAAAACGGGAAAGCCAAGGGTTCAAAGTTATACACTATCTATTCCTAAATTAAAATTAAAAGACATTAACGTTTCTACAGTTAACAATGACCTGGCAAGAAATTTAGTTAATTATGGCGGTACGGCCATACCGGCAGACACGGGAAATGCGGTAGTTTTTGGCCATTCGACCTTGCCCCAACTCTATAATCCAAAAGACTATAAAACTATCTTTACTTTTCTTTATGAACTTACCCCCGGAGATGAAATTGATGCCAATATTGAAAATGTTATGTATAAGTATAAGGTGGAAAATATTACTGTTACCGATCCCAACAACACTTCCGTTTTACAACAAAATTATAATGATAGTTATCTAACACTAGTCACCTGCACACCGCCTGGTACAATTTGGAAAAGGTTAATTATTAAAGCACGCCTACAAAAAATATGATAGACGAACAACATCTGGCAATTAATGCCATCCGGAAAAAATTATTGGGCAAAGATTTAAGTTATAGAGAAGTTTATGCAATTATGGATCAGATTTCGCGCAAGAAATTTGACGATATCCTGATCACTTACTTTGCAGCTTCCGGATATTCCGAAGGATTTACCAATCAGGAACTTTATTATTTGACTAAAGCGATGGTTGAAACCGGTGAGAAATTAGAATTTAAAGGAATTGTTGCCGATAAGCATTCTATCGGCGGAGTTCCCGGAACAAGAACTACCCCTATTGTGGTGGCAATCGTTGCCGCAGCCGGATTTAAAATTCCCAAAAGCTCATCCCGTGCTATCACAACGCCTGACGGAACCGCTGATGACATGGAAGTTTTAGCACCGGTTGAACTTACAAAAAAACAGATTTATGAAGTTGTTGCCAAAACTAACGGATGTATCGTATGGGGCGGGAGTTTTAAAATTGCGCCGGCCGATGACATTATTATTCAAGTTGAAAAACCGTTAATGTTTGAAAGTTTTGATAAAATTCTCGTTTCGATTATGGCCAAAAAAATTGCTTTTGGCTCTAATCATGTAGTTATTGATTTGCCTTTTGGAAAAAGCGTTAAGGTCCACAGCTTAAAAGATGCAGAATACATTAAGAGTAAATTCCTATTTTTAGCTAAAAAGTTCAAAATCAAAATGAGGGTTATGATCCATAGAACCGATGAACCCGCAGGCAGGGGTATCGGGCCAATGCTTGAAATCAGAGAAACTTTGAGAGTTTTAGAACAAACCAAAAATAGACCGTTGGATCTTGAAGTTAGAAGCATGAATCTGGCAAGTAATTTGCTTGAAATTTGCCTTGAAGACAGTCCTAAAGAATTAAAAGATTCAATTAAGCAAATTTATGGTAATGCCTTCGGTTGGGCAACCGATCTCTTGCAATCAGGCAGAGCTTTAGAAAAATTTAAACAAATAATTGAAGCTCAAGGCGGAAATCCAAATATTAAAAGCCAGGATATGAAGCTTGGTAAATATGTTTTTGAAGGCATAGCCGATAAAAGCGGGGTTTTGAGAGAAATTAACAGCAAGAACATTACTAGTATTGCTAAAATTTTAGGCGCTCCTAAGCAAAAATCAGCCGGAATATATTTAAACAAAAAAATCAGCGACAAAATAACCAAAGGGGAAACGATCTATACACTTTTTAGCGAAAATGTGTATAATCTTAAGGAGGGAAGAGACTCATTAATGAACTTTCCGCTTATTAAATATAGTTAAACTATGAAAAAGATATTAGTTGTTTTAGGTCTCCTAGTCTTATTTTCGATTATCACTTTTGCTTGGTGGCAAAACGGTCTTCAGGCCGTAAATTCTAAAGATCAATCTCCGAAAATTTTTGTCGTAAAAAATGGCGAAGGAGTCAGAGAAATTGCCAATAATTTAAAGTCTGAGGGTTTTATTAAAGATCCTATCGTCTTCTTCCTTTTGACCAAATCCGAGGGAATTGATAAAAAAATCCAAGCCGGGGATTTTAGATTAAATTCCACCATGAACGCCCAGGAAATTGCCACCAACCTAACGCATGGAACTTTGGATATTTGGGTAACAGTTCCTGAGGGACTTCGCGCAACGGAGATTGCTGGAATTTTAAAAGCAAAAATTCCAAACTACAATGAATCTTGGGTTGCCATACTTCAAGCAAACGAGGGCTATCTTTTTCCCGATACTTATTTAATTCCAAGAGGTGCTGATATAGATATTATTATTTCTCTCATGAAGAACAATTTTCAAAAAAAATATGACAGTGTTATAGATACAAAATCAACTGTCTTATCCGATGCGCAAACCATTATTTTGGCTTCAATAATTGAAAGAGAGGCAATGTTTGCCGCCGACCGCCCATTGGTTGCATCGGTATTCGTAAACAGACTTAATCTTGGAATGGTCTTAGGGTCCGATCCAACCGTAATGTATGCCTTAGGTTATCAAGCTGATACTAAGACATGGTGGAAAAAAGACTTAACCGCTGACGACTTACTTGTAGATTCACCTTACAATACGCGCAAAAACGCAGGCCTTCCACCAACAGCAATTTCTAACCCCGGCCTATCTTCTATTGAAGCCGCCCTTAATCCAGCCAAAACAGACTATCTATATTTCTTTGCCGACAAACAGGGACATTTACACTTTGCAACCAACCTTGTGGGCCACAACGCCAACATCCAAAAATACGGAGAATAAAATTGTAACATTACCTTTCTTTTTCCCCTATCGTCTTTGCAGATTTAGTCTTCCCAATTCTTGAAGCCAATTAAGTATCCTATCGTTTTCAGCCTTAAGATAATACTCGTCTCTCGGTGCAACTAATCCACTAATCCACTGAGATAACCTATCCTGAGGAACATTTCCTTGGCGTATGCATTTAACCGCATTTAATAATAGTTCCGGATTTATAACACCATAGGTAATATTTTTAAACAGATCTTCAGCTTCTATATTATGCACAACTTGAATCATGGGAATATTCGCAGTAGAAACTCCTTCAAATTCTAGGATATAATCCAGAAGCTCGTTTCTGTCAATATAAAATAGAGGTAAATCAACTGTTGAAGTTACAAATTGAGCATCTACATTTGCAACCAACCTCTGGTAACCATCTGTTTTTCTTCTTTGCATAACCCGCGAGTCCTGCGCTCCAATTACATATAATATATCACAGCCAAAAACATCCTTTAACGCTGGGGATAAAAAGTGAGCTATTTCCGTTATGGTTGAGCCGGCCTGCACTTCATCTATAAGAAGTGGCTTCTGAACCCCAATTGTAACTTGCGGCAAATCTACTTTTGCAATTTCTTGTTTTACCGATCGGGGATAACCTCTCTGTTTACCGCTTAACACATTGATATGATCTCCTATACGTGGATATACTTTGAGATACGCGCGTCCTTCTAACTGCTCAAATTCCTCCAATGCCCATCCCATAGGCGCTGCTCCTCTCAACGGAAGTATTATTAAATCAGGTTCTATTTGTTGCACTATATGGAATATCGTTTCACAACCAAAAACAAAATCGGAAACAGCTTGGGGAGTATTTGGATTACGTTCTTGTATTGCTGAATTAATTATGCGATCTATCGGACGTATCCGAGAAGGATTCACCCAAAAAGGTGTTGGATTTTCTACCATGACCTGAAATTCTACCAGACTAACACCAATAAGTCAAACTATAAGATATATTATGTTTTAATTACGGAGTTCCCACATTCTAGCTCGAAGTGCAGCGGTTAGTAGTTTTGGTATTATGCAATACTTCTGCTAATGCTTCAAGGGGCGTTTTAAATCCCAGACATTTTCTCGGAGTATTGTTTAATTTCCACTCA
>Ga0182027_10016224_pt1 | contig 10185 bp, 7 predicted proteins | sample 712E1DmetaG_FD_121300 | JGI IMG/M metagenome (GOLD analysis project Ga0182027, IMG submission 121300) | Permafrost microbial communities from Stordalen Mire, Sweden - 712E1D metaG (Illumina Assembly) | ecosystem: Environmental > Terrestrial > Soil > Wetlands > Permafrost | place: Sweden... | reverse complement strand
GGGTTTGAGTCCCGTCTCCCGCTCTATTCTTTTTCTCAAATAACCAACAACTTGTGATTTAATTCGATGCATGGCATCAACTGAAAAATCATATTATTCCAAAAATAAATATGCAAAGACAAGACATTCAGCTATACGAGGTAATCCGAATTATTGAAGGAATTCCGGTCTTTCTTGAAGACCATCTTGATCGTTTATACCAATCTGCATGTCTGACAGGAATGAAGCAACTCCCGGATTCGCTTGCATTGGAAGTGATGATCAGAAATTTCATCGTTTCACAAAAGAAAGAAACCGGAAATATTAAACTTAGTTTCTCGTTCAACGATTCTTTGTCAGAGCCTCTTTGTGAGCTGAATTTCGTTCCCCACTACTATCCTACTTCAGAAGAATATGCAAATGGAGTAAAAGTCGGATTAATGGCTGCTAACCGACCTATTCCACAGGCAAAAGTCCAGAATTCGGGAATCAGAGACAAGGCCAATCTATCAATTTCAGACAATAAGCTGTTCGAAGTATTATTGATTGATTCAGAAGGAAATATAACAGAAGGAAGCAGGTCGAATGTGTTTTTTATCAAAAACGGAACGCTTTTTTCTGCTCCGGAAGACAAAATTCTTCAGGGAATTACCCGGATAAAAATTTTGGAACTTTGCAATAAAGCCGGAATTCCGGTGATCGAAACGTCAATTTCGGTAAATACTTTAGACCAATTTGAAGCTGCATTTCTTACAGGAACTTCACCCAAAGTGCTCCCTATATCTTCAATCAATGAGGTTTATTACAAAACAAATCTACCTTTGATGATTAAAATTCAGGAGCTTTATAATCAATTAATTGAAAGTTATCTTCTGGAAAGAAGATGACAAAATAAAAACGGCACCCAAAATTTGGATGCCGTTTTTAATAATTGAATTATCGTTTATTCAACAGGAACAGTCCAATTTGCGCTGGCCATCCGCTGGTATGAACGATATCTCCATAGTGCATTTGCCTGGGCAGCCTTGAACAATTCATCTGCTTCGGCAGGGAATGATTTTCTAAGCGAAGAATAACGAACCTCACTGTTAAGGTATGCCTGGAATTTACTCCAGTCAGGATCTTTAGAATCGAGCTGGAACGGGTTTTTGCCTTCTTCTTCCAATGCAGGATTAAAGCGGAACAGATGCCAGTAACCACATTCAACGGCCAACTTTTCCTCTTCCTGTGTACGACCCATCGAACGTAATCCGTGAGCAATACAAGGGGCATAAGCAATCACAATTGATGGACCCGGATAAGCTTCGGCTTCGCGCAAAGTTTTAAGGTATTGCGCCTGATTAGCACCCATTGCAACCTGTGCAACATATACATAACCATAAGTCATAGCGATGGCGCCAAGATCTTTTTTGCGAATCCGTTTGCCGGAAGCTGCAAATTTAGCTACAGCACCAACAGGGGTTGACTTGGAAGCCTGGCCACCTGTATTTGAGTAAACTTCAGTATCCAAAACAAGAATATTGATATCTTTTCCGGAAGCCATCACATGATCGAGGCCGCCATAACCGATATCATAAGCCCAACCATCACCGCCAAATATCCAGATCGATTTTTTGATCAGGTACTGGCTTAATGATAAAATTTCCTGAGCATAACCTTCATTGTTTCCTTTAAGAACTTCCAATACTTTTTTAGAGGCTTCTTCAGAGGCAGCAGTGTTGTCGCGCCCTGCGATCCATTCTTCAAAAGCAGCTTTCACAGTTTCGGAAACTCCATTTTCGATGGCTAAGTTCATAATCGATTTAATCCGGTCACGACTTGCAGCCACCCCTTCCGACATTCCAAAACCATATTCAGCATTGTCTTCAAAGAGTGAATTTGCCCATGCCGGTCCATGACCTGACTCGTTGTTTGCACAATAGGAAGTTGCAGGAGCCGATCCACCATAAATTGACGAACATCCTGTTGCATTGGCAACCATCATCCGTTCACCAAAAAGTTGTGTAATCAACTTAATATAAGGAGTTTCACCACAACCTGCACAAGCGCCTGAGAATTCAAACAAAGGTTGGGCAAACTGAGAATTTTTGATGGTTTTATCTTTTTCGACTAATTTATCCTTGTAAGTTACCTTTGTTGAAATATGGTCCCAACGCTCGATTTCGGCATGCTGCGATTCAAGCGGTTTCATCACCAAAGCCTTTGTTTTCGATGGACATACATCGGCACAGTTGCTGCAACCAGTACAATCGAGTGGCGAAACCTGAATGCGGAACTGAATACCGGCAAATTGCTTTCCGTTGGTTTTAATCGTAGCTGTCCCTGCAGGAAGTGCAGCCAATTCTTTTTCGTCGATCAAAAATGGGCGAATCGCAGCGTGAGGACAAACATAGGAACACTGATTACACTGGATACAATTTTCAGGAATCCATTCAGGAACATCAACAGCAATACCACGCTTTTCATAAGCAGTTGTACCAGGAATAAATGTACCATCTTCGATTCCATTGAATGTTGATACCGGAAGTGAATCACCTTTCTGGGCATTGATCACGTCCACAATATTTTTAATAAATGCAGGACGATCGTTTGATTCTTCATCAGCCACAACTTTAATTTTCGCCCATTCAGCAGGAACCTCGATCTTCTGAACATTATTGCCACCGGCATCAACCGCTGCAAAGTTCATATTGACAATGGTTTCGCCTTTCATTCCGTACGATTTTACAATCGCTTTCTTCATATGCTCCTGCGCCAGTTCGTAAGGAATAACATTGGTAATACGGAAGAATGCAGATTGCATAATTGTATTCGAGCGATTGCCAAGACCAAGATCAACAGCGAGTTTCGTGCCATTGATGATGTAGAAATTAATCTCATTCTCGGCAAGATATTTCTTCATTGCATCGGGCAATCTGAGTTTCACTTCCTCCTCTTCCCATATTGTATTTAAAAGGAATGAACCACCTTTTTTCAACCCTTTTAAAACATCGTAAAGGTGAACATATGCCTGAACGTGGCACGCCACAAAGTCAGGAGTGGTAATCAAATAGGTCGAACGGATCTGACTATCGCCAAAACGGAGGTGAGAGGCTGTAAACCCTCCCGATTTCTTCGAGTCATACGCAAAATATGCCTGACAATACTTATTGGTAGCAGCACCAATAATTTTGATTGAGTTTTTGTTCGCACCGACAGTTCCGTCAGAACCCAACCCATAGAATTTTGCCTCATAAATATCAGCAGAAGAAACTTTCACTTCTGGAATTAAAGGAAGAGAATGGAATGTAACATCATCTTCAATACCAATGGTAAATTTATTCTTTGGCTCGTTCATCTCAAGATTCTTATAAACCGCGATAATCTGAGAAGGAGTAACATCTTTTGATCCAAGTCCATAACGGCCACCTACGATCAGAGGTGCATTTTCTTTATTATAAAATGCATCACGAAGATCAAGATATAGCGGTTCACCATTCGCACCTGGTTCCTTTGTTCTGTCAAGGACTGCAATCCTTTTTACCGTAGAAGGCAGAACATTGAACAGGTATTTTACAGAGAAAGGACGATATAAATGGACACCGATCAAACCAAGTTTTTTGCCCTGAGCATTCAGATAATCGATCGTTTCACGAATGGTTTCAGTGACCGAGCCCATTGCAACAATGATATTTTCTGCATCTGGTGCACCGTAATAGGTGAATGGATGATATTCACGGCCTGTGATTCTTGTAATTTCCTTCATATAAGCCTCAACCATATCAGGAACAGCATCATAGAATTTATTGCCAGCTTCTCTTGCCTGGAAGAAGATGTCAGGATTCTGGGCAGTACCCCTGGTCACCGGATGTTCAGGATTTAATGCACGGTTGCGGAAAGCGTTCAGTGCATCCATATCGAGCAATGCTGCAAGATCCTCCTGCTTAATTGTTTCGATTTTCTGAACCTCGTGCGATGTACGAAATCCGTCGAAGAAATTCATAAATGGGACACGACTCTTTATGGTGGTGAGGTGTGCTACGCCACTAAGATCCATTACTTCCTGAACAGAACCGGAAGCAAGCATTGCAAAACCTGCCTGACGACAAGAATAAACGTCGCTGTGATCACCAAATATAGATAATGCATGACTTGCCAGTGCGCGTGCACTAACATGGAAGACGCATGGCAATAATTCGCCGGCAATCTTATACATATTTGGAATCATCAACAACAGCCCCTGTGATGCAGTATAGGTTGTTGTTAGTGCTCCTGATTGAAGTGAACCATGAACTGCTCCGGCAGCACCACCTTCACTCTGCATTTCTGCAAGGCGAACAGGCTGTCCGAAAATATTTTTGCGACCATTTGCTGCCCATTCGTCAACAACTTCTGCCATGGTAGAAGAGGGCGTAATAGGATAAATACAAGCCACCTCGCTAAACATGTAACTAATGTATGAGGCAGCGTAGTTACCGTCGCATGTAATAAACTTTTTTTCTTTTGCCATTTTAATTTTTACTTTAGTTTTTATTTTCTTTAAATTCGTATATTATTTATATCTAAATGATTAGTAAAGAAATCCGAAGAGCCATAGTGGAATTACGTTTCCTTCACCTATTTCAATCATATCCGCGACAGCATAACAATTTTCGCCTTCTGCCTGTGTGTATTTTCCTCCGACTTTAAAATCAAATTTGTAGTTTACCTTAAAATCAAATTCCTGTGAACTGGTCACTTTATGCTGATACCCAACCTGATTATAAAAAAAAGTCATCCTCAGATTTCTATTATTAATATTATCAGGTGCAACAATATGCAATAAGTTAGTATTTTGGAGATAAACCTGATCAGGTTTTTGAAGCTGACCATTTAATCCATTTGAGAAAAGGAGGTTTATCAACCGCGCATTTTTCAAATAGCGTAGGTAGTTTAATACGGTAGCCCGGGAAGTTTCGATCTCAGCACTGATTTTACTAACATTTGGAGAGAATGGCATTTGTCCGCCAATCAGCTGAAGTAACTTTCTTAATTTGGGAAGATACTTTAATTCGATCTGATTGAGATAGGTGACGTCAATTTCCAGCGCAAGATTAACCTGACGCACCAGACTCTCACTATAAAACTCGGGATTTTTAATAAAATAGGGATAATAACCACTTTTCAGATACTCGGGGAAATACGCCAGCGGACGTACCTTATTGATGATACCCGGAACTATTTCGCGATGATTATTTAATATATCATCCAGCGAAAGTTTCGGAAACTCCTGCCCGGTTTTGAAATTTAAAAACTCTCTGAATGACAGTCCTTCGAGATGGTAAATTTTCGCAATCTCTTTTAAGTTATCATTACCTTCAAGAATCCTGAGTACAGGCGAACTGCTAAATACAATTTTTAGATTGGGAAGTTCGTCGTAACATTGTCTTAATTCTTTTGACCATTCTTCGTACTTATGAATCTGATCGAGGACTAAAACCTTTCCCCCTCGTTTATAAAATTCATCAGCAAAAGAGAAGAACCTCCTTTTGGCAAAATAAAAATCGTTGAGATTGACGTATAGACATTCGCGTGAATTACCAAAGTTCTTCCGGATGTAGCTCAGCAAAAAGGTAGTTTTCCCTACACCCCGAAACCCTTTTATCCCGATCAGGCGTTGAGACCAGTCAATTTCATTATACAACTCCCTGTCTATCAAATCGGAAGATGCGTCAACTAAAACCCTGTGTGCTTCGAAGAAATATTCCACGTCTATATAATAATCAGACAAATATAATCAATCAGCGGAACCTTTTGCTATCTGGAGTTTGCATTTTACGCCATTTGTGTTATTTATATTTATTAAAAATAGCTACTTTCGATATTATTACATAACAAAATAGTGTTTGACAGCTAAATCAGCTATAGCAAAACATAAAAGAAGGGACCCTTAAGCCCCTTCTTCCTATGTTGATTTTCAATCGAATTAATCACTGTTCATTGAAACGAGGAATTCCTCATTCGATACTGTTTTTACCAATCGGTCTTTGACAAATTCCATCGCCTCTACCGGGTTCATTCCATTCAGGTAATTACGGAGGATCCAAATCCTATCCAACATCGCTTTATCAAGCAACAAGTCTTCGCGACGTGTGCTTGATGCAATAATATCGACTGACGGGAAAATACGACGGTTTGAAAGTTTGCGGTCGAGCTGAAGTTCCATATTTCCGGTTCCTTTGAACTCTTCGAAGATTACATCATCCATTTTGGAGCCGGTATCTGTTAAAGCTGTGGCAAGGATTGTAAGCGAACCACCCTCTTCAATATTTCGGGCAGCACCAAAGAACCGTTTAGGTTTATGAAGCGCGTTGGCATCGACCCCACCTGAAAGAACCTTACCAGAGGCAGGAGCAACCGTATTGTAAGCCCTTGCCAGGCGGGTAATTGAATCAAGAAGTATCACAACATCATGCCCGCATTCGACAAGACGCTTGGCTTTTTCGAGTACCATGTTCGCCACGCGTACATGCCTTTCCGCCGGTTCATCGAATGTTGAAGCAATTACTTCGGCATTGACGCTACGAGCCATATCGGTAACCTCTTCAGGTCTTTCGTCGATCAGCAGAACGATCATATATACTTCGGGGTGATTTGCAGCAATTGCATTTGCAATATCCTTAAGCAACACCGTTTTACCAGTTTTAGGCTGAGCAACAATCAATCCGCGTTGTCCTTTTCCGATTGGCGCAAACAAATCGACCACACGGGAAGATAAACTGCTTGATTTACTCGTAATATTGAATTTTTCGTCAGGGAAAAGCGGAGTAAGATGTTCGAATGGAACCCTATCGCGGATATATTCAGGACTACGTCCATTAATTTCAACAACTTTCACAAGAGGGAAATATTTCTCCCCTTCTTTCGGCGGACGAATGATTCCATTCACCGTATCGCCAGTTTTCAAACCAAAAAGTTTGATTTGAGACTGTGATACGTATACATCGTCGGGCGATGTCAGATAGTTGTAGTCGGAAGAACGAAGGAAACCGTACCCCTCCTGCATAATCTCGAGAACACCCGTTGCACTAATAATCCCCTCAAAATCATATGATTTTTCAGGTTCGCGCGGTTTCTGGGGCTGGAGTAGCGGTTTTGGCTGAATCGTTCCAGCTTGCGGAATATTCTTTTTTTGAAAGTTGGGGCGGGCGGTCGTTTCGGGCTCGCTCCTGATCTCTTTGGGGGTTTCATTGGCAAAAGGCAGAGATTCTGCATCTTTGATTTTCTGTTCATCCTCAATTTCAGAGACCATTCTGGGACTTGAAGTTACAATGACCGGATCAGTGCGAAATACACGCGGGCGTCTTTCCTTCGAGTCATTTGATTCAAATCTCGGCTTTTCAATCCTTTTGGGAAATGGTCTTATTAAAGGTTGTCTTTCAACTAATGGCTGATTATCAGCAGCTTTTATCTTATCAACAATGGTGTTTTTACCTGAAACCATTTCATTGGCTATGGATTCATCATTTGTTATAATCTCAGGTTCTTCGGTTCTTATTAATCGTGGTGCAACCTTAACCTCAGGCTTTTTAATACCAGAAGCCATAATGGCCTGATTGTCAAGAATTTTATAAATAAGATCTTGTTTTTTAAACGATTCTACCCGTTTAATATTCAACTCTTTGCCGATCTCGCGCAATTCGGGCAATAGTTTCTTGCTTAATTCAAGAATGTCGTACATGTTGTATAATTGATTTTTTTTAATGCCTAACTTTAATCAAAAAGAAACTTTTGATAAAAGTTTATTGCTTAATTCTATTAATTTTTGGAAGTATTTCGGGATTCAAAGAATATCACGTGTAAGAATGAATTCAAAATTCGTTGCAAAAATAGGTATTAGATTTGAATTCACAAACATTCGTGCTCTTTTTTTGATATAAAAAATTACCTGACAAGATTACTAAATAATTGCTCTTTGGTAATTATTTTCAAATATTTAATGACAATTGTCATGTTATTATTTTTTTATTATTTTTGAGGAACATTTTGTGTCAATTATGTTTTCGGAATAATAACACAGTTCCTAACCTGTTTTTTTATGAAAAATCTGAAAATTACTAAACTTGTTACAAACAGAGATGCCACATCTCTGGATCTTTATCTTCATGATATTGGAAAGGAAAGCCTCCTTACAACTGAAGAGGAGATCACACTCACAAGAAAAATAAAAGAAGGGGATACGATTGCGTTTGAAAAATTGATCCGGTCAAACCTTCGTTTTGTGATTTCAGTAGCAAAACAATATCAACATCAGGGATTGCCATTACCTGATTTAATAAATGAAGGTAATTTGGGATTAATTAATGCGGCTGATCGTTACGACGCGACAAAAGGATTCAAATTTATCTCTTATGCAGTTTGGTGGATCAGACAATCGATCATCCAGGCAATTGCAGAACAATCGAGAATTGTGCGACTTCCGATGAATAAGATTTGGTCGATTACCAGCATAAGTAAAACCTTTGCAAAGCTCGAACAAGATTTTCAGCGGGAACCGGTCGCAGAAGAGATTGCAGAGTCGCTTGATTTGAAAGAACAAGTTGTTAAGGAAATTTTAGAAATATCGAATTTCCATATTTCAGCCGATGCACCGCTATTCGAAATTGAAGAAGATAGCATTACATTATACGATATATTAACCAACCATGATTCACCAAGCCCTGACATACAACTGATTGACCATTCTATAAAAATTGAAATCCAAAGAGCTCTTGGAAAATTACCTGATAGGGGAGCAGAAATCCTTCGTTATCATTTTGGATTAACCGGCGAAAGCCCTTTATCTGTAAATGAAATAGCTTATCGATTAAGTATTACCCCACAGGCGGTACTTCAAATAAAAAAGAGAGCACTTAAAAAGTTGAAAAAAATCTGTGAAAACAAACAACTCCGCTCATTCTTAGATTAGAATTCTAGTGTTCAATACAAATGAGAAAGCGATAAATTGAGAAGCTGCTGGAAGAAGAAACCTGACAGATACAATTTGAATTTTTAAGGGTATCGGCGAATTGTCGCTAGAGGTTGGATCACACGTTTTTCAATTGGCGAATCGTTCTAATCGGGTCTTTGGCACCAAAAACGAAACTCCCGGCCACTAGAATATCAGCCCCGGCATCGAATAACATTTTCCCGGTTTCGAAATTAATTCCACCATCGACTTCAATCAGCACATCAGCCTTTTTTTCATTAATCAAGCGACGAAGTTCTATGACTTTTGGAATCGTATTTTGAATAAATTTCTGCCCGCCAAATCCCGGATTTACCGACATCAGCAGCACCATATCCACTTCATTAATAATATCTTCCAACACATGAACTGGTGTAGCAGGTTTAAGGCAGACCCCAGCCTTCATTCCCTCCTTATGAATGGCATCTACCGTCTGGTGAAGGTGATTGCAAACCTCATAATGAACGGTCAGAATATCAGCTCCAGATTCCCTAAAAGGTTTAATAAAAGGGTCAGGATTGATAATCATCAGATGAACATCGAGTGGTTTGGTTGCAAGTTTTTTAACGTGCTGAATTACAGGCAAACCGAAGGAAATATTTGGAACAAACACCCCATCCATCACATCAAAATGAATCCAATCGGCTTCACTTTGATTGAGCATTTGGATGTCTTTACCAAGATTGTTGAAATCGGCAGAAAGTATAGAAGGTGAAACTAGACGGCTCACAGTTTTAGATTTTAGACGAATAAATCGCGATTATTGCTCAAAAATAGTCCAAAACATTGAATTACGAATGAGTAATTACGAATTAGGAAGCAAAACTTCAAATCTCTTAACGCTTGTAAATATGCTCTGACTGAATCTTTTTTAAAAACAGGGATCTTGGACTATCGTAAAAGTTTTTGAAATCGTCGGGAAATGGTTTTCGGGAATTTGGCATACCCGAAGATTTTGGATTGTAGGTATTACGCCAGGTTAATACATAGCCAACCGGGTATTTGCTTACGATTGGTAACAATACTGTTGACCACCAATCCTCCTTCCCGCGCCTTTCGCCGGTTTCGCTCAGCGCAGTTAATTTCTTTTTTGCAGCAGCGGTTTCGGTTACAAATTTAAGTGCATTATCCAATTCAGCATTAAATTGTTCACCTCTGTCGTATATATCGATTGACAATATATCAATGATGTCATCTCCCGGATAACCCTTCAAATATTGTTCAAGGCTGGTTACCCGGTC
>Ga0182027_10016223_pt1 | contig 10187 bp, 8 predicted proteins | sample 712E1DmetaG_FD_121300 | JGI IMG/M metagenome (GOLD analysis project Ga0182027, IMG submission 121300) | Permafrost microbial communities from Stordalen Mire, Sweden - 712E1D metaG (Illumina Assembly) | ecosystem: Environmental > Terrestrial > Soil > Wetlands > Permafrost | place: Sweden... | reverse complement strand
TGCGCCGGCCCGCGCCGCCGCGCTGCCCTTACACGGCATCTGGTCGGACATCCTCAGCGGGCCGCTCAACACCAACGTCACCCAGTACGTCGACGTCGCCGAGGGGCCGGACGGCTCGCTCTACGCGGGCGGCATGTACAACGGGACCCTGGGCGGCGACAAGGCAGAACCGCCGGGCGTTGGTTTGGACAGAACGCCGAGGTGCTGGGCGGGCGAGGGGCGAGGCGCGGGGGCGACTCAGAAGGCCGGCGGCCGACCGGTATGCTGCGCGCTACCTTGAACAATTGGCCCAGATGTGGGCCAATTGTTCAAGGTAGCGCGCACCCCCCATGGGTCTCCCGACGCTCCCGACGCTCCCGACGCTCCCGACGCTCCAAGTCGTGAACCGGCTCGCCGACGTTGCCGCTGTCCCGCCCATCTGGAAGACTGGTCCCGATGATCGCGATGAAGACGATGCACGGCATACTGCCTTCGGTCACCTCGACCACCGAACTGCTGCTCGGCCTGGTCGAAGCCAACCGTCACGGCCACGCCGTCGGTCTTCCCTCAGTCTGCTCGGCCGACCAGTTCGTGCTCGAGGCGGCCATGGCGCAGGCTCGCCGCGACGAGACGGTCGTGCTCATCGAGTCGACCTGCAACCAGGTCAACCAGTCCGGCGGCTACACCGGCCTGCGACCCGCCGGCTTCAGGGCGCTGGTCGCCGAGGTGGCGGCCCAGCAGCACTACCCCTTCGCCGGCGTGATCCTCGGCGGAGACCATCTCGGCCCCTATCCCTGGCGGCACGAGCCGGCCGCGCAGGCCATGGCCAAGGCCCGCGAGCTGGTGCACGCCTACGTGCTGGCCGGCTACAGCAAGATCCACCTGGACTGCAGCATGCGCCTGGCCGACGACCCGGGCGCCCCCGGCGAACCCCTGAGCGACGAGACCGCGACGGCCCGCACGGCCGAGCTGGCCGCGGTCGCCGAGGAGGCGTGGGGCGGGCTGGCCGCAGGCCAGCCCGCCCCCCTCTACGTCATCGGCACCGAAGTGCCGGTGCCGGGCGGCGAACAGGCCGCACAGGCCGGTCCCGCCGTCACCACCGTCGCTCACGCGCAGCGCACGTGCGAGCTGGCCGAGCGCGCCTTCGCCGGCGCCGGCCTGCAGCGCGCCTGGAAGCGGGTCGTCGCCCTGGTCGTGCAGCCGGGCGTCGAGTTCGGCGACGACGTCGTGTTCGACTACGCGCGCTCGCCCGCGGCGCGCGAGCTGTCGGCCAGCGTCGCGCGTCTTCCCCATCTGGTCTTCGAGGCCCACTCGACCGACTACCAGACCCCGGCCGCACTGCGCGCCCTCGTCTCGGACCACTTCGCCGTCCTGAAGGTCGGTCCGGCCCTCACCTTCGCGGCCCGCGAGGCCCTGTTCGCCCTGGCGGCCATCGAGGACGAGCTCTTCGGAGCGTCCCCCCAAGCCTGGGCGAGCGTCCGTCCCTCGCACCTGCGCCCGACCGTCGAGCGCGTCATGGCCGAGCATCCGGAGCACTGGCAGGCCTACTACTCGGGCGACGAGGCGGCCCTGCGGGTGGCGCGCGGCTTCAGCTACAGCGACCGCATCCGCTACTACTGGCCGCAGTCCGACGTGCGCGACGCCATCCGCCGGCTCATCGCCAACCTCGCCGAGCACGCCGTCCCGCTCACCTTGCTGAGTCAGTACCTGCCCGACCAGGCGCGCGCCGTGCGCGACGGCTCGCTGCCGGCGCACCCGTCGCCGCGGGAGCTGATCCGCCACAAGGTGCTCACCGTGCTCGACGCCTACGCCGCCGCCTGCAGCATGCGCTCGGCTTGACCTAAGGCCCCGAGAGGCCCGCGTCGACCTCGGCAGCCGCGGCGAGCGTGGCCAGCGCGGCGAGCGCCTCGGCAAGCCGCGGCTGGGCGTCGACGCCGCCGGCGGCGCGGGTCGACAGCGAGCCACAGGCGGCAGCAAACGCGAGGCTGCGGCCGACCGGCCAGCCCTGCAGATGACCGTAGACGAAGCCGGCGTCGAAGCTGTCGCCGGCGCCGATCGTGTCGACGGGGGCGGCGCGCAGGGCGCCGGCGCGCACGACGGCGACGCCGTCGAGCGCGCCGGCGCCCTGCGCGCCGCACTTCACGACGGGTCGCGTCCCCAGCGCGGCGAGCGTCTTCAGCACGCGCTCCAGGTCGGGCGCCTCGGTCGCGCCGGTCGAGCCGGCCGCGTCGGCCCCACACGACTGCTCCGCCTCGGCCGACTCCTCTCCGCCGGGGTTCGCCCAAGCCTGCCCGCCGCCGAGGCTGGCCGCCACCGCCCGGGCCTCGTCGAGGTTCGGCAGGTAGAGGTCGGTCTCGCACAGGACCTCGCGCAGGCCGCCCTGCCAGCGGCCCTCCCAGTCGCCCTGCGTGTCGAGCGAGGTGGTGGCCCCGGTCCGGCGGACCTCGGCGAACAGGCCGGCGAGGTCGGGCGCGAGCCCGGGCAGCAGGTAGAACGAGCTCACGTGGAGGTGGCGCGCCCGCTCCGCGTGCGCGCCATCCACCATCGCCGCCGTGAGCTCGCCGACGCAGCCCAGCGAGGTGAGCATCGCCCGGTCGCGCTCGGCGCCCGGTCGCACGAGGTGCACGGTGAGCCCGGTGGCCCGACCCGGCAGCACGACACAGCCGGAGACGTCGACGCTGCGGGCCGTGAGCTCTTCGAGCATGAAACGACCCGCGGCGTCGTCGCCGAACACCCCGACGAAGGCGACGCGCAGTCCCAGCCGTGCCGCCCCGCAAGCCATGATCGCCGACGAGCCGCCGACCGTCAGCGCGCCGCGCGAAACGAGCGTCTCGGCCTGACCGAAGGCGATCTCGCCGGCGACGTCGCCGACGATGACGTCGGGCACGGCGTCGCCGGCGACGAGCAGGTCGACCTCGCGGGCGTCGTCGGTCGGGTGAGCGTCGTCGGTCGGGTGAGCGGCAGGATCAGTGGCGGCGGACATCTCAATCGATCATCTTAGTCGAGAACCGCCCCCACGGCAGCATTCGGCGACCGCCGCCCGCCGCCCTACGTCTGGTAGGCGAAGCGCAGCGCCCGCAGGCGGTTGCCGGTCTCGTGTACGTAGAGCTGGTGGATGTGGCGCAGGGCTTCTTCGGCGCCGGGGGCGCCGGCCTGCGTGCGCAGCTCGGCCAGCGGCAGCTCCACCGAGCTGCGCATCGCCGCCACGGCCTCGGGACTCACCGGCACGCCCTCGCCGACCGAGCATTCACATACGAGTCCGCCGCGCGACGGCGAGAAGGCCAGCGCCAGGCCGCCCGAGCCGCAGTGCGCGCACTGGTCGAGCACCGGCAGGTAGCCGGCCTCGTGGAGCAGCTTCATGAGCACGCCGAGCACCAGCGGCGCGGAGCGCGCCGGACCGTCGAAGCCCCGGTCGATCTCGCCCAGCGCCCGGGCCAGCAGGTTGAACACGCGCTCGTGGCGTTCCTCTTCGCCGAACAGGCCGGCGGCCGCCTCACAGGCCAGGGCCGCCGCCGCCATCGCCTCGCGGTCCTCGCGGAGGTGAGCGAAGGTGGCGACGAGCTGGGCCGAGGTGACCGTGTAGAGGCTGCGCCCGCGAAACAACACGAGGTCGACCACGCCGAACGGCTCCAGCCGACCTCCCCACCGCGACTTGGTGCGCCGCACACCCTTGACGACCGCGTCGAGCCGGCCGAGCTCCTGGCTGAACACCGAGACGATGCGGTCGGCCTCGCCCAGCGGCCGGCTCGTCAGGACGATCGCGCGAGCCTTCTCGTAGCGGCTCACGGCTGTGCCGGCCGCTGCGACGCGGCCGGCCGTCCCCCGTGGCCGGCGCGAAACGCTCTCGTCTTCATCACGCCCGCTCGCGGGCGACGACCACGCGGGGGCTGCCGCCCAGGTCGTCGCGCACCGCGATCTGCTCGAAGCGGCCGCACTCGCGGAAGATCGCCGTGACCTCGTCGGCGCGGTGCTCGGCGATCTCGACCGCCAGGAACCCGCGCGGCGCCAGGAACTCAGGCGCGGCCGGCACGATGCGATGGTAGAAGTCGAGACCGAGCTCGCCGCCGAGCAGGGCGGCGTGGGGCTCGTAGGAACGCACGTCGGGCGGTGTGGCCGCGAGCTCGTCGTCGGCCACGTAGGGCGGGTTCGAGACGATGAGGTCGAACAGCGAGCCCGGCGGCACCTCGGCAAAGATGTCGCTGACCAGAAAGCGGCAGCGCCCGGCCAGGCCGAGCTGTTCGGCGTTCAGTCGCGCCTGCTCGAGGGCCTGATGCTGAACATCGAGGCCCACGACCTGCACGCCGGGCAGCGCGTAGGCGATCGCCAGGGCGACGGCGCCGCTGCCGGTGCCGATGTCGAGCACCCGTGGCGGCTCGCGCCGCCGCTCGTCGGCGAGCACGCCCAGCTTCTCGAGGGCGACCTCGACCAGCGTCTCGGTCTCGGGCCGCGGGATCAGCGTGTGCTCGCTCACGCCGACCTCGATGGCGTGGAAGGCCTTGCGCCCGGTCAGGTAGGCGACGGGCTCGTGGCGGGCGCGGCGCGAGACCAGCTCGTGGAAGCGCGCGTGCTCGGCTTGTCGAAGCACGCGCTCCGGCTCGGCGTAGAGTCGCTCGCGGGTGGTCCCCAGAACGTAGGCCAGCAGGACCTCGACGTCGAGGCGCGGCGACTGCGAGCTTGCTCGCAGTCGCCGCGCCTCGACCGCCAGCGCGCGGTTCACGGTCAGCGGGCGGACGGTCGCGGTCATGCCTGCGATGCTCGCCGTCGGTCCATGTCCCGATTATCGCCCGCCGCTCAACGGCGTCGCGAGATCGTCACTGCGCGGCGACGCTGGCGAGCTGCTTGCGGCGCGCTTCGGCGGCGAGCGCCTCGGTGAACTCGTCGATGTCGCCCTCGAGGATCTCGTACAGGCGGTGGGAGGTGAGCCCGATGCGGTGGTCGGAAACGCGGTTCTGCGGGTAGTTGTAGGTGCGGATCTTCTGCGAGCGGTCGCCCGTGCCGACCATGCTGCGGCGCGCCGCGGCGAGCTCTTTGTCCTGCTCGGCCTGAGCCATGTCGAACAGGCGGGCGCGCAGGATGCGCAGCGCCTGTTCCTTGTTCTGGAGCTGGCTCTTCTCGTCCTGGCAGCTCACCACGAGGCCCGTCGGCAGATGGGTGATGCGCACCGCCGAGTCGGTCGTGTTGACCGACTGACCGCCGGGACCGCTGGAGCGGAAGATGTCGATGCGCAGCTCGTTGGGGTCGATCTGCACCTCGACGTCCTCGGCCTCGGGCAGCACCGCGACGGTCGCCGTGGAGGTGTGAAGGCGGCCCTGCGATTCGGTGACCGGCACGCGCTGCACGCGGTGCACCCCGCCTTCGTATTTGAAGGTGGAGTAGGCGCCCCTGCCGCGCACCTCGAAGATGATCTCCTTGAAGCCGCCCGACTCGGACTCCGACTTCGACAGCTCGTCGACCTCGTAGCCCTTCTTCTCGGCGTAGCGCATGAGCATGCGATAGAGATCGCCGGCGAACAGGGCGGCCTCGTCGCCGCCGGTGCCGGCGCGGATCTCGATGATCACGTTCTTGGCGTCGTTGGGGTCGCGCGTCAGCATCTGCACGCGGATCTCTTCGGCGAGCTCGTCGAGCCGGCGGCGGCTCTCGTAGAGCTCCTGCTGCAGGTAGTCGCGCATCTCGTCGTCGGCGCCGGCGTCGGGTTCGGCGTCGGCGACCAGCATCTCCTCGGCCTCGGCGGCGGCGCGCTCGGCCTCGCGATACTGGAGCGCCAGCGCGTGGGCCTCGGCCAGCCCGGCATGGCGGCGCGCCGCCACCGCGTAGCGGCCCCGGTCGGCCAGCAGCTCGGGGTCGGAGAGCTGTCCGGTCAGCTCCGCGTAGGAGCGCTCGATCTCGTCGATCAGCTTGTCGATCACATCGGTCATGGTTGCTGTCCTTCGGCGGCGGCCGCGACGACGCGCGCGGCGACGCGGGCGGCGCGGACGGCGCTGCGGGCACGGGTGGCGCCGCGCGCGACGCGGCGCAAACGCCCGCGCGGCCGACGCGCCGGCGTGCGCGTGTCGTCGTTGCCTGCGTGATTATACCTGCCGGGGCCCGCCGCTACGCGGGCAGACCCCCGGCGGACCTCGCCTGCCGCAGGCACAGGGTGGGTTCCGGCTACCTTGAACAATTGGCCCAGATCTGGGCCAATTGTTCAAGGTAGCCGACAGCACACCTGCCTGAGGCGACGCGAACGAACGATGGCGCGGTTGACGGTGAGACGGCCTCGGGGTTGACGATGGTGTCGCGGGGCGGCGGAGCGCCGTGGGGCGCCGCGGAGCGCCGCTCGAGGCTAGGCCATCACCTCGACGCCCTTCTCGGCCGGGCCCTCCTGAGGCTCGAGCTCGACGATGCGCGTCAGCGCCTCGATGGCGACCTCGATCTGGTCGGCGCTCGGCGGCTTGGTCGTCATCCACTGCAGCGCCAGGCCGGGCGCCATGATCACGCGCACCACCGGGTTGGCCTCGTGGCGCCCGGCGAAGCGGATGATCTCGTAGGAGACGCCGGCGATCAGCGGGATCAGCACCACGCGCGAGAGGATCAGCAGGTACCAGACCGGCCAGCGCACGAGCGCGAACACCAGGATCGAGACCACCATGACGATGAGCAGGAACGAGGTGCCGCAGCGCAGGTGCAGCGTCTTGTACTTCTCGACGTTGGCCACGGTGAGCTCGTCGCCGTGCTCGAGAGCGTGGATCGACTTATGCTCGGCGCCGTGGTATTCGAACACGCGGCGCAGGTCGCGGAACTGGGTGATGACCAGCAGGTAGATCACGAAGATGGCGACCCGCACGAGGCCCTCGACCAGCCAGAACGAAAAGCCGGTGCCGAGCTGCGCCTTGAACAGCCTCGTGATGCCCAGCGGGGCGAGGAAGAAGACCAGGATGGCAAAGCCGAAGGCCACGACGAGGGTGATGCCGATCTCGCGCCTGGTGAGCTCCTCGCCCTCTTCGCCGACCGACTGGTTGGCCGAGATGGTGAGCGCCCGCACCCCGACCACGAGCGACTCGACGAGCGCCGTGACGCCGCGCACGATCGGCAGCTTGAGGATGGGGTAGCGCTTCATGTACGACACGAGCGGCCACGATTCGAGGTAGACCGACTTGTCGGGGCGGCGCACCGCCAGCGACCAGTTGTCGACGCCGCGCATCATGACGCCCTCCATGACCGCCTGACCGCCGACCGCGGCACGGCGCACCGCGCCGGCTCCCGCACCGGCGCCCGCACCGGCGCCCGCACCGGCTCCCGCACCGCCTCCGGCACCGGTTCCCGCACCGGTTCCCGCACCGGTTCCCGCACCGGCGACAAGGATGCGCACCGCGCCGGGAGTGGCCGCCAGCGCGCGGCGCAGGTGGTGCGCGCCGCTGCGCGGCGCGCCGGCGCCGTTCACCCCGCCGGTCCGGAAGCGTCGACCTGGGCGGCGTCGTAGGGCTTGCCGCAGGTCATCTTGCCTTCGGGGCAGGTGCCGTACAGGCAGCCCGGGCCGCTCTTGTGGAAGAGCGCGGGCGCGAGCTGCCGGACCAGGCCGCGCAGCTCCCAGGCCAGGGCACGGATCTCCCATTGGGCGCGGTTGCAGCAGCGCACGGCGAAAAAGTGGCGCAGCTCGCGGGCGTTCATGGTGACGACGATCTTGGTCTCGGCGGCGTTGGGCAGCACGAAACGCGCGTCTTCTTGCACCGACTCGCGACTGCGGCCTTCGGCCAGGCCCAGCTCGACGAGGCGGTCGTAGGCCTCGCGCGCCTGGTCCATGGCCTGCAGGAAGACCTGTTCGGCGGCGGCGTTGGCGGCCACCGACGGCGGCACCACGAAACTGTCGCCATGGCTGAAGTTGACGTAGCGCTGCGACTGCTGGTTGTAGCTGGCCACGCGGTGACGCACGAGCTGGTGCGTGCAGGCCCGCGAGACGCCGTCGACGGCAAAGGTAAACGAGGCGTGCTCCAGGGCGGAGTGGTGGCCTGAGGCGACCAGACCGCGCACCAGGCGGCCGACGTCGTCGTCGCTCATGGTCTGGGTGAGCTCGGCGGCCGAGACCGGTGCGTAGCACAGCCGGCCCGCGGCCGCGACGGCGCGGTCGGGGTCGGGGGTGTGGGCCAGGAGAGTGACGGCGAGCGTCGCGGCCATCGGCGCGTTAGCTCGCGTGGGCCTCGTTGACCTTCTTCAGGCGGCGCTGGAAACGCTCGACGCGACCGCCGGAGTCGATCAGCTTCTGCTTGCCCGTGTAGAACGGGTGGCACTGGGCGCAGATCTCGACTTTGAGCTCGGGCTTGGTCGAACGCGTCGTGAAGGTGTTGCCGCACGAGCAGTGCACGGTCGCCTCGACGTACTGCGGATGGATGTCCTTCTTCATGAACCGTCGTCCCTTCGATGACTGCGATGAAGCACGATATGGTAGCACGTCCGCCTTGGCGCACGCCAACGCCGGCCGTGCCCACCGCCTCACCTACAACTGTTCCCGCCGCGAAACCAGGCGGCCGGTCGGCTACGCCGCCTGCCGCCCCGCCGTCAGCGCGAGTTCTTCTGGATCTGCAGCAGGAACTCCTCGTTGGACTTGGTCTCGCGCACCTTGTTGATGAGCAGCTCGATGGCGGCCGAGGGCTCGAGCGAGTGCAGCACGGCGCGCAGCTTCCAGACCATGGCCGCTTCGGCGGGCTCCATGAGGAGCTCCTCTTTGCGGGTGCCGGTCGAGTCGATGTCGATCGCCGGGAAGATGCGCTTGTCGGCCAGCTTGCGGTCGAGGCGGATCTCCATGTTGCCGGTGCCCTTGAACTCCTCGAAGATGACCTCGTCCATGCGCGAGCCGGTGTCGACCAGCGCCGTGGCGAGGATGGTGAGCGAGCCGCCGAACTCGATGTTGCGGGCCGCCCCGAAGAACTTCTTGGGCGGATAGAGCGCCGTGGAGTCGACGCCGCCCGAGAGGATGCGGCCCGAGGCCGGCGTGTTCAAGTTGAAGGCGCGCGCCATGCGGGTGATGGAGTCGAGCAGCACAACGACGTCTTCGCCGATCTCGACCAGGCGCTTGACGCGGTCGAGCACGAGCTCGGTGACCTGCACATGGTTCTCGGAGGGCTGGTCGAAGGTGCTGGCCACGACCGTGCCGTTGACCGAGCGCTGCATGTCGGTGACTTCCTCGGGGCGCTCGTCGACCAGCAGGACGATGAGCTTGACCTCGGGGTGGTTGGCGGTGATCGAGTTGGCGAGCTTCTTGAGGATGGTCGTCTTGCCGGCCTTGGGGGGCGAGACGATCAGGCCGCGCTGACCCTTGCCGATCGGGCAGAGCAGGTCCATGATGCGCGCCGCCGTGTCGTGCTCGGGGGTCTCGAGGCGCAGGCGCTCCTCGGGAAACAGCGGCGTTAGCTTCTCGAACAGCGGCCGCTGGCGGGCGGTGTCGGGGTCGACGCCGTTGACCGTGTCGACCTTGAGCAGGGCGTTGTACTTCTCGTTGTCTTTGGGCTCACGCACCTGACCGGCGATCTCGTCGCCGCGGCGCAGGCCGAAGCGGCGGATCTGGCTCAGCGACACGTAGACGTCGTCGTCGCTTTGCACGAAGCCCTGCGTGCGCAGAAAGCCGAAGCCGTCGGGCAGCACGTCGAGGATGCCGACCTTGTCGACCGGCGGCGACTCGGGGCGCCGCTCGCGCGGCTCGCGCTCGACGGTCTCGGCGGCGCCGCCGCCGCTCGCGCCGCCACCCGGACGGTCGCCGCCGCCGCCGCGGCGGCCACGGTCACGGCGGCCGCGATCGCGGCCGCCGCCACGCTGACCGTCGCGCTGCTGCTGGGCCTGACGGCTCTGCTGGTCGCCCTGGTTGGTCTGCGTGGGCACGGGGGCTTCGGCGACGCTCGGCGACGCCGGGTCGCTCGCCGCTGCCGGCTCGCCGGTCGCGGTCTCGCTGCCGCTTGCGGCCGTCTCGCCGCCGCCGGTCTGCGCGGCGGCGGTAGCCGCCGTCGTGTCGGGCGCACTGGGCGCCGGCTCGGGCGCGGCGGGCGCGTCGCTGTCGCCGTTGCCGGGCGCGGCTGTCGCGGTCGTTTGGGGCGGCGACGCGCTGCGCGCGTCGCCGTCGGCCTCGCCGGCCGGCGGTGCGGCGACCACGGTCTCCTGCAGGGTCTCGTTCACAGACTCACTTCCTGTCGATTCCTCGGTGATCTTCATGACTCTCTCACGTTCGGGGTTCTCGGCCACGT
>Ga0182027_10016222_pt1 | contig 10188 bp, 4 predicted proteins | sample 712E1DmetaG_FD_121300 | JGI IMG/M metagenome (GOLD analysis project Ga0182027, IMG submission 121300) | Permafrost microbial communities from Stordalen Mire, Sweden - 712E1D metaG (Illumina Assembly) | ecosystem: Environmental > Terrestrial > Soil > Wetlands > Permafrost | place: Sweden... | reverse complement strand
TTCATGCTGCCTGAAGCCGTGAGCATTGGCGAAGATGTGAATGTTGACGCCTCGCCATCGCGTGCAAATGGAAAGATTCTTTCGACAACGTGGGAAGCTCGATGCGGCGATATTGTTATCACTAAGGAGGGGATACAAGCGCAATTCAAGTTTGAAAAATCCGGTCTGTACGCTGTCAAACTAATGATTGCAATCGAGACCTCTACTAATTGCAACTCATCTTCGATGTTGAAAAACATTCGTGTGAACGCACCGCCTGTGCTTGTATTGAATGTGCCGAAAGATATCGCGCTCGGTGACCTGTTGGTAATTGATGGCTCAAAGTCATACGATCCTGATGGCATATTGACGGAATTCTTCTGGACGCTTGACGGAAATAAAGTCGGTAATACGCCAATCGTTTCGCTTCCAATGACGACAGCGGGTGACCATACAGTCGGCTTGCGCATTACGGATAACTCCGGAACATCTACTCGTTCTGTTGGTCAGACAATGAAGATTCGCGTGAATTCCAAACCTAATCCGATGTTCACTATACTGGATCCGTTATATGAATCTGAAATTGTAAAACTCGAACCTGCCCGTCTTGTTGATTCCGACGAAGACACGTTGAGCTTCATCTGGAAAATTGACGGTGCTGTTTATTCATCGAACTCGATTACATTCCTTACCGGCAGACATACAATTGCGCTCGTAGCGAACGATGGACGCAAATTAAGCAACTCTATCGATTCTGTGGAGAAAGATGTTTTTGTTTTGCCAAAACCTGATTTGAAATCTATTGACTTGCCGAAGGACTGGATGACAGGCGGCGATATGAATATTGCCGAGATCACAAATCTTTCTGACGTCGGCTTTATGAACAATCTCGCGATAGATAAAACATGGCTTGCCAAAACAATTGGTGACCAGACAGTTGCTATTGGATGGGTGCCGCGTAAAGAAATTATTTCACAAGTGAACTTCCCCATTCATGTCTGGCCGTTGCTGGAGTTTATAAATCCGCCGGCAGCGAAAGTAATTCCATGGAATCCATCAAATCCATCTATCATACTCACAGCGCCGGATGTGAACCGTCCTGAAGCGCGCAAGGTAACCTACGAGTGGAGAAAAGGCCAGACACTTATCGGATACGGCAAAGTGATCGAAGCGCCGTTGACTGCTGGCAAGAACGTATTCCTACTTCGTGCAATAGACCAAGATATGGTTGGCGCACGGCTCGTTGAAGTGGAAATTGTTGTCAATTGTGAATAGTAAAATTGATTTTGAAAACTGATTGTTCGCAACAAGTAATTGACAACGAACGACCGACGTATTATTCGGAAACTATCCATCACGCCAACCCATCCGCCTCGTCATCCTCGCTAGCAGAATGATTTGAGTTGTGGATGGTTTTGAATGTATTGTCATTTCGACGAACGCAGTCCCGAAGGCGGCAAGTGAGGAGAAATCTTGCAAAGGCAATAGGAAGATTTCTCTCCCGATGCTTTTCATCGGGATCGAAATGACAGAAGGAAAGAATAGGATCGAAACGACAAGACTCCTTTTTGTCATTCCGAACGTAGAGAGGAATCTTATGCGAGATCATAATTATTTCGTTTATATCCTGACAAACTGGAATAATAAAGTTATGTATATCGGAATGACAAATGATTTAGAGCGCAGACTATATGAGCATAAGAATAAGTTGGTAGAAGGATTCACAAAAAGGTACAACATCCATAAATTGGTGTATTATGAGCATACAACGGATGTTTATGAAGCGATAGCAAGGGAGAAAGAGATAAAAAAATGGCGGCGAGAAAAGAAAAATAGGCTTGTTGAAACGATGAATCCCGAGTGGAATGATTTGAGTTGTGGATGGTTTTGAATGTATTGTCATTTCGACGAACGCAGCCCCGAAGGCAGCAAATGAGGAGAAATCTTGTAAAGGCAATAGGAAGATTTCTCTCCCGATGCTTTTCATCGGGATCGAAATGACAGAAGGGAAGAGTGGGACTCGAAATGGCAAGACTACTTTTTGTCATTCCGAACGTAGAGAGGAATCTTGCTATCAGGACGCACTCCAGACAACGGCGGGTAAAAAAGCCCTGACAGCACTAGATATTTGTGATGCGTGGCACAGCTAAGTAAATAATCCCTTGCAAATGTCGATTCAATTTGTTATATATTTCTCATCTTAAAGGTTTTAGTTACTCAATTGAATTTCTCCTTTCCGAAAATTCCCGGAGGGTGAATTCTATATGAAGTGAACTGTAGAGGGGAACCTAAATGATAAAAATCGGGCTCGATTTTTACCGATCAAGCTTCTTCATTATTTACACCCGTCAATTTTCAATTCAATCATACAAGATAAATACTCTTACTTCTCTCATCCACCTATATAAGGAGTAATGCTATGAAAGCATTGCGTTCAATTCTGCTTGTGTCTTTGTTTTTATTTTTGTGTGTAAGCACAGTTTACGCCCAATGGACTCAAAGCGACCAAACCACCGGCTCAGTCGTGTGTTTTACAGTCAAGGGTGCAAATCTCTTTAACGGGAGATGGGGCTCCGGAGTTTTTCTTTCCACCGACAATGGCGCAACCTGGACTGCGGCTGGCTTGGCGGGCGATAATGTCGATGCCCTTGCGACGGTCGGCGCGGGTAATCTCTTTGCCGGGACTGCATATGGTGGTGCCGGTACCGGAGTTTATCGCTCCACTAACAACGGCACAAACTGGACAGCGGTCAATACCAACTTGACGTCCACTAACGTCTATTCCTTTGCGGTGGATATGTCGAATAATCTCTATGCAGGAACTGGTGACGGCGTTTTTTCTCTTCCCTTCCCTTACACAACCTGGACTGCGGCCGGTTTAACGGGCAATGGTGTCGGAGCTTTGGTTTACTCCAACCCAAATCTTTTTGCCGGGATCTATGGCAGCGGAGTTTTTCTTTCCACTGACAACGGCACAAACTGGGCAGCGGTCAATACCGGCTTGACGAATCTTAATGTCAATGCCCTTATAATGAACGGCGGAAATCTCTTTGCGGGGACTGATGGCGGCGGAGTTTTTCTTTCCACTAACAACGGCACAAACTGGACAGCGGTTAATACAGGCTTAACGAATCTTACTGTCCATGCATTCGCAGCGGCCGGCCCGAATCTCTTTGCCGGAACCGATGACAGAGTTTTTCTTTCCACTGACAACGGCACAAGTTGGACTCCGGTCAATACCGGCTTAAACTTATCGAACAATACTGTCCATGCTCTTGCCGTCATCGGGGGGAAACTCGTTGCCGGGACTCATCTCGACGGAGTGTGGAGTCGATCTGCTACTGTGTCTGGTACCAGGTACTATTCAAAAAGTGGGACCGATCCATCTTCACTTTCTAACTGGAACTCAAACACAGATGGGACATCAGGCAGTACTCCAGCTAATTTCACGACTTCAGGTGACATTTTTCAGATACAATCTGCTCAGACACTAACGTGTAGCTCGCCATGGGCACTGACTGCTGTAACGCTGCAAATAGCTGGCACGTTAAACTTAACAAACACACTTACAATAGATGGAGGTGGGCAGATTGGTGTAATGGGTACACTTAATGTCTCCTCTACTGTTACATTAACCGGTTCCCAAATGAATGTTACTGGGGGCAGTGCACTCGTTTTTTCGGGAGCAGGAATTATATCTGGAACTGGGACATTTATCTGCCAAAATCAAAGTAATCTAACTATCAATAATGCGACTGGAATTACAGGAAATATTACAACTACTACAAATACTTTTAACTGTAATGGAACCACTATTACTTACAATGGATCTGGAGCGCAACATACTGGTACTGGTTTAGGCAGTGGTGTTCTTATCATTCTAAATAACATAAACGGACTAACACTAGATGAATCTTTAACTGTCAATCGATTCACGCTCAATGGCCCTATTACTGCAAATGGCCATACGATCAGTTGGACCGGAACAAATCCTACCTTAATTTACAATGCGAGCAGTGGAACCCAAAGCAGTGGTATTGAATTCCCAGCGAGTCCTGCTGCCGACTTTATTTTATCAATTGATAATACTTCTGGCAATGCTGTAGCACTAAACATATCCGATGCAAGAACGATTGGTACATTACAGCTTAGGAATGGTACATTCAGCATTTCCGGCGGCGGTTCATTAGCTTTTCCTGCTGTCCAATATGCTCAAACTTCCTCTTACACAACAACTGCTCTGGATTGGCCTGCGAGTGGTGTGACTCAAGTTAATATTAACAATTCAGTAGGAGTGATTCTCGATGCCGACCGCTCAGGAATCGCTCAACTGGTATTAACAAACGGAATCTTAAATTTAAATGGTCACCATCTCACGCTTAATGATGGTGCGACTATTACAAGATTAGCAGGTAGCATTTCAGATGTTCCAACTCCTGCGGGATCGTACAGTCTCATGTATAATGGCTCTGGTTCACAGCAAATACTTGGTGCAGAAGTGGGTGCAAGTTATACGCTTACTGATTTAAATGTAAGTAGCTCCCTAGGTATTAAATTGGGTTCACACGCTATCACAGTGACTGGTACGCTTACGGTCGGTGGTAATATCGACTTGAATGGGCAAACACTTACTCTTGGCAGCTCGCCGTCATCGCCAGGTACTCTAGGGAGTGGATCTCAATATCTCTCTAACGGTACATTCACACGCTATATAAATACTACTGGATTGCCAACTGATTTTACTCCTACTATCACTACTTGTAAATTCCCATTTGGCTCAGGGAACGACCCAAGAGTCGTGTTTATCTGTTTCACTTCAAATCCCATCACTACTGGTGGCACAATTAGCGTTTCTCATACAAATGTTGCAGGTACAACTAGTGTCTCGCCGGGTTCAGAGGGAGGACTCTTAATTGATAAAAGGAGCAATTCGAGCTGGACAATTTCCCAATCAGGCCTTGACCTGGGTGTAAAAACAATGAGTCTACAGCTCACTGCTGGCAACATTGGTGGTGTGACTGATTATACTCAATTAAATATGATGCTGGCAACTACATTTGCCGGTGGTAATCATACAACAGCTCAAGGTAACAATGGAGCTCCGATGGTCTCAAGAATCGGAATGACCTTATCAGACATTGCCAACACGTTTTATGTTGGCTCTACTTCAACCAACGCTCTCCCTGTTCAAATGACAAAATTTACTGTCACGTCGAAGAAAATGAATACCGAACTTCAATGGTCAACTGCAACAGAGGTGAACTGCTACGGGTTTGAAGTGGAGAGACGGATGACCTCCCCCTTGTCCCCTCCTTACCAAGGAGGGGATGTAAGGGGTGGTTGGCAAAAGATTGGATTTGTGCAAGGTGCCGGCACGAGCAACTCACCGAAGGACTATTCATACACGGATGCGAGTGTTGCGTCTGGCACGTACGCTTATCGTTTAAAACAAATTGATAATGATGGAACGTTCGAATACTCCAGCGAAGCGGAAATAACCTTAAGCGTGCCAAAGGTCTTCGCATTGGATCAGAATTATCCAAATCCATTTAACCCAAGCACGACGATCAACTTTACACTCGCCGAAGACAGTCACGTATCTCTGAGAGTGTTCGATATGTTAGGCAGGGAAGTGGCAACATTAGCCAATGGCGAGATGAAAGCCGGAGAGGTGCACAATGTTTTGTTTGATGCATCCAGACTTTCTTCTGGGTTGTATTTCTATCGGTTGGATGCAGGCAAGAGTTCATTAGTTAAAAAACTAGTACTAATGAAATAGAAACAACATAATTTTTTCAATAAGGGCTGTCTCAGAACGAGGCAGCCCTTGTGCTGTACGAATCACTCTTGAACCCACTTCAAGATGGAATTTCCCGATAAAAGAATTCAGGAAAGAACACTTCATCTTCTCCATTTTTTTCATATTCCTGTTCCTGTGAATGTGATTTGAATTACTTGGATTTGTGATTAAAAATGCCGACAATAAATAAAGTAGCGGGTAATCTATTTTCTAAAGCTGAACAGAAAGTGCTGAGTTATTTACTTGCCCAATCTTTAAAAAAGAATGCTTTTTTGATATTGACACATTTGGAGGAAACCAATATGAAAAATATTTACAGGGTGCTGATGTTAGTATTTTTGGCTTACTCGTGCGGCTATACTCAAACATGGACGGCACAAACCAGTCCCGTTTCCTGTACTTTCTATTCAGTCAAATTCATAAACAATACTACTGGATGGGCTGTTGGTTCCAGCGGGAAAATAATTAAGACAACCGATGGCGGAACAAATTGGACTGCCCAAACTAGCGGGACTACAAATACTTTACATGCTGTTTTTTTTCTCGATGCGAACACTGGGTGGACGGTTGGGAGCGCTAGTACAATACGTAAAACAACCGATGGGGGAACCACATGGACCACCATTACTAAAGCAGGCATTTTCAATTCAGTTTTTTTTGCTAATTCCACGAACGGGTGGGTTTGTACAAGTGCAGGAGGAATTTTTAAATCAACAGACGGTGGTGCGACTTGGAATACTCAGACAAACCCAACTGGATTAGGTTTGACATCATTATTTTTTGTTGATGCCAACACAGGTTATGCTGTTGGAAATAATGACGGATCGGGAGGGAATGCAGTAGTCATCAAAACAACTGATGGTGGTACAAATTGGTCGGCGCAAACCAGCGGAACTACAAATAATTTAACTTCCGTATACTTTGTTGACGCAAACACAGGTTACGCTGTGGATGACGCTTCTATAACCGGAAATGCGACAATTATTAAGACCACTAATGGCGGTACTGATTGGGCCACCCAAACAAGCGGAACACTATCTGCTCTTCAATCAGTATGCTTTGTGAATGCAAATACGGGTTATGCGGTTGGAGCCGATGGAACCATCCTATTTACAAATGACGGTGGAGCTACTTGGACATCCCAAACCAGCAATACTACGCTCACTTTAAATAGCGTCGTATTTACCGATATGAATACACTTTGGACCGTCGGAGGCAGTTCGAAAATCTTAAAATCAATAAATGGCACCGGCTCCGGTTTTCTGGACCCAACTTTTGGGACAAGCGGGCAAACAACCACTTTAATCGAAACAGGTGCCTATGCAAGGGCCCTTGCTATTCAAGGTGATGGAAAAATTGTTGCTGTAGGATCTGCAGTACCGAGCGATAATCCTGATTTTGCTGTTGCGCGCTATAACTCTGCCGGCGCATTAGATGCGACTTTCGGCACTGGTGGCACTGTTACAACAGCAATCGGAAGTTTTCAAGATGTGGCAAATGCGGTTGCTCTTCAAACCGATGGTAAAATTGTCGCAGCCGGATATTATAACAATGGAACAAATTATGATTTTGCTGTTGCTCGCTATACTATTGTCGGTGTGTTAGATGCTACTACATTCGGTTCCGGTGGCATTGTAACAACACCCATTGGAAGTGGTAATGATGATGGATTTGCTGTTGTAATACAGACTGACGGAAAAATTGTGGTTGGTGGATGGGCAGATGGTGCTACCTATAATAGTTTTGCCCTCGTTCGATATACCACTACTGGAACATTGGACGGCACATTTGGTACGGGTGGAATTGTCACATCTGATTTTGGGAATAGTTCTGAAATTTCTTCCATGGCTTTACAATCAGACGGAAAAATCGTTGCTGTAGGAAGGTATTGGAACAGTACCAGTTCCACCTACGATTTTGCATTAGCCCGATACACTACACTCGGTGCACTGGATGGCACATTCGGAACAAGTGGAATGGTCACAACAAGTGCGAGCAGCAGCCGCGACGAATTAAACGGAGTTGTTGTTGATGGTAATGGAAAAATTGTTGTTGCCGGAAGAAGTTATGGAAGTAATGTAGATTTTGCTGTAGCCCGTTATACTTCAACCGGTAGTTTAGATGCTACGTTTGGTACCGGTGGAATAACACTTACTAATTTCCCTAACAACCAAACGGATATTGCCCAGGCATTGAGTATCCAACCTGACAACAAAATAGTTGCCGCGGGTTATTCCATAGCTTCAGGAACTACGGATTATGATTTCGCCGTGGCAAGATACAATACTGATGGAACTATTGATAACTCTTTCGGGACAAATGGAAAAATTACTTTTGATTTTTCAACGATTTATGACAAAGCATATGCTATAGCTATCCAACCAGATTATAAAATTGTTGTAGCTGGTGAAACTTCAAATGGAAGTGCATTAGTGTTCGGATTAGCCCGCTTGAAAAACCAAGAATCTCCTCTTCCCGTTGAACTAACCTCCTTCACGGCTAAAACGACCAATTCTTCTGCTACACTCCACTGGCAAACAGCAACAGAAATGAACAATTATGGATTTGAAATAGAAAGACGTATGACCTCCCCTTTGTCCCCTCCTTACCAAGGAGGGGATGTAAGGGGTGGTTGGCAAAAGATTGGATTTGTGCAAGGTGCCGGCACGAGTAATGCTCCGCGCGAATACAACTTCACCGACCAAAGACTTTCTTCCGGCAGGTTTGTCTACCGTCTGAAACAGATCGATAACGACGGCTCGTTTAAGTACTCACAAGAAGCGGAAGTGACCATCGTAGTACCAAAAGTATTTGCATTGAGCCAGAATTATCCGAATCCGTTTAACCCAAGCACAACGATCAACTTTACACTCGCCGAAGACAGCCACGTATCGCTGAGAGTGTTCGATATGCTTGGTCGGGAAGTGCAAACATTGGTCAATGGCGAGATGAAAGCCGGAGAGGTGCACAATGTTTTGTTTGATGCATCGAAGCTTTCCTCTGGATTATACTTCTACCGTTTGGAAACAGGCAAGAATTCGTTAGTGAAGAAACTGGTCCTGATGAAGTAACAAATCTCAAACATCTATTTAGCAACGTTAAATCAGACGCCTCTCAACCGCAAGGTTTGAGGGGCGTTTCTGCTCTTGACACACTCCTCCTATTGTTTTAACGAATGATGCAAATGCAGCCACGCTATATGCAGGTGCTAGTACCACACTTTTTCGAGCAGTATCTCAATCAAATCATCAATGGACATCATTCATTCAAGCCAGCATTTTCCGGAAATAATTCCTATCATACAGACGTATGAACGCGGCGTAAAATTTTTCGTCACAACGAGCCGTTATGTAACCAAGGATTTGGACGCCGGCCAAATCATCGAACAAGATATTATCCGAATCTCCCACCAGAATACGCTGGATGATCTTGTGGAAAGGACGTAGATCTTGAACGAATGATTCTTGCACGGGCGCTTTATTATCATGCACAGCATCGTAATCTAGTTCATGGAATGAAGACTATAATTATCGAATAAAAATAATCTGGTACCCATATAGCAAAAGGAATTTGGCATGAACGAATTAGCTGAAAAAATCAGTCTATGCATTGAACGAGGAAAGGTCAACAGGATTGCACCATATCCACCCGATTTGAGAAACCAGGAAGGTTCGGACGAATTGACAAAGCAAGCGTTAGTAGAAGGAGTGGGCCCTGATATTATTCTGAAAGCATGTAACGACGGCATGCAGCGGATCGGGGAACGGTTCAGTAGAAACGAAGTATTTGTTCCTGAGCTATTGATGGCCGCCAAAGCGATGCAGGCTGTGATGGCTCATCTTGAACCATTTTTTAAGAAGGGAAGTATTAAAGCAAAAGGGAAATTTGTTCTTGGTACTGTCGCGGGCGACTTGCATGACATTGGCAAAAATCTTGTCAGAATGGTTATAGAAGGCAATGGCTGGGAAGTAATAGATTTGGGTGTCGATGTTAAATCGGCCAAATTTCTAGAGACAATCAAGAATACTCCGGGCTGCGTAGTTGGTTTGAGCGCTTTGCTAACGACGACAATGGTTAATATGTCGAAAACAGTTCAGGAAATAAAAGCACAATTTCCAGCAACGAAAATTATTGTTGGCGGTGCACCCCTGACTATGGAAGTTGCCTTGAAAATGGGTGCAGATAGCTATTCTCATGATCCTCAAGGTGCGGTGGCATTTCTAGACAAGATTAGTGTAGCATAACCTCAATAGAAGAAAAACAACTCACCTTGGCTATGGGATATGGGTTCACTAAAAAATCAAGAAAGTAAGGAATGAATTCACTCCTTACAGCGCTCAAAAATAAAAAAGTCCTCATCTCCGATGGTGCTTGGGGAACATTCTTGCATCAACGTGGCTTACAGCCTG
>Ga0182027_10016221_pt1 | contig 10188 bp, 10 predicted proteins | sample 712E1DmetaG_FD_121300 | JGI IMG/M metagenome (GOLD analysis project Ga0182027, IMG submission 121300) | Permafrost microbial communities from Stordalen Mire, Sweden - 712E1D metaG (Illumina Assembly) | ecosystem: Environmental > Terrestrial > Soil > Wetlands > Permafrost | place: Sweden... | reverse complement strand
TTTGCGGCCTTATCTGTAGATACAGTAAGTATCTTCATTAGCTTATTATGAGTCATTTGACTATAAACTGAAGTTGCTTGATTAAGATTTTCTGTGCCAATGAGAGAAGTTTTAATTCCTTCCATTGGAACTTCTTCTACTTCAGGAACATTTTTTAATGCGGCGGCATTAATAATAATATCTGGATTAGCCTTAATTAAGGCATTAAATACAGAATCTCTATCTCGAATATCTCCAATAATAGATTTCACTTCTGGATATAATTGTTTTACTGTTACGTGTTTAGCCTCATCTCTACTCATCACCGCTATATTATAATCTGGGAGAAAATGTTTGATTAATGTTTTTCCAAGACTACCTGTCCCGCCGATTATTAAAATATTATCCATTTTTCAAATCCCACTGATATCCGAAAATATTATCTATTGGGTCCATCCGTTCTTCGTCTTTGTCATTAGGATTAAATGGTTCGGTAGTTACATTAATTAGAATAGCTGGAGTAGTTCCTATAGTTCGCCAGCCATGCCAGTATCCCGGAGGAACAGTTACTAACTTAGGAACTAAAGGACTAAGGTGAAATTCCCATACTTTGCCCTCTTCGCTAATTGCTACAAATCTTACCTGCCCTTCTACGCAAGTAATGTAATCTGTTTTTCGGCGGTGAATATGGAACCCTTTTATAGTAGAAGGATTAATAGTAGATAAGTATAACTGCCCAAATTTCGTAAAGATAGATTCATCAGCTCTGAGTATCTCTGACAAGTATCCACGTTCATCGAGATAAACTTTAAGTTCTTTTGCCGAAGGTTCCATTGTTACTTTCCGTATCCTTGGCCATCTCTAAACCAAGAGATAGTTCTATCTAGTCCTAGAGATAAGTCTACTCGATTTGACCAACCAAGAGCTTGTAGTTTAGTTGAATCAAGATACTGTTCTTTAATTTCGTAGAAGTCTTTCTGAATAATTCCTACTTTTGTAAATGGATCGATCTTGTCTCGAATCATTTCTATTACATCGAGTACCTTTTTAGGTTCAGTTCCTCCGACGTTATAGGCTTCGCCATGTTTACCCGCCTTAAAAAGAACTTCATAAGCTTCAATAACGTTATCTATGTAGATAAATTCTCGGATATTATCTGCTACTCCCGAATAAAGAGAAGGAGACTGACCAAGAAGTAATCGAATAATGCTATTAGGAATTAATCGGCTTACATTTAAATCGCCAGGACCGTACAAGTTCCCGGCGCGTACAATCATTACTGGTAAGTCGTAAGTCATCGCATATGATCGAGCTACCATATCCTGGCAAGCTTTAGAGGTACAGTAGGTATCAGCTACGACTAAAGGTGTAGTCTCTTTGTAAGGAAGAGTTTCACAAGGACCGTAAGCCTTATCCGATGTCATTACGATAATTTTTTCAGGCGGTTTCTTTAGTGTCCTTGCTGCTTCTAGTACATTAAGCGTACCTACTACATTAGTCATATAAGCTGTATATGGATCGTTATTACAGATACGGACTATTGGTTGCGCCGCCAAATGAAGAACATGATCTACTTCGTATTTGCTCATTAAATACTGAACGGCATCTTTGTCTCGGATATCTCCCTGAATAATTGAACATTGCTTCTGAATTTCAGGACGAGTCTTGCGATTGATATCTTTAACTAATCCTATTACGTGATGCCCTTTAGAAAGAAAATATTGAGCAGCAGCACTACCAACGAAACCGTTAATTCCAAATATGGCTAGATTCATTATTTATTTTCCTTTGTAAAAATCGGATATGCCCGATGGATGAGGTCCATTATATTGAATTAGTTCTTGAGAGTCTAGATTATAATCAAAAGGCGGATAAGTATTTACTTCTTCTTCTGGGTGGAACATATGGTCTAGAGTTCTTAATCGTTTAGTTATATCTTGACTAGTTCCCATTCTTGAGTAGTGATATATGAGTTTATCTGACCAACGGATACATTCGCCAGAATTTCTGATTAGAAACATTCCGTCACCACCTATGATATGAGTTCCAGTTCTAAATATCCGCCCTAAAAAAATTTCATCTTTAACTAGTCTAGTTTGTAAATCTCCGTAGAAATAAGTCCGTAATAATTCTACTTGGGATATCTCTTTCGGCATATTTTGTAATTCGCGGCGGATATAATCCTTCTCCCATTCCCCAATTAACTCGTCAGCTTGTAAGTAACATATCCAATCTGTATAAACATAAGGTAATAAGTTATTAGCTTGAATTGCTAATTCACTTCCTCCGTGTCTATTAAATTCATTCCAGTTGTGAGTATAGAGTCTTACATTACCTAGTTCTTCTGCTAGTGCTTGGACTTCTTCATGTGTTGAGTCTATACCGATACCTACATTAACTATTACTTCGTCACATAAGATAGATAAATGACGTATACATTCTTTATATGGATAAAGAAGTTTCTCCCCGTTTTTAATAAGAGTAATTCCACTAAGTGACATTAAAGGGAATCCTTAGTAACTAATACGAATCCTTTTTCTACTGTTACTTTAGCTTTAGCAGCTAGAACTTCATATAGTGCCTGTCTCTTTTCTTTTCGGGCGGTATCTTTGTATACATCTTGGAAGTGATTAATAATAGGACCACTAGGAACTTTAGTAACTGGTCCTCCTTCAAAGTATTCGTGAAGTTCTCTTTTCCAAACATACCTAGGATTATTTCTATACAACCTCACTTGATAGTCTGGAAAAGCATCGAGTTCTGTCTGTTGAGTCTTTTCTAAATCTAGCCAACGCTTGCGAGGGAAAGCATAGGCGCATTGCTGATAATCTTGCGTAAGCCCATAGAGTAAGTGAGGATTATCAAGAGTTTCATCAGCATCCAAAGTGAGTACCCAGGGATTTCTTGCCAAATGGCTGGTGAGAGTTCTGATACTCCCAAAGTCAGAGAATCCTATTTTATAAATTCTAGCTTTCTTATAATCGCCTAGGTTATCTATACAGCCATCAGTGCTTCCAGTATCTACAATAACTACTTCGTCTACCCAATCATAAACACTATTGATCATATGGTTAAGGCAGTTCATCTCATTCTTTACGAAACAACAAAGACTGATATTCATAACTTATACTTCTTTCTTTGCTTCTAGTCTTTCTTTCATCAGATTACCGATTACTCTCCAAGAGTAATTAGTATCTACGTAGGCTTGACCATTAAGTCCTATTTGTTTAGCTTCTTTTTGATGTTCATATATATAACGCATTATTTGCCGCGCTTCAAGAATATTTATATCTGCCCAACTTTGAGTGCCAGAATAACTGTCCCACGGCATCCCATAGCAAGGAGTCATTTGGTAACTAACAGGATACCCTGTTTGAAGTTGATCAGAAGCAGCAGCTTTAATAAATTCTGTAGGTCCTCCATAGTTAGTAGAAATAGCAGGATTAGCTGCCATCATTGCTTCGGTAATTGGTATACCAAATCCTTCGTTCATGGCAAACGATAGATAACAATCTCCCAATTGGTGTAATTGGTGAATTTGATTTCTAGAAAGCAAATCTGAGATAAGTAAGGTTTTAGGATAATCTTTTAGATAAAGTTTATTCTTGACTTCTATAATCCGCTTTTTGAGTTCTTCTTTTTCGGCGGGATTATTTGGATTTATTAGATATGTTTTAAGTATTAAGCATACTCTCTCTGTTGATTTAAACTCAGTGAGATATGCTTTAAGAATAGCTTCTGGATTCTTTCTACTGGTCCATTGGAAAATAGAATAAAAATTAAAAGCATCTTTATCTAGATTTTGTAAATTAATAGGTACTGTTTCTTTCTCAAATAATTCTCGATTAAAGGCGTGAGGAATCTTATGGATAGGGATTGTAACCCCCGAATTTTGAAAAACTTCTACGTTCTGCTGACTCGGGCACCATACCTCATCTAGTTTGTTAATCTCTTCTGTCCAGCCAATTGGTAACGCAGTAGTTTCCCAAGTCGTAAAGCCGATATTTTTTTTGGCGGGATTAATAAACTTACTGAATACATTAGGAGTTGTATGAATGATTTGAATATCAGCTTTAGATTCTCTAACTATTAGATCTTTAATCTTGTTACCTAGAATACCTAGATCTGATTTAAAGGTTTCAAATGTAACAGGTAGAACTTCTACAGATATCCCCGCCTCTAAAAGAGAAGCGATATTATTGCGAGCGGCCTCTGCGTATCCACTCACGTCTTGACAGGCGCTAATATAAGTTACTTTCATTAAAGGATATCTCCTATGATACTCTTATCTACTTGAACTTCAGGGATATTCTGAAGAGAAGCAAACAAACTTATCCATTGATTACATACAATTCCCCAAGTATTATTTTCTGTGAACTTGCGAGCATATACGACTTGAGGCAGATCGTATTTATGTCCTAATTTGTAAACTTCTACCATCTTATCTACTATATCTTTTGTAATACCGGCTTTGCGAAAACCTGAACCGTCGATATATATGAGTTCATTAGCCTCATACATGAAACCTTTAGTATTGCCTACTATTTCTGGTTCTACTGTATTATCAGGAACTACTACTGGGATACCTGTTGCCATTGCTTCCGTTTTCGACAATCCCCAACCTTCGCCGCAATCGGTAGTAATAAACATATCCGCCGCATTGAAAAGATGATTCATTGTTTCATCGGAGTATCCGTGAAGAGTATCATAATTCGGCGGGAAAAAGATATCTTTATTAATCTCCAGATTTAATTCTCTAGCACAATTGATGAGGTCAATATTCTTTTCAATAGGTTCAGCGTGTAAATAAAGATGAGAGTTAGGGACTATTTTTTTAAAGTCGGCAAAACATACCATAGTTCTGGTAAGTTGCTTCCTTACAGTATTTCTATTTACATTGATTATTAGATATTCACTAGGGTCAAGCGAGAAGTATTTCTTCTTTAATTCGTTACAGATATTCTTATTATAAGGAAAGAAAACGTCAGTATTTGTTCCGTGATATATGATTGGTATTTTCCCTGCCAATTGAGGAAGAATCTTAATAGTCTCATCATATCCAAATTGAGTATAAGCAACAGGGATAGTGGCTAATTCAATCATTGCCGTCATATCTGGACGAAGGCAACAGTCAATAGGATAGTAGTAAATTACTTTAGGAACTTTTTGATTATTAACGCGCTTTTGTTCGAGAATTTTCTTTAATTCTTTAGCCGCATTTTGGACTACAAAAGTATCATTTACTATCCAGATATAGTCATAGTCGCCTTCATATACTGCTTGAAGGAACATTTTGTTCCCGTATGGATCGTTTGGATCTCCTAGTTTAGCTGGAGATAACTGCCAAGGGCAATCTTTCCTATTGTAGAATTGGCCGTGATAATTAATGCCTATTTGGTTAATCTCGTATTTATAAGTATTGTAAAGAGCATGAAGCACGTATCGAGAAACAACGCCGAAACCCGTGTGACACACCGGAGCTGGAGCATCACTCCACGCTAAGATCTTGAAATCGCTCATCTTTTATTATCCTTTCTAGAGAATATCAGTAGATATTAGAGGCACTTTAACTTGTCGGAGTAGGTTATTGATATCTACTCTCTTAGTAGAGTTTAACTGAGTTACACATCCTTCCACAATAGCTTCTTCTGTTATTTGTCTCCAACATAATCCCTTATGAGGACAATCTTCATACCAATGAGGATGGCCAGTAAGTCCTTCCCCGCCCCAAATAGAAACAGCCTGAGGATAGTAGTTAATACGCGCCCTAGGGTCCGTAGGACCGAATAGAGAGACTGACGGCACTCCCAGTGCCCCTGCTAGGTGTAGAACAGCGCTATCAGGGCATAGGACAAGATCGCAGTGAACAGCAAGAGCAGCTATCTCTCTGATATCCTTATTGCGAACTACAAAAGAACCATGAACGTCTGAGTAACTAAATCCTGGAGTGGTATCTGAGTTATGAGCAAGGATAATACTCCTTACTCGATAGTTATCATAGAGAGTATTCAAGGCATTCTTGACTACTTGATTATCAATAGAACGAGTTGGAGAACTACCGATAAGTTGAACTAGGATAATAGGATCTTTAGACCATACTCCTGGCGTATTCAAAAAAGATTCAGCTTCTTCTACTTCTTCGGCGGTTATGAAGTATCTAGGAATTGGCTCTTCTAAAGGCGTAGGGAATCCCATATGTCGAGCAAATAAATCAATACGATTTATGGGCTGAGCCATTGGTTTCTCGTGAGCTAGGCAGGGACAATGTAAACTAATTACTGTATCGTAATCAGATTCGTCAAGAGCATCTCTTCCTATTACGTTTGTAATATCATCGTTATACAAGAGAGTCTTGGGTAATGCGCCATCTAAATAAATAAGATTAGTAGCATATGTAATATCTACATTACCGCCGAATTTCTTTTTGAGAGCGTGGACTGCTGGTGTTGTCATAATGACATCGCCAATACCTTCCCCGCGAACTACGCAAATTCTAGGTCGTTTGTTGTTTGTTAACTCAACGATTCTTTCTATTCTTTTCGGCGGATACATATTAACAGGCGAAGATCTAAAAGGTCTAAGTCTATCTGATACTAGTATTCCAGTTGGATCAACTCTAAATGAAGGCATTATTAATCTCCGTAATTTCTACAGAGATTATATAGCATTTAAGAAAAGAAAGGTAAAGATTAAATAACGAAAATATTGAAAGTGCCAGATACTGTAGTTAATTCAATATCGCTAACTGGGAATCTCTTGTCTAGAGTAAATGTAGTTCCAGAATTAATCTGATAAGTCCAGGCATTATCGGTAGTAACGAGAAGTCCCGAAGTCAGGTTGTAATGATCAGAAAGTTGAGAGTTAATAGAATCAGGGGTTGTCTGATAATTAGCAATAAACATTGTATGTTCTACATTAAAACGTATAGCCATTGCTCCGCCGATAGCTTGTATTTGAGCATAGCTAGCAGGATGACCAAGAGAGTCTGCTACTTTAAGAACGTCTCCTTGATGAGCATCGGCTGATGTAAATGTTTGAGGTTGCCCTGCCTGATAATAAGGAGGCGTAGGGAGTCTCTGTACTTTTTTAGTTATATCACTCATAGAGAAATAATACCTCGCATAAGTTATTTATCAACTAGGTTACTGTCCAGGTTCCGCCACTAGAGACAGCAGCCCAAATTGTAGTATTAATTGCTACTAGGGTAACATTATTACCTATTGTAGCGGCAGAACAGAATCCACCCGAGGCAGATTTAGAAGCTAATATTTGGATATAATTTCCCGTTTGGGCGGTAACTTTTAATGTTTGATTTGCTGCTACATAAAAAGTATAGATCGACCCTACAAGACCACTTCCACTTATCGCAGGCAAAGCAAAGGTTACAGTTCCTGATATTTGTCCATCATTTGTAAAAACGTGATTAGTATCGAGAAGATTGCTTAGATTAATAGTTCCTGTAGTTGTAGGAGTTACTAGTTCTTTACAAGTAAGAAATCCAGAACTGCTTTCGTCTCCACCTGTAACTTGCAACTCACCGTATCGTGTCGAATGAAGATGAGCTAAACTATTGATAATGTAACTAGACGCAAACATATATGAGCCTGAACCAATATATCCTCCTGCGTACACATATCCGCCAATAGTAGCATTACTAGAAATCGTAAGACTTAGAACGCCATTAATACTATGACCGCCTAGATTTAGATCACCTGTCATAGATCTCAAACCATTACTTGGCACATATTGTGTATGGTCATCACCATCTGTTAAGTGAGATAGAGAATGATGCGAAAAACCGATAGTATTAATAGCAGCTAATTCTTGTAATGCTCCTTCTACGTTTGTTGATTGGATAAGATTACCAGCATCAGTAATGGGAACTTGAGAAGCATTTACTGTTTGATTCCCTATTTGAGAATTTAGATAATCTATATTATTAGATAGATTAGTATATACGGCTTCAAATTGTTCAAAGATTGTATAGGGTCTATTTGCCGCCGAATTATAAAAAGTTGAATTCGCACTAGCAGTTGAAGCGCTACACGCATAAACTGTAGTTCCATCTATGCCATTTTCAAAAGCATCTACTGTAGGATCTACTGTTCCATCTGGGAGTGTAGCGGTTAATGGAGTTAAAAAGTTATTCCACTCTGTAGAGAGTAATCCGAGATCTTGAGATAGTTCGTCAAAAGAATCATTCCAGGCATCAGAAGAAGTTGCTCCTCTTTTGCGCGCATTTCTTTGAGTAAATGATATTACTAAATTACCTAATCTTGTATTACTCACTTATCACCTCTATGGAGCGAACTTAATCATATACGAATCAAGCGCTGGTGTAATGGTAGAACTTGTTGTGGCAAATTCTGCTTTAAACCTTAGATAACTAAATCTCTGATTAATTAGTTTAAATCTTACTACAAATTGCTCATTTTGAAAGTCGGCATAACTGTCTTCTGATTTAACCGCGAATACAATAGTAGAGGCATTGCTTCCTGTATGAGTATTAGAAGCATCTCTGTCTAGAGCGAAATAATTTCTTTCAGCGGCGGGGTCTACATTTTTAATGAAATCAAATATTGAAACTTGCTTCATTTGTAATTCGGCAAAAGTATCAACTCCTGTATAGCGGAAGTTATCAGTTGGGTTTGATCCGTAAAGATATCCTTCTATTAGGAGTTTATGATTATGCGGATAGAGAGTATCTATTACGTGATCTGATAGAGAATTCAAACCAGGAGTTATGTTTAACCAGTTAATCTGTGCTACTTGGATTGTATGAATACCTAAAGTAGAGAGTGTTTTACCCGCCAAAAAAACTTTTCTATTTCGCGAGACTCCATCAAGTGTTATTGAACTATCCCCGAAATCAATAGTTACTCCTTCGGGATTAAGAACTTCAACTACGGTAGAATAATATCCGTTACTATAATTCCATCCTCTCTGAATCCCTTTTACTAAAGTTGTAGAATCTGTTGGGTCTAATCCTTGAGCGCCTACATTGCGAAACATATAAACATTCTTCTCGTCTATTTCCATACCTGTCCCTGAACCTGAACCGATATAATCTGAATCTTTAATTTGGTAATTAAGGATTCTATCATTTGCGTTAGCGAAGATATAACGAGTATCTGTAGCGGTAATGATTTCATCTAAAATAGTATCATCCGGCCCTCTTGAAAGAAGGTGAAATGTATTACTTGGATTAAGGTTATTAGTTATATCGTAAGAAGGTATTACAGTTTGGATTGTATTGCCGCCAAATTGAACGTCTTCGTAATCGCCAAGATCAAGAATAACTGGAGCTGCTGGATTTGCTTGACTAATACTTCCTATTGGCAACCAGGCAGTAGCGCCAGTAATCGGAACAGTTGGATCGTTACTAGGAGTAACCGAATAATTAATCGAAGTATTTAACTCTACTCGCTCACAAGCATTAAGAGTGATTTTAGAAAAACTGACAGGCTGTCCTGTAGTGGAATCAATGACAGAAATAGGTTTTGATATCAATGATTCGCTTGCTGCTGTATCGTAAGAATTAAGAAAGAAAGATATATCTGAAAATCCGAATTGATAACTCTGAGTATTGCTACTCGGGTTTACGCCTGGAACTGGTCCAGTAAGAGTAAGAACGAATTTTACGTATTGAACTAATGTTGTATTAAATACGAAAAGGCAATTTGACGTAACATTTTGAGTATAAGTGTTACTAGGGATTTGAGTAAAGGTAAAATTATCCGCCGATAAAAGAGGAGTAATGCTCATTGAAGAAGAACCACTATTTAGTTGAAGGAAAATACTAGAAATGCTAATCGGTTTATCCGCCAACTTGACAGAGAGTTCACAAGTAACTGGACTATTTCATTGAGTAGCTTTAAAATTTAGAATTCGATTCCAGGCCGAACTTGACTGAAGAAAAGGATTCAAAATAGCATCGGGATCATTAGCCGGCGTATCCGTAAAAGAAATATAATTTGCGGCGGTTAATGCATTAAAAGTTATATCCGATTTATTTAGATTTTCTAGGTCTATTCTTGTTGTTTTGTCTTGATCAACATTACCTAGCATTACTTGCCCAAATTGAGAATTATAAAAGCAAGTAGTATATGCTGGATCTACATAGGTTGTATCGTCGAAATTATCAATAAAGAAATTTTCATATCCTTCGGTATCTTGAGAAAGAAGGAGAAGATTCGAGATTCTGCCTTC
>Ga0182027_10016220_pt1 | contig 10188 bp, 5 predicted proteins | sample 712E1DmetaG_FD_121300 | JGI IMG/M metagenome (GOLD analysis project Ga0182027, IMG submission 121300) | Permafrost microbial communities from Stordalen Mire, Sweden - 712E1D metaG (Illumina Assembly) | ecosystem: Environmental > Terrestrial > Soil > Wetlands > Permafrost | place: Sweden... | reverse complement strand
GCAAGGGCCGGCGCTCGCTTTCCGGGAAGAAAGCCGGCGGCAAGGGACCGGCGGCGGAGAGCACCCGTAGGTGTTTGCGGCCCGGTTTCCAGGGCTGAAGCAGGAGGTCCTTGAGGAAGATCACCCCCAGGAAGCGGAAGCCTTCCGAGAAGCGGACCACCCGCGTCTTGCCCTCGTTCAACCGCAGGCGCAGGGAAGCCAGCGTCTCTTCGGTCAGGGCGTAGGCGCGCTCGGCGGCCTTGCGGCTCTTCGTGAGGATCACGAAATCGTCGGCGTAGCGGACCAGTTGGATGCCCTCGGCCAGCAGGCGGTCGTCGAGCACGTCCAGGCAGAGGTTGGCCAGCATGGGCGAAATCACCGAGCCTTGGGGGAGTCCCAGGTTCGGCCGGGTGAGGTGCAGGCCGTCCCATACCGCGTAGTCGAGCCAGAGGCGGGCCAGGCGCAGGACGGTCTCGTCGTGGATCAGGGTGGAGAGGCGCCCCAGAACGAGGTCTCTGTCGACGCTGCCGAAAAAGTCGTCGATATCGGCGTCCACCAGCCACACGTAGCCCTGGTTGTAGTAGCGGTAGACGCGTTCCACGGCCATTCGGACGCTGCGCCCGCGCCGGTAGGCGAAGCTGCAATCGTCGAATTCCTTTTCGAGGAACGGTTCCATGTAGGCGGCCACCGCCGTTTGCAGCACCCGGTCCTGGACGGCCGGCACCAGTAGCCCGCGCCGTTCTTCCGACCCCGGATGCTTTTCCACCTCGATGCGCCGGAGGGGCCACGCCCAATAGTCTTCGCTCTCAACCGCGCCGCGCAGATCGTCGAGCCGCGCGTCGAGGCTGGCTTCGAAGGCGCCCAGGTCGACCGAGTCCGCCCCTGCGCACCCGTGGTTCTCCTTCACGCGCTGGAACGCGCGGCGGAGGAGCGGATCGTCCAGCCAGGGGTGCATTGCATTGCCTCACAGTGCTGACGGGCGCGCACCGATTCCTCACCACCGCTTCGGTGCGTCCCGTTCCAGCTCCACCAACGGGGGCAGAGACCGCTCGGACGGCAGAGGCTTCAGGAACTGGCCGCTCGGAGACATGCCGCTCCCTCGCTCCCGGTGGCCGTCGTTAAACACGAACCACTTGAAGTGTTCGCTCTCCTTATCCGGCTGATCCGCGTTCGTCGGATACCGGACCTCTCCTGCGGCCGGTGCGCTGGCGTAATCGCCCAACAGGGAGAGCGCCGCCTGCGCTCGTTTGGAAATCAGCCCGCACGCAAGAGCGGCCTCCCGCGCCCTCACAAGCCGGTCATTCTTCGCCGCCGGCGACGCCCCCTCCTCCGCGTAGCGTCCCGGCCATTTCCCCGTATCCCAAAGCCCTTCTCCTGCCTCGGTCCGCCAGCCCGCCGCGTACCGCCCGCCGCGCAACCCGTCCAGAGAATAACGCTGAATCCGGTCGATTTCGAAGTGCCCAACCACCTCCACTTTCACGCTCCCCAGGCCGAGCGGCTTGCCCATCCCCACCTTGTGATGAAACTTCCCGTCCGGTTCCAACGCATAAAGCAGCAGGCCGAGCTCTTCGTCGCTCAGGTTATCGAAATCGATGTGGAAGAAGAACTGCTTCCCCTTGCGGATCGGCCGCACCAGGTTCTTCTGGTTCTGGCTTTCCTGAGGATGGTTCGTCTCCCAGGGACGGTCGTCCGCGCCGGCCTTGGCGTGCAAATACCACTTGCGGCCTTGCGGCATGTGTTGCGCCGGGTTCAAGCTCCGCTTGGCGATGTAGCTTCCCTGGCCGGTCTGCGGCTTGAAATACATCACCGGGCACGGCTGTTTCGGCGAGCCAAGAATCTTCAGCCGCACCTCGCGATCCAGCACGTTCGTCTCGCCCTCCGCCAGCAATGCATCCGAAAACCGGACCCGGCTGGCAAGCGCCAGACCGGCCGGTTCCCCGGTCTTCTTCTCCTTCTCCCGTTTCCGCTCCTCCACAAAGCCGAGCACCTGCTCCACCACCGAAATCTTCGTGCGGTCGGGGTTGAACGGCAAGAGTTCCGGGTCGATTTGCCGGAAAAATGAGAACGTCGTGGCCGCTTTCTTCGTCTTGCTGTCCTCCACCCGGCCCCGCCAGATCGCCGACAACGAAACCTCCGTTACTGTCCTGCCGGTGGGGTCGATGCTAAAGAACACCATGTCCCCGGCCCGCAACCGGAAACGCGGACCATCGCCATCGCCCCGATCCTTCGGGTCCGGGCGCGTATCCTTTGGCTCGAACGGCAACTTAGGGTCCTCGTCCGTCCGTTCATCCGCCAACTGCTGGAACCGCTCCAGGGCCTCCCCGGAAATCGGCAGAGGGTGCGCGCCTGGATCGGGGACGGGAATCCACAGCTCGTGCGTCTTGCTGTTAGGAATGTCTTCCCGGCCCTTGCTAAAGCACCCCAGCACGCGGATCAATCCCGCCCGCTGTGGATCTCCGGCGTCGGCGTCCTGCGCCACCGCGAATCGATTCGCCTTCACGTGCAGCGACTGGTCGCGGATCACGGCGTTTCCGGACCACGCCAACTGTTTCACCGGCATCGGGACGGCTTGGGACAGGCTCGTATTCGTCCGGTAGCCGAAGGCGGCGCTTCGAATCATGTTCCGGTCGCCAAAAAACACCTTGAATTGCGGCTTTGGGAAGATCTTGCGGAACCCCGGCGGCGCTTCGAACGATTTTCCCCCGTCCCTGCTTTCCAGGCTCGGCAGGCACATCGGCAACAGCTTCGCAACGCCGTTGTCCATCACAATCAGTCCGATTGCCGACAGCGATTCCTCCATCTTCCGCCGGTAGGAGTACGCCCGGTCCTCCAGAATCCGCAGCGGTCCGTTGCTGGCCGCCTCCATCACCGAGCCGATCAACCCGCGCAGCGTCGATCCCGGAAATGCCGGTTGGTCATCCACCGTGTAGGGGCTGACGGATGCGCTCTCGTTCGGATCGGCCGGGCTGCTCTGCTTCCCGCCGACTACCGTCGGGGTCACCGTGGTCAGCCGCACCACCAGCCTCCCCGAGTGTTTTCCCGGCACATAGCGCTCGTGTGTGACGTGTTCCCACTTCTTGGAGACATCGCCGTCGCGAAGCATCCCGCACGGCATGCCCAGATCCTGCTGCGCGGCGCCCGGCTTCTCTACCGGAACGAAATGATACGGATTGTAGAATCGTGCCATCTATGCGACCTCCCCGATCGCCGCTTCCAGCGATCGCACCCAGCCCATCAACTCCGCCCCGTTCAAAACCCCGCCATCGCGGCCCAGTATGCCGCGCAGCACCGCCGCCTCCGGGGTGGTTCCAAATACTTCCACCGACGCTTCCAATCCGCCGTAGTTCTTCGACCTTCCAAAGCCGACCGAGCCGTCGCCTTCCATCCAGTCGCGCAAGGTGAACGCCAGCAGCAGCCAAACCCAGGGGCCCGCATTCGCCGCCTCCAGACGGTCGGTGCGAACCGTAAAGTCCCCCACGAACTTGGGTTTCCAGAGCGCCACGGCCTTGAATTTCTTTGGGCCCGCCACTCCTCCCGTGAACCGGTCGATCGCCACAAACTCCTGCGGCCGTTCTTTCGCCTCCTCCACCAGCCGGAAATCCTCCACTTCGATGGGTGCCCGCCAGCCGGTCGCGCCGAACAGCTTGAAGAAACCCACCAGTTTCTTCTGATCGTCCTTGCGCGCGGCGTTCTGGTTGCCGGTCCTTGCATTCTGGTGGTGGTTGTCCCATGCTAGTGTCTGCCAGATGCGGCGTGCCTGTGCGCGAAACGCTCCCCGCACGGATTCCGCAGGCAGGTAGACCGTGCCGTCCTCCTTCCGGATCGTGCAGTGCCCCACTGCTCCCGCCCCGTCCGGGTCTCCCTTCGTTCTTCGCGTCGGGTCGTTGACCAACATCGCGCCGCTGAAACCGAGCGTGAGCCGCAATCGAACGGCATCGTCCGCAAAACTCTTCTCGGATTCTGGCGTCCAGGAACTCCATTCCGTCTTCTGCGCCGGGCTGATCGGCCGCAACGCCAGCCGCCAGTCCCGCGGTTTGTCCTTCATCCACGCGGCCGCATCCAGGGCCTTCGCGTCCCACTTCGCCAGGCTCATCTTGCCCCAGCCATTGGCTACCCCGCTTCCCAGTCGCGCCGGCCGGCCCTCAGTCCGAAACGCATTCTCCAGCACGTAGATCAGCAAGCCCCGCTGCGGCGCGGTGGTGTTCTGTGCCGTCAACGTCAATTCGAATACGGCGCCTTCCGGCACATACTCCACGTAGTAGAGCAGCGACTCCTGCGCCGATCGCGTCACCGGGTCGATTACTACCTGCGGCGAAAGCGCCGTCGATCGCGTCCCGCACCAGAACCGGTATTTCGGATCCTGCGGCGGCGTCGCACTCTTCCACGGCGCATCGTGGAACGTAACCGCGCCGCCGTGGTCTTGGTTCCCGAATACCTCCCGGATCAGTGCTTCGTCGAGCTTATGCGCCGTAGCCCACGCGCGCAACGCTCCCTTGATCGAGGTCGCCGGGAGGTACGGCTTTCCATTCTCCCCGGTGAAGACCGAGGCGTACTTGGGGTCCGCCTTATCGTCCAGGGATTCCCGCACGCAATCCCGTTCCTTCAGCCCGATTCGATCCCCGTCCCCCACGTGCAGGGGCGATTCGGTCCGGATCTCCGCTACCACGCGCCATCTGTCGATACTTTGCGGCAATTCATTTTTCCTGTACATCTAAGCCTCCGGATAGGGACACACCTGGTTGACCGCCACTTCTCCATAGCCATTCTCCGGGAGATAGGGACAATGCCTCCACTGCTGGTCCCACTCGTCGGGAATCGCGTAGAACGTGCGCACACCCGCCGCCAGAGGCAGTCCTTTCCGTGCCCAACGCTTCAGACACTCCTGGGCATCGTCTTCTCTCCCGTTCGCCGGCTTCAACAGGAATGTGCTCCCTGCATTCGACAGCAGGTAGGGGCGATACGGCCTCACCGTCCCGAGGAATCTCTGTTGGAAGTACTTCCCGCCCGCCAGCGTACACCGTTGATAGTAGTTGACCAGTTCCAGCGACCCGCCACTCAACTCGCGCCACGCGTCTCCCAGTTCCAGCCGCAGATCCTCTTGCCTGCCCGACCCGATACCGCCGTTCGGAGCCAGCCGCCGCGAAGGGTCGATCAACAACGCAGGAGTTCGCAGGGTAACAACGAAAGCCTCCCTTCGTTCAGGCGCAACCTCGGGCGTCTCCCCGATCTCCACCACCCCCAGAGCCTTCGTCTTGCCGATCGGTTCCACTCCGAACCGAAGGAGCCTTTCCAGTTGTTCCCGCGCGGGGGCGGACAGTTCCGAAACGTCTACCCTTCCGCACCATTCCATTTGGTGCGGGAGCGCCATTCGCCATGCGAACAGATCCTGGTCTGCGGCCTTCCCCAGCGCGCTGTCGATGGACACCCGGACGCGCAATTCCCGCTCCAACTTCGGCCACCCAAATCTCGCGCGCACCTGCTTTTTCAGCGGTTCCTTCCAGTCGATATCGAAGGCGCCGGCTTTGCCGTCGCGCAAAACCCCGCCGTCCTTGCGAAACACGTCAACCACGCAAGACTCCGTTTCGCCGAAAGCCAACAACGAGAGCGGCCACTGCTCCGGCCGCGATCCGCCCTTCACGGCGGGAAACGCGTGCGTGAAGCCCACCTTGTGAAGTTCCCTCTTCAATGCCTCTAACGCCGCTGGCTCCACCTTCATCGTCTCTGCCAGCGCGCCCTTGATCGCCCCGCCTGGAACGACGTCCCCAGATTCGAAAAGGTTCTCCGCGATCCGCCGTTCGGAAAACATCAGGGGTTCCTGGAAACTCAGCCGCAGGTTCCACAACGTGCCTTGCGCCGTTACCTCGGATGGCGGCGATTCTTCCAGGGCCTTGCCCATCGACACCTCCTGGACCTCACCGAACCCCACCGTCCGGTTGCCCCCTACCGCCCGTATCCAGCACAGTCCGCGTTCCAACGCTTCCGTCACGTCACCGCTCCGTCCCTTAGCCACTTCTTCGTCCGAAATCAGGAAACGGACCTTGCCGGTGAACCTCACCGTTTGGCCAGCGGCGTAAGGCGATTCGATCATCTGCAACTTCTGCGCGTCAGCCGCGCCGCGGCACTCCTCGATAGCGATCCGGTACCGCAACTTCTCTTCGCCTACCCCAGCCTCCAAGTCCGCGAAGTCTCCAAACAGCAAGCGCCCCCGCCGCGGTTCGTCGCCCGTGTCCTCCGGCGGTTCCTCTCCCAACCATTCCGGAATCAGCTTGGCGTAGGCGTCTCGCAGCGTCGAAAGTTCCTGCAACGCCTCCCGCACCAGCCCTTTGATCAGGCGGCCCGGCAGATAGTAACGCCGCTCCGCCACGCCCGTGACCGGATTCGAGAATTGGCTGGACGCCATCAGTGCGTCCACTCCGAAACGGCCCATCGTCGAGGATTTGGTCAGCACCGGGCCCTTGACGGTCAATGTGATCGGTATCGTGACTCGCTTCATACCCTAACCCTCGCGTAGTCCCACAACTCCAGAATGTGCAGAAAGGCCGCGTTCCCCAGGACGGCGTGCAGTTCTCTCAACGTCCCCGCCACCCGCGCCGAATCTCCGCTCGTGTATTCCACCAGTGACTTAATGGTCGTCTCCAGGTCTTCCCCCTCACCCCTCATGAGGCCCTGGACCGTGGCGTGTAACTTCCGCCTGGAAAGTGTGGCATGCCAGTAGTCCATGTTCCTCTCCAGTAGTTCCATCTCTTCCAGTCCGAGGAACGCGCCTCTCGTCCCCGTGTGCTGGTAGCGTTGGCTCAAAAAGCCTTCCAGTTCCTCACCCACCGAGTCGAAGCTCTCCAGAACCTGGTACGCCGCGAAATTGCCTTTCTTTTTCAATTCCTCCTTGGCTTTGTCCTTCGCTTGATCGCAAAGTTCGCTCGCCAGTTGCTTCACGGCGTGGATCGGTGCCTTGCAATGGCAAAAGACCACTCCCGCGCTGTACGTCAATACGTGTTCCTTCTCCAGTTTCAGCGGCGGCCATTTTCTGGCCTCCTGGTAGAAGGCGGTCAGAGCCTTCCATCCCAGCCAGGCCGGCGTAATGAACGTGACCTCGTCACCGCCGTACACCACAATCTCAATCCGAGGCTTCCTCGTCTCCTGCCCGGTCCACCACTCCGGCGCACCAAGCAGCGCGCGGAAATACTCGCGCTGCTGCTGCTTCGTCGTTTCCGCGAACAGCCCGTATCTCGCTTCGGTATCGCAGGCCTCCGCTACCGCGCCAAAACTGTTTCCGTCAAACCGCAGTACGGCGATCTTCTTTCCCAGATTGCCAAACCGCCCGTCATCCTCGGATAGTTCGTTCAGATCTTCCACTACATCGAAGTCGCCGGCCCTTCCCGAGAGAATGTCTTGGAGCAGATTCGCCTTCTTCTCCCGCCCCAGCTTGCGCCTGCCGTAACTGAAATCGCTCTGGTTTCTTTTCTTCTCTAAATCGGTGCGGAGCACGGCCGGCCTGACCCGGTCGATGTCGCAAACCAGCGTGCCGTGCAGTCGCGGATATACCACCGTGGGCGCCTGCATCTGCTTCCATCGGATTCTGGCGTTCAGTTCCGCCAACTGCCGCGCGAACGCCGCTTCCTCTTTCGCGCAGGCCGCCACCATAACCGTCGCGTGCCGGGGAATCCCGCCGGTGGCCGCGTTCCGGACCCTCTCCTCGACCTCCTCCGCGCTAGTGCCTTCGATGTCAAAAAGACCCTTGGACGACCCCGAAGCAATCAGCTTGCATTTCAATTTCTCCGCCACTTCCTCCGCGATCTCCAGCACCGCCAACCCGCCGCCCCGGGTCGTGCTCAAGTCCTGACAGTCCCCGAAGAGATTGTCCAGGTTTACCGCTTCGATTGCACATAGAAAAGTCATGAGAACCTATCGCCCTTTCTGTCTTCGTCGCAGAACCCAGTGGTACACCCGTGCTACCAACAGTGCGGGCACCACCAGCCCCAACGATATAATCCCGTCTCGCAGAAATACGTTCGGAAACATGCTCTTTAGCAGGCACTGTAAGGGCAGGATGAACACGTTCGCCCCAAGGAAGGTGATGGCCAGCCCAAGCGGTATCACCCAGAGATTGATCACCTCCCAGCGCTTGGCGCTACGCTGCTCTTCGCGCGCCATCACCCAGTTCCCCAGTAGCGCCTTGTCGTCGATCACGCCCTCATACAGTGAATCCAGAGAAAGCCGCTTCCGCAGCAAAGAGTACAGTTCCTGACCCTGCACCTGGGGGCTGATCTCGAGAAAGTAACAACTGCTGGAAAACACGGCCATCCGGCGTCGGATACTCTCAATCTCTCTCAACAACGCATCATCGTCCCATCCTGCCTTATCTGCCGCGCGGGCAATTCTGTCTTGCAGATCCAGCAGCGCGGCGCGCTGATAGTGGGCCAGCAGGAACATCTGGTAATGTTGCCTGCGCCATGAGGTCCGTATTCGTTCAAACCACGGTGGTCGATCTACCGGCGCACCGATCACGGTGAAGTAGGTCATCGGCCCAGCCAGATAACGGTGCCTAAGTTTCGGGTCCGATCGATCCCACCAGCGGTCGTACGTCGCCTCGGCGAGGGCGTTGTCCCGGAATGCCGGTGCATAACGGGCAAACCGGGCCGGGTCGGCTTCCGAAAGCGCGAGCCACTCGTCCGCAGCAAGACACCTCGGGTCCTCCAAACCGAGAAAAGCCATCACCGGAATCCGATGATCTCCAAGTGGGCGTGCCTTGATCCCCGCTTTCGCCAAGGGCCCAAGGAGGTCGCTCCAGTGCCGGTATAGCTTCGGTTCCTGCGTGTCCAGCGCACTCTGCATTTCAAGATTCCGGTCCGCGTGCTTCCCTTCGGTTTCGGCCGGCATCCCCCCGATGTGCACTCCCTCAATCCCCCCGCCGCCTCGCCATACGGTCGCTTTAACGCCGTGCGGACCCACCTCTTCCTGAACCCTCGAATAGTGCTGGAAATAGGCCGTCCGCATCAGGCTGATCGTGTTTCGGGCGCTATCCCAGGTCACCGGCCTTGTCGCCCCCAGGCGGAGCGTCAGAATCGCGATGTCTCCATCAAATGAATGAAAAAGGACCTCCTGAATAACAAACTCTTCCTTCCACGCCTCTTCCTCAATCTCCAGCTTCTCTTCGCTGAGCCGGGGCAGGCAGTAGAGATCGAAATGGGTCGCATCCGTGCGGCTCCCGGGTCGCGCGTCCTCCCTTCCGTACAGAAAGTTCTGCACGAACGGGTGGAAGTACACCATTTCTGCGTACGCATATCCATCCTCATCCGGCCGCCCGTTGCGCCTCACCAGGTCTTTAACCTGCTCCCACCCGCCATCGATGAGGGCGCGTTTCACCCTCTCGCGCCCCGCCTCCTTTCCGGCGCCGGAGCCTCTGAGCCGCAGGGGCCAGACAAACGTCACATCAAAAGGGTCGACGAATAGCTCTCTTCGGGTGCGAGGGTCCGTGTTGGCCGCCATCCCCTATTCCTCCGTTCCCATCTTGTACTTCCCCATCCCCATGCTCGTCCCCGACCCCACATGCACCCACTCCCCCACTCGAAACCACGGCGCCAGTTCCGTCAGGTCTCCCGAGACGCGCACGGAGCCCACCACTCCGTCCATCTGCACCCTTCGTCCTTGCCGCCCGCTCATGCGGTCCCAGTGATACACGCGGAACTCCGCCGCCTCCGTCCGCACCTGGTCCACCTGCGCCATCAGCCGGTGCAGCCATTCGTTGCCCTCCGCCGGCGCCGCGCCGTAGATCGCGCCCAGCAGGCTCAGCCGCCGCAGCAGCGCTTGCGCGATCTGCGTGAAATTCGGTGACGTGTTGTATTGCCCTTCAGTGCGCATCCGCAGCGGCGTCTGGAAGTCCAGTTGGATGCTTCGCGCCGGCTTGCCATCCCCGCCGTCGAGCCACTCCGCCGGTGGCCGCAACATGCGCCGCGTCGCTCCGTCGTAAACCGTGGCGCCGTCCACTGGCGAAACCACGCTGCGCACCCCGAACCGCCCTCCGTACCGCCCTGAGGCGCCCATCTTTTCCAAAACGTAGACAAAGTGCGGCAGGTATTCCACGCCGCGCCCGATCAGCGTGACGTCGAGCGCCATCTCCACGCCCGCCGCCATCGCTGTCCGCGCGTCCAGCGGCGGCGTCATCACAAACGGATGCGGCGCATTCGGGTACTTACGCAGGACGGTGAATGT
>Ga0182027_10016218_pt1 | contig 10189 bp, 7 predicted proteins | sample 712E1DmetaG_FD_121300 | JGI IMG/M metagenome (GOLD analysis project Ga0182027, IMG submission 121300) | Permafrost microbial communities from Stordalen Mire, Sweden - 712E1D metaG (Illumina Assembly) | ecosystem: Environmental > Terrestrial > Soil > Wetlands > Permafrost | place: Sweden... | reverse complement strand
GTTCAACTGCCTCGACCGCCACGTCGAGGCCGGCATCGGCGACCGTGTGGCGTTCCACTTCGAAGGCGAGCCAGGCGACCGTCGCTCGATCACCTATGCGCAGCTGCTCGAGGAGGTCGGGCGATGCGCCAACGCGCTGCGAGCCCTCGGTATCGAACGGGGCGATCGTGTGGCGATCTACATGCCGATGATCCCGGAGCTGCCCGTCGCGATGCTGGCGTGCGCGCGGATCGGCGCTGCGCACTCGGTGGTCTTTGGTGGCTTCTCCGCCGACGCATTACGCGACCGGATCGAAGATGCCAGTGCGCGCCTGCTCATCACCGCGGATGGGGGCTGGCGGCGCGGACACCCCGTCGAGCTGAAGCCGAACGCGGACCATGCGCTTTCGAGCGGTGCAATCTCGATTGAGAACGTTCTCGTCGTCCGCCGCCTCGGCGAGGCTGCGAGGAACCTCGTCATGCAACCGGGACGGGACCACTGGTGGCATGAGCTGGTGTCGAGCCAGCCCTCCCACAGCCCGGCGGAGGCGATGGACGCCGAGGACCTCCTCTTCCTGCTGTACACCTCGGGCACGACGGCCCGCCCGAAGGGGATCATGCACACCACGGGTGGTTACCTGACCCAGGTCGCCTTCACTCACAGGATGGTGTTCGATCTCAAGCCCGAGAGCGACGTCTACTGGTGTGCCGCCGACATCGGGTGGGTGACCGGCCACAGCTACATCGTCTACGGGCCCCTGGCGAACGGGGCCACCAGCGTCATGTACGAGGGGACGCCCGATTTCCCCGACCGGGACCGGTGGTGGTCGATCATCGAACGCTACGGGGTCACGACGCTGTACACGGCTCCCACGGCCATCCGGACCTTCATGAAGTGGGGAGCCGAGTACCCCGCCGCGCACGACCTGTCGAGCCTGCGGGTGCTCGGCTCGGTTGGCGAGCCGATCAACCCGGAGGCCTGGATCTGGTACTGGCAGCAGATCGGCGGTGGCCGCTGCCCGATCGTCGACACGTGGTGGCAGACCGAGACCGGGGCCATCATGATCTCGGCACTGCCCGGCGTGACAACCTTGAAGCCGGGAAGCGCGACGTTCCCCTTGCCGGGCATCGAGGCCGAGGTCGTCGACGACGCGGGGAATACCGTCGAGCGAGGTGGTGGGTACCTCACTCTCACCCGTCCCTGGCCGGCGATGCTGCGGGGCATCTACGGCGACCCGGAGCGGTACCGCCAGACCTACTGGAGCCGTTTCGAGGGTCGCTATTTCGCGGGCGACGGAGCCAAACTCGACGAGGACGGATACCTGTGGCTCCTCGGCCGGGTGGACGACGTCATGAACGTGTCTGGTCACCGCGTGTCCACGACCGAGGTGGTGTCGGCCCTCGTCGACCATCCGAGCGTCGCGGAGGCCGCGGTCGTCGGTGCCAACGACGCCACGACGGGTCAGGTGATCATCGCCTTTGTCACCTTGAGGAACGGATTCGAGGTCGGCGCCCTCCACGGCGAGGTACTGCGCGCGCACGTGGCCGAGAAGATCGGGGCGATCGCCCGGCCGAGGATGATCATCTTCACCGACGACCTGCCGAAGACGCGTTCGGGAAAGATCATGCGCCGGCTCCTGAGAGACGTCGCGGAGGGTCGCGACCTGGGAGACACGACCACTCTCGCGGACCCCGCAGTCGTGGCCGAGCTTCGACGTCGCGCGATGACCGGTTCCGGCGAGGAATGACCCAAGGGCCCGACTTCCCCAGGACCTGGACTTGGCGCGACAAGCCCCGGGGTCGCAGGTCCGGCAGTGGTATTCGACATCGACGGGGTGCTCGCCGACGCATCGGGCCGCCAGCGTCACCTGGCCGGTCTCCGGCGGGACTGGGACGCGTTCTTCGCCGAGTGTGGAGAGGACCCGATCATTCCCGAGGTCGTCCGTCTGCTCGAACTGCTGGCGCCCGAGCTCGCTGTGGTGCTTCTCACGGCGCGCCCAGAGCGCGTACGTTCGAAGACGCTTGCCTGGCTTGGATCACATGGCTTGCGCTACGACCTGCTCGTCATGCGCGAGCGCGGCGACTCAGCGCCCACGAGAGAGTTCAAGCGAACCGAGACGCTGAAGTTGAGGACCTACGGTTTCGACCTTCGACTTGCGGTGGAAGACGATCCCGCAAACCTCGAGATGTTCGAGTCCGAAGGCCTGCCCTGCCTTTACGTCCACTCGGGCTACTACGGTTGAGGCGTCAGTCCCGGAAGTTGCCGAACTGCAGCGGGATGTCGAGGTCCTGTTCCTTGAGGGCGGCGATCACCGCCTGGAGGTCGTCACGCTTCTTCCCAGTTACGCGGACCTGGTCGCCCTGGGTCTGGGACTGAACGCCCTTGAGCCCGAGGTCCTTGACGAGCTTGTTGATCTTCTTCGCGTGGTCCGAGGAGATGCCGGCGTTCAGCGCGGCCGTCTGGCGTAGCGCGCCCTTCGAAGCTTCCTCGATCTTGCCGTAGGAGACGGCCTTCAGCGACACCTGCCGGCGGACCAACTTCTCCTCGAGGACCTGTACGAGGGCGCGTCTACGGTCCTCGGTCGGAGCGTTCAACTCGATCTCGTTCCCCTTGAGCTCGACACTCGCTCCGGTGTTCTTGAAGTCGAAACGGGTGGCGACCTCGCGGCTCGCCTGGTCGACAGCGTTACGCACCTCTTGCATATCGACCTCGGAAGTGACATCAAAGCTCGGCACGCACGCACGCTATCAAGGCCGGCGATCTCCGCTTTGCGAAGTTGGCCGGAGAGACGACTATCGTGTCCGCCGACGGGTCGGTACCCAAGTGGACAACGGGGGCAGACTGTAAATCTGCTGGCACAGCCTTCGAAGGTTCGAATCCTTCCCGGCCCACTCGTCAAAGGTGCAGCTCAGGAGGCTAGAGGCGGCGGGGGACTGCTCGCGGGCCGTCGAAGGGAACCGTTAGGTGGCCCCGTAGCGTCGAGGGTCGCAGATCGGGCAGCATTTAGCTGATTCCCGCCGCCGGCCACGCACGGCCTCGATGGGTTGCGAAGTCTCACTGATCCTGGACTGGTCGTGCAGCGGGACGTTCACGGCCGACCTCGCGGCAGAGGGAGCTCCTCGTCGAGCTTGGCATGGGCTCTGGCCACCCCGACAAATTGAGTGCCGCGCCCCGGCGTGCGGTCTTCCACCTCTGACCGTCAACTCGACTGCCAAGCCGTTGACCGGACATGACAGCAAGTGGCACACGCTGACACTGCCCAGCGCGGCGACCTGCGCAGAGGGCGTCGGGTCCAGGTCGTGAACGACCCGGCCGAGACCCCTGGTGCCACGGCCTTCAAAGGTTCGAATCTTCCCGGATCACTCCTCAAAAGGCGCAGGCAGGCAGTGCAGTGAACCCCGGCATAGGTGCCGTGAGCTACGTGCGGTCGACAAGAACCCGATGACGCGTAAGAGCCTGGTCCAAGCTCGACCGGCGACGGGGGTTGTCTTCAACCTCGTGCTCAGCCCCAGCCCAGTCCTTCTTCATTCCTCATGTACTGACGTTCCCGCGCCGAGGTGCCCGCCCAATTTCCGTGCACAGACGGGTCGTCAAGGGCTGTTGCGAGACACTTGTCCGCGGCAGGACACCTTGCACAAATACGGCTTGCGTTGGCGAAACCGAGGTTGCTCGAAGGAAAGAAGAAGTCGGGACCCATCCCCCGACATACTGCGTTCTCCAATCCGCCCGGGCGAGCGTCCGAGGCTCGACCGTCGAACGAACCAAGGCTGGGCCGAGGAAGGACTTCGACGCCCGTATTTTGGTAACCGGCCGAGTCGGTGCGCCTGATGGAGCCAAGGCTGGTCTGCCGACCGCTCGTTGGAACTGGCATCGTTCCTCCTTCGGTTGGTGCGCCCGCAAGGCCGGGTCGGCTCACCCGGCCGATCGTTTCCGACATCGGACGGATGACATGAGGTTCTTGATGCGAACCCGGCCGTGGGGCGCTTTGTCAAGATAGAACCCGGAGCTGTGACAAGTCTTGGAGACTGATTGCAGTCGGGTTTCACATCGTCTTGTCTCGACGGCTGTCATGTCGTCGCGTCGCAGAGCCTGGTTTCGTGGCGCGCGATCGCCGTCGTGGCGATGCAACGGCTTGATCTGCGATCCCCGCAACGCTCAGAGCGCGGCTGTCAAGCCAGGCCGAGCTCACGTACCATTCTCCGCTCGGCGAACGCGTCGGTTGGCTCGCCGGCCCAGCCGGCATCGACAAAGGCGTTTCGTGCGTATAGAGCGATTGCCGCGTGGTTCGACTCACGCACGTCCAGGCCAACCCTGGCGACCAGTTGCGTGCGCGCCCAAGAGACGACCGCCTCGACGAGGGCATCGCCTACTCCGTGACCCCGCACCTCGGGTGCAACCCACATCGAGATGAGCTCGACCTCGTCGCCGACAGGCGCTGTCGCGCTGGCCATTCCGACCGCTCGACCCGCGAGCTCGGCGAACAGGTTGAGCGGGACGATGCGGAGTCGGTTGCGCCAACGCTCCTCAAGGTCTCCTGGCCCCGTCCATTCCGCGAGCGTCGAGCCGAAAGCAGGGGGGGATTCGGCGAGCGCCGCCAGGCGCATCTCGCGCCACTCGGTCCAGCTCCGCTCGCTGAGGGCTCTGACGATGATCATCGCAACGGCGACGCTAATGCTCTCTCTGATGAGTGAAGCGGTCCGCGGACCGCTGACCAGGTTGGCGAACGAAGCGTCATGGCTCGACCGTTTTGCCCTCTTCAGGCGTGGGTCGAGTCTCGGCGAGGGCACGTCTTTCCGGTTCCGTGATTGGGGGCGCTGAACCGGCTTCGTCGCTTTCGGAGGAAGGGCCCGTGCGACCGGACGATGTGAGGCCAGCCAACGCGAGCACGAGCAGAGCTGCGAGGCCTATGCCCGATGCCGCCAGACCGCCTCGAAGACCTGGCGCGGAGTAGGTGAAGGTGACCGTCGTCGTCCCCTTTGGCACCTGGAAGGACTCAACCAGGCCGTCTCTGTGAACGGCAATCTTGAACCTCCGGCCGTTGTGGTCGCCGCTTGCGCTCCAGCCTGGAATGTCGGCGACTGACCTTAGGACGGTGGCGGGTGCGCTGGAGGTGACCGCGACTGTCTCGTTCGGGGTCCACTGCGAGGAACTGACGACGTGGACACGAAGCTCGTCGTTCGCGCGGGTGGATCCCGCGAGCCAGAACGAACCATGGGCGCGCTGGTTCGAGAATACGACGAAAGGACCGATGGTCCCGGCGGACACCCAGTGCGGAGCTGTCAGATTGGAGGCAAGCGGCCCGTCCAGGTCGAAGGAGGAACCGGAGCGGGACCTCACGAGGATCGCTGCGATGTGAGCGGCGGGACCGAGGCGGTCCGTAATCTCGAGGCCGACCGAGCCGAGCGACGCGCCGAAACCGACGACGAGTCTCTGCAAGCCGTCGTGACCAACTGATGCTCGTACCGTTCTCGCAGGCTCGGCGACGCCGGTCGGCGACACGAGAGCCACGTCATGGCCGAGAGCGGCCAATGCGTTCGGAGTCAGTGCAGTGCCGGAGAGCTCGAAGGTGACCGACGACGCGACGAGCGTCCGTCCGAACCACCGGCTCGCACTTTGGCCCGCGGTGAGATCGACGGGCGAGTAGACGGGCCCGACGCCTGCGGTCGCTGGCGCGCCAAGGCCCGGGAGCGTCTGGGTGCCGGGCTTGAACACCGAGGCGCCGGTTCGGGCTATCGAGAGCTCGCTTGGAACCGTGAGGAGCACTCGAACATCGAGCGAGTCGAAGACCCCGGTGGTCAAAGCTCGTGGGTCGAGGTCGTCTTGGGTGTGGGTCCCCGTCGCTGTCGTATACGGCTCCCAGGTGAGCGAGCCGTACCCCTGGGCGCTTGTCAGCCCTGAGATCACGTTCAAGTCCGTCGCCCCGGCCTGGTTGAGAGCGACGCCACCGATCCGCGCCGGATCGACGATCAGATAGCGCCCGCCCGATCCGAGCCGCGCCAGGACTTTGGCCTGCAGCGGGTTCTCAGCCTTGAGCCCGCGGGCGTAGCTGGGCGCCAGAGACGACTGGTTGGCCGTGAAGACGAGGAGGTCCACTACCACCAAGACAGCGATCGCCGAGGCGAGCCGCCGGCGCGGCCAGGACGGACCGAGGACGACGATGACCCCAGCGCCCGTCGCGAGGACGGCGGTGACCACGAGGTAGGGGGCGATTGCGCCGAGCGACCAGCGCGAGCCCGCGACCGCGTCGAGCAAGCCCCCGTAGGCCTTGTTCGTCAAGGCCGTTGCGGCGACCAGGCCGAGCACTGCCAGCGGCGGGACCAGTCGGGTCGCGATCGCCACCCGGCCTGCGCGTCCGGGTGGCGTGGCGAGCTGGCTCTCGGTCCAATGGCCGAGCAGCATCGAGGCCGCCAAGGAGAAAAGCACAAGTGCGCGGCTCGGAAGCCGCTGGTCGCCAACGACGGGAAGGTGGAGGATGAGGTGTTCGACCGGGGTATGGGCGCCGAGCGCCAGCAGCAGGCCGATGCCGCCGACGAGATACCAAACACGCCATCGCTGTGCGTCGTAGCTGCGCCATCTCGGCACGAGGGCGACGATGGCGACCAGAGCGAGGATGCCGCAGTAAGCATCCAGCTCGGCAAGGTTGTACGGCCCGGTGTAGGTCTCGAGCCCGATGGGACCACCGCCGAACAGGTGCGGCACGATCGAAACGAGCAGTTCGGCTGCTGAGACAGAGCCCGAAGCCGCGAACACGTAGCTCGCGTGGGAGCGCTCGGAGACCGACAGGAATTCCGCGGTCGGCAACCACTGCACGGCACTGGTCAACAGCCCTGCGATGGCCCCGGCAACGGCCCAGCCGAGACACGCGAGTCGGCGGCCACGAGAAGAGATGAGCAGATGGCCGCCGTACGCGGCGATTGCCACGAGCGCGTCGACGACTATGTCAGGGCTGCCGGAAAGCCCCATGCACGCGATCGCAGCAGCGAGAACGAGCGCCCATCGTGCCCGGTGTCTGGGCTGGTCGCGGAAGATCCCGTCCGCCCCGACGAGGCACCAGACGAGCGACGCAGCGGCCGACACGAAGTCGACGTGGACGATCTGCGACGACACGAAGCCGCCGAGGCCGAAACTCGCACCGCCCAAAGCCGCCGCCAAGGTCCGACAGCCGTTCCGTCTCAGCAGGACGAACCCGCCGATCGCGCCGGCGGCGAGAGTGAGAGCCTCTGACAATACCCAGGCCGTCAGATGGGGCAGAAAGACGAAGAGCAATGTGGTCGGCAGCAGTGCATGCGCGCTCGCGCCGGCGAGCAGGGGTGTCCCGGACCAGAGATAAGGGTCGTAGACCGGTAGCTGGCCATGGGCGATGAACTGGCCCGACAGGACCGAGAGCGGGTAGTTCTGCGTCAGGTCGTCGCCGGTCAACAGCGGGTAGCCGGCAAGTGCGGCTGCCGAGAGAACCAAGAGAGGGATTGCGAGCAGCGCCGCAACCGCGCCGGTGTCGCGTCGGTCGAACCAGGGAGTCCTCCCAGTTCGACTCATCTTCGTCCGAGCGGGACTCGGCGTGGCGAGTCCGAGCCGACGCCGTCCGCCAGTTGGAGCACGGCCTGACCGTAGCCAATTCCCACGCGTCTGCTCGTGGCGCGACCGCGGGCACCGGCGGCTTCACGCCGGGACCCTTGGTTAGGATCGCTCCGACTAAGACCGAGAGGACGCGTCGAGGACCTTGGAGCCTGACTGAATGGCGCGAAGTTCTGACCCTGAGCCCGGTCGGCCCTTCTTAGGTCGGCTGAGCTGGCTGGTCGATGGGGCCCGGCGGCAGCTGGGCGCGGTCGGCTTTCTTGCCCGCATGCGAAAGCCGCTGGGCGAGGTGCAACCCTATGTGGAAGGCGAGACGCCGGTCGTGCGACTGCTGGCGGTGCCGGCGATCATCGGGTTTGTCAGCGGAATAGCGATCACGGTCGGAGGTTCGCTGCCGAGTTCACCGTTCACCTGGAAGTCCTGCTCAGGCATCGTGCCGGGCTCGGTCACGATATGTCACCCGTGGTTCTTCGGCATTCCCGCGCCGCCGGTGATCTCCGGAGCGCCTCTGCCCGCGGACAAGAGCTTGTTCATCGGCCTGGTTGCTGTTTACGGAGGCATGGTCCTCATGTTGCAGGCTTGGATCGCGTTGATACGCGTCGCACGTCGCAACCGAGGCCTGCCGGTCGCCTCCTTCGTAGCCGTCTTTGCCGCCTGGACCGCCCCCCTTATGGTCGTGGCCCCGTTGTTCAGCCGCGACGCCTACAGCTATGCGGCCCAGGGCGAGATGATGAGCCGGGGGATCAGCCCCTATCTCTTTGGCCCCGGCATGATCGGGGTGAACGCCTTCTCAGGTTTGGTGGACAGGCTCTGGGCCAACGCGACCTCGCCGTACGGACCTGTGTTCCTGTGGCTCGCCGGGGTGAACGCGACCGTGGTCCATCACAACGAGCTCCTGGCGGTGGTCGGCTTCCGCCTCCTCGCGCTCATCGGGGTCATCGCGATCGCGGTCTATGTGCCGCGCCTCGCCCGCTCCTACGGGCGGGACCCATCGGTTGCCTTCGTCATGGCGGTGCTGAACCCCCTCGTACTGATTCATCTGGTGGCCGGCGCGCACAATGACGCGCTGATGCTCGGGTTCCTGTTGGCCGGGCTCTGGTACGCGCGAGAGCGACGACCGGTGCTGGGGATCGTGCTGTGCACCATCGGGGCGATGATCAAGGTCCCGGCCTTTATCGGTGTTGTCTACATCGGTTGGACGTGGCTGGGTGACGACGCGCCGTGGCGGTCCCGCCTCAGGCCCGTGGTCACCGCGACAGCGCTAGGCGCAGCCATCATGGCCGCAGTTTCCGAGATGGTCGGGCTCGGCTGGGGTTGGGTGGCCGCACTCAAGAACCCCGGAACCGTCAGCTCCTGGAGTGATCCCCCCACTGCCGTAGGGGAGTGGGCAGCGACCCTACTGAGGGGCCTCGGGCTGGGCAATCATCAGCCTGTGATCGTGAACGGGGTGCGAGACATCGGCTTGCTCGCCGCCGCGGCCATCGGTCTGCGTTTGCTGTGGAAGGCAAAGGGAGCCGAGACCATGCGGGCGATCGGCTTGAGCCTGCTTGCGGTCGTCGTCCTCGGACCGACAGTGCAGCCGTGGTACCTGGCGTGGTCCGTTGTGGTACTCGCGACCATCGCGGAGCACCGCTTGAGGGTCCTGGTGATCGTGCTCTCGTGCGTGTCGTGCTTCTCCGGGCTTCCCGGAGCCAGGGCGCTCGTCCTTCAATTCGGCGAGGCACAACCGATCCTTATAGCCCTGGCCTCGGCCGCGCTGGTAGCTGTGCTGGCGATTCCGCTCGTGATGAGGATTCGAAGAGCGATGCGCACCACCGACGAGGAGGCCATCGCCGCTGCATCGAGGTCCTGAGCTGGCACCGCGGGCCGCGACGTCGCCTGGCCCGTCGCGACGCCGCCGGGCTGCTGACCCACTACGAGCCAAGGGCGTGTGGTGGACCTCGCTCAGAGGATCTGCTGCAGGAGAGTTACGTCGATCCAGCGGCCGAACTTGCGGCCGATCTCCCGCTCGACGCCGATGAGCTCGAAGCCGCATGCCTGATGGAGTGCCACCGATGCTTGCTGAGTGGCACTGATCCGCGCGACGACGGAGTGAAAGCCGTGGGTCCGTGCCATGACGACTGCCTGGACGAGCAGCGCACGCCCGACTCCCTTGCCGCGATGCTCGGCGGCTACGTAGATCGAGTCCTCCACGGCAGTCGCATATCCGGGGCGGGGTCGGTAAGGCGACAGCGACGCGAATCCGACCACGTCGCCGAGGGCGTGGGCGACGATCACCGGGTAGACACCGTTGTGCTCGCCCATCCAGCTCGCCTGCTCCTCGGCGGTACGCGGCACGAGATCGAGCGTCGCGGTGGAACCGATAACCTCGAGGTTGTAGATGTGCCGGATGGCTTCGGCGTCGGCCATGGTCGCGCGACGAATTTCCACGCGGTTCATCGTAATGACGCGTCCGCTGGGTTCTCGGGCTCGACGCGGATATGATCGGCCGGCGCGGCAGCGCCAGTCGATTTGGCTGGCACCGCCCCCTTAGCTCAGTCGGCAGAGCACAGCCATGGTAAGGCTGGTGTCGTCGGTTCGATTCCGACAGGGGGCTCCGCGGCGGCGTAGCTCAGTTGGTAAGAGCACACGGCTC